>Ga0326728_10009644_pt1 | contig 23103 bp, 23 predicted proteins | sample MB3enrmetagenome_FD_207602 | JGI IMG/M metagenome (GOLD analysis project Ga0326728, IMG submission 207602) | Lab enriched peat soil microbial communities from McLean, Ithaca, NY, United States - MB31MN | ecosystem: Environmental > Terrestrial > Soil > Wetlands > Peat | place: USA: New York... | reverse complement strand
GAGATGTCGCGGCGCTCCGCCGGCGAAGACAGATCGTCCATACGCCACAGCGGCGCGCCCCAATACAGATGCCGCAGCGACCCATCCGCGCCAATTCCCATGGCATAGGAGCTCTGGCGCGTGGTCAGCAGCCAGACCTTGCGGGTTTCCGAATACTGAATCGCCTGGGCCGAGAGGGTAGCGGCCCCGAGCAGGGTAATACAGAAGAAAGCGGCTGCGCGTCTCATGATCGATCCCCAGTATAGCGTGGGGGGTAAGCGGCCTATGCGTGCCGCGTCATTCCCAGCACGGCGTTGATGAGCACCGCCGCCATTCCCACCGGGATGGCGATCTTCCACCCTATGTTCATGAGCTGGTCGTAGCGGAAACGCGGGAACGTGCCGCGGAACCAGATCAAGACGTAAATGATGGTCGAGACCTTGAACAGAAACCAGAAGAGGCCAATTACCGCCTGGTTCACCACCGGAATGATGAACAGCGCGCCCATCAGCACCAGCGTCAGGGCGGTAAGAACCAGCACCACCTGCTGAATCCGTTCCTTCAGAGGCTTCACCAGCAGCAGCGTCAGGCCGCCGGAGCCTACGAACAGCACCACCGGGAACGCCACGTTGAGCGGCACTTCCAGCCAGCCCACGCTGGGGAAGGGCCGCAGCCAGCCGCCCCAAAACAGCGTCACGGCCACCGACGCCACCACGAAGACGTTGGCGTACTCAGCGAGGAAATAGAGCGCAAAGCGGAAACCGCTGTACTCGGTGTGGAAGCCATCCACCAGCTCGGATTCGGCTTCCGGCAGGTCGAACGGCGTGCGGTTGGTCTCGGCCGTGGCCGCGATGAGGTACACCGCGAACGGAACGATCATGAAGAAGTAGTTGTCGAAGACGAACCACACGCCGCGCTCCAGTTGGGCCTTGACGATGCCTTGCATGCTGAGCGTGCCCGCCGCCATCACGGCGGAAACCAGCGCGAACGCCAGCGCCACTTCGTAGCTCACCAGTTGCGCCGCGGCGCGCAGCGCGCCCATCAGCGGGTAATGGCTGTTGGAAGACCAGCCGCCGAGGACGATTCCGAGAATCCCCACTGCGGACGTGGCCGAAATCACCAGCAGCCCCACGTTCACGTCGGCCACGAAAATGTTCCTGGCAAACGGCAGAACCGCGAAGGCCGTGAGCGCGGTGATGGTGGAAACGCAGGGCGCGAACCAGAAGATGGCCTTGTCGGCATTCGCCGGGATGATGTCTTCCTTGAGCAGCAGTTTGAAAGCGTCGGCGATGGGTTGCAGCAGCCCGTGCGGCCCCACGCGCATGGGTCCCAGTCGCACCTGGAAATCGGCCAGCACCTTGCGCTCCACCAGCGAAAGGTATCCGGCCACCAGTGTGACGATCCCTATGATGACCAGCGCCACCGCCGAGGCGATCCACGGATTTGACATAGCCGTCTGCATATCGTCCTTACCGCAACAGCGAAGTCTGCGCCAGCCGCAGGAACGGCTCGGGGTAGATGCCGATGGCGAGTGTCAGCACGCCGCTCACCACCAGCGCCAGCCGCAGCCCGAAGCTCACCGCCAGCGGGGCCTTTTCCGTCACCTCGCCGATGAACATGCTGCGCACAATCTTGAAGTAGTAATAAATCGCCACCGCCACGTATAGGGTAGCCACCACGGCCAGCGTGTAATGCCTGGTCTGAATCAGCGCCAGGAAGATGTAATACTTGCCCAGGAACCCGGCGGTCGGCGGAATGCCCGCCAGCGAGAGCAGAAAGATCAGCATGAGGATGGCGTGGCCGGGGGCCTTGCGCATCAGGCCGGAGATATCGTCGAGATCTTCTCCGATGATGTTCTGGCGGCGTAGCGACACCACCACCAGGAACGCCCCCAGGTTCATGAAGGTGTACACCATGACATACACCGCGATACCGTTGATGCCGGTCTCGTTGCCCGCCACCAGGCCCAGCAGCATGTAACCGCTGTGCGAGATGGAGCTATAGGCCAGCAGCCGCTTGATATTGGTCTGGTTGATGGCGGCCAGGTTCCCCAGCGTCAGGGTGGCCACCGCGACGGCCGCCAGCAGCGGCTCCCAGGCTTCGCGCGACCCAGCCAACGGACCGAGGAAGATGCGCAGCAGAAAGGCCATCGAGGCCGCCGTCGACGCCACCGATAGATACGCCGTCACGGTGGTGGGCGCGCCCTCATAAGCGTCCGGAGCCCACATATGGAAGGGCACGGCCGAGATCTTGAACAGCAGCCCCACCGAGGTGGTGACGACAGCCAGCACCACCACCGGGTCCCACGGCGACCGCGCCGCCATGGCCGCCGCGACATCCGCCAGCTTGGTGGAGCCGGCCATGCCGTACATCAGCGAGAAGCCGTACACCAGGAATCCGCTGGAGAAGGCGCCCAGCAGCAGGTATTTCATGGCGGCCTCGTTGGAGCGCTTGTCGGTGCGCAGAAAGCCCACCATGACGTAGAACGACAGCGCCATCAGCTCGAGGCCAATGAACAGCGTAATCAGGTCCGTACCGGTCGCCAGGAAGTACATGCCGCATTGCGCGAACAGCATCAGCGCGTAGTATTCGCCGTGGTGCTCGCCCGCGATTTCCAGGTACTTGTACGACGCGATCGCCACGATCAGGGCGGCCGCCACGAAAATCCAATTAAAGAAGATGCCGAAACCGTCCACCGTCACCGAGCCTTGGAAACCGGTGAGTTCCGACAGGCCGTTGGCTGCCAGGTAGGCGTACTGTTGGTACAGCCCGTAGCCGGCGAAGCCTTCCGCCGCCGCCACGAAAATTAGCAGCCACTTGCGCTGGCGCGGGTCGGGAGGAATGAGGAAGTCGAACAACAGGATGACGCAGCCGAAGAACGCCAGCATCACTGCCGGGGTGATGGTGAAGTAGTCGGCGGATGTGAAGAACTGGCTCATCGTGCGCTCCTGACCTGCGCTACCGCCGCTTGGCCCCCGAAGTATCCCGGCCTCACCCGCTCCACAATCTCCGTCACGGGCTTGCGCAGAATGTCGAAGTACGGCTTGGGATAGATGCCGATCCAGAAAGCCCACACGATCAGCGGCGCGAAAACCGCGATCTCGCGGAAGCTCACATCGGGGAGTCCCAGGTTCTTTCCGTTGGTCACCTGGCCCAGCATGGTTCGCTGGTAGAGCCACAGCAGATAGGCCGCGCCCAGGATGACGCCCGTCACGGCGAACGCCGCCCATACGCGGCTGGCTTCGAACGCGCCTTGCAGAATAGTGAACTCACCGATAAACCCGTTGAGCAGCGGCAGGCCGGCGGAGCTGAGCATCGCGATCGCGAAGATGACGGCGAACTTCGGCATCACGTGCGCCAGGCCGCCGTATTCGGAGATCTCGCGCGTGTGCCGGCGCTCGTAAACCACGCCAATGATGAGGAAGAGCATGCCCGTCGAGATGCCGTGATTGAGTTGCTGGAGCACGCTGCCGGCGATCCCGTTGGGGTTCATCGAGAAGATTCCCAGCGTGCAGAAGCCCAGGTGGCTCACCGAGGAGTAGGCCACCAGCTTCTTCCAATCCTGCTGCATCAGGCTCACCAGCGCGCCGTAAACGATTCCGACGATGGAAAGAACCGCCAGGATCTGGACGATGGTCTGGTCCACCGAGGCCTTGGGCAGCAGCGGGAGCGAGAAGCGCAGGAAGCCGTACGTCCCCATCTTCAACAGTACGCTGGCCAGAATGACGGAACCGGCCGTGGGCGCCTCCACGTGCGCGTCGGGCAGCCAGGTGTGGAACGGAAACATGGGCACCTTGATGGCGAAGCCCAGGAAGAAAGCCCAGAAGACCCATTGCTCCAGACCGAGCGGCAGGTTGAGCTTCATCAGATCGGCGATTTCAAAGGTGTATGTGCCGAACTGGCGGAAGTGCTGGAAGTAGAGCGTCAGGATGCCCAGCAGCATCAGCACCGAACCGGCCAGGGTATAGAGGAAGAACTTGATGGCCGCGTAGAGCTTTCGCGGGCCGCCCCAGATGCCGATGATGAAATACATGGGCACCAGCACCAGTTCCCAGAAGACGTAGAACAGGAAGAAATCGAGGGAAATGAACACCCCGATCATGCCCGTCTGCAACAGCAGGAACATGGCGTAGTAACCCTTGACGCGGTCTTGAACCGCGTTCCAGGAAGAGAGAATCGCCAGGAAGCCCACCAGCGTGGTGAGCATCACCAGCAGCAGGCTGATGCCGTCGATGCCCAAGTGGTAGTTGGCGCCGAGCGTGGGAATCCAGCTTGCGCGCTCCTCGAACTGGAAGCCGGAGACGTCCACGCGGAAGCGCGAGACCAGCGGCAGAGAAACCAGGAACCCGGCCAGAGCGGCCAGGTTCGCCCAAATCCGCAGCAGGCGCTTGCTCTGGGAAGGAATAAAGAGCAGGACCGCCAAGCCGGCCAGGGGCGTGAATAAAACGATGCTTAGTAAGTGCTGGTCCATATCGCTACCGAGCTATGTAATACCCCAGGAACGCCAACACGCCCACCACCACAAAGAATGCGTACGCCTGCACGCGCCCGGTTTCGAGGATGCACATCGGGTAGGAAAGCATCTTCACGCAAAAGGAGCTGAAACGCACGGCGCCGTCGACGATCCAGGTGTCCCACCAGATGGAAACGCGCGAGGAAAAACGCGTCAGCCAGCCCGCGCCGTTCACCGCGCCATCCACCACATTGCGGTCGAAGGCGCCGCACACGCGGCCGCCGCCCTTGCCGAGACCGTTCACAAACAGGAAGTCGTAGATCTCGTCCACGTACCATTTGTTGTAGAGCAGGGTATACAGCGGCTTGAAGGACCTTTCAAGGGAATCCGGGATTGAGGGCCGGGTGTTGTAAAAGTACCGGGCGATGGCAATGCCGATGATGGCCACGGCCACCGAGAGCGTCATGAGCATCCACTCCAGCGACGCGTGGTGCGCGCCTTCCTGGACCGCTTCCGCGGCCGAAGCAAACATGGGTTGAAGCCACCGTTCAAACGCGCGGAAGCCCTCGGGCAGGTTCCACAGCTTGGGCGTTCCCAGCCAGCCGGCCAGCACGCTGCCAATGGCCAGCAGAGTGAGCGGCACGGTCATGGTGGCGGGCGATTCGTGTACGTGCTTGCTCACTTCCGGCGCCACGTGCGACTTGCCGTAGAACGTCATGTTCATGAGCCGCCACATATAGAATGCCGTCAAGCCGGCGGTGGCCAGACCCACGAACCACAGCAGCTTCGAGCCGTGCGGCGAGCTGTACGCCTGCCACAGAATCTCGTCTTTCGAGAAGAAGCCCGCCAGGAACGGAATACCCGCGATGGCCACGGACCCGACCCACATGGTCCAGTACGTGATGGGGATCTTGTCCTTCAGCGCGCCCATGCGGCGCATGTCCTGCTCGCCGCCCATAGCGTGGATCACCGAGCCGGAGCAGAGGAAGAGCAGCGCTTTGAAAAACGCATGCGTGAACAGGTGGAAAATGGCCACCCAATAAGCGCCCACGCCCAGCGCCAGGAACATGTAGCCAAGCTGGCTGACCGTGGAGTATGCCAGCACGCGCTTGATATCGTTCTGCACCAGCGCGATGGTTGCGGCCAGGAGGGCCGTGCACGTGCCCACCACCGCCACCACGGTCGACGTGGCCGGCGTCAATTGGTAGAGGGCCGACGAGCGCGCCACCATGTATACGCCCGCGGTCACCATGGTGGCCGCGTGGATCAGGGCGGAAACGGGCGTGGGACCTTCCATGGCGTCCGGGAGCCAGGTGTACAGCGGAATCTGCGCCGATTTGCCGGTGGCGCCGAAGAACATCAGCAGCGACATGGCGCTGAGAACGCCAAAGCCCGCCACCTCGGGAGCAAAATGGCCGCCGCGCAACAGCGCGTTGACGTCCGTGAACCGCACCGTGCCCAGCACCGACATCATGAGCAGCATTCCCAGGATGAAGCCCGCGTCGCCCACGCGGTTCATGATGAACGCTTTCTTACCCGCATCGGCCGCCGACTTCTTGTGGAAGTAGAAACCGATCAGCAGGTAGCTGCACAACCCCACGCCTTCCCAACCCACGAACAGCAGAATGTAGTTGTTGGCCAGCACCAGCATCAGCATGAAGAAGACGAACAGGTTCATGTAGCCGAAAAACCGGTAGTAGCCGTTATCGTGGGCCATGTACCCGATGGAGTACACGTGGATGAGGAACCCCACGCCCGTGACCACCAGGATCATGACGGCGCTGAGCGGATCGAGCAGAAACCCCCAGTCCGCCTGGAACATGGCGAGCTGCCCGTTGGCCATATGAAACGGCAGCCCGGCGAGCCAGGTGAACTGCACCAGTTGGTGTACCTTGCCGGCTGTCTGCGAAAGCTGCCAGACCGCGCCCACCGAAAAGATAAAAGAAATCAGCACCATCCCCGGGCAGAGGAGACTCACCAAAAACCTCAACGGTGAGTGTGAGTGGGGCAGGTGTTCCCCGGCCCCTGGCTGCGGGTCGAGGAGCTTGCCGGCGAACAGCATCAGCAGCGCTCCGAAGAGCGGGAATAGAGGTATCAGCCAGATTTGGTCGAGGAAATTCACGGCGCTCCTACCACTTCAATATGTCCATTTCATCGGACTGCACGGTCTCCTTGTTGCGGAACAGCGCGATCAGGATGCCCAGCCCCACGGCGGCCTCGGCCACCGCGTCGGTAATCACGAAAATCGCGAAGACTTGCCCATTGACGTTGTGCAAGGCGTGCGAAAACGCGATGAGGTTGATGTTCACAGCGTTCAGAATCAGCTCGATGGACATGAGGATGATGACGACATTGCGCCGCGTCAGCACGCCCACGGTTCCAATGAGCAGCAGCGCCGCGCTCAGGACCAGGTAATGAAACGTCGTAATCGGATGCATGGTCAGATCCTCTTCTTCGCCATCACCACGGAGCCCACCACCGCCACCAGCAGCAGGACGGAAGCGATCTCGAACGGCAGCAGGTACTCGGAAAACAGCGAATCCGCCAGCGCTTCGGTGTTGCCCAGGCCCGGCGGCAGCCCCGTGACGGCTTCGGCGAAGTGAAACGCGTCCTGGCCGCGGTACAGGAAGTAGCCGATCTGGACCCCCACCGCGGCCACCGCCGCCAGCGCCACCAACCACTGCTTGTTGAACTGCCGCTGGTGGGCCGCCTGGTCCAGATTCACCAGCATGATGACAAACAGGAACAGCAGCATGATGCCGCCCACATAGAGCACAATCTGCACCGCGAACAGGAACTCGGCCTGCTGCAACAGGTACAGCCCCGCCACGCCGAGCAGCGAGACGATCAGCGAAATCGCGCTGTGGACCGCATTCCGCTGAGTGATGGTCAGAATGCCGCCGCCCAGCACCAGCGCGGCGAACACGTAGAACAGAATCGCATTGATATCGGTCAGCATTTGTATGGCTTGGGCCGCGGCCCCTCTTCCAGCATCTGCCGGTCCCAGATCATGCCTGGCCGCGAGTAGCTGGCCAGCTCGAAATCCTGCGTCAGCTCCAGCGCGTCCACCGGGCAGGCGTCTTCGCACAGGCCGCAGAACATGCACCGGGAAAGATCGTAAGTAAACGTGGTCAGCTCCTTGCGCCGGGTCTGCTCATTGCGCTCGCTGCCCACCACGATCAGGTTTTCGGGGCACGCCAGCGCGCACAAATTACACGCAATGCACAGCGTCTCGTCATTCTCCGGGTTGTTATTGAGCCGCGGCGCCCCGCGATACCGCTCGGCCACCTTGGGCCGTTCCGCGGGGTACTGCTCGGTGACGATGTACTTGGGTTTCTGGTTGCGGAAGGTGACCGCCAGCCCCTGGAACAGGTCCACCAGGAAGATCTTTCTAAACAGCTTCCCCGCGGTCACCGGTCCACCTCTCCGAGCACGATGTCCAGCGTTCCGATCACCGCCACGATGTCCGCCACCAGTCCGCCGCGGACCATGCGGTCCAGCGCCTGGAGATTGACGAACGAGGGCGGCCGCACGCGCACGCGGTAGGGCTGCACGCCGCCGTCGCTCACCACGTAATAGCCCAGCTCGCCCTTGGGCGCTTCGATGGAAACGTACGCCTCGCCCACCGGCGGCTTGATCACCTTTGGCACCTTGCCCATGATGGGGCCTTCGGGAATGCTCTCCACCGCCTGCCGGATGATGCGGACCGCCTGGCGCATCTCCTGCATGCGCACGATGTACCGGTCGAAGGTGTCGCCGTTTTGCCGGATGGGGATTTCGAAATCGTATTTCTCGTAGCCCGAATACGGCTGCGCCTTGCGCAGGTCCCACTTCACGCCCGCCGCGCGCAGCAGCGGCCCGGTCACACCGTACTCCTTGCACTCGTCGGCGGTCAGGACGCCCACGTTGGTGAGCCGCCCCTTCCAGATACGGTTGCCGGTCAGCAGTTCTTCGTACTCGTCCACTTTCGGCGGAAACATGTCGCAGAAGGCTTTCACATCCTGCTCGAAGGTGTCATAAGTTTCGTATTGCAACCCGCCGACGCGGAAGGCGTGCGTGGTAAGCCGCGCGCCGCAGTACTTTTCGAAGATGTTGAGCGCCTCTTCCCGCTCGCGGAAGCAGTAGAACACCGGCGTAATCGCGCCGATATCGAGCGCGTGCGTCCCCAGCCACACCAGGTGGCTGGCGATGCGGTTCAGCTCGGTGAGGATGACGCGCACCGCCTGGGCTCTGGGCGGCGCCTCGATGTTCAGCAACTTCTCCACCGCCAGGCAGTAGCCCAGACCATTGGAGACGGACGCCACGTAGTCCATGCGGTCGACGTAGGGATTGAACTGCGCCCAGGTGCGGTTCTCGGCGATCTTCTCCACGCCGCGGTGCAGGTAGCCGATGACGCAATCCGTCCCCAGAATCTTCTCGCCGTCCAGCTTGAGGATGACGCGCAGCACTCCGTGCGTGGAGGGGTGCTGCGGCCCCATGTTGAGGACCAGTTCGGTCGAGTCTAGAAAAGTGGAGTCCGGCATACTGGCGTTACTGGCCGCTTTCAATGCCCAGGTTTTCCTGTACCCAGCGCTGGTCCTGCTGAAGAATGGAGTAGTCCTTGCGCAGCGGATGGCCCTGCCATTCCTCGGGCATCAGGATGCGCCGCAGGTCCGGGTGGCCGGCGAATTCGATGCCGAACATGTCGAACACTTCGCGCTCCAGCCAATTGGCCGTCAGGTGCACGCCCACGGCGGTCGGCGGCTGGTAGCCATCGGAAATGTGAGTCTTGATCCGCACCCTCTCGTTCCTGGGGAAGCTATAAATAATGTACACCAGGTCGAAGCGCTCGGGCCGCTTGGGCCAATCCACGGCGGTGATATCGACCAGGTAGTCGAAGTCCGCTTCGAGCTTCAGGTATTCGAGGATGGGGACGGCCGCTTCCGGCTTGGCGACGATGAAGTTCTGGCCCAGGTAGGTGGAGGTTTCACCGATCTGGCCGCCAAACCTCTCTTTCAACTCACGCGCGAGGTCGCTTTCCCAAGGCGTGGCCGCCATAGTCGCGGGCGGCTTGGGAGGTGGCGCGGCGGCGGCCTTGGGAGGAGATGGTTTTGCCGGCTGTCCCGCGGCCTCGCCCCCCGCGGGGAGAGGCGCGTCGGAGCCCCCAGGCTTTTGCTCGTCGGCCATTTAGTTACACTTATCACCCGCCGCGGAGGAGTGTCAAATTGCGGGACTCGCGAAGGCTGTTCAGTAGACCAGCCCTGGCCTGCCGCCCTGACATACCGGGCAGCGGCGCTGAAAGATGTCCGAACCGTTTGCGCCGTATTCGTGCTTGCACCCGCCGCATTGCAGGACGTACACAGATTGCCCGTGGTCGGTTCCGGCCAACCCCGTAGATCGAAGCACAGTTTGGCCGTTTCTGTTACGGTATCCCAGTGTCGTGGTCAGGCCCGAACCGCCCTGTTGCCGTAGGGTTGCGGTGAGCGTGGCGGCAGAGGGGGAAAATGCGGGAAAAGGCTGGAAGGCCAGACGCGACTGCACTTGCCGGCCGGACAGCACCCCAAGTGTCCATCCTTCCTCCGTCTCAACCGTCTCCCGGTCTTCTGGCGTAAGGTATGCTGGACCTGCGAACAGCGTGGAAAGTTGCCCGGCGTCGTCCAGTGCCGCGAAGTGGGCCGCCATTGTCCTTACCTGCACGGCATCCTTCACCTCCCCAGCGGCTGGCTGGATCGGCAGCAGCGACGGGTATATCTCCGCGTGGACGATCAGGTAGTCGCGCTTTGGCCGGCTGGGCAACGCACCCAACCCGGTCTCGAACGGCCAGACGCGCGAGACCGGCGACAGTACCGCATCGTTGCGCAACGCCGCCACGTACGGGATGCCGAGAAGGGCCTGGCTGCCGACGGAGCCGTTCTGAAACAGCTTCCAGATCGGCTGCATTTTCCCGACGTCAGTGAGACGTTTCTCCTCCAGGCGCCCTGGACCGCCTTTGGTGCGGGACAGCGTTGCGGATTCGCTTCCCCGGGGGCAAGCCCAGAACGGGTAGCAACCGCCCGAGATACGACGGTTCAGATCGCCTGCGACCTCGAACCGATTTTTGCTGTTGTCGTCCCGGTCCACGATGTGGCTGGCGATCTCGCGCCATATGCCGAGCCACGGAGGAGTGTCTGGCAGTCCGAGCGCCGCGGCAAAACCCGCAGGGTAGCCATACGGGAAATCAAAGCCAACCAGCGCCATCTGTTCTCGACCGGCGAGCCCTCGGAGGATGTCGTTGATCTCGGCTGCGGCCCGATGGCGTGTTGCCGGGTTCTCCAGCGCCACGACGGAATGCTTATCGCCGGTGCGGACGACGAGGCAGTACCAGACACTGTCGCCGCCCTTCTTAGGCCGGCTATTGGCGCTCCAGTCGACCATCAGGTAAGCATCAAACTCGGGCACAACCATACCGCCTACAGTAGCACCGGGTCATGCTGAGCGGAGTCGGCTCGGCGGCTGCTCACTCCGAAGGTACGTCCGAAAAGGTTATGATGTCGGTCAGGACGCCAGTACGCCAGCATGAAGATTCGAGACGTCATCAGAGCCGTCGAAGCGGACGGTTGGAGAAAGAAGCGGACGCGCGGCAGCCATCGGCAGTTTAAGCACCCGACCAAGCCGGGGAAGGTGACCATCGCCGGCAAGCTTGGAGATGATATCCCGGCGGAGACGTTAGGCAGTATCCTGAGACAAGCGGGGCTGAGCAGGAAGGACCTGAGATGAAGAAATACGCCGTGATCATCGAAAAGGGACCGACGAACTTCGGTGCGTATGTCCCGGATCTTCCGGGATGCGTGGCCGTGGCCGACACTGTGGACGAGGTCGAAAAGCTCATCCGCGAGGCCATCGACTTTCACCTCGAGGGAATGCGTGAGGATGGAGATCCGATACCCGAGCCCACCACGATTGCAACCTACGTTGACGCGCCAGCAGCCTGAGGCAGGACTCGGGCAAGAGCAGCGTTTCCCCGATTCATCCGCCATCTCGACCGTTCGACCCCCGTTAAGCGCCGGTCGGCTCCACAGCCTCGGCAAAGAGCCGGGATTGTGTTGTAATAAAAACACTTGCCGGCATGTTGCACTCAGTCCAGCATCTGGGGAAAATCTGGAACCGCCTGCACCGGCGCATCCGTGAGATCCGGATGATCGCGATGGGGCTGGCCTCCACGGACCATCCCATCATGGCGCACGTCATTCCCATGCGCCGCTGCAATCTGGCGTGCGCCTACTGCAACGAATACGACGACCATTCCAAACCCGTACCGCTCCCGGTGATGTGCCAGCGGCTGGACCGCCTGGCCGATCTTGGAACCACCATCGTCACCATCAGCGGCGGCGAACCGCTGCTGCACCCGGACCTGGACCCGATTTTCAAGCGCATTCGCCGCCACGGCATGATCGCCGGCCTGATCACCAATGGCTACCTGCTCACCGCCGAGCGCATCCAGCGCCTCAACCGCGCCGGGCTCGAACACCTGCAAATCTCCATCGACAACATCATGCCCGACGAGGTTTCCAAGAAGAGCCTCAAGGTGCTCGACAAGAAACTGCGCATGTTAGCCGAGCACGCCGCTTTTCATGTGAACATCAATTCGGTGGTGGGCGGCGGCATTCGCAATCCCCTGGACGCGATCGTCATTGGCCGGCGCGCACTGGAACTGGGATTCACCTCGACGGTGGGGATTATCCACGATGGCGGCGGCCAGTTGCAGCCGTTGCGCGACGAAGAGCGCGAAGTCTACAGGGCCATGCGCTCCCTGGAAAAGAGCAGCTACGCGCAGTTCAACTACTTCCAAGACAACATCGCGCACGGCAAGGAAAACGATTGGCGGTGCCGCGCCGGCGCCCGCTATCTCTACATCTGCGAAGACGGCCTGGTGCATTACTGCTCGCAGCAGCGCGGCTACCCCGCCAAGCCGCTGCTGGAGTACACCATTGAGGACATCCGCCGCGAGTACCGCACCGCCAAAAGCTGCGCGCCGCGCTGCACCGTGGCCTGTGTGCACCAGGTGGCCTATATCGATTTCTGGCGCGGTCGTCAGGACCTGGCGCCGTCGCCGGCCGATGAGCGGCGGGCGCCGGGGCTGGTGCAGCTTCAGTAAGATGAGGTCAGTATGTCACTTCGACCAATTAAGCGGCTGAGCAAGGCCAAACCAACCATTGAAGGCGCGGGCGTGCACCTGCGGCGCGCGTTCGGCTTCGGCAACACCACGGAGTTCGACCCGTTCCTCCTGCTGGACGATTTCCGCAACGACGTTCCGGAGGATTACCTGGCGGGTTTCCCGTGGCACCCGCACCGCGGGATCGAGACCGTCACTTACGTCCTGGCGGGGACCGTGGAGCACGGCGACAGCATGGGGAACCATGGCGCCATCGCCGCCGGCGACGTGCAGTGGATGACAGCGGGGAGCGGCATCATTCACCAGGAGATGCCGAAGGGCGATCCGGAGGGCCGGATGCATGGTTTCCAGCTCTGGGCGAACCTGCCCTCGGCGTTGAAGATGACCGCGCCCCGTTACCAGGAGGTCAAGGCAGCCGATATCCCCCTGGTGCAAGATGACGATGGCACCGCGGTCCGCATCGTCTGCGGAAGTTTCTGGGGGAAGACAGGCCCGGTGGAGGGCATCGCGGCCGACCCAACTTACCTGGATGTGTCGGTGCCTCCGCGCCGGAGGAGAACGCTCCCGGTGGAGACCAGCCGCCACGCGTTCGCGTACGTTTTCTTTGGGAATGGGAAGTTCTGCAACGCCTCGGGCCCCCTGGCGGTGCCGACCGAAGCGGTAGGATGGGCGGATACCAAGCCTCCCGCGCAGGCGGATAATCGCTCGCTGGTGCTTTTCGACCGTGGCGACGAGATCGAGGTACAGGCCGGAGAGGACGGCGTTCGCTTCCTGCTGGTTTCGGGAAAGCCGCTTGTGGAGCCGGTGGCCTGGTACGGCCCCATCGTCATGAACACACAGGCGGAGTTGCGCCAGGCGTTCGAGGAACTGGAGCGCGGGACGTTTCTCAAATGAGGCTCTCTTTCGAGCGGGCCACGCTGGGGCGCACCGGCCTGGAGGTGGGGCGTCTGGGGATCAGCGCCAGTTACGGCGTGCCCACGGCAGCGGTGGAGCGCGCCTTCGAGCAGGGAGTGAATTACCTGTACTGGGGCAGTCGGCGCACCAAGCCGTTCGCGCAGGCGCTCCGCAACCTGGCCGGCCAGCGCGACCGCATGGTTCTGCTCATCCAATCGTATTCGCGAATGGCGGCCCTGGTGGAAGGGAGCCTGGAGCGCGCGCTGCGCGCCGTCGGCTACGACCACGCCGACCTGCTGCTGCTCGGCATGTGGCAGAAGCCCGTCCCGCCGCGGATACTGGATGCCGCGCGCGAGGCGCAACGCCGCGGGCTGGTGCGCCACCTGGCGGTCTCCACGCACAAGCGAACACTGGTCCCGGAAATCGCGCGCGGCTCCGTCTACGACGTCGTGCACTTCCGCTACAACGCCGCGCACACTGGTGCGGAGCGCGACATCTTCCCGCAGCTTCCGGCGAGAGACCGGTCCGGGCTGGTCTCATTTACGGCGACGAGTTGGGGGCAGTTGACGCGGAGGCGGCAGTGGTTCGGCCGCGGCATCCCGAAGGGCGAGCGGACGCCGGCCGGCGGCGATTGCTACCGGTTCGTCCTGGCCCAACCGGACGTGGATGTGTGTCTCACCGGTCCGTCCACCGCGCAGCACGTTGACGACGCGCTCGAAGCGCTGCGGCGCGGGCCGATGACGGGCGAGGAGTTGGAGTGGATGAGGCGGGTGGGGCGGGCGGTGTACGGGAAATAAGGGCGCGATTGAACCGGTTCCTTACAGCAGATCCCGAAGTTCCAGAAGCCTGGCCTGAACCTCCATCCATGACGGATATGGGCCGTAGCAGAGCATCCGGCATTGCATCTCGTGCTCGGCGCCGATGACCGCGGCCAGAGCTGCAGGTGGGAAGAGTGCATCGCTACGGGAAAAGCGCATCCCGTCGGGATAGAAATAGCTCTTTGGAAAATGGGTGCGGCTGATTCGATCATAATCCGCCCTGATGGCCGCGTACTCGGACGATTTGAGCATGATGATCACTTCCGCCTGTGCGGCCAGTTGAAACAAGTCGTAGTAGTGTCTGGCGTAAGCTCCGAATCCGCCGATGGTTTGACCCTCGTTCTGAAGGAGTGCGAGCGCCGGATGAGCGCCGACGGCATCCCGGAGTCTCTTGAGTTCCCGGTCGATGCCCCTCTTGCCCAAGGCCGGCTGGAAGGCGGCCGGATCGAGGAAAATGTCGATGTCCTCCGAAAAGCGCTGGATCAGGTTCCAGCCTTTCGCCAGGCTTGTGCCGCCCTTCAAAATGACTTTGTCGCCCGCGGCGGCGATGATTCGCAATGCTTCCTTGACATAGTAGTCTTTCTCGATGATTGCAGGACGCCAGCCCTGGTCGCGAAAGTGCTCCGCCGCCTGCAGGATCGCCTGGCCGAAATCGGGATGTTCAAACAGCTTCATGTCAGCGGTGCTCTTTGGCCTGCCATTCGCGCGCGCGCGGCAGTCCGCTCAAGAGTCCAAAATCGAATCGGGAAAGCGGATTCAGCGAAGCCCGCAATCGCCGAAGGACGGCGGGCTTCTTCCCCAACTGTTCACCGACGGCGCCAAGCAGCGCGCGCGCCCGTGGAGGCTCGGAGTCCGCGACTTTGAGAAGGCGTTCAAAGCGGCCTCTCTCGGACAATATGACCACGGTTCTGCGAACGGTTTCTTCCGGTGGCAACTCGCTGGTCTTGCCCCCTCGCCTGAGGAAGTCGAGCAGCGCCGCGTCGGTTTGCGAAAGACCGGCCCATGCCTCCGGCCGCCTGGTGTGAATCACCGTGTCGCTGCCGATGAGCTTTCGGGGCAGGCTGAGAGCGCTAGTGGCAACCTCACCGCGTTTCGCGCTTTGCGTTGTGAAAGCCAGAAGATTGGCTGCCGCGATTCCAGATGGAAAAACCGTCTTGCGTTGAGACGCGAGCTTCCGGAGTGCGGCGGGGCTGGGCAGACTCGTGCCGAACGCTGTCTGTCGGGCGCGGTAGTAGACCCCTTTGCTCAGGCGTTCGATGATCCCCTGTCGCGTCAGGCGCGACAGCGCTTGTGCCACGGCCATAACCGGAAGGTCCCGGAAGTCCTCGAACCGCCACACCCGTTCACCGCCGCCTTCAATCCGCTGGCGGACCAAATCCGCGATGCGGGCGCGTTTTCCCATGTGCCAAGTGTCGGCCTTCACGATGTAGTTCGTCAAGTTTTTCTGCGATAAACCTTGACGTAGATGTCGGAGCACAGGATCCGGGACTGATATGGTATAACTGTCATACCACCCTGCGATGCGATTTCGGTTCAGCAAGGTCAAGAGCGAGTCGCTGAGGCGCAACCCGAAGCGAGGCGTCGGCTTCGAGGAGGCGCAAGGGGTCTTCACTCGCCCGTATTACCAAGACCAGCGCTCGGACGACCCGGAACAGTACCGCGCGATCGGGTGGGTCCCGGATTGTTAGCGCCGGTGAGAGAGTGCGCCAGGATGGCCGCTTTGGCAATGCACCACGTGCCGACTTGAGCGGGTGCGGGCACACGACCGCGCAGGTGTGCGGGAGCACAGCCAGCGAGCGGTATCAGCTCGGGCGCAGGGATCAGATCATCACGTTATCCTCCGCGCCGTCCACGGGAGCGTGAGCAGTGGATGACCACGCGTGCTTGGTATCCCTCTTGACCGATTCGATGACCAGGTAGAGTTTGTCGGCGCTGTTCACCTTGCCCGCAACACAGTAGAAGACTGGGCTTCGAGGGCGAGCGATTTGGTGAAGTCGTAGAGCCGATAGACCCGGCGCGTGGCATGGTCTTGCATGAGGAAGACGGCACAGTTGCGGTATTCCGTTCGCGAGAGCAGGAGCAGATGATTGGCGCTGAAGTTGAACATGGATGGAAAGACAACGAGCGGGAGCCGAAGCTCCCGCCCTATGGGCCGCGCCGTTGAGGGGTTCACCTGGAAGACTTCGGAGTTCTCCACCAGGCGATCAGCGATGGCCGTGGCGATGGTGGTGTTGTGGAGGATGTTGCCCCACTCGGAGAAGGCAGTGTTGGTGGTGATGATGGTGCTGCGGCGCAGGCCGTGACGCGACGAGATGACTTGATAAAAGAGATTGGAAGTTTGCTGGTCGAGCGCCAGGTAACCGAGTTCGTCGCAGATCAGCAGCGCCGGGTCGGTGTAGAACTTGAGCCTGCGAACCAGGGAGTGATCGACCTGCGAGGCGGTCAGTTGGTTGAGCCTATCCATGGCGGTGGTGAACCGGACACGACGATTGGCTTGGCATGCCCGCCAGCCGATGATTTTCGACAGGAATGTTTTGCCGGTGCCAGGATTGCCGACCAGAACGATGTTGGTGCCCTTGTCGATGAAGTCGAGATCCAGGAGGCGGAGGATGCGCGCTCTATTCTGCTGCCGCGATTTGTGATGTTGGAACAGGAACGAGTCGATGGAGTGCGGCCCATGCAAGCGGGAGAAGGGGAACCGTCTTTCGACGGCGCGGCCGTTGCGCGCTTCCAGTTCCAGGTCGGCGAGCCATTCCAAGGCAGCCGCCGGGCTGAGGCTCTTTTCAGCGGCGTGTTGCAGAGCCTGATCGAGCTGACGATTCATGGTGGGAAGGCGGAGTCGTTCCAGTTTCTCGGCGAGTGTCATGATTTTTCCTTTTCCGGGTCTTCGAGCAGAAATGCGTCGTATTCCAGCAGCGAGAGTTGATCGGTGGCCAGTTCGTTGAGCCGCGGGTCCTGGAGCCTCACGAGCGGCTCCACCGGACGCGGTGAACTCTGCTGGCGGAGAATGTTGGCGATATAGTCGAAGCCGAAGGCGTGCGCGGCGGCAGCTTGGTCGATGGCTTGGGCGACGGCCTCCGGTCCGTAACCGCGGACCAGTTCGTTGAGCTCGGCAATCTGGCGTGGCAAGGCTCGGTCCGATTGAGCCAGGTTTCGTAGGTACTCCGCGGCGCGGGCGCCGAGCTGGGCGACCAGCCGTTGCTGGGTTCGCGACAGATGGGCCGCGGGGCGTTGGTCGAGCAACTCCTTTTCGAACCGCTCGGCCCCCAGCGTTTGACCGCGCCGCCAGCAGCGGGCGTAAGCGACTACTTCCCGATCTTGGTGGTAGATGGTCAGGAATTGGGAGTCGGCTTTGACGGGCAACCGGCAACCGACGTAGCGGGCCGGCACGCAGTAGCGGTTGTGCGGTATTATCGGACGATCATGTCTGGTATCGGATCCGAGTGCGTGACGCATGCGAGCATCGGTATTTAACATTTCGGTTCCAGCCACCGACGATACGCGAGTGGTGCTTTTCAACACCCTCCGCGGTAGCCTCTCAGTGTGCGATCCCGAGGAACTTCCACTCGTCAATCGTTTTCTCTCTGAGGGTGTCTTCGAACCGGTCTCTAAAGAACAGGAATCTTTCCTCAACCGGATGTTAGAGTTGGGCTACGCCGTCGATGACCGATGCGACGAGATGGAAATTGTTCGCAATCGCAAACGCGCTGGCATGTGCGACCCCAACAGGCTAGACATCATTGTCCTGCCAAACATGAACTGCAACTTCGCCTGCCCGTACTGTTATGAAGCCCACCAGGCTGGCTCTGCGATGAGCAGCGAGGTTGAGCGGCGAATTATTGCATTCTTCGAGGCACAGATCCCGCGGTTCCGCGTGCTCCTTTTGAGTTGGTTCGGCGGTGAACCTCTGCTCAACTTCGAGACTGTGGTAGCAGTCTCGACGGCGGCCCAAGATATCTGTCGAAGGCACAATGTGGCGCTGGTAGGGAACGTCACGACGAACGGCTACTTGGTCGACGAGCAAAGGGCACGCATCTTGGTGGAGCGCGGCATCCACAACTATCAGATCACGGTTGATGGCCCGCCTGAAGTCCACAATCGAACACGGCGCCTACGTGGCGGTGGTGGGACGTTTGATCGAGTTTTTGAGAGTATCACGATCCTAGCCAGGACTGATCCTCGCGTTCACGTCTCACTGCGCGTCAATTTCAATCACCAAAACATTGACAGCATCCCCCACCTGCTGGAACTCTTCGACCCAATCGTTCGCCCGTCTCTACGTGTCGTCTTCGAGCCTGTTTTCGGCGATCATTGCCTCAGTGCGACGAAGAACATCGAGGCGCGCGAGATTTCGGACAAGCTTTTCCGATACTATGCGTTGGCTCGGGAACTTGGCTATGACGTCACACAGGGCGGATTGCCGATTGGGCAATTGGTGTATTGCTATGCTGAGCGCGAGAACCAGTTCATTTTCAACCATGCCGGGGATCTCTACAAGTGCAGCGTGAGCCGTTTCGCTGCTGAAGAGAGGTTTGGCTACCTCAACTCTCAGGGAGAGATCGTAAGAGAGGATGGCCGGTGGCAAGCCTGGTTCGGAATGGATCTTTTCGATGAGAAATGTTACTCCTGCAAATACTTGCCGCTTTGCATGGGAGGTTGCCGTCGGGCGCGAGTTGAAGGAGATGCAACCGGAAGTTACTGCAAACTCGTACCCACCAACGTATCTTTCGCGCTCAAGACCGTTGCTTTCGGCAGCTTTAGGGAGCTACTGATCGCTAACGGAACCGAAGAGAGCATGTCTTTCAACACAGATGCAGATTCAGATAAGGAGTTATCGCAATGACGATTGTAAGGAAGCCCAAGCAGGAATCGCAGGTGCTTGCCGCTGTTAAGAAGGGCGCTGACAAAGAGAAGATCCTCCGAGAGATGGTGGCAAAAGCCGAGTGCTGTGTCGACCATCTTTGCGGCTGCAGGTAAAAGTGGTCAGGTTCTCGCATAGAGGGCACAGTTGGCCTGGGGCCACTGGCTGCATAGTGATCTGCAGTTTCGACTTTGCGACTGATGGTGCGGTTATGTAGTGCCGCAGAGAAGGATCGCGCGGTTCGCCTCCCGGAGAAAGTTCGAAAGTTCAGAGTTCGAGGAGGGTGGGGGAGTGGACTGTTTAGTTCAAGGAAACACCTCGCAGGCATGGCGGAGAACCCGTTCTAAAGTTCGAAAAGCGTGTTTGCCGAGCCAGAACCCTCATTGCGTCGCCCTGAGCTTCGATCACTTCGATCTTCGATCTGTCTGGATTTGAGTAGCCCATTTAGAATCAACACATTTACCAGTGTCTCTCCGTCGTGAAATACCCTTTGTTTCACTTGAGGAGCCAAACCTTTTCTCTCCAACGTTTTTCCCGCATTTTGTTGACGGTCTAGCCGTTTCCGCAAGTCCCCAATTGGCCGACGTTTCGCGCATTCTCAGTCTCTCCTTTTGTCTCCGCGTTCTTCATGGTGGGCCAACTTTGCACGCCTGCGGCGTCACCGGAGCCCGTTTCTCCACGTCTCACCTGCCGATTATGGGAATTGGTTAACGGCTGGCCAAATATGTCCAGCCTCAGGCCGGACAACTCGAACCCGCGGAGCCTTTGCGGTTAACGGATAAGCACAACGCCACTCGTGGGCCTTGTGGTCAGATACCCTTCGCTTGTAGCCACGCGAGAATCGTGGCGCAGTCGGCTCCCGACGCCGCAACGGCTGCTCGCGCGAATGCTCTTGCATCGGCAGCGCTCTTCTTGGATTCCCATGGCTCAGCACGGCCAAGCAGGTCCAGGCAGCCTCGTCGGAGGTGCTTCCAGGACCGCTCTTTCCTTTGCCGAAGTTCGACCAGGGCCTGCTCCATCGGATCCTCGCTGGCGTTGGTGGTTTGGCCCTCGATCAGTGAGTGCCCCGTCTTGCTCAACGGTATCGGCGGTCGCCCGTCCCGAATCGGATGGTGAAGTTCGACGCCGGCGCTGAACTCGTCTCCGGTGACCAAGCAGCGGTCGAACGCTTCGCGGCACAACTCGCGGGCTCGTCCGCCGAGCAGATATCGATCCATTGCTGCACGAGACCTGGCGAAGCGGCCAGGGCGGTCCATTTCTCTGTCAGCAGCACCCCAACCGCATCGAGCACTTCCGAAAACGCCTCTCTGGAAATCTTCCGGTTCAGAGCGGAGGGATCGGCTTTAGCGAGCGCTTCGTACTCTGTCGTGTACTCCTTGAGAAGCGCCAGCTTGTCAGTCTTGGTGATCGAAGGACAATTCCGCGGCCTTTCGTATCGTGTAGGTCCCTCCATTGGCCGATTCGCAACTCGTCAGGAAACTGCGCCTTGCGATTCCAGCAAGGTCTTGAGATCTGACATCGTGATCCAGGGTCGGCGGCGATGCAGCATACGGTGGCAGTTTGAACAGACAAGGGCGATATCCGCTGCCTTAGTCTTCGAGCCTTGCCGTAGTTCGCTGACCGGTATCGTATGGTGCGCCTCGATGAATCCCTGGCCGGCCTCGCCATAGAAATCTTCGAAGTCGAAGCCGCATGCCTGACAGGCGAATCTCCCGTGTTTGAGTAAGAACTTCGCTTTCGCCGCCTGGACGACAGCGGAATTCCTCTCCCGCGCCCTATGCTGGAGCATCACCTCGCGCCCCTCCGGAAACGCCGCTTCATCATCGTCTTCTGGTAAAGCTGTCCGCTTCGCGAGGGATCTCAATGCGTTGAATGTGGCCGCATTGACTTCAGTCGGCCTGGTGATTCGGTAGTTGGCGCTCTTGAAAACGCGTTCGGGGATCGCCGCCGGCTGTGGCATGAGCCCGTCGGAGGTGCATGCTTCCGTGCGGCGCGCTGAGGGTAGCCACTTGCTCCACGGCCCTCGACTGAAGAGCCGGCCGAACTTCAGTGCGCTCGAGGAATTCCTCCTCCACGGGCTGAAGTACGTTTTTCCGCCGGAACGGGGAGAACTCACCTGTGGGGTTCCTACGTCGTATGCCGCCAAGCCGCTTCGCGGTATGATCGCGCAAGGGAACGAGCCTGGTCCCGTCTGGCCGTGTGAGGAGGGCAAGCAACGGGGCATCGCGTTCGAGCCGCTGTACAAGACCGCCCCCATCGCGGCCCTGCGCGACCCGTCCTTTTACGAATACCTGGCCCTCGCAGATGCTCTCCGGGACAGCCGCGTCCGCGAACGGAAGATTGCCGGGACGGAACTGTGCCGGCGGCTCCGAGAAGCCAATGAACGACTCAAATCTTGAGCGATTCATCACCGCTGCCCGGCTCCTACACCGGACCCTTGTCGGCGGTGGTCATGGCTTCAGCGTGGCGCCCGCGCACCGGACCCCTCGCGCCGCGTGCTCCCCGCGGCCGGGGAGGAAATAACGTGGTCGCGGTGCTGGATGAGAAGATTCTCGGGTTCTCCAACCGCTGGTATCGGGCCGCCATGAAGTTTTCGGTTACGCAAAGGCTTTCGGACGACCTCGAAATCCGCATGGTCTCGGGTCCTGTCTTCATCGCCGCGAAGTCTGCTCCCGGACGCGGCGAGCCAATCGCGAATCGGCATTGTGGTGCGGCGTCTGGAAGATCTCGCGTCGCTGTAGCTGGCGATTCGCCGCCCCCTACTTCCCTCGCAACCGGAACGTGATCCCCGCAACCGCCGTCAGCGGATAGCCCGGCGTGCCGTGTATGCGCCACACGGCGGGCGCCAGCGGAGCGACCTGGGACTCGAAGTAGTTCTGGGTCTCGTAGTAATCGCGGTTGGTCAGATTGTCCACGCTCAGATTGAATTCGATTCCGCGGTGAATCGCCCGTGCCAGGCCCAGATCGAACACGGTGTGACCGGAGGCCACAATCGAGGGGTCGTTTTCATCCAGCCGGTAGTGGTCGATGGCCCGCATGCGCAGCGACCCGCTCCAGCCATGCCATGCCGCCAGCGTCAGCGCGGCGTTGGCCACGAAGTGCGGCGCGCAATCCACGTAGACGCGGTGGTCGCCCCCCGTGAAGTACGCATTGCCGATTTTGGTCAGTCCGCCATTCAGCGCGAGATGGCGCGTCAAGGCCATGGAGAGCTTGGCTTCATAGCCATAGGAGCGGCTGGGACCCTGGAATTCGTAAGTGCCGTCGTCGGGATCGTAGACCAATTCGTTGGAGTGGTTTATCAGGAACACATCCGTCGTGAGCGAGAGCCGTCCGAAGTTGGAAGAGGTTCCGGCCTGGTAGAAATCCGTGGTGGCGAGACGCGGATCTTCGGGATGTTGCACCACGACGCGCGCGTCAACGCTGTTGATGCCGCGGCCATAGTTCACATGAAAAGTCAGCGGCACTACATGCGAGGGCGTATAGGCAATCGATCCCTTGCCCTGCCAGCGGCCGGCCCACTGGAGACCGCTTTGGGCCGGCACGACCAGGTCGCGGACGTCGTAGCGAAACTCGTCGTAACGGACGCCGGCGCCCAGCAGCAACCGGCCGCGCCAGAAACTCAGGTTCTCCTGCACATAGCCCGCGGTGTTAGTGACGTGCGCGTGGGCGCGCGTGGTGACACCGGTGGGCGTCCGTCCGTCGCGCGGGTAAAGACCGACGTTGATTTCGCTGTCGTGATAGTTGGTTCCACCAACCAGCACGGCCGTCGCTCTCAATAGCTTGTGGGGACGCGTGTATTGGGCGTTCGCGCCCTGCGCCAGGCGCGAATCGTGCTGCTGAATGGCATCGCCATTGACGGGGTCGTTCAAGTAGAACGTGAAGTTGGAGTAGAGATCGAAGAGTGATCGCGAGAGGAAGGCGTCGGCCCGCAGCGTGCCTGCGTCGTGGAAGGTCTTGCTGTAGTAAG
>Ga0326728_10009643_pt1 | contig 23107 bp, 20 predicted proteins | sample MB3enrmetagenome_FD_207602 | JGI IMG/M metagenome (GOLD analysis project Ga0326728, IMG submission 207602) | Lab enriched peat soil microbial communities from McLean, Ithaca, NY, United States - MB31MN | ecosystem: Environmental > Terrestrial > Soil > Wetlands > Peat | place: USA: New York... | reverse complement strand
GCTCAACGCCGGGAAGAAGGTGAGCGCGCTCAGAATCACAATGACGCCGACCAGCAGCACGGTGAAGAGCGAGCCGTTCACAGGGAAGGTTCCGGGCGAGGGCGGCACAGACTTCTTCATGGCCAGATTGCCAGCCAAGGCCAGCACCGGGATCATCATGAAAAGCCTTCCGAACAACATATCCCAGCCCAGCGCCACGTTATACCACCAGGTGTTGGCGTTGAGGCCCGCGAAGGCCGAGCCGTTGTTGCCCGCGCCGGAGGTGAATGCGTAGAGAATCTCCGTAAGCCCGTGCGGTCCCTGGTTGTTCAGGCTGCTCAGGCCGATGTTGGGCGCCATCACGAAGGCGGCGGTGAGCGAGAGAATGATCAGCGGGAAGATGAGCACGTAAAGCATAGACATCTTCACGTCGTAGGCTTCGATCTTCTTGCCTAGATACTCGGGTGTGCGGCCCACCATCAGGCCGGCGATGAAGACCGAGAGCACCACCATGATAAGGATGCCGTACAAGCCCGAACCCACGCCGCCGAAGACCACCTCGCCCATCATGATGTTGATCAGCACCACCATGCCGCCCAGCGGAGTAAAGCTATCATGCATGCTGGTGACCGCGCCGCAACTGGCGTCGGTGGTGATGGTGGCGAAGAGTGAGCTGGCGGCAATGCCGTTGCGGACCTCTTTGCCTTCCATGTTGCCCGCCGGAGCGGTGAGGCTGCCAGTCTGCGCCGCCCCATGAATCAGTAGATGAGGATGCGACTCGGCCCAATAGACCGTCGTGAATCCGGCGGCAAAAAGCACGAACATCGCCGCCAGCACCGCCCAGCCATGGCCGGGAGAACCGGTCATGCGGCCCAGCGTATAGGTGAGTCCCGCCGGGATGATGAAGATCGAGAGCATCTGCAGCAGGTTGGTCCACGGCGTGGGATTCTCGAAGGGATGGGCGCTGTTGGCATTGAAGAATCCGCCGCCGTTGGTGCCCAGCATCTTGATCACTTCCTGCGAGGCCACGGGTCCCTGCGCGATGGTCTGCGTCTGGGAGGGCTGTTCGAGGGGATGGGCCGTGGTGTAGGCCTTCAGATTCTGAGGGACGCCTTGAGCGACCATCAGCAGCGCGCCGATGATTGAGGCCGGCAGCAGCACATAGAGCAGCGTGCGCGTCATATCCACCCAGAAGTTGCCGATGGTGCCCGAGGTCGTGCGCTTGATGCCGCGAATCAACGCCACGGCCACCACAATGCCCACCGCCGCCGACCAGAAGTTATGTGTCGCCAGGCCGGCCATCTGGGTCAGATAGCTCATCGTGGTTTCGGGCGTATACGACTGCCAGTTGGTGTTGGTGGTGAAGCTGGCGGCGGTGTTCCAGGCCAGATCCGGACCCACGGCGGCCAGATGCTGCGGATTCAGCAGGAAGTGGCCGCTGATGCTCAGCCCCTGTAGCCGCTCGATGGCGTAGGTCAGCAGCATGGTCACAGCCGAAAAACCCAGCACCGCAAAGGCGTACTCGCGCCAGTTCATCTCCTTGTCCGCTTGAACGCCGCACAGCTTGTAGATCAGCCGTTCGATGGGGCGAAGAATGGGGCTGAGCCAGGCGCGTTCACCCTCCAGCACGAGGGCAAGGTAAATGCCCACCGGACGAACGCTTGCCAGAAGAATCAGACAGAAAAGCGCAAACTGCAACCAACCGTTGGCGGTCATCTCAGAACTTCTCCGGGAAAAGCAGTGTGATGGTCAGGTAACCAAACAGAAGAATGGACAGAATCAGGGCAACGGCGGTGATGATGTCGGTTTGCATGGGTTACCTCAGCTTCTGGCAGGCCTTGACGTATAGAAACGCCAAGGCGAAGAAAACTACCGTGAACAGCAACATCGCTACATCTTGCATCGCAGCTCCTGCATTTCGATGATCAGGCCGTTGGGGAAGCCGCCTGCTCAAGAATGATTCTGGCTCTCGCCTCGTTTGAGTATCGAAAATAATTCCTAAATAAAGCGTAAGGAATGGGGCGCGGGGCGAGAATGATGCGGAAGATTGGGACGGCGGAGGGATTTTGACCCCATTTATGCACAATTTATTTGTTGGATTTCATTCTTCGTTGCCGGTCCAGCCTTCGGGGACAAAGCGATAGCCCACCCAGGGTTCGGTCTGGATGTACTGCTTTCCGGTCTCGGCTTCGAGCTTCTTGCGCAACTGGCCGACAAATACCCGCAAGTACTCCGGCTGGTGGGCCGATTGCGCGCCCCATACCGTGGTCAGCAGCGCGCGATGGGTCATCACTTTGCCCGAGTGGCGGGCCAGATGCAGCAGCAGGTCGAACTCCTTGGGCGTCAGGTGAATAGCGTTGCCCTGTACGGTGATCGAATGCGCGACCGCGTCCACGACGAAGTCGCCGGCCTCAATCGCGGAGGTCGTCCGCTCCGGGGCGCGGCGCAGATGGGCGCGGACCCGCGCCAGCAGCTCCTGAATGTTGAAGGGTTTAGTCACGTAATCGTCGGCCCCTGCGTCCAGAGCCTCGACCTTGGAGCGCTCGTGGTCACGGACCGAGAGGACCAGCACCGGCACCGCGGATTGGGCACGGATGGCGCGGCAGACCTCGACGCCGCTCAGGCCGGGCATCATCAGGTCGGTGATGACCAGGTCGGGCGGCCAGTCCTTAAATACCTGCAAGCCCTCCTCCGGCTCGTTGGCGGTGCGCACATCAAAGCCTTGCGCAGTGAGTGAGGCGCGTAGCACGCGGGTAATCTGCGGCTCATCGTCGATCACCAGAATTCTGCCGGGCATATCTTTCTTCTTTCGTTAAAAGATTACATCATCCGGGCCGGCCGGGTATGATTTTTGGCATGAAGATCATGGACGGGCTTTCCGATTCGCGGGGAATTCTTCACTGGTTTGTGGGAACCCTGTTTGTAGTGCTGGCCACGATTTTGCTAGTTTGGCTGGGTGCCGACTCTACAACCGCGGGGATGGTCTTTCTGGTGCTGGTGGTGTGGGTCTCCGCCCAGGCGGGAATCCGGCTCTCGCTGTATGTCACTCTGCTCTGCGCGCTCTCCTTCGATTATTACTTTCTGCCGCCGGTGGGAACATTGCGACTCGACGGTATTCAGGCATGGGTGGCGATGATCGCATTCCTGATCAGTTGTGCGGTGGTGGGGCGCGTGGCGGAGCGGGCGCGCAGCCAGGCCCGGCAAGCCGAAGAGCGCCGCGCCGACGTCGAGCGGCTCTACGAACTCTCGCAGGAGATGATGCTGCAAGAGGATGCCGCCGGCCTGATCCGCGACTTGCCGCGGCTGATCGCGCGCATCTTCGCGCTGGATGGAGTGGTGCTGTACGTCCGCGACCAGGACCAGTTCTACACTTCGACCACCGATCTGCCGATAAGCATCCAGGCCAGCCTGCGAGCATTGGCCCTGGGCCAGCATCCAACGCAGGTCATACCCGGAGCCTTCACGGTGAGAACGCTGATGATTGGCCTCAGGCCGGTGGGTGCGTTAGGTCTGCGGCCAGCGCTGCTTTCGCAGGAGGTGGCCACGGCAGTCAGCGCGCAGGTGGCCATCGCGCTCACTCGCGGCACAGCGGTCGAGGCCTCCACCCACATGGAAGCGGCGCGCGAGGGAGAACGGCTGCGCGCCGCTCTGATCGACTCGCTAACCCATGAGCTGCGCACGCCGCTGACCGCCATCCGCGCCGCCGCTTCGACACTTGTTGCCGGCGAAGGGCTGGATGAACCTGTACGGCGGGAGCTGGCCGCCATTGTCGATGAGGAGAGTGCGCAACTGGACCGGCTGATCGGCGAGGCAATCGAGATGGCCGAAATCGACGCTAACGTCGTCGCGGTCCGCCCCGTGCCGCAGCATCCGCGCGCGTTGCTCGATCAGGCTGTCGAGGAGTCGCGCAAGACGCTGGCGGGGCATCGAGTGGTGATAGCTGCCGAAGGGCAGAGCAATCAAAGCGAGGCGGACCAGCAAGACAACTCCGCCTGGTTCGATCCGCACCTGCTGGGCCGCGTGCTGCATCACCTGCTGGAGAATGCCGCGCGCTTTACGCCGCCCGGCGGGCGCATCCTGCTGGGCGGCCGGCGCGTGGACGGCCGCCTGGAGTTTCGCGTCGAGGACGACGGCCCGGGCATCGACGCCGTCGATCTGCCTTTCATCTTCGATAAGTTCTACCGCGGCAAGAAGGGCTCCAGGAAAGGCAAGGGTACGGGGATGGGCCTGGCCATCTGCCGCGCCATCCTGGCCGCGCACGGAGGAGGGATCGAGGTCGAGAGCGCTCCGGGAAAGGGCGCATGCTTCCGCTTCTGGGTGCCGCTGGTGGAAAAAGAACCGAAGGGCGCAGTGGAATTGTCGAACCGCTCGAAGTCGCTTTCTTGAAGGCACACTGACGTTTATTGTTGGTGAATGCCCTGATCAGCCTTCGAGTTTATACCGCGTCTCGGCCAGCCGGTAGAGCCGCCGCCAGACCAGCCGATTCATCGTGACCACCATGGTGGCCATCAGCACGGTGGCCAGCAAGAGGGTGGAGATTTTTCCACTATCACTGGCGGCGCTGATCTGCGCTCCCAGGCCCAGCGTTTGCAAAGTCTGATCGCCGATGTGGAAGTATTCGGAGACAATCGATGCATTCCATGCGCCGCCTGAGGCGGTGATCATGCCGGTGACGAGATAAGGAAAGATTCCCGGCAGGATGAGCCGGGTCCAGCGCTGCCAACTGGTGAAGCGGTAGACCGCGGCTGCCTCTTTCAGGTCGGAGGGAATGGCCATCGCACCGGCGATCACGTTGAAGAGGATGTACCATTGCGTTCCCAACAACATTAAGACAATAGACCCGAAGCCAAGCCCGCCGCCGATGCGGATCAGCCCGAGCATCAGCACGGGAAATAGAGCGGTGGCCGGCACCGAGGCTACGACCTGTGTGATGGGCTGGAGATAGCGGGCCAGCCGCGGATTGGAGCCGATGGTGACGCCGACGGGGATCGTCCACAGAGCGGCCAGGGCGATGGCCGTGTTGACGCGCAACCAGGTTGCGCCCGCGCACAGCAAAAGAAGACGAATGTCGGCCCAGGTGACGCCGTGAACAATCACGATGGCCTGGGAGAGTCCCCAGAGGATGGCCAGGGCGGCGAAGCTGCCAAGAAGAATGGGAAGCAAACGGCTGCCTTTCGCGGCATCATCATCGATGGGCTGGACGGTGCGGCATTGGCGGGATTTGGAGAGCCGGCGGTAGACGCCTTCCTCGATGCTGCCCCAGACGCGGGCGGGCAGGCGGGTAAGCGCGCTGGGCCGTTGGAGCAGTGTAAGGATGGGCGAGGTAACGCGGGTGGCGGATTCTGTCTGCTCGAATTTGAATTTGTCGCTCCAGGCGATCAGCGGACGCCAGATCAACTGGTCGGTGGCGACGATGATGAGCACGAGGACGATGAGTCCCCAGAGCAGGGCATGCAGATTCACCGCGTCGGCGGCGGTTTGCAGATAGCTGCCCAGGCCGGGGAGGCGGAAGTTGGTTCCCTTGAAGGTGAACATCTCGCAGACGATCAGGAAGAACCACCCGCCGGCGACCGAAACAATCGAATTCCAGATCAGACCGATGGCGGCAAAGGGCATCTCCAGTTGCCAGAAGCGCTGCCACGCCGAAAACCGAAAGACGCGGGAGGCTTCTATCATCTCGCGGGGAATGCTCTTGAGCGAGGAGTAGAAGCTGAAAGCCATGTTCCAGACCTGGCCGGTAAAGATGAGCAGGATGGAGCCCATCTCGATGCCAAGCTGGTGGCCGGGAATCAGGGCCATCATTGCCAGCATCACGCCGGGCAGAAAGCTGAGCACCGGGATGGATTGAAGAATGTCGAGGACGGCGATCATCCAGGCTTCAACGCGGGGATTGTAGGCGGCGATATAGCCGTAGGAGACGGCGAAGATGAGGCTGAAAAAGTAAGCAATGACAATGCGCGCGACCGAGTAAAAGGCGTAGAGCGGAAGTGCGCGGACGGAGAGCGAGATAACGACAGCCGGCATCGGCCGCGCCATCCAGTATGTCCCCAACTGGATCATGGCGAAGAAGAAGGCGAGGCCGCAGAGGATGACCGTCGCATCGATGAGAAACGGCCAGGTACGCTCCGTGACCGGCGGGCGGGCAAGGGTGTGTTCTATCTTCACTTGCTGTCCTCGCTCGGGGCAATCTCTTCGTCCTGTGCATCGGGCAAGACAAAGCGCCGGTGTCCGGCGTCGTAGTCGAAGAGCTCGGCGTAGCGGCCCCAGGTGACGGCGGTCTCGATCTGGCGCTGGCACTCCTCCTCGCTGAACTGCTCGTCGAGCATATCGATGAAGAAGTCCTCCGGAACGGTGTGGTCGCTCTTGGCATCGAGGGCGCGGCGAATCTGGCGAAGGAGCAGGACGTTGGTCGTAGCGGCGTCACGGAACAACTCCTTTTGACGGAGAATCTCGGAGTTGGCAAATTCCGTGCCGCTCGGAGTGATGGCCGCGTCGCCCTCCTCGATATTTAGGAAGCCGAGTAACTGAGCGGCATCCACGATGGGCAGCAGGTCGTCGATCTCGAAGCTGAGGTCGTCCGCCAAGCGATAGATGTCGTCGCGGCCGCCCTTGTCGAGCAGCAGCTCGAGCAATCCGGCGATGCCGCCGGGACGGGCGTGCGGCAGCATCTGATAATGCATCTGGCGCTGGTCGCGGATTTTGGGTTCGAATTGCTGATCGGGAGCCTCGGCGGGCGTGACATCAGGCTTGGTGAGCACCTTGTAGATGTAGTCCACCAACTGCGTGAAGGGTTCTGATTTGCGGTCGCGGGGCTGCGCGAGCTGGACTTTGAAATCGGTCCGGATGTGTCCGGGATTCTTTCCCAGCACGATGATCCTGTCGGCCAGTAAAACAGCTTCTTCGATGTTGTGGGTGACCAGGAAGACGGCCTTGGTGGGCATGGTCTTGTTGGCCCACAATTCTAAAAGCTCACTGCGCAGGTTCTCGGCGGTCAGCACGTCGAGGGCGCTGAAGGGCTCGTCCATGAAGAGGACCTCCGGCTCGACCACCAGGGCGCGGGCAAAGCCGACGCGCTGCTTCATGCCGCCCGAGAGCTCTTTGGGATAGGCGGCCTCGAAGCCGTCCAGGCCTACCGTGTCCAGCATCTTCATGCTGCGGTCCAGGCGCTCGCCTGAGGCAACACCGCGGGCTTGCAGCGGAGCTTCAACGTTTTCCAGAACCGTGAGCCAGGGAAAGAGAGCGAAGCTCTGGAAGACAATCGAAACGTTGATCTCCGCGTCGGCAATAGGCTTCTCGTGCCAGTAGACCTGGCCGGAGGTGGGCGTGGAGAGGCCGCTCAACATGCGCAGCATCGTCGATTTGCCGGAGCCGGAGGGACCGAGCAGGGCGACAATCTCACCGGGGACGATGGAGAGGTCGGTGGCGGAGATGACCTGGATGCGATTCTGGCTGGGTTGCGCGTAGTACTTCTCGATCCGCTCGGCGCGAATGATGGCGTCAACAGCCGGAGCCGTGGCTGGGGGCGTGGATGGGATGGATTCCCGGATTGGGCTGGGGATGGCGGCTTCCTGCATGGCTGGTTCTCCGGTCCGCCTGGCCAAGAGCCGCGGCTGGTGTTTGTCTTTGAGTGTAGTCATGCCCGGTTTCACTCAGATGAATCGGGATTCGCTGCCGGAAGCCGGTTTCGCTGAGCCGATTTGCTACCGCTGCCCATTACTTGTCTGCTGGAGGATACGATTGTTGTTGAAAAAAATGCCCAAATTGAGCGTATCATTCAAGGAAAGCATCTTGCCAGCTATGGGATTCTCATCGGTCGTCGCCGGGGCGGGAGTTGCTCCGTTGCGCGGCAACAAGCTGCGCGGCCGATTCCATCATGCGTTGGAGAAAGAAATGCCGGAAACAACCAAACCGAGGATTCTGGTTGCCGACGATGAACGGGTGATCGCCGACTCACTGGCGATGATTCTGAACCAGAGCGGCTTCGATGCGCGCGCTGTTTATTCGGGCGAGAAGGCGGTCGAGCTGGCCGTGGATTTCAAGCCGGAGATGCTAATCGCGGACGTGATCATGGCCGGTCTGAGTGGCATTGATGCTGCGATCCGGATTCGTGCCCTGTTTCCACAGGTCAAGATTCTGCTCTTTTCCGGGCAAGCCGCCACGGCCGATCTGCTGGAAAAAGCGCGCGCCCAGGGCCACGAATTCGAGATTCTCTCCAAGCCGGTCCATCCCCAGGATTTGCTGGCACGGCTGCGCGGCTAGAGTTCCCGCCGCCCCTCCAACGCCCGCGTCATCGTCACCTCGTCGGCATATTCGATGTCGCTGCCGACTGGAACGCCCGTCGCGATGCGCGTGATCTTGACCGCATGGCCGCGCAGCGCGCCCGCCAACCAATGGGCCGTGGCCTCGCCTTCGAGCGTAGGACTCGTGGCCAGGATCACCTCATCCACCTCGCCCAGTTCGACGCGGGATAAAAGAGTTTGAGTCCGCAACTGATCCGGCCCCACGCCGTGCAGCGGCGAGAGCGTGCCGTGCAGCACGTGATAGACGCCCTGGTAGCCGCGGGTCCGCTCGACAGAGCCGATGCTCGTCGGCTCCTCGACCACGCAGATCAGCCGGTGATTGCGCGTTGGGCTGGCGCAGTAGGCGCAGGGATCGACATCGGTGACGTTGTTGCAGACCGAGCACAGGCGCAGGTTGGCCTTCAGCCCGCGCACCGCCTCGGCCAGCGCCGCCGCATCCTCGTCGCTGGAGCGCAGAATGTGGAACGCAAAGCGCTGCGCGCTCTTCGTGCCCACGCCGGGCAGCTTCTTCAACTCTTCAATCAGCCGCGCCATCGGCTCGGCATAACGGGTCACGGGTTAAGCCTCCTATTGCTATTTCCGGAATAACCTAATGCTCGGGTGCCCCACCCTCGCCGCTTTCTTGTTTTTGCGGCTAGGGTGGGATACTGTCAATTTGCTCGCCTTGTTTCGGGTTATTCATCCCAGCCCTGGCAGATTAAGTCCGCCGAGAAGGCCTTTTACACTCGACTGAATCGCCTCATCGGCCTTGCGCCCGGCATCGTTGACTGCGGCCACCACCAGGTCTTCCAGCATCTCCACATCCGGTTTGTCTCCGCCCAGTCCAATCACCGCCGCCGGCTCAATGCGAATCTTGAGCAGTTGCTTCTTGCCGTTCATCGTCGCCGTCACGGCGCCGCCGCCGCTGGTTCCCTCGACCACCGTTTGCGCGAGCTTGCGCTGGACCTCCTCCTGCATCTGGTTCGCCTGCGAAAGCATCTCGGCCATTTTGAGCGGGTTGAGCATGGTTCTTATACCTCATTTGCCGTGTAAGTTTACTTCTGCCGCAGATCCACGACGCTGCGCACTTCGGCCTTGAAGATCTCACGCGCCCGCTGCACCAAAGGATTGGCGAGCGCGGCCTCCTGAATGCTGCCTGCAAGTGGCGCGGCCATCGGCGCGGCGGCTTGCGCTGTTCCTTCGCCGGGAATCACCAGCAAGCGGCTCGGCGCGCCCAGCCGGCCGAGCTCCTGGCGAATGATCTTCTCCGCCGCTGCATTGATCGTCAAGGCGAGCATCTTCTTGCCCATGCCGGAGATCTCGATGCGCAAGCTGCCGCCGTCCAGCGTCCACGTGCCCGCACCCAGCAACTGCGCCGCCGAAACGTGGCCGCCCTCGACCAGCGCGCAGCCGACGGCGTGACGGATCGTCTCGATGCTGGGAGGGTTTGCCACTGCGACGGCGGCCAGAGGAGCGACGGCCAGCGCGCCCTCGGTCAACGTTTCTCCGGACGCGAAGCCGGTGGCCTGAGCCGTTGCGGCAGGGAAGGGCGTGGCGCCTTGAAACGCGCTGACCGCAGCCGGCACGCGCTCCATCGTAGCCACAGGCGAAGCGGACGTGCCCGGCTGCGAGCCGGACTCCATCTTCGCTCCCGAGCCCCAGCCTGCGTCCGCTGGCCCAAAGGGCGAAAGCGCAGGCGCGGCAGCCGGTACAGACGATACAGCCGGACGCGCCAGTGTTGCACTTGGCCGCGAAGCAGGAGCTGGAGTTGCCGATGAACCTGGAGTAATTCCCGCTGTGCGCGCAGCACCGCTCAACAGCTCTTCAATCGGCAGCAGCCGCTGCGCATGAATCAGCTTAAGCAGACCCAACTCCAAATGAAAGCGCTGCTCCTGGCGGTAATTCAGATCGTCGAAGGTGCGCAACACAATCTGCAGGTTGCGCGTAATCTCTTCCTCGGTAAACAGAAGCGCGGTGCGCGTGGCCCGCGCCCGCTCATCGCCGCTGATCTGCAGCAGCTCGGTCTGCTCGCCGCCGATCTTGGCCATCAGGGTGTTGCGCAGGTAGCGCACCATCTGCCGTGCCAGCGACGAGGGGTTGTGCCCGGCGTTCACCAGCAGATTCAACTGCTCCATCAGCTCCGCGCTCTGCCCGGCGGCAACCGCCTCCAGCAGCCGCTCGAAGATCGCATTGGGCACCGCGCCCATCAGCTCGCGAATCTGCGCCGACGAGAGCACCGCCCGGCCATTCTCAACAGGCGCCGAGGCAATCGCCTGATCCATGATCGAGAGCGCATCGCGCATTGACCCATCGCCTGCCTCGGCCAGTAGCGCCAGCGCGGCCTCCTCGGCCTCGACCTTCTCCTCACTGGCGATCATCTTCAACTGCGCCAGAATGTCATCGAATTTGACGGCGTGAAAACTGAAGTGCTGGCAACGCGAGCGGATGGTCTGCGGAATGTCCTCCGGCTGCGTCGTGGCCATCATGAAGATCACGTGCGCCGGCGGCTCTTCCAGCGTCTTGAGCAGCGCGTTGAAGGCCGCGTCGGTGATCTGGTGAGCCTCGTCGAGAATGTAAATCTTGTAGCGGTCGCGCGAGGGTGCGTAGCGGGCGGCGTCTCTCAGCTCGCGAATCTCGTCGATGCAGCGATTGGTGGCCGCGTCGATCTCAATCACGTCTACCGCGTTGCCCTGGCGAATCTCCATGCAGGAGACGCACGCGCCGCAGGGCTCCGGTGTGGGGCGCTCCGGGGTCCCGATCTCCGTCCGGCAGTTCAGCGCCATGGCCACAATGCGCGCGATGGTCGTTTTGCCGATGCCGCGATGGCCGGAGAAGATGTATCCGTGGGCGATGCGGTTCTGCGAGAGTGCGTTCATCAGCGTCCGCGTCACGTGATCCTGCCCGGCCACGTCGGCAAAGCGCTGCGGACGGTATTTCCTGGCTAGAACCTGGTAACCCATGCGAACCCGCTCCCTCAGGCCCACCCGGTTGCGGAAGGGCCTGGTAGAGATTCTATCGTTCCGGGCTGGGGGCGTTTAGCTTGCGCTTTGCCTCTGTCCACAACTCTTCTAACTCGGTGGGCGCAAGCTCTTCCAGCGGCCGCTCACTGGCCAGCTCCATCGCGCGAAAGCGCTCCCGAAAACGCAGGTTGCAGCCTCTCAGCGCCATCTCCGCATCCACGCCCAGATGACGGCCCAAATTGACGACCGTAAAGAGCAGGTCACCCAGCTCCGCCTCCACCGCCGGTTTGCGCGCCGGGTCATTCGATGCGGCCTCTGCCTCCAACTCCGCCGTCTCCTCGGCCAGCTTGGGCAGCAGATCGCGCCACTCCGGCCAGTCGAAGCCGGCCTTGCGCGCCTTGGCCCCCAGCTTGGCCGCCTCGGCCAGCGCCGGCATCGCCCGCTGCACCGAATCTAGCCGCGAAGCTTGAGGTAATTGCGGCGTAGGCTCGACTACTCGATGCAATGCTTCGGCGGCCTTGATCTCATCCCAGTTGCGCAGCACCGCCGCCGACGATCCCTCCACCGCCGCATCCACATCGGCCCGGTTGCCCGCCGCCCGCGAGGCCTCCTCGCCGAAGACGTGCGGATGCCGCCGAACCAGCTTGCTGTTCAGATGCTCCAGCACATCGGCAATCGTAAAGTGGCCGTCGTTGGCCGCCATCTCGGCATAAAACAAGACTTGCAGCAGCAGGTCGCCCAGCTCCTCGGCCAAGTGCGGCCAGTCGCGCCGCTCGATGGCGTCGAAGACCTCGTAGGTCTCCTCGAGTGTGTACTTGCGAATCGAATCGAAGGATTGCTCGCGGTCCCAGGGGCAGCCGCCGGGCGCGCGCAGCCGCGCCATGATCCTGACCGATTGCGCAAACAGCTCCGCCGTCCGCGCTGTGTCAGTGGTGAGCGACGCGGAGGCTTCTACGTTCAAGCTGTCTGGCGAAGGGTCCATGCATCTCAGTCTACTTCGCGGAGGTGCGCGGCGATATACTCAACCTCGTCTATGATGCGCATTCTGGGAACGATCTTTGCGGGACTGCTGGGCCTGGCCTTCGGCAGCTTCCTGAACGTTTGCCTGAGCCGTTGGCCCGAGGGCGAGAGCGTCGTCCGTCCGCGCTCCCATTGCCGCCAGTGCGGCCGCACGCTGGCCTGGTGGGAGAACGTGCCGCTGGTCAGTTGGCTCGCTCTGCGTGGCCGCTGCCGCACCTGCCACGCCTGGATCGGCTGGCGCTATCCGCTGGTGGAGTTTGCTATTGGGGCGCTCTGGGCATGCGCGGCATCGCAAGCTCTGCCCAGGATTTTGTACCCATATCAGTTTGAATTATTTCCACATGCACACATCATTGATTTTTTTGAATCATTACTTCTTTATTGGCTTCTAGTCGGCCTGGCGACACTCGATGCGGAACATCTCTGGATTCCAGATCGGATCACCCTGCCCGCTATCGCACTGGTGAGCCTGAATTATGTGTGCCCATTCTTTTGGGTATGGAATGCGCATATCACTAATAACGACATTTCTACCAATGCTGCATGGTATGTGGCTGAATATCTGCTCGGCATCCTCGCCGCCGCCGGCCTGATCCTGCTCATCCGCTGGGTTTACTGGTTGATCCGCCGCCGCGAGGGCATCGGCCTGGGCGACGCCAAGCTGATGGCTCTCTTAGCCGCGTGGCTCGGCCTGCCCGGCGCGCTGCTTGCCTTTGGGATTGGGATTATGCTCGGTGCCCTAGCCGCTGTTGTCGTTCTGGTGGTACCGTCGGGGCGGCGTGGCTCTGAAAGCTGGGCGGCAAGCAAGCTGCCGCTGGGCACATTTCTCTGCATCGGCGGCATCGTCAGCAGCCTGTGGGGGCAGCCCATCCTTGCCGCCTATCTTCGCTGGGCGGGATTCTAATCCCTACTTCGCTATCTCCGCCGCGGGCTGAGCCGGCGCAGGGTTCTTTCCGTTGGCAATCTCAGGCTCCTTAAGCGCCTTGATTGCCTCCTTGCCGTGGCGGCTGTCGGGATCGTACTCGGCCACCTTCTGATAATTCACGCGCGCGTCGGCTAAATTGCCCAGGTGGCGATCCGCCTCGGCCAGGCCCCAATAAACATCAGGATTCTCCGGGTCAAGCACCATCGCCGACTCGAAGCGCGAGAGAGCCGCCTTCCAGTTCTTCTGATCCAAGTAAAAGCCGCCCACCTCAATATCCTTAGAGGCAGCCTCCTTGTGGGTAGGCTCCTTGACGGAGAGCTTTCTCTTCTTGCCGGACTCGTCGTCCTCCGGCTTGGGCAGTAGCCTCTCCAGGCCGGTGAGGCTGGAACTGGAATCCTCCTCCGGCCCGCTTGCAGCCTCCGGCGCAACGTCGTCCGGCGAGCGCACCGGGTCCAGATCCACGCCGGGCAGCGGAAGCCCCGCGCTCTCCCCGCTATACGTTCCTTCCGGCAGCGCCGGCGCACTCTTCGAAGGCATCACCGGAACCGTGCTCGTATCCTCGGGAAAGGGATTGGCGCTGGAGGTCTTTCCCGGCTGGGCCGCGCCTGTCGCCGGCTTCTGGCTTTCGCCCGCCGGCTTGCTCTGCCCTGTCGCCGGCGCGTCGCCCCCAACCGGCGCCTGTGCCAACTGCCGCGGAGCCACCGCCAGCCAGCCCGCCAACAGCAGCGCAATAAAAACCATCCGTCTCATCTTCATCCGCCTGATCCCTGACCCCTGATCTCTGTTACGATGCGATTCATACTGCTCCAAGGAAAGCATCGCACACTCGCATGGCACTGATCATCCGCTCCTCCGCCATCCACGCCGCCGGCTGCTACACCACTACGCCCATCCGCAAGGGCGCGCGGGTGGCCGAATACACCGGCCACTTGCTGACCAAAGCCGAGGCCGACCGTGCCTATGAAGCCTCGCCCATCACCTATCTCTTTGGACTCGGCGACGGCTCGGTAGTCATCGACGGCCACTCCGCCGCCATGTTCATCAACCATAGTTGCGACGCCAACTGCGAGACCAGCGAGGAGAAGGGCCACGTCTGGATCAAGGCTATCCGGCCCATCGCAGCCGGCGAGGAGATCACCTACGATTATTGCCTTTACGACGGCGGCGAAGACGAAGCCCTCTGCAACTGCGGCGCGAAGCACTGCCGCGGCACCATGTACTCGGAGGAAGAGATCAAGCGCCGCAAGGCCGCCGCGAAGAAGGCTCTTAAGCAGGATGCAAAAATGAAGCGCAGCTAAATTGAAAGCCGCGCCCCTTCAAAACAATTGAATTCCGATGGCAGACCTAACTTCCCAGCGGATGCTCGGCATAGTGCAGCAGCACGGCCACGGCGCAACTGGTCAGCCGCGTCTCCGCCGAATCAGCCCGGCTGGTGAGGATCGTCGGCACGCGCGCGCCCAGCACGATGCCGGCCAACTGCGCTCCGCCCAGGTACTCAAGCTGCTTGGCCAGCATGTTGCCGCTCTCCAGATCGGGCACGACCAGAATGTCGGCCTGCCCGGTCACCGGCGAAATCAGCCCCTTGATCTTGGCGGCCTTCGCGCTGACGGCTGTGTCAAAGGCCAGCGGACCGTCCAGGATGCCGCCGGTGATCTGGCCGCGGTCGGCCATCTTGCACAGCGCCGCCGCATCCAGCGTGGACATGATCTTGGTGTTCACGGTCTCCACGGCCGAGAGCAGCGCCACCTTGGGCTCGGGAATCCCCAGCGCGTGCGCCAGGTCAATAGCGTTCTGCACAATGTGAATCTTGTCTACCAGCTCGGGCTCAATGTTGATCGCCGCGTCGGTAATCAGCAGGGTGCGCGGATAGGCCGGTGTATCCATCACGAAGACATGGCTGATGCGGCGGCTGGTGCGCAATCCCGTTTCGCCCTTCATGACCACCCTCATCAGCTCGTCGGTATGCAGGCTGCCTTTCATCATCGCCTGCGCGCCGCCGCCGCTGCGGCACATGGCCACGCCCAGTTCGGCGGCCTTGCGCTCGGTGTCGGCTTGCAGGATCGGGTAGGGGCTGATATCGACGCCGATCTTGGCGGCCAGCGCCTTCATCTCGGCCTCGTCGCCTATTAGCGTGGGCTTGATGAGGCCCTCCTGGGCGGCTTCGACAGCACCCTTCAGCGCCACGCCGGAAAGCGGCCAGACCACGGCGGTGGTGATGGCCGGCAGTTCCTTGCAGCGCTCCAGAAATTGATGAAAAACGTGGTAGTCGGGGGGATGGCTGACCAGCGGGTCGACGGCTACGGATTCTGCCAGTGGTGCAAGATCACTCATGTTCACTCTCTCCAGGGGCAGTATCAAGGACTGCGACCTCACGTAATTATTGTCGGCCAGACGGGGGAATATCGACTGTGCCTAAGGTCACAAGCCGGACCAGCGTACCGCGATGCGGTAATTCGCATCCAACCACAATCCGGCGATCGGCTGGAAATCGCGCTATTCTTACCCGAAGTCGCTCTTGATATGGCGATAACTGGATGGATTTCGCGTCAAATATGGATTACTCTCTGACTGAAAAGTGATTTGGCGGAAATCGAGAATTCCACCCGGCGACATATTCGTTTACTGTTTCAGATGGTGCAAGGCATAGAATCGGTCTAAGGAATCTTTCATATAGGCCGATAATGAGCCTGAGCCATCGCGAAGCGGCCTTGCGACGGGAGCATGCTGTGATCGGATTAGGCAGGCGAGTCAGCGCCCGAGTTTTACCAAGGGCGCGAGTGTGCGGGGTTCTATTCAGCCATCCGTCTCCCGCGCTTTCCAGGGCGCCAATTCAGACTTTCAGACAGCCGCTTGACCGTCTCGCAACACCTTCAAGTCTTCACGCAGCCCTTCGTGGCTTACTGCTTTTTGGGGTTGTAATATTGGCACCCGCCGCCTCGCTTCATGCGCTTGATCCGCAAAAGCAGATCGGCCAATACGGCCACGATAGCTGGACCTCGCAGCATGGGCTACCGGGAGAGTCCGTCTATCAAATTCTCCAGACCAGAGACGATTATTTGTGGCTGCGAACTGGAGCGGGGCTGGTGCGCTTTGACGGTGTGCGCTTCGTCTCCATGGATGCGGAGATCGGCAGCGAACGCGTCAAAGCCATTTGTATGGGCGCGGACGGCGACCTGCTAATCCGCACCGCTACCAGAACCCTGATTTACAAGGACAGGCATTTCTCCGACTACCGGCCTCCCGCTCCCCTGCCGGGCGGCGCCATCCGCGTCCTCTTCGAGAGCAGCGAGCACGTCGTCTTCGTGGGTTCGGACAACTCCATTTACAGGATCGAGAGGGACGGTAAAGTTACCCTTCTGCGGGACAGTACGGCATGGATAAGCGTCTTTCTTGAGGACCACACGGGCAAAATATGGATTGCGGGAACCACCAGCATTTTTCTGTATGAGAACAATACGCTCCTCGGGCCATTGAACAAGGACGGCCATCCCAGGCTGATCAATGCACTCAGCGAGGATCGCCAGCACCGCATCTGGGCAGCGACGCGAGATGGCCTATACGAACTCCATGCCGAGGGGCCGCTCCTAGATTCGGCGCCGCCGAAGGGACCATCCCTGCTCAATCCTTTACTCGAAGACCGCCAGGGGAACCTCTGGGCGGGGACGGAGAGATCGGGTGTAGTACGCATCGCGCGCGATGGAACTCCGTCTGCCGCCTCATCATCCCTGGGCTTCCTTGAGGGCCTCACCGACGACAACGTTCTCTCACTCTTCGAGGACCGCGAAGGAAGCATTTGGATCGGCACCGCCAGCGGGCTGGACCGGCTGCGCGACACAAAGCTGACCACCATCACCGCCAGAGAAGGCCTTCCCACGAACAGCGAAAAGTCCGCGATTGCGCTGCATGACGGAACTGTGGTTGTCTTCAGCGATAACGGCGGATTAAGCTTCATCCGCAACGGGATCGCCACGCCCTTCAAGCACAATGACCAATTGCCCTCGGCCTACGGCTCCGCCATCTTCGAGAGCAGGGATGGAAGCCTGTGGGTCGGAGCATACGGCGGTCTAAGCCGGATACAGGGAGAAAGGGTAACCGTCTACGATGGCGGCGGCCATTTCTCCAAGAATTTCATCTCCGCAATCTCCGAAGACGATGAAGGCCTGATCGTTACCAACTCGGAGGCCCGTACATTTCGTTTCAAAGATGGAAAAGTTCTGCCATTCACGGTGCACGGCCAGACCACAGCCGTCACAGATGGCAGCATTTACACTTTTACGATTTATCGCGATCTGCTGGGGACACTTTGGTTCGGAACCACCAATGGGCTTTTCAAGCAGCCCCCGGCCGGCAGCCCTGGCGCCGGCTGGCAGTTCCACCAGGTCTTCGATGTCACGAGCATCTTCGACGATGGCCGCGGCCATCTCTGGCTGGGCGGGCGCACGCCGGGTATCCTCCGCTTCAGCATCTATAACGGGCAGTTGACCCGCTATACAAAACGCGAGGGGCTCTTTGATGGTTACGCGTCGCGCATTCTTTCCGGCGAGGACGGCAATCTTTGGATCAGCGCCGAGGACGGCATTTACGCCGTTAGCCCGCAGGAACTGAATGATGTTGCCGAAGGCCGAAAGCCTTCCGTTTCATCGGTACACTACGGACTTGCCGATGGCATGAAAACTACGGAAGCATCCGACTCCTCCTCGCAGCCGGGCGGGTGCCGCACTCCCGATGGCAAGCTCTGGTTCACGACGAAAAAAGGGATTGTTGAGGTCGATCCCGCGCACATGGTTCACAACGATTTCATTCCGCCGGTCATCGTCGAATCCGTCGCCGCCGACAGCATCATTCAGCCCTCCGGCAGTGATCTGCAACTAGCGCCTGGCAAAAAAAGCATCGAGATTCATTACACCGCGCTCAGCCTCCGCATCCCGGGGCGGGTCAACTTCAAATACCGGCTAGAAGGATACGAAAACGAATGGGTCGATGCGGGCACACGCCGCGTCGCATACTACACCAATCTACCTCCCGGACAATATACCTTTCACGTCATTGCCGCGAATGACGATGGCGTCTGGAATCTCCACGGCGCATCTGTCAGCTTCGTGCTGAAACCGCACTTTTACCAGACCAAATGGTTTTATCTCGCCTGCCTGCTGCTGTTGATTCTTATCGTATTCGCCGGCAACAGGATTACCACACGCCTGATCCGGGCGCGTGCGGATCAACTGGCCCGGCAGGTTGAAGAACAAACAGCCGAGCTGCGCAAGAGCCAAATGGAGCTGGAGAAGCTTGCCCACTTCGATAGCCTGACCGCTTTGCCGAACCGCCGGCATTTTACAGAGAACTTCGACAGAATGTGCACACCGGAAACGGGCGATGTATTCACCTTGCTTCTCATTGACGTGGACGAGTTCAAGGCGATCAACGATACCTACGGTCACGACGCCGGGGACGCCGTTCTCGTCGAGACCTCGAACCGCCTGCAATCCGCCGTCCGCTCGACGGATCAGGTGGCGCGGCTGGGTGGCGACGAATTTTCGATCCTGCTGACCGGCAGACATGACGAGGAGTGGCTGAAAAAGATATGCGATCGCATCGTGGACAGTTTTTCCGCTCCGGTATCGTTCAATGAGGACACGATACGGACCACGGTCAGCGTGGGGGTTGCGTCCTATCCCAAAGACGGCGACACCCAGGAGAAACTTTACAAGAGCGCCGACATTGCGTTGTATGAGGCCAAGCGCCTGGGCCGGAACAACTGGCAGAAGTACCGCCCGGAGTTGCTGCAGGAATAGGGCCTGCTCATACTACCCCGGTTCCCTGTTCCCGCAAAGCCCTGAGATGGTATGCTTCCAGCGCGGGGGAAACGCAATTTTTTTGATAGGGAGAAGCGAGATTATGTGGTTTTTAGGAATGGATGTAGGCACCGGCGGCACGCGGGCCGTAGTGGTGGACGGCGCGGGAAAACTCATCAGCGGCGCATCGAGCGAGCATGCGCCCTTCACGACGGCCCATCCGGGCTGGGCGGAGCAGGATCCGGAAGACTGGTGGCGGGCAGCGCAAGAGGCAATTCGTGGCGCAATCAATGCAGCGCCTGAGCCGCATCAGCCGATTGCCGCCATTGGCCTGACCGGCCAGATGCACGGCGCGGTGATGCTGGACGAGGCCGGACAGGTGCTGCGCCCCTCGCTGATCTGGTGCGACACGCGCACCCAGCCGCAGTGCGACTGGCTGACGGAGAAGATCGGCTACGAAAAATTAATCGAATTGACCTGCAACCCGGCGCTGCCCAACTTCACATTGACCAAGCTGCTCTGGGTCAAGGAGCATGAGCCGGAGATCTTCGCCAAAATTCGCCACATCATGTGCCCCAAGGATTATGTGCGCTACCGGCTGACCGGCGAGTTCGCCATCGACGTGCAGGAGGCCTCGGGGACGCTGCTGCTGGACGTTACGCATCGCTGTTGGTCGAAGGAAGTGGCCGAGGCGGCGGGGATTCCCGAGAGCTGGCTGCCGAAGGTCTACGAGTCGCCCGAGGTCTGCGCGCGCATTAGTGAGAGCGCGGCCGGGCTGACCGGCCTTGCCGCCGGCACGCCGGTGGTGGCCGGAGCGGGCGATCAGGGCGCTGGCGCGGTGGGTATGGGAATTTTGCAGCCGGGCTCGGTCTCGGCGACGATCGGCACTTCGGGCGTGGTCTTTGCCGCCACCGCTGCGCCGACCAAGGATCCCAAGGGCCGTCTGCACACCTTCTGCCACGCGGTTCCCGGCCTCTGGCACGTGATGGGCGTGACGCAGTCGGCGGGCCTCAGCCTGCGCTGGCTCAAGGAGACCTTCTTCCCCAGCCACAACTATGACGAGATGACCGCCGCGGCCAGCAAAATCCCGGCGGGCAGCCAGGGCCTGGAGTGGGCGCCCTACCTGCTCGGCGAGCGTACACCCCACCTCGACCCCGAAGTTCGCGCCGCCTTTGCCTGCATCTCCTCGAACCACACCGCGGCGCATTTTGTACGCGCCGTGCTGGAGGGCGTGGCCTATTCGCTGGAAGACACCTTCACGCTCTTTGCCGAGCTGGGCATTCCGGTGAGCGCGATCCGCCTGGGCGGCGGAGGAGCGCGCGGACCGCTCTGGCGCAAGATTCAGGCCGGCATTTACGGCTTGCCCGTCGAGATCCTTACGGCCGAAGAGGGCGGCGCATTTGGCTGCGCTCTGATGGCCGGCGTCGGCGCGGGCCACTGGGCCAGTCTCGACGAAGCCTGCGCGCAGGGAATCGAGGTAGCCCAGCGCATCGAGCCGGACCAAGCTGATCTGGCCGCCTACAAGCTCGGCTACGCGAAGTGGCGCAAGCTCTATCCGGCATTGAAGAGCTTGCGGTAGGACTCGCCGTCCAGGCGGCCGCTCGCTGCTCGCTCGCATGAGCTTTGTTGCTTCCCATCCTTGCGCCAGAAAAAAACGCGCAGGGGTGGGATAACACGGCATTTAGTTACTGTCGCACTGACTGCTTTTTGGCTCTTAAGATTTCATCTCGTCTTGGCTCATCACAACTTCACGTTGTGCCAGTACTTTTTGCGCTCGTCGAAAAAGTAACAGGTAGATTAGAGCCGTCGAAAAGGAAATAACCGATGCGGCCTTCACGGGCCATACATCTGGGAATTTTCCTTCCGTCAATCCCAAAGCCAAAACAGCAACGGGGCCAATGCCGCTGCCAATCATCAGGCAACCTGCGAAGCGCCAGCCACGAATATTCGATACAACCATAATCAAAGGAAGCGCCAATATCCAACCTAGCAAGCTCCAAAGGAAGCCCAGAGAAATCGCGCCAATCAAATCCAGTGCCCAAAATTCGAAAGTTTTGGGATATTCCTGACGATACTGCCATTCGGAAACGAACACAAAGCAGCAAACCACAATCACTGTGCTGACGAATAAATAGAGCACCCGTTCGGATCGGGGAACCATTCCATACCCTCCTCAGCTAGACAATGCCATAAATGATCCGCAAAGTCGCTCGACGAGATTGTACCAACTCAAAATGAATGGTGCCCACAAGGGGTCGATGTCATTTGCCACTCGCTTGACTCGTACGGTAAAACCGTACATTATGGATATGTGAGGCGTTATGCAACTGGTCCGGTTTCGCCATAAAGGCCTGGGACAGTTTTATGAAGAGGGAAATGCACGTTCCGTGCCTCCCGCAATGGCCGACAAGTTGGGTAATCTACTCTTCGCCATCGAAACCACCGAGACGCTGGAACAGCTTGGCAAGTTCCCAGGTTGGAAGCTGCATCCGCTCAAGGGTGACCTCAAGGGGTTTTGGAGCCTGACCGTAACCGGAAACTGGCGGTTGATCTTCCTTTATGACGAAAAAGCCAACACAGCCAGCGAGATTGACCTGATTGACTACCATTAAGGAGGCTGAAATGCCCATGAAGAACCCGCCCCATCCGGGCAGTCTGATTAAGACCGAAGTCATTGAAGCGCTCGGCCTCAGCGTGACCAAGGTCGCGGAGATTTTGCAGGTGCGCCGCGCAACGCTCTCCGATCTGCTCAACGGCAAGTCCGCCCTGACACCCGATATGGCGCTGCGAATTGAAAAAGCCTTCGGCCCGGAGATGGATCATCTCCTTCGCATGCAGCTCGCCTATGACGTGTCCAAGGCCAGGGAGTACGCAAAGAACATCTCCATCGAGCGGTACGTGGCGGCTTAAAATCAACAATCCAAACCTCCCGTTGTTATGGGAGAATATCCATCCAGCCGCGCGTGCGATGGCTCTCCAGCTCTGCCTGGAGAATGATCAATTGCCGCAACCCGTCGGCGAACTGCGGATATTCCGGAGCGAGGCCGGGCGTGCCGATGGAGGCGTAAAAGCGGCGGAATAGCTGCTTGAATGCGTCGTCGTAGCCTTCCGTGTGGCCGCCGGGCAGATCGGCGTAAGAGCGCGCCTCGGGCCGGAGCAGCGCCGGATCTTTGAGAATGATCTCGTTGCCCGTATCGCGGTGGCCGATCCAGAGTTCATTGGGCCGTTCCTGATCCCACGCCGCACCTGCCTTGCTGCCGTAGACTTCGATGTGCAGCCGGTTCTTGCGTCCCGCGGAGACCTGGCTGGCGACGACGCTTCCACGCGCGCGCGCGCCCATGTGAAACAGGACCGTGCCGAAGTCTTCCGTGTTTACGGGAGTTACAATGTAATCTTCCGGGTCGAGGAGTTTGTTGGCAAAGCTCTCGACGGAATGCTTGGGCTGCTTGCGGGTCGCGTGGAAGGTCTGCAAGTCGGCGACCAGCGAGGTGACGCGCAGGCCGGTGACGTGCTCGGCCATGTCGAACCAGTGCGAGCCGATATCGGCCATGCAGCGCGATGCGCCGCCAGCCTGCGAGTCGATGCGCCAGTTCCAGTCCGTCTCGTAGAGCAGCCAGTCCTGCGAATATCCGCCCTGCACGGAGAGAATTTCGCCCAGTTCGCCGGCCTCTCTCATCCGGCGCAACTGCTGCACCATGGGGTAATAGCGCAGATTGTGGCAGACGCAGTTGCGCAATCCTTTTTGCGCGGCCAGGGCAACCAGTTCCCGCGCCTCTTCGACCTCAGTGGCCAGGGGCTTTTCGCAGGCCACGTGCTTGCCGGCTTCGAGCGCCTCTTTGGCCATGGAATAATGCAGCGCGTTGGGGGTGAGGATGTGGACCGCATCGACGTCCGGATCGCGCAGAATCTCCCGATAGTCGTTGGTAATCGCGGAGACGCCAAAGCCCGCGCCCAACTTCCGCGCAACTTCCAGATTCCTGCCCGCGATGGCCGCGATCTCGACGAATTCCTGCCGCCTGAGCGCATCGAGATGAACCCGGCCCATGAAGCCGGTGCCGAAGATTGCCACTTTACTTGGTTTCATCGTTTCACCATTTTTTGTTGCTTCATCAGACCCACCAGGCAGCGCCAGCCTGCTCGCGGATCACGATG
>Ga0326728_10009642_pt1 | contig 23109 bp, 19 predicted proteins | sample MB3enrmetagenome_FD_207602 | JGI IMG/M metagenome (GOLD analysis project Ga0326728, IMG submission 207602) | Lab enriched peat soil microbial communities from McLean, Ithaca, NY, United States - MB31MN | ecosystem: Environmental > Terrestrial > Soil > Wetlands > Peat | place: USA: New York... | reverse complement strand
CCGGAGACGAAGAAGTACTGCGCGAGAAGAGAGATGTGTCTACCAGCATTTCGCGGCTCACGCGGCACTGCCTTCGGGACGACCCGTAGTTACCGAACACCACCTCTTCAATCGAAAAGCAATGCTCATACCTCCTCCGCGTTAATAATCAGACTTTCGTCGCGCTGGGATGATATTTTGACGAGACACACGACATCTCCTCAAAATTCCTTTCATTCAAAAATCATCATTTATTCAAGCGCCTGTAACATACCTTACAGACAATTGAACGCAGCAAGTACTCTGCTAGGGAGATTTCCGTGAAAAAGACGTTAATTGTGGTTGGTTTGTTGGTATTGGCTTTGAGTGCCGCTCAGGCGCAGAAGTTGACTGGGGCAGGCGCGACCTTTCCTTATCCGATTTATTCCAAGTGGTTTAGCGAGTATAGCGCGGCGCATCCCGGCGTGGAGATCAACTACCAGTCTATCGGCTCCGGCGGCGGCATCCGCCAGATGGTCGCTGGCCTGGTGGACTTTGGCGCTACGGATGTGCCGGCGACCGACGAGCAATTGGCTCCGTCCAAGACGAAACTGACTCACATTCCCACCGTGCTGGGCGCCGTGGTGCCCATCTTCAACGTCCCCGGCGTCGAAAACATTAAGTTCAGTTCCGACGTTCTGGCCGACATCTTTTTGGGCAAGATCAACAACTGGAACGATGCGCGCATTGCCAAGGACAACCCCGGAGTGAAATTGCCCGACCAGAAGATCACTGTGGTTCACCGCTCTGACGGCAGCGGCACCACCTTCATCTTTACCGACTATTTGAGCAAGGTCAGCCCTGACTGGGCCAAAGGTCCCAGCAGGGGCGCCTCGCCCAACTGGCCAGTGGGCGTGGGAGGTAAGGGCAATGAGGGCGTGGCTGAACAGGTCCGCCAGTTGCCGGGCACCGTGGGATACGTTGAGTTGATCTACGCGCTGCAAAACAAGATCACCTTTGGCGCAGTGAAGAACGCCGCCGGCAACTGGGAGAAGGCCTCTATCGAAGGCGTCACCGAAGCCGCGGCCAGCAGCAAGCAGATGCCCGCCGATTACCGCGTCTCCATCACCAACGCGCCCGGCAAACATGCCTACCCCATCTCCAGCTTTACCTGGCTGCTGGTGCCGCTTCAGTCGCCCGACCCGGCCAAAGGCAAAGTACTCAAGGACCTGCTGAGCTGGATCGTCAACTCCGGCGAGAGCGAAGCCCCGGCTCTCTCCTATGCCCCGCTGCCCAAGAATGTGGCCGCAAAGGTGCTCAAGACGATTTATTCCTTGCAGTAATGTAATACAAAGTTATGGTCCGGCGATTTTTGCCGGACCATAACTATACCTGGACGGACCATTCGTTGTGTGAATAATCCGCAATTAAGTACATAACTTCCCAGATACAACATATAAGCCTGCTCATAGGCATATCAAGTGCATATACTCCTGCCGCATCTCCAAATATGACCGCTTAACTGACTCAGACAACAGGTCAATAAATACCACCTGTAGACCTACCGCGCTCAAGCAACCGCCCTATTGGCGGGATTACAGGAAAACCCCGGATTGACAGCATTTTTTGAGATTCACTGAATATCCGCGCCGCGCGGGCGCCAGATATGTACGGAGTGTTAATTATGTGAAGATAGCGTTAAGACTTTTCCGGCTCGGACTTACCAACCCGGCTGTAATATGAGCACGATTCGCGATGAATGTGAAATGTATGTTACAAGTCTGTAAGTTAATTAGCTATTAACATAACTCTGCGACTCTGTTTGATGGAAGCGTCTGGGGAAGGACTCACTTACACTGCTTTCCTTAGTCCGGCTATCCGTGTATATCCCGCATAGCGATCGAGACAATTAGCGGCCTTTTGTTCGTGATTTCGATTCTGCGGGAAGACGGGGCGCTCGCCGTGAAAGCGGGCGTCTCCATGAACCAACCCGAATCAGAGAAAAAATGGAGAGGCCTCATGAACATCAAACTCAGTATTGCTGCCACGGCAATTCTGGCAGTCTGCGTTGCTGCGTCTTATGGACAGACCAGCAATCCCCAACCGCCGGCGAAAAAGCACGTTGCAACCGCGAAGGCCAAGGCGCCTGCAAAGCCGACGGTCGAAGAGCAGATTCAGGCGCTGCGCCAGGAGCTTGAAGGCCAAATCAACAGCCTGAAGAACAGCCTGGCAGAAAAGGACGCACAGTTGAAGATGGCCCAGCAGGCAGCAGCCGATGCCCAGGCTTCGGCAGCCAAGGCGGAAGCCTCGGCCGCGGCCCAGCAGCAAGCAGTAACCGAAAGCACATCCACCGTCACCACGCTGCAATCCGCGGTCAACGACCTCAAGGGCAGCCAATCTTCGCTTGCGACCAAGGTTACCGAAGAGACGGACAAGATCAAAAAGGAGGTCGCCAACCCCAGCGCGCTGCACTACAAGGGCGTCACCATCACTCCCGGCGGCTTCATGGCGGCTGAAACTGTTTACCGTCAAAAGGCCACCGGCGCCGACATTCCCACCGCTCTCAGTTCGATTCCCTTCAACGGCGCCACCAACGCTCAGATGAGCGAGTTCTTTGGCACCGGCCGCCAGTCCCGCATCTCCATGATGGTCGAGGGAAAAACCAATGCCGCCACCTATCATGGATACGTTGAGGCCGACTTCCTGGGCGTTGGAACCAGCTCCAACAACAACCAGTCCAACAGCTATGTGTTGCGTCAGCGCGTGGTATGGGCCGACGCCACCCTCAAGTCCGGCCTTTCCTTCCAGGGCGGCCAGATGTGGTCCCTGGCGGCAGAGCGTGGCAAGGGCCTCTCCAATCTCTCCGGCGACGTCAAGACGCCGCTCACCATCGACCCGAACTACGTTCCGGGCTTTGTCTGGACTCGCCAGTACGGTTTCCGCGTGGTTCAGACCATGAAAAACGTAGCCTTCGGCATTTCGCTGGAGAATCCGCAGACCATCGCCGGCGGCAGTGCCTGCCCAGCCAACTATTGCCTCTTCGGCACCACCTCCGCGCAGTCCAGTTCCTATAACGCCGTCAACGGCACCTACAGCTTCAACCTCGGCCCGGACATCATCGGCAAGGTTGCCGTCGATCCCGGCTGGGGCCACTATGAGGCCTTCGCCATCGGCCGCTTCCCGCACTATCTGTGGTATCCCGGCGGCGTGGTCACGGCACAAACAACCAATTCGCTCTCCACGGGCGGCTTCGGCGGCAGCGCTCGCGCTCCGATCCTCGGCAAGTATGGCGACTTCGGTATCTCCGCTCTCTATGGCTGGGGCGTAGGCCGCTACGGCGACACCACTCTCGCCGATGTCACCTTCGACAATACCGGCTCGATGATCGCCATTCAAAACACCTCCGCTCTCGCCTCCCTCGAACTGAAACCAACTCCGCGCCTGGTGATCTACGGCAACTTCGGCGAGGACTTTGCCGGTCGCGTGACCACGGCCTCTAACTCCTATGGTTACGGCCGCCTGAACGCCAACAACAGCGGCTGCAACACCGTGGTATTGCCCACTGCCGGCACAACGCCTGGCAGCGCGGGAAGCTGCTCTGGCGACAACAAGTTCGTGCAGGAGTTCGTCGGCGGTTTCTGGTATGACTTCTACAAGGGCGCGGCTGGCCGCATCCGCTACGGCGTCCAGTATGCCAACATCACCCGCGCCCTCTGGGGCAGCTCCGTTACGCCCACTCCGCAGGTGGACGCCACCGAGAACCAGATCTTCACCTCCTTCCGTTATTACCTGCCCTAATCCGCAAACCTGCGATTACGGCTACAACGAAGAGGCAGCTCAGAATATGGGCTGCCCCTTTTGTTGTGCCGCATTGCCGGCGATGAATCAGCCGGCAACGGGCTCAGAGCATTTCTCCTATTTATGTAGAGTGCGGCGTGGACCGGGAGGTCCACGCGACAGCCGGCCGGGAGGCCGGCGCTACAGAACCGCGAAACTACGACGCGGTGGTTTCGCCCTTGTCCTGCTGTTCCTGGATTAAACTCAGGCTCTTGTGGTGGCGCACGTCGTCGCCCTGCACCCAGAAGATCACATCTTCGGCGATATTGGTGGCATGATCCGCCACCCGCTCCAGGGCGCGGCTGATCATCAGCGCATTCAGCGCCTGCGGAGCCAAGTGGCTCTGCTCTTCCATCACCTTGATCAGCGACTTAAAGGCCGCTTTATTCATCGCGTCCACGGCATCGTCCATGGTGAGAATGGAACGCGCCGCCTCGGCATCCGCCTCGATGAACGCTTGCAGGCTCTTGCGCACCATTTCGGAGGCCAGCTCCGCCATCCTGGGAATATTGACGGGCAGCTCGGCCACGGCCATCTTTTCCATGTTGCGCGTGCGGTCGCTGATGGTTTTCGCGGCGTTGCCGACGCGCTCCAACTCGGCGTTAATCTTGATGACGCTGAGGATGAAGCGCAGATCGCCGGCCATCGGCTGTTCCATGGCCAGCAAGTCAAGCGCGGCCTGGTCGATGTTCCTTTCCAGGAGGTTGATGTCGATCTCGCCTCGGTTAACCTGCTCGCAAATCGACAGGTCGCGCTCGCGGTAGGCCTCAATGGCGCGCTGGACCGCCTGCTCGGCCAGCCCGGCCATCGCCAGCAACTTCTCCTTCAAGTTCTCAAGACTCTGTTGAAAGCGTATGCGCGTCATCCGAACCTGCCTGTGATGTAATCTTCCGTGCGTTTGTCGCTGGGGTTGGTAAAGATCTTGTCAGTCGAGTCAAACTCCACCATCCGGCCATTCAGGAAGAAGCCCGTCTTCTCTGCCACGCGGGCGGCTTGCTGCATGTTGTGAGTCACAATCACAATAGTGTACTGCGCCTTCAACTGGAAGATCAAATCCTCGATCTTGGAGGTGGAAACCGGGTCCAGCGCCGAGGCCGGTTCATCCATCAGCAGCACCTCGGGGTCCACGGCCAGGGCGCGCGCAATGCACAAGCGCTGCTGCTGGCCGCCGCTGAGGCTGGCGCCGGATTCCTTCTTCAGATTGTCCTTTACCTCGTCCCACAGCGCGGAGTTTTTCAGCGACCGCTCGACAATCTCATCCAGCACATGCCGGCTGCTGTAGCCGTTCAGCTTCAGCCCCGCGGCTACATTGTCGTAGATCGACATAGTGGGAAAAGGGTTAGGCCGCTGGAAAACCATGCCCACTCGCCGCCTGATCTCGACGGGTTTGCAGTCCATGTAGATATCCAGGTCGCCGATGCGTACCGTGCCCGTAACCCGCGCAACGGGAATGGTCTCGTGCATGCGGTTCAGGCAGCGCACAAAGGTGCTCTTTCCGCAACCCGACGGCCCAATCAGCGCCGTAGCCTGGTTGGCGGGAATGTTCAGGTTGATGTCCTGCAGCGCGTGATTGGTTCCGTACCACGCATTCAGGTCTTTTACCTCAATGCCGACGCCCACTTAGCTTGCCCCTTTCAAAACGCCGCGGCTGGTCACATAACGCACCAGCGATACGGCCAGAACGATTAACGCAATCAACACCAGCGACCCCGCCCACGCCAGCCGGTGCCAGTCATCGTAAGGCGAGAGCGCATAGACGTAAATCTGCAAAGGCAGCGCGGCTATCGGCTCGTTCAGCCTGGCGCTCCAGCCCACGTTGCCAAATGCCGTAAAGATCAGCGGAGCCGTTTCGCCCGCTACGCGCGCAAAGGCCAACATGCATCCGGTGATAATGCCCGGCGAAGCTGTCTTCACGGTAATAGCCAGCACCGACCGCCAGTTGGGCACGCCCAGCGCCAGGGCCGCCTCCCGTATTGAGTTTGGCACCATCAGCAACATCTCTTCCGTGGTGCGGCAAACGGTGGGAATCATCATGATCCCCAGCGCCACGCCTCCAGAGAAGGCCGAGAAGTGCCTCTGCGGAACTACGATCAATGAGTAAACGGCAATGCCCATCACAATCGACGGAACGCCGTTCAGCACGTCGGCCGTAAAGCGCACCGCATTGGCAAGTTTTGTTCCGCGCCCGTACTCCGACAGAAAGATTCCGCCGGCAATGCCCACTGGAACACCAATCAGGCTGCCCACCGCAAGCAGGATGGCCGACCCGATTATCGCGTTGGCCATGCCGCCGCCCACCTCGCCCACCGGCTTGGGAATATCCGTAAAGAAAGCCCAGCTAAGCGAACTGGCGCCTTTGTAAACCAGGTAGACGAAAATGGCCACCAGCGGCGCCACCACCAGCACGGTCGCCAGCACTGCCAGTCCCGTGGCCGCGCTATCGCTCAGCGTCCGTATACGCGCGCGTAATGTGTGTTCCGTCTTCAGTTTCTCTTCTCCTACGCTCGTTCCTGATCCTTGTTCGTCAATGCGCCGACGACGGCGTTCCGCGCGTAACCGCCCATACCAGCAGGCGGGCAAAGGCGTTCACGATGATGGTTACGATAAACAGCGCCAGCCCGAGCTCCATGAGCGCGCTCAGGTGCAGATCGCCGGAGGCCTCGGCAAACTCATTGGCGATCACCGCGGACATGGTGCTTCCATTCGCCAGCAGTGAGCGCTGAATCTCAGGACTGTTGCCTATCACCATGGTCACCGCCATGGTTTCGCCCAGGGCCCGCCCCAGGCCCAGAATGACCGCGCCCACGATGCCGATGCGCGCATTTCTCAGCACGCCCACGCGAATCATTTCCCACCGCGTCGCCCCCAGCGCCAGCACCGCCTCCCGCTGCGAGTGCGGAACCGCCGTCATCACTTCTCGCGTCAGCGAAGAAATAATGGGCAAAATCATGATGGCCAGAATGATGCCGGCGGCCACAAAACCCAGACCGGTGGGGTTGTCGTCGGCAAAAAAGCCGGACCAGCCGAATCCCTTGATCAGCCAGGGATTCAGGTGCTCGCGCAGCAGCGGAACCAGTACAGTGACTGCCCACAGTCCATAAATCACGCTGGGAATGGCCGCCAGCAGCTCCGTTAAAAAGGCCAGCGGCGCCCTCAGCATTTGCGGGCACATCTCGGTCAGAAACACCGCCACGCCAATAGCCAGCGGCACCGCCAACAGCAGCGCCAGTAACGACGAAACCATCGTTCCATACAGAAACGGCAGGGCGCTAAAGTGTCCATTGACCGGATCCCAGTACAAAGGCTTATTCGTGGAGGGGTCAATGAAGACTTTATAAAAGAAGTCCAGGCCGAACTGGGCCCAGGCCAGCTTCGAGCGCAACACCAGTTCGGTGGCGATCAGCACCACGATGCCGAAGATGCTCAGCGCGCACAGCACCATCAGCCAATGGAATCCGCGATCGGCAATGGCCGAGTTACCGCGCGACAGCAGGTACTTGCGAATTTGCGAGGCCTCGGGCGAAACGGCTGTAGCCCGGCTTATGCCGTCCTCAAGAGCCGGTTCGGTCTGAAACTGGATTTTGGAGAGGCGTATCTCTGGCACGTGAGCATTCACCAACATTAGGCTACAGAGAATATATGAATAGAATGTTACAAACTCGCAAAATCAGACACTGTGGGGATTTACTTGACTCCGGTTACCACAACCTGTCGTTTGCCAGGGTATGGCGGACTATTCGCAAGACCTGCTGGAACTGGAAGCCCGGTTTTCAAGCGAGGATATGGCCTGCCCGATGTTATGTAACAGCGAGATTGTTCGTGCAACCCAACGAAGAGTGTGGTCTGACGGAGTTGTAGTAGACTCGTCAGCGCTCGGACTGTACACGTAGTTCCTTCATCGAGCAGAAAAATTCTCCATTCAAAACTCGCCCCGCATGCCGCTCAAATTTACACAACGTTTGCAATTTCTTTGCCCGGTTGCAGTAGTCTGTTCATAGTTCCGTGCGGCCTCCGCATCTAAAGCTCAACGGCCGCCGGGCGAGGGCAGACCGGTTGAGCCAGACTATATTTGTACTGGAAGACGACACCGACATCGCGCGGCTGGTGCGGCATCACCTGGAAGCCGCCGGGTATGCGGCGCGCCTCTTCACCACCCCCGCTTATCTGATTCCCGACGCCGAGCGCCAGGCGCCCGCGCTGTTTCTGCTGGACATCATGGTGCCCGGCGGCGACGGCCTCGATGTTTGCCGCCGGCTGCGCAGCCATTCCGCGCTTTCTTCCGTGCCTATTATTTTTCTGACCGCGCGCGCCGGCGAAAACGACCGCGTGCTGGGCCTGGAATTGGGTGCGGACGACTACATCACCAAGCCCTTCGCCACGCGCGAGCTGGTGGCGCGCGTTCGGGCCGTGCTGCGCCGCTTTGAGCGGCCTGACACGATCTCGGTCATTCGTTTTGAAGAGATCATCATCGACGCCAACGCCATGCAGTTGACGGTGCGCGGCCAAGTGTTGCCCACCACGGCTACCGAGTTTCGTCTGCTGGACTACCTGGCCCGTCATCCCGGCCGCGTCTTCAGCCGCGATCATTTGCTGGACGCCGTCTGGGGAGATGCCCGCTTCGTCACGCCCCGATCGGTCGACGTATATATAAGCCGCATCCGGGAGAAGATCGAAGTTGATCCGGAAAACCCGCGTTACCTGAAGACAGTGCGCGGCGCTGGCTACCGCTTTGAGCTTCCCAAGGGCGAGTAGAGCGCCTTGACCTCAGAAGTTTTTTGCCATGCCAGGCGGCAATTATGGGTGAATTCAGCGGCGAGAGGAGAGTGGTGAGCCCGGTGGGAATCGAACCCACGACCCACGCCTTAAAAGGGCGTTGCTCTACCAACTGAGCTACGAGCTCTCACCGTGCCGCTATATTCAAATTATCACATGCAATGGCATCACCGCCCCATCAAGATCGATGGCGGCGGACCGATGCGCATGGTTCACGTTCCTGGAACTCCAAATTCAACCGGCAGGGCTAATGGGTTGTTGGCGCGAAGGGGCTCTGGACGCGGCGGAAGTAGTTGACGGTGCCGTATTTGGCGCGATGGCTTCCATCAATGAAGCGGGTAATGGTATCCACGCGCAGCCTGCCATCGGGCAACAACAAAATCATGATCTTGACTGTTTCGTCAGTCACTACCTGGTCGTCTTCGTAGGTTAAGCGGGCCATAGGGTCATAGGCAAAGGATTTGGCGGGATGCTTTATCACCAGCTTGCTGATGTAGGTGGGATTGCCGCTGGAGGCAACTCTCCTGGCCTTCAGTTTCAGCACACCCCAGTCGCAATCCTTGGGATGACAGGCGCCGAAGGGGTGAATCTTCTTTCCCGCGATCACAATCACATCGATGCCGCGCGTGTGTGCATCGACATTCTTCCAAGCGCCATCCAGAAGGTTTTGTGAAACCTTTTGCGCCTGAACGCGCGCCGTGTTGAAAGCTCCCAGGACGAGGGCTGTCATGGCTACGGCAGCCAGCACGGGCGAAAAAACACTCTTGCGGAAAGAACGCGACATGGCTATAACTCTTCTGCGCTTCAAGTCTTGCTCCCTGTTCATTCTTGAGACGAGCAAGCGCACAAGCTTCTGCAGAATTATACCCGGCAGTAGAAAAATTGTTTCGCAAAAGTGAGAAAAGTATCTGCCTCATCCGCGCCGCAACGGCTACTTCGCGCGCATCGGCACCACCTGCACGGTGACATCGCGAATCTCGGAGAGAAAACGATTCAGCACCGAGCCATGCAGCAGAATGTCCCAGCGCGAGCGGGCAGACTGCCCGAAGACCACGTGGGAGATGCCCTCCTCCTGGGCAAAGCGAATCAGCGCGTCAGCCACGTTGCTGTCGCTGAGCGTGACCACCTGCGCGCCCAGATCGCGGGCCATGCGCTGGTACTCTTCGAGGCGATGATAGGCATCGGGGTCGCCGTGACCCTTGTCGTCATCGGGACGAGTGACGTAGACGGCGTACCAGTTGCTGGCCAGCCGGCCCGCGATGCGGGCGCCTATGCGCAATAGTTTCTCGGTGCCCGGCCGCGTGCTGAGGCAAACCATCACCTTCTCCGGCATCGACGCCTGTTCCAATCCTTGCGTGCGGCGGTACTGGGATTCTTGGTTGCCTACCTGCTCCGCGGTGGTGCGCAGGGCCAGCTCGCGCAGCATATTCAGGTTGCCCTTGCGGAAGAAGTTGGCCAACGACTGCTCCACCTTTTCGGCGGCGTATATTTTGCCCTGACGCAGGCGGTTACGCAGTTCGTCCACCGTCACGTCCACGTTCACCACTTCGTTGGCGCGCTTGAGAAAGCTGTCGGGAATAGTCTCGCGGATGACCGCGTTGGCGGAGCGAGCCACGGTATCGTTGAGCGTTTCCAGGTGCTGGATGTTCACCGCGGTCATCACGTTGATGCCGGCGTCCAGCAGCTCCAGCACATCCTCGTAACGCTTGCGGTTCTTGCTGCCGGGAACATTGGTGTGGGCCAGCTCGTCCACAATGACGGTTTGCGGATGGCGCGCCAGGATGGCGTCCACGTCCATCTCTTTGAAGCTGACGCCGTGATAGGGAATCACGCGCTGGGGTACGATCTCCAGGTCGCGAATACGGGCCGCGGTCTCCTCGCGCCCATGAGGTTCAACCAGGCCGATCACCACATCCATGCCCTGCTGATGCTTCATCCGGTAAGCGTCGTTGAGCATGTCGTAAGTCTTGCCCACTCCCGGCGCGGCCCCGATGTAGACGCGAAGCCTGGCAGGTTCCTGCTGGCGCTCCAGTTTGATCTCGGCCATCAGCCCTCCTCCACCGGGTAACGGACTTCGTTGACGACCGCTACCGGAAGCGTGAAGCGGAAGGTGGTGCCGTGTCCCAGGCGGCTCTCGACGGCAATCTGCCCGCCCAACTGCTCCACCAGGCGGCGGACCAGCGCCAGGCCCAGGCCGGAGCTTTTTTCGGAAAAGCTGCTGAAGCGGTCGAAGATGGTTCCCAACCGGTCGGCCTCGATGCCGCGTCCGGTATCGCGCACCGTAAACTGCACAGTGTTCTTCACCTCTTCGGCGGCCAGCAGAATCTCTCCCTCGGCGGGCGTGTACCGCAAGGCATTCGACAGCAGGTTGTCCAGAATGGAGCGCACCGCGCGCCGGTCGGCTTGCACAAAGGAGAGATCTTCGTAGGCCTTGACCTCGACGCGGATGCGCTTCTGAGCCGCTTCGTCGCAAAAGCGGTCGCGGGTTTCGCTCAGAATCTGCAAGGGGCGCAGGCGTTCCAGCGTGAACTGGCGGCGGCCTGCGTCCAATTCCGCTACCTCGATCAGGTCGCCCATCAAATCATCCAGCTTCTCGCTCTCGTTCGCGGCGGCGGCCACCAGTTCCGCCTGCAAAGGGAGCAACTCCCCGGCAAATCCCTGGCCCAGCGCGTAAAGGCCGCGGCGCATCTGCAGCAGCGGGTCGCGCAGCTTGCGGCTGGCCACGCTGATGAACTGCGTCTTGAAGCGGTCTATATCCTGCAAGGAGGTTACGTCTTCCAGGGTAGTCACGGTGCCCAGCAGCCGCTTTTCAGCATCGCGCATAGGGGTGGTGCGCAGGCGGTAGCTGCGCTCCCGGCTGCCGATGCGCAAGGGCAGCAGGGAAGCCTCGCCCTCGTCGGCTACCGGCTTCTGCAGAGAAACGGCGTCGCGGATGGCGCTCAAAATCTTGTCTCCGCCGGGCGCCTTGGCCAGCGCCATGCGGTCCGCGGCGGCTTCGCCCAGCAAATCGGCGGCAGCTTGATTCACCTTGAGCAGTTGCCCCTTGCCGTCGGTCACTATAATGGGCTCAAAGATGGATTGCAGCACCGCGTCGGAGAGTTGAAACTCCATCCGGCGGCGTCCGGCCTCGGATTCGCCCAGTTCGCGCAGCCGGACGGCAATGCGGTTCAGCTCAGCGGCAATCACGCCGAAGCTGTCGTGGCTGCTCCACTCCACGCGGTGCTTCAGGTTGCCCTCGGCGATGCGGCGGGCATCGCGGGCCAGCAGGCGAATAGGGCGCAGTACAAAGTAGGCAACCGACCCGGCGACCACCACCGCTGCCGCCGCCAGAAGGCACGCGAGCGGTAGTTGTCCCGCCGCCGCCAATGCGTTGTGCGTGGCCGCCACCAGCCCGGCCATCAGGCCGGCCAGCAGAACGCAGCCGAGAATCAGTCGCTGAGTAACGTTGAGCATGAACCGGTCTCCGGCCGGAATAGGCAACTCTATCATTCTCGCGGAAACAGCCGCAATGCGCAAAGTACAGTGACCTGAGAATAGTAACCTTTTGACAGGCCGTTGTCCGGGTCCTACGCTTGAATTATGCAGGTCGAGCTCACTCCAGCACAAAATCATTCGTTGACCTGGGAATCCAGGAAGGCCGCTTTCGTAACTCCGATGAGGCTGTGCGGCAGGCTCTCGCGCAGTGGGAAAAGCGGGAACGCGAGCGCGTCGAATTGCTGGCCTCGCTTGACCTCGCCGAGCGATCACTTGATGCCGGCGAAGGTGAGACACACTCCAGCGAAACTCTCCACGAGTTAGTTGAGTCAGTTCAAGTGCGCGAAATAGCCCGGCTTGTACCGTGACCGCTTGAATTTGTAAGGTCAGGAATGTAGCGTAGGCCTCCCGGCCGGCTATTGTGCGGGCGTCCTCGCCCGCATAGGTACAGGCACAATTACTAAATCACACGGTCTTAGTACTAGCTGGACATTAATGCGCATACGTTTAGCGCCGCAGGCCAGAGACGATCTTGATGCAATTTGGCTGTACGTAGCGCGGGAGATCAGTGGACAGTTTTCAGCGCTCGGAAAGGTTCAGGTTTTATATGCAGCCTGGCGGGGAACTGACCACTGACCACTGTATTACGGTATCCGGCAGACGGAGAGACTGCCGTTATGCCACGCGCACTCCAGCCCAGCCTGCGCGGGATAGCCAACCACCACCCAGCCAACACCAAACTCCGCCTTCAGCCGCTCGAAGTCCGCAAGCTGAAAGCGGTTCCATCCTTTCTGGGCCTGATTCTGCCGCTCCCACGCCTCGGCCAGCTCTGGAATCTGCGTCACCACCGCCGTGTCCTTGATGTAATCAGCCAACTGGCTGCGTTCGGCCAGCGCGCGGAAGCTGTGATAGTCCTCGTCTGGCGCGGCCATGTACTTAGGGTCGAGGGCAAAATAGGCGTCAGTAGGCGTATTCTTTTGAATCCATGCGAAGGCCTGCAGCCATGGGTTGGCGGAAGTGTGGCCGGGCAGTTCCAGATGATCGCTGCCCCTGTATAGCAACTTCTGCGATGCGAACATGCCCGCGTTGAATATCAGCAGGAACACCGCCCAGCGCCAGATGCTGGCCTTGAGCAGGTATTTGCCCAGCAGGCAGCCGCCCACCAGCGCCATGAAAACATAAACCAGTTGCAGAAAGCGCATCGGCTGCAAGGGAGCCAGCCGGATCAGGGCAGGGAAGCTCAGCATGAGCATGGCCGCGGCCAGTTGAAAGACCCCGAAGAGAAAGACAGCCAGTGCAAAGCGCCCGAGCAGCGTCTTGCCGCGATTTCGTGCGATGCGCCACAGCAGCAAGAAGAGAACCAGGGGCGCCCACGCTCCCATCCACTCGTACCAGGTCCAGCGTGAGAGGAAAAAGTAGGTGCGCGTGCCCAGCGCCTCGCGCCAGGCAGGCGTAGGCGGATCAAAGACCCAGCCCAGAGGGACAAATGCAGCTGCCCCAATACCGTTACCGGCCTTACGCCATCGCCGCAGCCAAAGATGCAGCGGCTCCAGCAACGCCATGGCCAGAAAGATGCAAAAGGAGATGCCCATGACGCCCATGATGGGATGCAGCAGGAACGCCAGCAACAGCAGTGGGACTGCCTGCCAGCTTTTACCGGCCAGGATCCGCGAGACCGCCAGCAGGATGATGGCCGTGGCCACATTGCGCGGGTGCAGATGCTGATCGACCATGTAGAGCGCGGTTCCAGCCACCGGCAGGGTGAACATAGCGGCGACCAGGGCTACTCCAGCCCATTGCGCCCGCGCCCCCCCCCATGCATCAGTGAAGAGCCTGCGCGCAATCAACCAGCAGCCAAAGACGATCAACGCAATCGATGCAAATTGCCACAAAAGTTCCGTGTAGGCCAGGGGAATTCCAGTCCAGCGGACGAACCCGGCAACCCAGCTGTCGAAGAAGCTGGCCTGCAATTGATAGCGAAAAAATGCGGAGTCGTGGGGATAAAGCGCGGGATTCAGTTTGTATTTGACAGCGGTCAGATAAACGCCGTCGTCTTCGATTCCGGGATGGTAGCCCATCACGGCAAGGCCGAGTATCGTGAACAGCATGGTCAGCAAAAAGTTGACCGGAAGGTATCGCTTCAACCGGATAAACCCCGTATACTTAGACGCAGAATGTCGTCAGCAACAGTAGCTCCATCCTACACGCCGGCGGAGGATGCGGCAACGCGCACCCAGGCGCAGGAGCGAGTCCCGGAGCGCCTTGCTCTGGTTATTCCCACCCTGCGCGAGGCGGATAATATCGGCGGCCTGCTCGTCCACATTCGCTCCGTGCTTGACCCCCTGAAAATAGCCTACGAAATTCTCGTGGTTGATGACGACAGCCGCGACGGCACCTGGGAGATTGTCTCCGCCATTGCACAACAGGACTCGCGCGTGCGTTTATTCATCCGCAAAGGCGAGCGCGGCTTGTCGGGGGCTGTTCTTTACGGCTGGCGTCACACGGACGCCGCGATTCTGGGCGTGATGGACGCCGACCTGCAGCACCCCCCGGAGCTGCTGCCCCAGTTGATTGCGGCCATCTTTGCCGGCAACGACCTGGCGATTGGCAGCCGCTATACGTCAGGCGGGCAGTTGGGCAAGTGGAATCCTGTCCGCAAGCTGCTCTCCGCCGCTGCCGTGTGTGCCACATGGCCCATTCAACGTCCCGGCATTCGCGCTCATGATCCCATGACTGGATTCTTCCTCGTTCGCCGCGCGTGCATCGACGGAATTCAATTCCAGCCCTCCGGCTTCAAATTATTATTGGAAATTCTGGTCCGCGGCCGCATCCGCTCGGTGGCGGAGGTCCCGCTGGCCTTTGGACTGCGTTCCCAGGGCGCCAGCAAAGCCAACTTCAAAGTAGGCTGGGATTATGCCAAGCTGCTGGCCCGGCTTTATTGGGAGAGATTCGGCTTTGGGCGCCAGGATCGGGGCTGGTAGGTCTGGGCTTTAGCACAGACATTTTCCCTGCATATTCAGAGGGGCTATAGCCTCTGAGATAAGCTTTTCCAGATTTTCGCCAAAAATTATTTGGGGAAATAATCACAACGCCGGCAAAATCATCCGCAGCAGCAAAAATCCGCCCACGCCCGCAAAAAACACCAACGCCATGCGAATCCCCGGCTCGCGGTTGACCTCCGGCACCAGGTCCGTGGCCGCCACATAAAGTGCCACGCCGGCTGAGAGCGGCAGTCCGTACAGCACCAGTCTCGGAGCCAGTCCAATCACCAGCACGCCGGCCAATGTCGCCGCCGCCAACACCACCGCTGAATAAAACGCCGCCGCGCGGCTGCGTCCGCTAGCCAGCATCACTGAGGCCATGGTGAATCCCTCCGGCGCCTTGTGCAGCAAAATAGCCAGAAAGATCAGCCATCCCAGGCTGCTGTTGAGCGCAAACCCCGAGCCAATGGCCACGCCGTCAAAGAGAGCGTGAACGCTCAATCCCGCCAGCACGGAATTGCCGGTATGCCGCGAGACAAACTCGCCCGTGTGCGTCTCCTCGCCATAGTGGAAGTGGGCGTTGATGGTGTGTTCCAGCAGGTGCACCACGCAATAGCCGCCCATGATGAGCGCGGGTCCCAGCCACCCGCTTTGGCGCAGACCCTCCTGTTTCAAACCTTCAGGAATCATCTCCAGCACGGCCGTGGCCATCAGGAATCCCGCGCCCAGTGCGACGAAATAGCGCAGGTAGCGCTCCACTCCCTTGGCGCGCACCAGCACAAATCCGCCGGCCACATCGGCCAGGGCGGCAATCGCGCCGAGAATGAGGGAAATCTTCAGCAATGATTCAACCCATCCTGCCATGATTAGGCAGTGCTTTGAAAGGGCACGGCTTTAGCCGTGCCGAAAATGTCCAAAAATATCTCGGGGCTTTAACCCCTGAGGGACTGCAATTATTACTACAGGCCTGATTAAGCAGCAAAGCGGTAAATCCTTACCCGCTATGCCGGATGTGCATCACGTCCCCATCCTGCACCACGTACTCCTTGCCTTCCAGCCGCAGCGTGCCCTTGGCCCGCGCCGCGGCCTCCGAGCCGGCCTCCAGCAGCGCGTCCCAGCGAATCGTCTCGGCGCGAATGAAGTGGTGCTCCAGATCGGAGTGAATCGCTCCAGCTCCCTGCGGCGCCTTCGACCCAACCGGAATCGTCCACGCGCGGCACTCGTCCTCGCCCGCGGTGAAAAAGCTGATCAGCCCCAGCAGCTCATAGCTCTTGCGAATCAGCCGCACCAGGCCGCTCTCTCTCAGCCCATAGCTCGCCAAAAACTCCGCCGCCTCCTCGTCGTCCATCTCCGCCAGCTCGGCCTCCACCTTGCCGCAGATGGCCGTAGCTCCGGCGTTGGGCCGATGCGCAATCTCCTCCAGCTTGAAGCGGCTCACCGCGGCCTCCAGATCATCGCCCAGCGTGGTGCTTTCGCCGATGTTCAGCGCATACAAAATCGGCTTCTGCGACAGAAACATGAAGCCCTTGATGAGCTTCTTTTCCTCCGGCGTCATCTCCAGCTCGCGTAGCGGCAACTCCTTTTCCAGCGCCGCTTTCGACCGCACCAGCAGGGCGTGTTCATGCTCCAGATCATTGGTGCGGCCCTTCTTCAAATCCTTCTCCACCCGCTCCAGCCGCTTTTCCACCTGGGTCAGATCGCTGATCATCAAATCAAATTCGACGCTCTTAATGTCGCGCAGCGGATCAATCGGCCCCACGTGCGCAATTGCATCATCCTCAAAGGCCCGCAACACATGAATCAGCGCGTCCACCTGGCGCAGGCTGGTGAGGAACGCGGTCTCTTTCAGCGCCTCCTGCCCAATGGCCGCCACGTCCACAAACTCGACAGACGCATAGGTCGTCTTCTTCGGCTGGTAGAGCGCCGACAGCTTATCCAGCCGCTCGTCCGGCACGCGTGCCACGCCAATGTGCTCCTGGCGCGAGTGCCCCCGATCCTCCAGTTTGGCCTTGGTCAGTATCTTGAACAGCGAGGTTTTGCCCACCTGCGGCAGGCCGATAATGCCAGTCTTCATGCGCGTACCAAATGGTGGGCCTGCAGGGATTCGAACCCCGAACCAAGGGATTATGAGTCCCCTGCTCTAACCGTTGAGCTACAGGCCCGTCGTTTCAAGTGTGACACAGCCGCGCGCCAATCGTCACCCACGCCTGCGGATTCAGCCGCCACTCTGCTATATCTAAACCATGCGGTTCATATCTTCTTTAAGCCATCATGTTTTACTCGCTTCTCTTCTTGCCGCCCCCCTCTCCGCTCAGCAAGCCCCCGACGCCTTTCGCTGGATCGACTTCCACTCCGCTAAGGACCAGGACGTCCTCACCTGGGTCAATCGCTCCCTTACCGTCGAAAATTGGACCTCCATTCGCGAGATTGGCGTCGAGTACGACGCGGCGCTGGTGGTCACCACCACGCGCTCCAATCCGCAATCGCTGCCCGCTTCAGACCTCTACACCGTCTGGAGCCTCTCCCTCACCACCCACAGCTACGTGCCTCTTATCAAGGGAGTTAACCTGCGCCTGCTGGACTGGATGCTCTTTGCCGATGGCCGCTCGCGGGAGCTGGCTGCCCTCTACGACGATTGCGCCGACTGCCAGCCCTCCACCTACTTCACGGCCTTCCACTATGACATGGAGAAGCACGCCTGGGCGGCCCGCTGGATGCGCGGCAACCAAGCCATCCTCGTCTGGAGCGCGAACACGCCCCTAGGCATGGCCCTCACCCAGCTCTACGCTCTGCTCACCCAGCCCAACGGCGTCTCGCAAATGTGCACATGGAATCACATCGACCACGGCGCGCAGAAGCCGGAGGACATCGTAGTCTGCTACGATCTGGATCCGCTCACCGGCCAGGAGCGCAACCAATTATTTGCTCTTCGCAAGCAGTACGACCCTGTTAAACAGCGCATTTGCAACGCGCAGAACCCCATTCCCGGACTGGTGCGCGGGCAGGACTCGCCGCTCTGTCAGCAGACGATAAAGGCGCATCCGCAGCGCAAGCCCGTCACCACCCCGCCCGCCAATAACCACGGCCAGTCCGCGCCGCCGGGCCCCCGGCGCTGAGGATATCCATCGTATACTAGCTTCATGTCGATTGTGGGCAACATCGCCGGCATCGTAAAGGGAATGAGCATCACCTTCGGGGAGATTTTCCAGCCCGTCCAGGTGGAGAATTACCCTGACGGCAAGGGTCCACTACGCGGCGCGGTCCTCGAGCAGCGCTATCGCGGCGCACACGTCCTGCAGCGCGACGAAAACGGACTGGAAAAATGCGTGGCCTGCTTCCTCTGCGCCGCCGCCTGTCCATCGAACTGCATTTATATAGAGGCCGCCGAGAACACCGAAGCCGTCCGCATCTCCTCTGCCGAGCGCTACGCCAAGGTCTACAACATCGATTACAACCGCTGCATCTTCTGCGGCTATTGCGTTGAAGCCTGCCCCACAGACGCCATCACCCACGGCCACGGCTTCGAGCTGGCCACGCTGAACGCCACCAATCTGGTCATGCGCAAGGAAGACATGCTGGTGCCGCTCGCGGCGCTAACGGCGAAGTAAATGGCCAAACCATAGGATTTGTCCATGCAAGAACGCTACCTTGGCGACGTGCACGATTACGTGAAGTGGACGTTGCTGATTCATCTCCACGATGAACTTGGGGAGAGGATCGGCCTGAATTGGTATAAGACGAGCACCGAGCACGTAGACAGGCCAGAAAACGGTGACGGGAACAATCGCGGATATCGAGACAATCTTAAGTGGTAAAAATGGAGACGGAAACTCTTTGACAATCTGGAGCCTTTCCAGAACCCCGCGTATCGCGGCTTCGAAAATTTCGAGAAGGATGCAGTCCTTTCCGAAGATACATTGTTTTTCCCGGACGAGATTCGCGCCGAGGATGATCGTGATGCATGGCACCATCGAGCCGTCGCAACACTCTCAGATGCTGGAATGATCTTTCTCGATCCAGACAATGGATTCAAGGTTAAGTCAGCGACGAGGAGAAGACTGCCGAAATACGCAAGGTATGAGGAAGCACAAGATTATTTTGAGCAGGGAAAGATTGTTATTGGGATCCAATTCGCCGGAATGTGCTACCCAATCGACCGCGCACGTAAGAATCGCTCGAAGTTGATGAACGCCAATCGTGTTCCGAATTTACCGGTCATTCATGTGCATGTCGTTCCAAACATTCTTTTCATCTTCCTCTGCGATGCATCACGTGCAAGCCGCCTGAAAAGATCGTTAAATTCTTTTGAGGAGGGTTCGTACTGTCTCCCACTCATAAAAGGTGCAAATCGAATTGCGTTGATCGATTAAATGATTACGCCCTTCGCGCCAAATGCTGCTGATCCAGCGCATGACGCAACAGCGTCTTGATGACTGCTTGACGACTGATATTCAATTGTCTGGCTTCCTCATCGAGCTCCTGGAGCATGGGCAGCGCAAAGTCAACATTCACGCGCTGAATCGGCGGCATCATTTTGCCTTTCCGGGAGAAAAAACGTGAGACATCTTCGCCGCTATCGGCGAGTTCCACAATCTCATCGGCGGTGGTCAGCTTCGGGGATTCAAGAGTTTTCGGCATACAATTCCTCTTCTTCACGAGTCGATTTCCAAAGCGTAATCAGATGGTAAAACTCGCCTTCCTCGTCTTCCCGCATCTCGAAGATAAGCGAATACAAGCGTTCTCCAACCCAGCCGATCGCGCGGTATTGTTCGGGCACGTCCGACCTCTGGTCGAGGTAATACGGACGGGCAAAAATCTTCTGCGCCCTTCAAAGCCGATGCTCCGGCGAGGGTTTTCCTCAACCGCTGGCTCTTGCGTCGATTGAAGTGGAAACGCATCTGTATAACTGTTATACCATAATACTGTAAGAAATTACGCTTGAGGTAGCCGTGCTAGCGTCAGGGCACGCTCCATACGTGATCTGGCTCACATCTAAGACGTAATCCTGCTATGATTCAATTGAATCGGATGAAGCGCCTCCTCCAATTCGTAGCCGTCGTTCTGGTCGCGCTCCTTGCCGCCCAGCCGGCCCTTGCCGGTATGCAGTGCGAGATGGGGACTCCCGCCAGCATGCACTGCGCTCCCTGCTGCCACAAGGCCATGAGCCATATGGGCATGGGCTGTCCCATGCAGCATCAGGTCACCGCATCGGGCTGCGGCCAGAATTGCTGTCACGACGCTTTGCCGCAGGGCGTTGCCCTATTGGCCGCAGGGGTCAAACCAAAGGCTGGCAGAGCGGAGTTTCTCGCAGTGGTGTCCCAGATGTCCGCTGAGGCAGATGCGCCCGTTGTTACTGCGCCGCCCGGTTACTCTGTTGCAGCCGCTCCTGCCAGATACATTCTCTTTCAGGTCTTTCGGATCTAATCCGCTCCTTGCGTTCACGCACATGAAGCAGTCCCAGGGTTCTTGTACCTTGAGGCTCGATTTGTGACCCGCATTCTTAACGACAAGGAGATTTCCATGAAGAGAATATTCAGTTTTCTATCGTTGCTTCTCGTCTTCACTGCCCTGACCTTTGCCCAGGCTCCGCAGACTTCGACGGGCGCAAGCTGCCCGATGGCCAAACACGGCGCCTGTAGCGGGGAAATGTGCTGCAAGAGCGGCTGCGATAAAACATGCTGTAACCAAAAAGACACCAAAATGTGCAGCAAAGACAAGGGCGCCATGCGGTGTTGCCGCAAGGGCAGCGGGAAGAAATGCTGTTCCGGCGGTTCAACGCAGGGTGAAACCCAACATGATACAGGTGCCGCGCCCAAGCACGCATAGCAGGATTTGATCCCCTGTTACTACAGAGGTCCGGGTCGCCAGACGATCCGGACCTCATTTTTTTTGGAACCTGCGGGAAGAAATGGGCTGCGAGAAGAAGGAACGGAAAAGCGGAACCATATATGCTAGAAGGTAGGCCGCTTACCCCTCATTTCCCAGCGGCCGCTAATGACAGGAGCAACTTTGACTGATTTTCTTTCAGAATTGAAACGGCGCGTGCTGGTCTACGACGGCGCGACGGGCACCAATCTGCAAAAGCGCAATCTCTCCGTAGAAGATTTCCAGGGCAAGGAGGGATGTAACGAGTTGCTGGTGCTCTCGCGGCCTGATGTGATCCGCGATCTTCACGCCTCGTTTCTTGAGGCCGGCTGCGATGTCATCGAGACCGACAGCTTCGGCTCGACCTCCATCGTTCTCGCTGAGTACGGCCTTGAAGCCCGCACCCGCGAGCTGAATCTCGCCGCAGCGCGTCTGGCTCGCGAGGTGGCCGACAAGTACTCGACTCCGGAAAAGCCTCGTTTCGTCGCCGGCTCCATCGGTCCCACCACCAAGCTGCCCTCGCTGGGCCACATCGGCTACGACGCCATGGCCGCCGCTTATCGCGAGCAGGCCGAGGCGCTCATCGAGGGCGGCGTGGATGTACTGCTCATCGAAACCTGCCAGGACCTGCTGCAAGCCAAGATCGCTCTCGCCGCCTGCCAAGACGCCGTGCGCGACGCCCGCGAAGGACGCATCCCTTCGACTGGCCGCACCGTCGCTATTCAGGTCCAGATCACCCTTGAGGCCAGCGGAACCATGCTCCTCGGCTCCGAGATCGGCGCGGCCCTCGCGGTTCTTGAAGCCTTCCAGCCCGGCGTGATCGGCCTCAACTGCGCCACCGGCCCGGCGGAGATGAACGACGCGGTCCGCTTCCTCTGCCAGAATTCCACTCTGCCCATCAGCGTTCTGCCCAACGCCGGCTTGCCGCAGAACGAGGGCGGCCACGCGGTTTACAAGCTCACCCCGGCCGAGTTGGCCTCCTGGCTCCGGCGATTCGTTACGGAGTACGGAGTGCAAATCGTCGGCGGCTGCTGTGGCACCACACCTGATCATCTGCGCGCCGTCGTCGAAGCCGTTCACGGCGTAACGCCTGCCCCGCGCGCAGTGCAGCAGCAATCCGTCGCGGCCAGCGCCTTCAGCGCCGTGACGCTCGAAGCCGACGCGCAGCCCATCATCATCGCCGAGGAGATGAACACCACCACTCGCCTCGAAACCTTTCGCAACATGGTACGCGCCGGCGACTACGACGGCATTCTTGCTCTCGCCAAGCGGCTGGCCGGCGAAGGTTCGCAGATGCTCGACCTCTGCTGCGCCATCGTCGGCGAGGACGAGCAGGAGTACATGAACTCCGTCCTTGAAAAAATCGCCACGCGCGTCCCCGCGCCTATTTTGGTTGACTCCACCGAGGCCGCCGTCATCGAAGAGGCGCTCAAGCGCATCCCCGGCAAGCCCATCATCAACTCCATCAACTTGGAAGACGGCGAGAAGCGCACCAGCCTGGTGCTGCCCATGGCCCGCCGTTATGGCGCCGCGGTTATCGCCCTCACCATCGATGAGCAGGGCATGGCGCTCACCGCCGATCGCAAGGTGGCCATCGCCCACCGTATCCACGATCTGGCCGTCAACAAATACGGCTTGCGCTCCGAGGATCTCCTCTTCGACGCGCTCACCCTGCCCATCTCCACCGGTCAGGAAGACTATCGTTCCGCTGCGATCGAAACTCTGGAAGCGGTGCGCCGCATCAAGCTCGAACTGCCGCGCTCCCGGACGGTGCTGGGCGTCTCCAACATTTCTTTCGGCCTCAACGCCTATGCGCGCCGCGTGCTCAACTCGGTCTTTCTCAAGGAGGCGGTGGATCGCGGACTCGATGCAGCCATCGTCAACTACTCCAAAATATATCCGCTCTACAAGATTCCCGAGATAGAAGTTGAGTTAGCCCGCAAACTTATCTTCCAGGATCGTACTGAAGGCGACCCATTACAGGCTTACATGGCTTACTTCGCCAGCCTCGGCAAAGGTTCCGTTGTGGAAGAGGAGTTAGCCGTCGAGAGCCTAACCACTGACGAGAAGCTCAAGCAGATGATTATTCGCGGCGAGCGGACCATCGGTTTGGATGAGCACAAACAAACTCTGGAAGCAGTTTTGGAGGCGGCGCTTCTAACTCACTCTCCTCTCGAATTGATTAATACCGTCTTGCTCGATGGCATGAAGACCGTCGGCG
>Ga0326728_10009638_pt1 | contig 23112 bp, 16 predicted proteins | sample MB3enrmetagenome_FD_207602 | JGI IMG/M metagenome (GOLD analysis project Ga0326728, IMG submission 207602) | Lab enriched peat soil microbial communities from McLean, Ithaca, NY, United States - MB31MN | ecosystem: Environmental > Terrestrial > Soil > Wetlands > Peat | place: USA: New York... | reverse complement strand
AGCCGTCCACGTGCATGTGGTTCGCCCAATAACAGAGACTGTCCAGAATCATCCGGCGGACGACAGGATGGTTGGCATTGAGTGAGTTTCCCGTGCCGGTGTAGTTGGCGTAGCGCGAGCGGTCAGGATCGAGGATGTAGTAAGTGCTGTTGTCGAAACCGCGGAAGCATAGTGTTGGCCCGAGATGGTCGCCTTCGGTGGTGTGATTAAACACGACATCGAGAATGACCTCGATGTCGGCGCGGTGCAACGCCTTCACCAGGTCGCGAAATTCGTCGATCGGACCATGCCGGTCTTGACGAGAGCTGTAGGCCTGGTGCGGCGCAAAGAACGAGACCGGCGAATATCCCCAGTAATTCGTCTTTCCCGGCGGCGCATCCTGGGCGTCGAACTGGAACACCGGCAACAGTTCTACGGCAGTGATGCCGAGTTCGCGAAGGTATGGAATCTTTTCGATCAAACCGGCATAGGTGCCGCGCGCTCGTTCGGAAACGCCGGAACTGGGATGCTGCGTGAAACCCCGCACGTGCATCTCGTAAATGACGCTGCGCGCCGAGCGGTGGCGGAGCGGCGCATCTCCCTCCCAATCGTAGAGATTCGGATCCACCACCAGGCTCTTCATTGCCACAGCGGTGTTATCGCCCATCCGTCGTGCTGCCTCACGACTGTAATTCTTGGGCACGGCCACGGCGAGGCCGTAAGGGTCCAACAGCAGCTTTTCAGGATCGAACCGCATACCGCTCGCGGGGTCGAAAGGCCCGGAAACCCGGTACCCGTAAACCTGCCCCGTTCTCACTCCCGGGACGAAGACATGCCAATAGGGATAAGTGCGGTTCTTCGTCGGGTCGATATTTATCACCCGCGAGGGCCTGGAGTCATCCTCCCGATCGAAAAAGGCCAGTTCGACGCCGGTAGCGTCCCGCGCATAGACGCTGAAATTCACACCGGCTGCAATGACCGTAGCGCCGAGGGGGAAGCTTCGCCCCACACTCGCAACCCCCTTCGGGTCGACGGATCCTGCGCCAACTGACATAGCTTGTTCCCCGGTGGCTACCTGCACTGCTCGCCTACCCCACAACTCTTTTCGAAGCCGCCATTACCCGGTCGGGCTCGAATTCGAATTTCCCACGTGCGCGGCCGAACTTAGTCGATGAACCTGCCTTACACAGCACAGAGCTTCTCCTGTGCTGTCGGGTTATGCCATCCGCCTTCCGGCGAAACCTTCTGGTCGACCTCGCTCGGTCCCCAAGTACCCCTGTCGTATTCGTAGACGGGAGTATCGGCTTTGAATACGGGATCGACGATGCGCCACGCCTCTTCCACATAATCCTCACGGGCGAACAAAGTGGTGTCTCCGATCATGGCATCGCCCAGCACGCGCTCGTAAGCGTCCATTTCCTGGGGGGAGGGATGACTGCTGGCCACGATTTCAACCCCTTCGGTTTTCATCTGCTCATCCGGGCCCATCACCATTGCGCCCACGGCGATCGTCATCTCGGGACTGATTCGGAACCGCATATAGTTTTGCGAAAGGGAGCGATCCCGGATGGCTGTAGGAGGCTTGTGAAACCGCGCCAGAACCTCAGTACAGTTCACCGGCAATTCTTTTCCCGCACGAATGTAAAACGGCACCCCTTTCCAACGCCAGGAATCCACTTCCAGTCGCAGGGCAGCAAACGTCTCCACCTTCGAATCGGGCGCCACTCCCTTTTCCTGGAGATAGCCGCGGAACTGCCCCCGGACCAGATTCTCGACTTCCAACGCTGGAATTGCCTTGAGTACCTTAACTTTTTCGTCGCGAATCGTTTCACTGTCGTTGCGGACCGGAGGTTCCATGGCGAGATTACACATGATCTGGAAGAGATGGTTCTGAATCACGTCACGAATGGCGCCCGTTGACTCGTAGAAAGCGCCGCGCCCTTCCACGCCAAAATCCTCCGCCATGGTGAGCTGCACGCTTTCGACGTAGTTTCGATTCCAGAACGGCTCCATGAAAGCGTTGGCAAACCGGAAAACCACGACGTTATTCACCGGCCGCTTGCCCAGATAGTGGTCGATGCGAAAGATAGCGGATTCCGGGAAAACCTCGTGCAGAATCTGGTTGAGCTCCCGCGCCGAGGCCAAATCACGGCCGAAGGGCTTCTCGACGATCACGCGAGCCTGGGAGCACCCCGGCTCGGCAGCGCAGCCTGTCTTTGCTAACTGTTCCACCGTACTCTCGAATAACGCGGGTGGGATGGCCAGATAATGAGCCGGCCGCCGCGCCCCGTTGAGCTGCTCGCGCAGCGCTTGAAAAGTGGCGGGATCCTGGTAATCGCCGCCCACAAAACCCAGCAAGCCGCTCAGCTTCTCGAAAGCCGCTGGATCGACTCCTCCGTGCTTCTCCAGGCTATCGTGCGCCCGCGCCCTGAGCTGGTCGAGGCTCCAACCGGGTTTCGCAACGCCAATCACCGGCACGTTCAGATTCCCGCGCTTCACCATGGCCTGGAGCGCCGGGAAGATCTTCTTATAGGCTAAGTCGCCGGTAGCGCCGAAGAAGACCAGAGCGTCAGAATGGTTATCGTTCATCCAGAATCTCGCTTTCTCATCTTACCAGCGTCGTCAGCGCGAAGGCGGGGACCCATTGTCGGTCCAATGGATTCCCGCTTGCGCGGGAATGACGCGACTTTCAGGAGCCAAAGGCGGTCCTGACAGCTCGCGACCGTTTTTCATCTGGCGGCCGCTGGTCAGCGCTACTTCGTCTTTTCCAGGTGGCCGCCGAACCCAAAACGCATCGCAGAGAGCAGTCTGTCCTGGTAGTCCGCTTCCCCGCGTGAACTAAACCGCTCGTAAAGCGCGGTGGAAAGGACCGGCACCGGCACAGCCTCATCAATGGCCGCCTTAATCGTCCAGCGGCCCTCGCCGGAGTCCGAAACGCGCCCGGCAAACTGCGAAAGCCCTGGGTCCTTCACCAATGCCTCCGCCGTCAGATCCAGCAACCATGAGGCGATGACGCTCCCGCGCCGCCATACCTCCGTGATGTCACGCAAATCCAGGTCATACTGGTAGTACTCAGGGCGCCGCAGCGGCGCGGTCTCTGCGTCGATGGCGTCCTTCTTCTTTCCGACATTGGCGTCACGCAATATGCTCAAACCCTCCGCGTAGGCCGCCATGATCCCGTACTCGATGCCGTTGTGGACCATCTTGACGAAGTGCCCGGCGCCGTTGGGGCCGCAATGCAAATAACCCTGTTCGGCAGTCCCATCGAGCTTCTCGCGGCCCGGCGTGCGCGGCTGGTCTCCCCTCCCCGGCGCCAGCGTCGAAAAGATTGGATCAAGCTGCTTCACCACGTTCTCTTCCCCGCCGATCATCATGCAGTAACCGCGTTCCAAGCCCCACACGCCACCGCTGGTGCCTACGTCCACGTAATGAATCTGCTTCTCCGAGAGTTTTTTGGAGCGCCGAATGTCGTCTACGTAGTAGGAATTCCCGCCATCGATAACGATGTCCCCGGCCTCCAGGTGAGGCAGCAGGTCGGCGATCGTCCCGTCTACAGCCGCGGCGGGAACCATCAGCCACAACGCACGAGGTTTCTCGAGTTGCTTCGCCAGGTCCTGAAGTGATGAACTCCCCTCAGCTTTCTCTTTTGCCAACTCCTCTACCGCCGTTGACGACCGGTCGAAGACCACACAGTGGTGGCCTCCTCGGAGGAGGCGACGCACCATATTTGCCCCCATCCTCCCCAGCCCAACCATTCCCGATTGCATAAACCCTCCGTTAAAATCACGTACCTCGGACATGCGCAGCAGCTCTGCAGCCCGTCAATGCGCAGCGGCCTCTTTCAGCGCGGCGCTCTTGGAGGTAATCACCGTCATCAGATCGTTCCACGACTGGACAAACGACTTCGCCCCTTCTTCCTGAAGCCGGCCTGCCAGGGCAGCGACATCAATTCCAGCTTTCGCAAACTGCGCCAGTACTTGCTCACAGGCGCCCCCGTCTGCGGGAAGGATCGAGCCTAATTCACCGTGATCGGCGAGCGCCTTTAAAGTAGCTTCCGGCATGGTGTTCACCGTGAAAGGCGCCGCCAGGGCCTTGATGTAAAGTACGTCGGAGGCTTTGGGATCCTTGGTCCCGGTGCTGGCCCAGAGGAGGCGCTGGGGACGCGCACCCGCATTGACGACGCGCTGCCCGCGCGGTGAGTCAAGCAACTCGCGGTATGCCTTGTAGGTCCGCATGGCAATCGCAATGCCGAGCTGGCCGCGTAATGGCTCCGGCGCCGTGCCTACCACCGCGGCATCCCAGCGGCTGACGAACAAGGACGCGACAGAGCCGACATTGGGGTTGAGGCCGGCTTCAATGCGCCTCTCGATACCGCGTAAGAAAGCTTCCGCAGCCGCCAGATATTGCTCGCGCGAGAACAGCAGGGTGACGTTGATCGGGACTCCGGCGAAAATCGCCTCTTCGATAGCCGGCAGGCCCTCCTTGGTTCCGGGGATCTTAATGAACAGGTTAGGCTGTCCCGCGCGCGCGTGCAGATCCCTGGCTGCTGCCAGAGTGCTGGCGGTGTCATAGGCAAGCAAGGGCGAAACTTCCAGTGACACCCAACCGTCCACGCCGTCGGTCCGGTCGTGAATCGGCCGGAAAAGCGCGGCGGCCCGAGTGATATCTTCCAGTGCCAGCCCGAAGAACAGCTCTTCGCCCGATTTGCCTTTGCTCAGGTTCTCCCGGATCGCGGCGTCGTAGGCCGTGCTGTTCTTGATGGCGTGGTCGAAGATGGTTGGATTTGAGGTCAGCCCGGTTACGGAGAGTTCCTGGATGTAGCGGCTGAGCGTGCCGCTATCCAGCAGATCGCGCGTAATATTGTCAAGCCAGATACTCTGGCCGAGATTGTGAAGTAATTGAGTCGCTTTCATTATCCCACCTCGAATTTCAATCGCAGCGTGCTGCCGCTATTCATAAAGGCCGGCATCTACCGACCTAAAGGTCGGTGCTGCTTTCAGATTAGGACAGAATTCTTGATCGCTTCCTTCGCACAGATTCACGACTTGGCCTTCAACGAACTCTGTTCCGTTTCGATGTGCCGGGTGTCGTCCCACAGGCGGATCACCGGTTGACACAGACTGTTTTCGTACCCTAGCGCGCTCAGGCTTGCGGTGCTCAGCAAGAAGTACCTGCCGCCCGCCGGCTCAAGACCCAGCCATCGGGCTGCCAGCACGCGCAGGAAATGGCCACTCGAGAAAACCAGGGTGTTCCCCGGGTCGGCCCGCAGGCGGCTCACCACTCGGTCGGCCCGCGCGCCCACCTCGGCAGGCGACTCGCCTCCCGGGCAGCCGTCGCGGAACAGTTGCCAATCCGGCCGTTCAGCGAGGATTTCGGAAGTGCGCCGCCCCTCGTATTGCCCGTAGTTCCACTCCGCCAGGTCGTCGTCCACTTTGACTGCGCCGCCAAACCCCGCAAGTTCACAAGTGCGGCGAGCGCGCAGCGACGGGCTGCTGAACACACGGCTGAATTCAAGCCCGTCTAGTCGCTCTCCCAAGGCGCGCGCGTTCCGCTCGCCGCGCTCGGTGAGAGGCAAGTCTGTTCTCCCGGTGTGCTGGCCCGTAAGGCTCCACGCGGTTTCACCGTGCCGGGCCAGATAGATGATGGGCAGTTCGGTGGTCATGATGGGGACGATCCCCGTCTCCTAAGCAGGTGTGAAAAAACCGTCTGTCATGCTGAGCGAAGCGAAGCATCTGCATTTGTCTTTTTGAAAATTAACACATGCAGATTCCTCACTTCGCTCGGAATGACAGGCTTGCCGCCGCCCGACTGAGAGCTGCCGCTTGCAGTCACCACGATTCTTGGCACTTCCACTGCCAATCCGGCGCGCGCGGCCGCGCCTTCTTTCCAATCATGCAATCAAGGGCTTAACAAACCCGCCGCCCCTCGAGACCCCTCTTGAGTCCCCCCGCACTTTGTCGGGATTTCGACGGGGCGCGTCGAAATCTCGACATGTTACGGGCGGGTGACAACGCTGCAGTCTGTTTTGGTTTCCTCTGCGCCCAGAGTTGTTAGATTCCCCAACCAGGAAAGTGGTTGCAGAAATTACCGCCGACCTGGCCGATGAGTTGCGAAGCCGGAAAGCGGGAAAGCAAGCAGGGAGGCTAGCGGTGTTGTCAGCCGCGCGCAAGGGCCGCGCGGCGGCATCAACATCCTGGCCGCCTCGGCCCCGTCCCCTGCCCCTTGTTCCCAGGAGGACGACCCGGCGCGGAATTCTCTTCTCAGCCGCCCACCCAGGCTACTTACTGACCTCGATGTTATGCTCTCCGGCAGGAACTTCGAAGATCACGTGGCCCTGATGCACATGCACCTTTCTCGCCGGCCGCTTATCAATTTTCAAGTTAAGATCGCCGGAATTAAACTCGGAACTGGTGACGCGGACGGGGCGGTCGCCTTTGATCGTGAACGATAGGTGCGCGCCGTCGGCGTGATACTGCCTCACCACGACGCCGCCGCCGGCTTCGAAACAGACAGAACCGTCGCGCTTGAGCGTGGTTTTCTCCGGACCGATGCCCACGTCATACCGATGGCCATCCCAGGCGATGCCGGTAAGCTCGCCGCTGGAAGGCGGATTGAACGCACCGAAGCGCAAGCCTTCCCAGGGATTCTTGTCGATGTATTGTTCCAGCCCCACCAGGCACAACAGCGCTCCCCAGGTGTAGTGCGTGTCGCCGCCGCCGTTGCCGCCCCAGGCGTGGTACTGCTCGTTGTCGTGCTGGTTGGTCTTCCAGTCATCCATGAAAAGGTCATAGCTCTTGTGCGCGTACTCGAGAGCCACCTTGTCGAATCCGTAGCGATTAATCCCTTCGTAAAGCATGTAGTTCGTGGGACCCCAGATAGTGCCACGCCAGTAGTTCTGGTCAGGGAAGGCCGGGTCGTTGCGCGCGATGGTTGGCGCGACGTAAGTCCCCCAGAACTCCTTGGGATTCAGGAGATGTTCTTCCACCATGCGCTTGGCCTGCTCCGGAGTCGCAATCCCGGCAAACATGGGGTAGAAATTCGTTGGCGAGAGGCGCTTCGAGAACGAGCCGTCCCAGAAGCGGTTCTCGTAAATGCCGTCTTTCTCGTTCCAGAGTTTCTGCTGGACGAGTTGCCGCCGGTGATCATACTCATCCGCGAATTTCTTGGCGTCATCGTCTTTGCCCAGAATCGCCGCAATCTTGGCCAAGCACTCCGCGTCCAGAGAATAGAGCGAGTTCAGGCCGACATCGACCAGGTTCATCGTATAGGTCTGGGGATCGTAACTGGCCTCGTCATACATGGGGCTGTCATCCATGCCGCTTTCCCACTTGGCTGCCTGGAGGAAGCCCCGGCCACCGGTGGAGGGCGATGAACCTTTGTCGCTGCCCCACTCCAGCAGGCTGTCATGATAACCATCGCGCCACCCTTGGCCGTCGCCCCGGTCTTGCAGCCACCATTCGTGCCACTTCTTCAGCCGAGGGTACGCCCACTCGAGCAACTGCCGGTCTTGGATTCGCTGATAGGCTTTCCAGGTGACATAAGAGCCCACTGGTGGTTGGGAGCGATCCGGGGTAATTCCGGAAGCGGCGGCAATGTTGGGAACGACGCCTGTGTCGGTTTGCGCTAGAAGGATCGCCCGAATTGCGGCCGCCGTCTGGGCCTTGTCCTCGAGGCTGGTGAGCAGCGAACCGAAGAAGCAGTCCCATTCTCCCACTACCCAGCCGCCCCAGTTTTGCGCCCAGCGCCGGCTGATGCTGGGAAAGATCAGGCCGTTTGAGGAAGCATAAAGCGTGTTCCAAAACATGGAGTTACCGATGGCTTCCGGCGCACCCTCAAACAGTCCTTTGGCGCGTGGGCGATTGGCGCCGTAGGCTGCGGACTTTTCCTTGAGGATGGCGTCGATGTTGCCGGGCGCGAGCAGGGCCTTGGCCCTGCCTGTTAGCGTGTCCTTGTCCCAGCCGAGCGCAGCCACGAAGTGCGCCGCATCGTCGCCGGTTGTAAACTGCAGTCCTGCCGCACCCGCGTTCGGCTCGCCGGCCAGCGAAGCCGCCAGCTTGCCGGAGCCTCGCATGTTCTCGCGTAATTGACCCAGCGTGGGGAATACCCCGCTGCCCTCGAGGGGCCGGTCTAACATTACGACAAATCGCGACGTAGGGCCAAAGACATTGTCAAAGTAGCGTTCGCCAAGAATGGCTTGCTGGGATTCGTTGACGGAGTAGAATCCCTGCGTGCCCCAACTCACGCCGAGATAGGGAAAGTAGGTTTCCAAGACAAGCTGGAAGTCCTTGGCCGCGGTCAGACGGCCCACCACCGTCGTCTCATCGATGCGCGACCACTCGAGCGTGATCAGCGCCTGGCGGGGATTGTGCCGCCACGCCAAACGGCAATAAGAAGCGTCCGGTGCGTGAGGTCCAACTTCTCCTACGGCATCAAAGACCTCGTTGCCGTCAAGAAACCCACCGCTCGCCGACCCCACCCGCAGGGCGAAAGGCGCGGGCTGGTTGAAGGCGCGGGCCAGAAACACCACACCGTTCCAGGCCTCCGGGTCAAGAGCATCAATGGCGACACTGTCATAATGGGGCGCGGTTTGCCCGGTGGCGAGCTTGAGAGCAGGGCCGAACAAGCACGCGCAAAGGACCAGACATCCGAAATACGCGCCGGGGTTTTCGTGTTTCTTGCGTAACATTGTGCCTCCTGGTCGTGCGCACGCCGTGTCTTTCAAGGTTGGGAACTCCGAGTTATGACTGTCGCGTCTTTGTGAAGACTCGCACTGCTCTTAAAAGGTGTAGGGGTAGAGCTTGCCCCACCCTCGTCGGGACCAGCGGAAATGCGGGGACGGCAAGCCGTCCCCCTACAAGACAGACTCTGTCGCCACCCCCTCAGAGCATCGGGGTGAGGCGCACTTTGCGGAACTGTACCCTGCCGTGATCCCCCTGCAGCAGAATCGGGCCAGGCTCTTTTTCATTGGCGTCGAGCGCGCCTCCGGTGATTCCCGGGACTTCGGCGTTGTCGATGATTTTGGTTCCGTTCAGGATCACCGTCACGCGGTTGGCAATCAAGGTTATTTCATAGGTCTGCCACTCCCCCGCGGGCTTGCTGGCTTTGACCGGCGGAACGATGAATCCGTACAAGGCCCCTTGACTGTGGACATCCAGCGGACGGTTGAGGTCGTCGAGAATCTGGATTTCATAGCGGCCCCGGAGATACACCCCGCTGTTGCTTTGCGGGTCAACGTTGAACTCGACATGCAACTTAAAGTCATTGAACTTCTGCCGGGTGTAGATGTTGTTGGCCTCTTCTCCTTCGTTCATCAGAATGCCGTCCTTGACAGACCAGCCCATCGGACGGCGCGGGTCCTGGCAAAGCCAGTTGGAGGTGTCTTTGCCGTTGAAGAGGTCGATGGGCTTTCCGGGCTTTCTCTGCGGAGGAGTCGCAGGCCACACCGGCCCTCGCTCACCAATCCACGAGAGTATTTGCCCATCGACGTGCGCCGTACCCACCAGGCGCGCGCCCTTCATTGCACCTTGCCAAACTTGCGGAGTTTTGGTTTTCCATTGCGGGTATTGAAATTTGAGTTCGCCCTGCTCGACGCTGACCACCGGCAAATCGAACACCGCGCCGCCGCCTTGATTAAAGCGGCCCTTCAGTACTCCGTTTTCCCGCTTTACTTCCAGCCAGCAGTTCCTCGGCAGCTCCGAGGGTGAACCCGTCGCGGTGATGTCCCAGCGACCGATAAACACATCATCATCTGCCGCCCTGGGCGCGGCGGCAAGCGGCCAGCCCACGGTGATGCCTAAAACCAGAAGTGCTGAAAATGCATGTGAACGCATGATATTAGGTCTCCTACCAGTTGAATCTTGAGGCTTGCCGACGCGAAGGTCGGCTCGCCGACTAAAGTCACACCACAAGGTACCCTACTTTCCCACGCATGAAAAGGGGTTTTGCGGGTGGTGTGGACACCGCAAATGCGGGATCGCAGCCACTCATCAGCTCCTTTCGAAAGGTCGTGCTGCTGGCCTGTAGACGATCGGAGTGGAACCTCGCCAGAGCCTCCTGCGTATCATTCCCTGAGGAATACCCAAAAGGATTGCAACCTATGAAGGACACAATAACCTCAGGAGTTGCCGATGTCTTCGCGGGGTTTGCGGCCCTGGTTTTGTTTGTTCTCGGCGATAGCTTCCTTCACGTGGGCGCCGACCTGCGCGTGGCTGTGATCGTGCTCGGCGCCCTGTTTCTTTGTGCGGGGCTTCTCAGGGGGAGGGGGCGCCCGCGAAGCGCGCTGTTGAAAGGTATCTTGGTGAGCTCTGCAGGCGCCCTAGGGCTGCTCGTTCTGGCGTGGGGCTCGGTCCAGAACACCGTGCTTCTGATTTTCCTGGTAACCGCAATTCTCTTTACGCTTTGCGGCGTGGGCGCTCGGCGTCTCTGGGCCGCGCATTCGGCACGCAGCGGATTGCTACTGCTGGCGGCTCCCCTGGCAGGTCTCGCGGCCGCGGCGCTCGCCATACTTCCGGCGTTTACAACTCGTATTGCCACCCGGAAAACAAGCACACCTGCTCCCGCGTTTTCGTTCAAGAAGCTGGACGGCACAGTCGTCAAATCCTCTGAACTCCGAGGACGCGTAGTCCTTGTGGACTTCTGGGCCACCTGGTGCCCCGCCTGCCGAAGGGAGTTGCCGGAGCTGGACAGGCTTTACAGACAATATCAAGGAAACTCGAGCGTCAGCTTTTGGGCGGTCGACGTGCAAAAGAACGGCGACACGCCCGAGAAGGCGAGGGATTTCATGCTGAAATCCGGCTTCACGCTGCCGGTTGCGGTCGCCAATGAAAGTTCCCTGGAGGCTCTCGGGTCTCTCAATCTGGAAGGCTATCCCGCGGTGATGATCATCGACAAATCAGGCCGGATCCGGTTGGTTCACTCCGGCTACGATGGCTCAGAGCGACTCCGAGCGGAACTCGCCGGAGAAATTGACACTCTGCTCAACGAGCGACTTTGAGTAGCGCAGGCTTCGCGCCTGTAGATTCCGCGCTACTGTGGGAGGCCTAAGCTCGCGGTTCGCACGCGCAGCGCGATGCCGCCGACCACTTTCCCGCCCGACTCGGCTTTCCAGTTCAGTGTCTGCCATTCGGGCTTGGCGGTCGTAGCAGTTAGGTACACGGTTTGGGCAGTGTACGCTTCGTGGGGACGAACGGGGTAGTGAGCCGTTCCGTGGAGTGCCCTCCACCCCGGCGGCAGAGTGGAGGTGACAATCACCTCCGCGGGTTCATCGGAGTCGTTGCGGATCAGGATGGGGACGTGAACCTGCTCACCATTGCCCACCGACATTTCGGGCGTCTTGAGGAGTTCGGCCACACGATCGAGATTATGCGCCCGCCAGAAATCTCGATAGAAAGCCCACGGTCCTCCCAGTTCAACAGAGACACCTCGGCGCCCTTCCGGCCTGTATCCGCGCGCTGGAGCGTATGGAATGGCGCCTGGGGTAATCCCTTCCAGGATGTCGCCAGTGACGCTTGTATTCGCTAGCGCGGATTTTCCCAGGGCAAGACGAACCGGTTGCTTGAAATAGGTGAAGTCGCCCGTGGCCAGCGCGTGCTTCGCCAATTGGCCCGTATCGTCTTGAGTGAGGTGATAGGCCATCTCCTCCGCGGCCAGCTTGTAATAGGGCGCATGTTTGCTGGGTGAAATGTCGGTCGTGTTGTACTCCGGACCCTTGCCGATGAGGAAATCGGTACTGTCGGCGTCGCTGAAATAGTAGATTTTCTTGACCTGCCAGGGTTGAAGGCCCTCTGCAAGGTTGGAAACACCGAGGCGATTGTCCGGCGCCGCAACTTGCTCCGGGAACACCGTCGGATCGCCCGCCATATCGAAAGCCTCGGTGGCGATGACACCTGCGGCCTGGTGATCATCATGGTTTTCACCGGCCACGAAATCAGGCAACCAGGTCAGCATCACCTCCGGGCGTGTAAGGCGCACCAGGCGCACCGTCTGCCAAAGGGCGTTGCCGTGATTCCAAGTCTCCAGCGAATGCAGCACGTTCTGCCCCGGAGTGTCTGGACCGCCCAGGCACCAGACATGCAGCACACCGAAAGACGCCAGCGCCTCGCGCGCTTCGGTGATCCGAATGTCGCCGAGGGCGGCTGCCTGGGCATTGCTCACGGCGTCGCCGCCGCTGTTTCCGGGGGTGCCGAAGATGGCTGCGACGCGCTTATGCTGGTCAAAGATCGCGCGTGCCAGGTACCCGGTGACCTCCGTCTCGTCATCCGGATGCGCGACGATCACCAGGATGTCGGCTTTGAAGCGCGCGTCGGGTTCTGGATACTGCGCCGCAATTGGAATCTGGCCGCCTTTTTGGGCTGCGCCGTTTTCCGCCCCCGGGAGCAACGTCAGCAAAACAAATAACAAGATGGGTACAGCCATGAACGTCTTGAGCATGAAGTAATTCTCCCGCCCGCAGAGAACATTCCCTCTAGACTCGGTCCTTCAAAAGACTTTAACACAGCGTGGCGATCGCTCACACAGACTTCTCCGCGTCCTCGGTGCTTCCAAACCCGCAACACAGAGAACACGGAGGACCTCAGTGACCTCTGTGTTAATGCTTTGCTGGTCGCGGAGGTCACAGAGAAGAGCATTCAACTCATTGGTGGGCGAAAGCCGACGGCTGTCAGCCGTCCGGAGCCTGTGCTGCAATCGTCCATCGACAATCGGCAATCGTCGATGACTTAGTGCCAGGCGCCAAGAACGCGTCGAAGGAGCACGGCTTCACCCAAGTGATAGGCGTTGTGGTCGGCCACGAGCAATGCCTCGCGCAAAATGGTTTGACCATCGCCGTGCGGAATCTTGGCAAACAGATCCGTGGATTCGTCCGCCACCAGCTTGCTCATCGCCTCAGAATCTGCGCGGAACGACTTGATACTCTTGTCCCAAGCTGCCTCGTCCGGAGGCGAAGCCGTGCGCGGCCAGTAGCCCTCCGGAAAATCCGGCGATTTGTGCTTCGGGTTGCGAGAGAATTCGAGAATATCCCACTGGGCGATACGCAAGTGCTCGAGAACTTCCCAAGGCGAGTGCTCAACGCCTTTAGGCCTTTTGCCGCGGAGTTTGACGGGGAGGTCCTTAAAGACCGCATCAAAATCGGCGTGAGCGTTGCCGCCCTTGAGGAGACTTAGTACGTGTTGCCTCAGCGCCTTGTCGTTAGACATGAGTTGCTTCCTTTCCCGAGTGAAATTGTAAGTCATATTCTGAAAACGTACGTCATTCCGAGTGATCATGGGTGTTCGGCCTACCCAAACGAATGGAAATCACACACATCGTCACCCCCGCGAGAGCGGGGGTCCATGGTTGGTCCGGAACACGACGGATTCCCGCTTTCGCGGGAATGACGCGATTTTCGAGAGAGTCTACGGCTGCATTCGTTTAGCGAGGAACTCGCTCTCGATCTTCCAGGTTTGGCCGTCCGGATTAAGCGCCTCGCCGATCCAATGGAAGGAATCCGGCGTGATGTCTGTAAATCTCCAGCGGGTGGGAGTGCCATCCGCTCGCGCGCCGACCTGAACGATCTCGCGGCCAATCCTCCGCCCGGTCTGTTCCTCGAGGTGGCACCGGACGGGATTGATCCACCTGATCAGCCACGCCTGAATGGCCGGATCCCAAATGCGCAGTGTGGTTCCATACATATTGTTGACCTTGCCGGCATCAGCCGTACGCCCTGTGCGACGTGGCATGATCCAGACGTCCTGGATTGCCCGGCCTTCAAGAACCCATGCGAAGTGAGCTTCACCTGTCATCCCCATACCGGAAACATCAACAGCCCTATAATGAAGCACCTGCAATTCCCAACTCCCAACCAGCCAGCCGTAGACATCGGCGGATTCCGGGATTTCCGGGGAGCGGTCTGGCGCCGCCAACACCGTGAGAAAAGTGTCCTTTGCTGCTGCGATCGTTTGCATTCTTCAGCCTCCTCCTGCTCTCTGAAGATTGTACCGCTTCGAACGTTATACCGTTTGGCTGGGAGCGCACTCTTGTGGGAAATTGCGGTCAAATTCGAGAGAAGCCGGCGTGACCTCAAGGAGGCTCGATCGCGTTACTCGGCAATCAACAGGGTATGCGCAAACGGCCATTCCTCGTCCAGCCATTGCGCGTCGCAGCGGAAACCGCTCTGCTGAGCCATTTGGAGAATTTCCGGAAGATTATACTTGTGGCTACTTTCGGTCCAAATGGTCTCGCCGCGCTTGAGAGTCACCGCGAAGCCCGCTCCCGGAATCGCAACGGTTTGTTCCGATGTCGATTGGAGGTGCATCTCGACCCTCCGCTCCTCGCGATTGTACCGGGCGACGTGGCGGAACAGGTCCAGGCGAAAATCCGCCTCCAGTTCACGATTGAGCCGGGCCAGCAGATTCAGATTGAACGCCGCCGTGACGCCCAACGGGTCGTCGTAGGCAAGAAGCAATTGCCGGACAGGCTTTTCGAGGTCCGTGGCCAGAAGCAGAGAGTCGCCGGGCATCAGATTCCGGCGCACCTGCATGAGAAACTGCACACCTTGCGAGCGAAAGAAATTCCCGATGGTGCTTCCTAGAAACAAAACCAGAAGAGGCGCGTCCGGGGGACGCAGAGCGCTGACTTCCTCCAGCCCGTCCAGGTACTCGCGTTCGAAGCCCACGAAGGCTAGGGAGTCGAGATCGTCCAGTTGGCGCTTGCACATGGCGAGAGCCGCGGCGGAAATCTCGATGGGGCAATAGGTCAAATGCCGTCTTCGAGAGAGAGCTTCGAGAAGCCAGCGCGTTTTTCTGCCACTGCCGCAGCCCAATTCCGCAACCACGGCCGGCGCCCGCATTTGAGACGCGAGCTCTGATGCGTGCTTGCGCAGCAAGCGCTCCCCGGCCCGACTCAAGCCGTACTCCGGCAGATGAGTAATAACCTCAAAGAGAGCAGAGCCGACTTCGTCGTAGAAGTACGTGCAAGGTAGTTCTTTTTGGCCTGGCTTGGACAAGCCCGCCCGCACGTCTAGGGCGAACTGGGAGAGGGGAAGGGCTGCAATGGCCGTGGTTAACATGGTTTCACCCCTGATTCAGGATGCGCTCGAAACGCATCGGAATTTCGCGAACACGTATGGGTAGTGCGGTTGAAACCAGTTGCGGAAAGAGCGCCGCAGCAGAGCGTCCGCGGTTCGCGCGGAGCCGCCCTTTATGACGTAGTGCTTGCCGTCGAAGAAGTCGGCAGAATAGCCGGGATAAAAAGGAAAGGCCCGAAATCCGGGCAGCGGGGCAAAAACCGTGGAAGTCCATTCCCAACCGTTGCCGACTAGGTCAGCCACGCCAAAGGCGCTCGAGCCGGCCGGGAAGGCGCCGGCAGGGGCAGGGTCCCAGCGCTGGAAGTTGAAATTACCCAAGTGGGGCTGGGGAGGCTCATTGCCCCAAGGATAGTCGCGCTCCGGGCCATTCGGTGTTCCAAAGGCGGCGCGATGGAATTGCGCCTCGGTGGGCAGTGCCTTCCCCTTCCAACGCGCGTACGCCGAGGCCTCCGCGTGGCTCGCATAAACCGGCCAATCGAGCGGCAGGGGAATCTCCTCAAACATGGCGCGACAGAACCACTGGTCGCCGCGGCGGGTCCAGGAGGTGGGATGGTCGATTCCCTGCCCTGACTTCCAAGCCCAGTCCGATTCCGACCAGAGACTCCGGTCTTCGTAACCGCCGGCGCGCATGAATTCCAGAAACTGGCGGTTGGTAACGTTTTGGACATCAATAGCGAATTCCGCAACCGCGACTTCCTGGGTCTCAAACTCATTGTCCCAGCCGAAGGCGCCGTTCCCGTTTCGGGCCATGCCGAGCGTGGCGACACCCGCGGGTATCTTCACCGTCCCAGATGCCGCCGGTGGCGGAGCGGGAGGCGAAGCTTGGCTCTGGCGAAGTTTGCTTTCGAGCGGCAACTGGTGCAGCATGTAGGCAAGGGTTTCCGCGTGCATCAAACGGTGCTCGAGGGCAACATGGAGAGCAAAGCCGTCGTGGAGCAGAGGCAAGGCCGAATCTCGAAAGGAGACTTTTTCGAGCGCGGCGTCGAGCGTTTCGCGGACCCGCTGGTTGTAACTGCGGACCTGCTGAATGGAGGGCCAGTCAGAGGGCTGGTCGTCAGGTAAGCCGCCGCCCACGGGATCGATCCCAAAAGCGAAGAGTTGGTCGAATTCCTTTTGAAAAGAGTCGATTTCGAGAATATTCCGGCCCAGCAGGTTCCAGTCGAAGGCCTCCAGGTGTCCGAGATAAAAGAGAAGGCGGTGGCGCTCGGCGATGGGCCGCTCATAGAAGCTGTCGGGACGCACCGCGCTGAACAGCTCGTCAGTGCGGGCGCGAGCTTCAGCAAGAGACGCGGCAATCGTGCGATCGCCTTCCGTCAGGGTTTGTTGCGCAGGCATGTGCACCTCCCCGTACTCGTGAGAATCAAATTGTATCGTAGCCCCGAATTCTCAGAGTACGGCATGCCGCGCGTTGGAGTCAACGGGGTAGTCGAGGAAGTTGAGGAGTTCAGGAGTTGAGAAGTCGAGAGCCGAAAGGGGAATTCCCTTACCCCCAATTGCAGATTATAAGGGAAGACCTTATGAATCCCGGCTCACAACTTGCCGACTTCTCGACTCCTTGACTTCTCAACTTCTCGACTCGATGCAGTTTCTACGAACATGACTCAAGAAAACAACGTGGCGATCGAATTTCGCGGCGTGTCGTACCGGCTCGAGACGGGGCCGTTCCTGCTCGAGGACTTGAACCTGCAAGTCCGGCGCGGCGAAACCCTAGTGCTTCTGGGGCGCAGCGGTTCCGGCAAGACGACAACTTTAAAGCTCATCAACGGGCTTCTGAAACCCACCCAGGGACAGGTTCTGGTGGAGGGGCGCGCCACCTCGGACGCCGATCCCCTTCGGCTGCGCCGCCGCATCGGCTACGTGATCCAGGAAGTTGGACTATTCCCCAATCTCACGGTGGAGCGCAATGTCGGGCTGGTGCCTCGCCTGGAAAATTGGTCGGCAGAACGAACGCATGCCAGGGTACAGGAGATGCTGGCCCTGGTGGGCCTTGAACCAGGGCGCTTCTCCGCTCGGTATCCGAGGCAACTGTCCGGCGGCCAGCGGCAACGAGTGGGGGTGGCGCGCGCCCTGGCTGCCGACCCGCCCCTGCTGCTGATGGATGAGCCCTTCGGGGCTCTGGATCCCCTGACTCGCGCTGAAATCCAACAAGAGTTTCAGCAACTGCAACAGCGGCTTCAGAAGACCGTCGTTTTCGTTACCCATGATTTGCGGGAAGCACTGACGCTCGCGAGCCGCGTCGCGTTGCTCGAAGGCGGCAAACTGGCGGGAGTGTATACGCCGGAGGAGTTCAGGTCGGCGCCCAACCCGATCGTGCGTGCCTACCGCGAAGCCTTTGAAAGCCCTCGGAGCCGCGATTGATGGAGTGTAGGGGCAGGGCTTGCCCTACCCCGTTCATCAGGGGACGGCAAGCCGTCCCCCTACAAGCTGTCAGGAGGCGAATGAGCACCCTGCAATTCATCTGGCACAATCAATCGCAAGTCTTGGCGCTGACCCTCGAGCACCTCTGGCTGGTCGGAATATCCATGCTCCTGGCGGTGTCCATCGGCATGCCATTGGGCATCCTTGTGACGCGCCGTCCCGCTTTCGGCAAAGCGGTTTTGGGGGCCTCGACGGTGGTGCAGACGATTCCATCGCTCGCCTTGTTTGGCTTCCTGCTGTCGTCTCCTTGGCTGGGCGAGCGCGCGGACCGGCTTGCCGTCACCGCCCTGACGCTTTATGCGCTTCTACCCATCATCCAAAACACTTGTGCAGGGATTACGGGAGTGGACCCAAGCGTTCGCGAAGCGGCGCGTGGTATGGGCATGAGCGACCTGCAGCTTTTGTTCCAGGTCGAACTGCCTTTGGGCATGGGCGTAATCCTCGCCGGAGTGCGCGTCGCAACGGTAATCACCATCGGGGTTGCCACGATCGCCGCCGCGATCGGCGCCGGTGGCTTGGGGGAGTTCATCTTCCGGGGGCTGGCGATGGTTGATAACCGAGTCATTCTGGCCGGAGCTATCCCGGCGGCGTTAATGGCGCTGCTTGCTGATTTCCTATTGGGACGCCTGGAGCGGCGATTCCGGTACGTCTAGAGTGGTGCGGGCGTCTGAAGGTATGAAAGAACCACCAAGCCCTGTCATCCTGAGCGAAGCGAAGGATCTGCATTTGTTTGTCTTGAAACAGCTAAATGCAGATCCTTCGCTTCGCTCAGAGTCTGTGATTTTTTTGGATTTTTGGCCATTTTCGAGCATTTAACTCATTTGTTATCAATGGCGCTTTTCGGCAACATTCAAAAAAATCACGCTCTCTCAGGATGACAGGTTGGTTGAAGCTAAGGGCCGACACGACATGTTCCGAAGATTGCTCATTCCGTTCTGCTGCGCCCTTCTGGCGAGCTGCGGAGGGGTTCGCAAGAATCGGATCGTGGTCGGGTCCAAGAATTTCACTGAGCAGGCGATCCTGGGAGAACTGCTCGCGCAGCACCTCGAAGCCCAAACGCATTTGGCGGTGGACCGGCGGTTCTATCTTGCCGGAACCTACATCTGTCATCAGGCGATCCTGGCCGGCCGCATCGACCTCTACGTTGAATACACCGGCACGGCGCTTGGCGCAATTCTCAAGCAATCGGCGTCGAACGATCCTCTCCAGGTGTACGAACAGGTCAAGAGTGAATATGCGCAGCGGTTCCAGCTTGGCGTTGAGGAACCCTTGGGGTTCAACAACACTTTTGCCCTTGTCATTCGCGGGGCGGACGCGAGGCGCCTGCACGTCCGGACGATATCCGGAGCGGCAGCTCTTGCGCCTCAATGGCGGGCCGGATTCGGTTATGAATTCATGGAGCGTCAAGACGGTTACCAGGGCCTGATCCGCACCTATGGACTGCGATTCAAGGCTCCGCCGCGAATCATGGATCTAGGGTTGTTGTACAAGTCCCTGCTGGAGAACCAGGTCGACTTAGTGGCGGGCAATTCTACGGATGGCTTAATTGCCGCCCGCGACTTGGCGATGCTCGAAGACGATCGCCACTACTTCCCTCCCTATCAGGCGGTTCCGATCGTGCGTGAGGAGACCTTGACCCGCCATCCTGAAGTCGGGGCGGCATTGCACCAGTTGGCCGGCATCATCTCCGACGAGGACATGCGCCGCATGAACTACAACGTGGATGGAGAGCACAGGGACATTCAGGAAGTCGTGCGTGAATTCCTGAAGTCCAAGCACTTGGACTAAGCCTCGCGTTCCTCCAATTCCGGGCGCCCGTCAGTGCCCCGCCTTGCTCATTCTCCCGAGAGCCCCGTCGTGGTCATTACCGCGAAGCCCGCCCTCCGCGAAGGGGAAGAGGGAATCCCCCCGCACTATAGTCCCATTTACGCATAGCATCATCATTGCCGATGATATGAACGTCTAGGCTTGTCGAGACAGGTGTGCGGATGGATGCTCAGTTTCGTGGCAAGTACGCTCACAGCTCAAGTTCGTGGCTCACTGTCGTTGTTGTGCTGATCTTGTCGCTGGCCCCTGTGGGTGCGGCAGGGAGTGAGGACGCGAGGCCCGCCGGCCTTCCAAAGTTGACGACTGCCGAGCAGATCCGAGAGCTTACCCCCGAACAAGCCAACCGAGGGTATCCGGTCCACTTGCGGGCTGTCCTCACGTACATCGATTACGACGTGGGAGACTTCTTTGTGCAGGATGCCACTGCGGGTATCTACGTCAACGAGACCGACAAAGAGCTTCACTTCCATCCGGGAGACTTTCTGGAAATTGACGGGGTCACGGAGGAACTCGATTTTGCCCCGCAGATCGGCAAGGCTCGATACCGGTTATTGGGTCAGGCGCCGCTGCCCCAGCCTCGCAAGGTCAGTATCGGCGACATGTTATCAACCCGCGAGGACAGCCGCTGGGTGCAAATCGAAGGCATCGTGCAAGACGTCGAACCCGACGGCGATAATCTGCGATTGGACCTGGTGGTTGAGGGTCGCCGCTTGCGTGTCACCATTATGGACCCAAGCGGCTTGAAGGAAGACCACTTGGTTGATGCAAGAATAAGCGCCACGGGGGTCGTTTCTGCGATTTTCAACCGCAACAACCAATTGATCGGGGTATGGCTGGCGGTGCCCACCGCTCGCCAGATCGCCGTCGAGGAGCCGCCCGCAGCCGATCCCTTCTCGGTACCGCTCAGGCCGATCAACAGCCTGATGGCCTTCACCGCCCGGAATACCTCAGAGCACAGGGTACGTGTGCAAGGCACAGTCACGCTTCAGCGGCCCAAGGGCGTCTTCATCCAGGAGGCCGGGCAAGGACTCTACATTCCTGGTACACCCAAGACGTCTGTGCGTACTGGTGACCGAGTCGATGTGGTGGGTTTCGCCGATCTTGGCGATTACACGCCGGTCCTTCGACATGCCCTCTTCCGGCGAATAGGGTCTGCCCCGGTTCCACCGCCCCTCGAGGTCACAGCCCAGAGCGCCCGCACCGGCGCCTTCGACACTCTGCGTGTGCGCCTCGATGCGACCCTGCGCGATGTGAGGCACAGCGAAACAGACCGCACGCTGGTGCTGCAAGATGGTGACGTAATATTCGAGGCGAGGAGCGACGACGGCAAGGCCAACCAGGACTGGTCGCGACTTCTGGGGAGCCGCTTGAGGCTTACCGGCATCTGTTCCGTCAACGTGGATCGCAATCGCACACCCGACACCTTCAACATCCTGCTTGATTCACCACAGAGCGTCGTAGTGCTCGCGAGACCCTCCTGGTGGACGTTGCGAAGGGCCGGGGTGGTTCTGGCGCTGCTGGTGGGAGTGGCGTTCGCGGTGGGTGTCTGGGTGGTGGTGCTGCACCGCCGGGTGAGCGCACAAACCGAGGCCATCCGCCGTCGATTCGAGGCCGAAGCCGAGCTGCAAAAGCGCTTCCAATACGTGGGCCGCGCCCTCAACGACGCGATCTGGGACTGGGATCTCGAAACGCAGGCGATCAGTTGGACGAGCGGAATTCAAACCACGTTCCGGCACTCAGCCAATGAGATTGGCACAGACCCGCACTGGTGGTTCGAGCACGTGCACCCCGAGGACCGCCAGCGAGTGGAAGACAGCCGTCGCGCAGCCATCGAGGACGGCGGGGAGACTTGGTCGGCGGAGTATCGTTTTCTCACCGGCGATGTGAAGTTCGCCTCGGTTCTGGATCGGGGCTACGTCATGCGCGATCACGCAGCCCGGCCGGTGCGGATGATCGGCGCTATGATGGACATCACGGCGTTCAAGCAAGTTGAGATCAAGATGCAGCAGGCCAAGGAGGCAGCGGAGGCGGCGAACCGCGCCAAGAGCGAGTTTCTCGCCAATATGAGCCACGAGATCCGCACGCCCATGAACGGCGTCATGGGTATGACCGACCTCCTCCTCGACACGCCACTCACCCCCCAACAGGCGGAATACGTCGGCATGGTCAAAGCTTCCGCCGATTCTCTGCTTACCATCATTAACGACATCCTCGATTTCTCCAAGATCGAAGCGGGCAAGCTGGATGTGGAATCCATCCAATTCACGCTGCGGGAGAGCCTCGAACCCCTCCTCAAGACGTTTCTGTTGCGCGCCCGCCAAAAGGGGCTGGAGGTGAGTTGGGTAGTCGAGTCTGAGGTTCCCGAGACACTTGTCGGCGACCCGAACCGCCTGAGCCAGATTCTCGTGAACTTGCTGGGCAACGCCGTGAAATTCACGAACAAAGGCCAAATCAGCCTCGCGGTGAAGGCCAGCGCTTGGGAGAAGGAGTTTGTGCAACTCCATTTCAGCGTGCAGGACACCGGCATCGGGATTGCCACCGAGAAACTGGAGTGCATCTTCGAAGCCTTTACGCAAGCCGACGGTTCCACCGCGCGGCGCTATGGCGGGACCGGCTTGGGTTTGACCATTTCCCGGCAACTTGCGCAGATGATGGGCGGCCGGTTGTGGGCGGAAAGCGTTCCTGGCCGGGGAAGCACCTTTCACTTCACCGCCCGCCTTGGCATACCTCAGACTTTGCACGCCCCGGAGAACGGGCAGGGCTTGGCCGGCCAGCAGTCAGCCGGCGAGGCACTTCAATCCCTGCGGATTCTGCTCGCGGAAGATAACCCGGTGAACCAGATGTTGGCCGCGCGCCTGCTCGAAAAACATGGACATCGCGTGGCCTTAGCACGCAACGGACGCGAGGCGCTGGAGCAAATCGCGGCACAGGCGTTTGACGTGGTCCTCATGGACGTGCAAATGCCGGAATTGGACGGATTGGAGGCGACCGCGGCAATACGCGAGCAGGAGAAGACCACCGGGGGCCACCTCCCCATCGTGGCCATGACTGCGCATGCCATGCAGAGCGATCACCAGCGCTGCCTTGCCGCCGGCATGGATGGGTATGTCTCGAAGCCGATCAACATCAACCAGTTGGTTTCCGTGGTTGAGTCGGTGCTGGGAGGCTCCTGACCGGCGGCCGGCCGAACTCCCCTTGGGTTGCGACGAACGAACCAGGAATGTTGATGAAAACAAAGTACGGCGCACTCGTGAACCCCCACCGGTCGATAATGCTGAGTGGCGTCCGCCGTTCCCTTTTCGCATGTCCGAGCCAACACTTCGGTCAAAATGCCCTCTTCCACGAAGCAGCATGCCCTGCGACGGCGCTTTCGCCGGGCGCCCGGGCCGGGTGAGAGGCTAGTTGAGTTTGTTACCGACATTTTTTCCCTGATTCTCCTTCCAGCGCCCGGAATTCTGGCATACCTCACCCGCCCGCCGGATTCGCGGCGCGGTTAACCGACCTTTTTTGCTTTCGGCGAGGAGAAAGAACCCTCGCCCGTCACGCTCCGGCTGATGATACCGCCGGAGCTTGACGCCCGTCGCAGGGGCGGCCCTCACGGCCGCCCTCACTGTCGGTCCGGGCGCCCACAAGGGGCGCCTCTACGTCGTCGGCTGGCGTCCCTACATCCTCGTCTGGCGTAGACCTGCTTTCCAAGGTCTGGGCCTTCGGCCCGCGAAAGCTCATGAAAAAGGTGTTGGGTTATGATAGGCACGGTCGAGAGCGGTGAGATCGTAGTCGCAGTGGAGCGGTTGAGGCCGTAGGTCTGTCTGATCCGGAGCGTGCGT
>Ga0326728_10009637_pt1 | contig 23115 bp, 23 predicted proteins | sample MB3enrmetagenome_FD_207602 | JGI IMG/M metagenome (GOLD analysis project Ga0326728, IMG submission 207602) | Lab enriched peat soil microbial communities from McLean, Ithaca, NY, United States - MB31MN | ecosystem: Environmental > Terrestrial > Soil > Wetlands > Peat | place: USA: New York... | reverse complement strand
TGGATCATGTGCGAACTGGGGCCGGAGACGCTGCAAACCATTTTCCCGAAAAGGAACGGCACATGAACGGCGACGCGGTGCGCAATTTCGCCGAGGGTCTGCGATGCAGCCTCGGCCAGTTGGCCGGGAAGTATCAGAGGATCGCCGGCAATGAGCGGGACCCGCGCGTCGCACGCTATTACGAGGATAAGGCTGAAGGCGTCCGCGAGGCGATCAGACTGGTCATGGCGCAGCTGGAGGAACGCAAACGATGAATGTCCGCATATTGAGAGAGGCCGGCGGGATTGGCGACATACTCTGCACGCTGCCGGTCGCCCGCGCCGTGAAAGAGAAGTGGCCGGACGCGAAGGTCTGGTACTTCGGCCTCCGGGATTACCGGGAGGTCCAGGAACATTGCCCCGACGTGGACGTCCTCGTCCCCGTCGAGTGCCAGGGCCGGCGCGAGCGCGACACCGCGCCGGACCCGAAGTTGCACTCGTACCTGGCCGCGCCGGGCCTGCCGGCGTTCGACGTGACGATTGACCTCTGGTGCCCGGCGGCGAGGTACGAGCGGGAAAAGGGCGAGCATCTCGACCGGAGCCGCATCGAGTCCTTCTGCGCCGCAGCGGGCCTGACGCCTTCGGATTACGTCCCGCGTTACATCGTCCGGGAGGAGGAGCGGGCCTGGGCCAAGACGTGGCTTGGCGCGGACGTGAAGCGGCCCGTAATCGGCCTTGCGCCCTTCTGCACGAACAACATCCGGCGCGATTGGCCGTTGCCGCGATGGGTCGAGCTGGCGAAAGCGCTCGGCGGCCAGGGGATGACCGTTCTCGTCTTTCACACGTGGTTCAGCGCCGTCGCGGACGTGCCGGGCCGGAAAGTCATCGGAATTCCGGTCTGGCAGCTCGGCGCGCTGGTCGCCGAATGCGACCTCGTCGTGACGCCCGATTCCGGCCTGTTTCATCTCTCGGCCGCTGTCCATGTGCCTGCCATCGGTCTCTTCGGTTCGACCCACGCCGACCAGATTTCCAAGCACTATCCGCTACACAAGACCATCTGGCCGAGGGACGGCGAAAAACGCGCCCACAAGTGCAAGCCGCCCTGCATGATGTTCGAGTGGCTCGGCTGCGACAACCAGTGCCGCACCCAGGGCTGTGAGGTTCTTCAGAAGATCACGACCGAGGAGGTGCTGAATGCAGTGAAGGAAAGGATACGACCGTGAGCAGAGGAAACGAGGCGCGGGCGGCGTTGAAGGCCGAATGCGAGGCGGCAATCGAGGACATCAAGCGCAACGGCCATCTGTCGAGCTGCAAGGCGCATGACGCCCTTGCGCGCGGACAGATCGTGCTCCTGAGGTGCGAGATCGCCCGGCTGGAATCCGACGGCAGGTCCGAAAGCCGGCACAGCCTGACTCGCATGTGGTCCGCGATCATCGCGCTGATTGTGACGGTTCTGGTCTCGTGGATTCAGTGGCATTTTTGGGGCAAATGATTTGCCCCGGAAGGGAGGGACGTATGCGACGACTGTTTGCGTGCGTGGTGCTGGGCGTGGCGTTGGGCATGGTCGTAGGCTGCGCGGGCGCGCCGGTTCAGAAGCCGACGCAGACCATCGCGCCGGACACGGCGACCGCCGCGAAGCTGGACAAGGTCTCGGCGGACGTGCTGGCTCTGACGCAGCAGAACCAGCAGGTGATCAACGCGGTGCAGAAGTCCGCCCAGGACGCCGACCAGTTCCGGACGCAGATCGGAGGTCAGGTTTCCAGCCTGAGCCAGTTTCAACAGCGGGTTGAGTCCTGGCTGGCAGAAGATGTTGGCGGTCATTGGCTGCTGGGCGTTCGCGTTCCTGCTTATCGTCCTGGCGGGCAAGCTGGACCTGAACTGGTGGATGGACGTGATCGTGGCGCTGTGCATCCCGTTTCTGGTGCTCGGGGCGCCGTGGACGGTGCTCCATCAAAAGGCGCTGTTTTGAAGAAAGGAGGGTTGGCGCTCATGGAGAAGTTGGAGTGGTTCGTCATCGGCGGGATCGTGTTCTCGCTCGGGCTGTCGGTGCTGTTCGGGTTCTTCCAGGCGGTCGGCGATGCCATTGAGACGAAGGAACACAACGTCATCGTGCTCATCGTCAACTGGGTCAAGGCCGCCTGGCAGCGAATGTTGGGGAAGAAAGCGGCAGCGCCGGCCACTCCCACGAGCGGAAGCTGACGGAAAGGTGTAACCGGAGGACTGGAACGGGCCGAGCCGAAGGGTTCGGCCCGTACCATCTTCACGGGCGCTCAGCGCCGTCGCGCACGTGCTGGGCCGGAAGGTCATCGGGGTTCTGATCTGGCAACTCGGCGCGCTGGTCGCCGAATGTGATCTGATTGTGACGCCCGATTCCGGGCTGTTCCACCTCTCGGCCGCCGTCCATGTGCCAGCTGTCGGTCTCTTCGGCTCGACCCACGCCGACCAGATCTCCAAGCACTACCCGCTGCACAAGACCATCTGGCCGAAGGACGCGCCGCGCACCCACAAGTGCAAGCCTCCCTGCATGATGTTTGAGTGGCTCGGCTGCGATCATCAGTGCCGAACCCAGGGCTGCGAGATTCTCCAAAAGATTACGGTCGAGGAGGTTCTCAAGGCAGTGGAGATTCAGCGTTCGAGAAGCGGGTGTGGCTGCTGAAATGAATCCCACAAGCGACCGTTTTTCGACGAGGACAGTTGCACAGGGTGACGCATCGACAATAGCAGGTCGCCCCTGTCAGGTCACGCCGGCCCTCTACGCCGAAGAGCGCGCGCAAGTTGTCCACGTTGCGCGCGTGCTACGGATTCCCTTCAGTGACCGACATGCTTCGCATACAGGGACCGTGCAAGAGCCTCGTCAACCGTGCCTTTGATCATCGCGCGTCCGTTCGGAAACACAATTATCTCCCACTTATCAACCCGGATGTTGAGCAGGAAGCCGTTCAAGCGGACGCAGCCATCCTGGGGAAGTGAGCGTGCCAGTTGGTCGAGGTCTACGGCGCGCTCTTGGGAAGGCGTGATCTGCACGGCGTTCCTGCCGCAGAGAACTGTCGTCCATGAGATGCCTTTTCCTTCCAAAAACTCAAAACGGCGATGCCGGCATACGGGGCAATCCGAGCGGCGAGCCGCAGTCAGACTCTTGAATTCACCCTTCCACACGTCCAAAGACAAAAGGGAAGCGGTCCAGACTCCGGCGCCGACCAGGATTCGAAGAGCTGCGGCGGTTTGCAGGGAAGCGACCGCGCCTGATGTGGCGTTGAGGATTCCTGCACGTTCGCAGGTCGGCAGCGCTCCCGGCGGCGGCAGGTCCTCTATGAGGCAGCGAAGACAAGCGGTCTCACCCGGAATGACCGGCATTACCATCCCTTCCGATCCCACGGCGCCTCCATATACCCATGGAATGCCGTTCTTGATGCAGGCGTCGTTGAGCAGGAACCGTGTTTCGAGGTTATCCGTTGCGTCCAGGACGATGTCGGCGCCGTCCAGCAATTTCTCGATGTTCTTCGGATGGACGTCGGCCACGACCGGTTCGACGGAAACGGTCGAGTTAACTAGCGTCAAGTGCCGGGCAGCCGCTACGGCTTTGGGGAGTTGTTGCTCCGCGTCCTTTTCGGTAAAGAGGCTCTGCCGCTGGAGGTTGCTTTCCTCCACGAAATCGCGGTCCACGATTCTCAGGCGTTTCACGCCCGCACGGCACAAGTTGTTGGCGATGACCGTGCCGAGCGCCCCACATCCGACGATGACGGCGGTGCTGCTTTGAATCTTCTTCTGGCCCGTTTCGCCGATGGCGGGAAAAAGCATTTGCCGGGAGTAGCGGTTATTCGTCAAGGGTGCGCCTCCTGGCGCAGAGACCTGAAGCAGGAGCAATCGGGGCCACAACTGCTTTCACTGCCTGCCCTCTCAGCCTTCGACATCCGCCTCAAGACGCCGACCGCGTCTCGCAGGATCGCAAGAACCTGATCCACTTCTTCAATCGTATTGTCTCGGCCAAATGAGAAGCGCATGCTGCCTTTGATCAATTCGGGTCGCAAGCCCATCGCTTGAAGGACGTGCGATCCCTCCATCGCCCCGGCCATGCAGGCCGAGCCGACGGAGGCCGACACTCCGCGCACGTCGAGCGCCATGAGCAATTCGTCGGCATTGACCCCGTCGAAAGCGACGCTCAGGATTTGCGGCAACCTGCGCGTAGGATGCCCATTGACGTGAACGCCGGGGATGGACTCCAGTATGCCTTGTTCCAAGCGGTCTCTCAGCGCGGCGAGCCGCACCGACTGCTCAGGCATCTCCCTGCACGCAAGGTCCATTGCCTTGGCCAGGCCAACGATTCCCGGCAGGTTCTCCGTCCCAGCCCGGTGCTCGTGTTCTTGGTGACCGCCGTGAATCAGCCCGGCGATGCGCGTCCCCCGGCGCACGTACAGCGCGCCGACGCCTTTCGGACCGTTGAACTTGTGCGCCGAAACGGAAAGCAGGTCCACTCCGAGCGCGTCCACATTGACCAGCACCTTCCCGACCGTCTGGACGGCGTCGGTGTGCATAGTGATGCCCGCGGACCTCGTCATTGCGGCAATTTTCTGCACTGGTTGAAGGACGCCTGTCTCGTTGTTCCCAAGCATCACGGAAACCAACCCCGTGTCCGGGCGAAGGAGTTTTCGCAGCGCCTCGCGGTCCACTACGCCAAAGGAATCCACCGGCGCATGCGTGATTTCGATTCCGCATTCGGCCAGAGCGTCGGCGGTGTTGAGGACCGCACGATGTTCTATGGCGGAGACAATGACGTGCCTTTTGCGCGTCGCGCGAAGTGCACCCTTGAGCGCAAGGTTGTCGCTTTCCGTTCCTCCGGAGGTGAAGGTAATCTCGTCAGGCAGCGCGCCGAGGCACCAAGCAACTGTCTCTCGCGCCTCATCAAGCGCACGCCGCGCTTTCTGCCCGGCCGTGTGGAGGCTCGACGGATTGGCGAAGACCTCAGAGAAGAAGGGCGTCATCGCCTCGATCACTTCCAGGCGGACTGGCGTAGTTGCGGCATGATCGAGATAGATGTTCTTCATCTGCCTATCCTCATTCCTTCGGCCTCAGTTGTGTCCAAAGGCGCAACGCTTCTCTCCTCAAGAATGTCGCCTCGGTGAGAGCTGACTCGGACCTTTGTTCTCGCCTGGTGACGTGCTTTACCATAAGTCAAGGTGATCTTCGCGGCTACGAGCCGCTCGACGACGTCGATCCGCCCGCGCAGCAGCGAAAGCGGCCCCGGCACGTCTACCGCTTCAAACAGTTCGTCTCCCTCCCGCGCGAGGGATTTCAGTCGTTCGTTCTCCGACTGGTCGCGCCCGACAATCACCTTGGCCTCATTCGTAAGGCGCAGATGCCTTCCGAGCTTGAGAAGGAGGACGTCCGGAATGCCGAATCCAGGCTGGTGCTGCATGAGGTCGCGCATCCGGGCCGCGAATATGGGATCGGTCAGGAGACATCCACCAGTGGGACACGGATAGTCCTTAAGCCCGTAGCTTGCCGCGAGAGCGATCTGCGGCTTCCGCGAGCGCCCGCGAATCGCCAGCAACTTCCTACGGTCAATCCAGCGTTCCTTTTCCGGCATTGAAGGATCAAGGAGTTCCGCCGAAAGCGGACGGACGATCAGTCCCTCCAGCCCAGCTTCCTTCTCGATCAGCTTCATCGCATCCCGGCGCTGCGACATCGGCCGCTCGCCAAGCACTTCACCGGTGACGATGAAAGATGCGCCGGTCTCGCGCATGTAGTCCGCCGCTCTTCGGAACATCAGGATGCGGCAGTCTATGCAAGGGTTGAGATTGCTTCCATAGCCGTGCAAGGGATTTCGGACGACCTCCAGGAACTCCTGGGTGTTGTTGATGACCTTCAGGCCGATGCCGAGTTGCTTGACCGCGGTCGCCGCTGACGAGCAGCACCGGGATTTAGGCGTACAATTACAGAAGAGGGTGACGAAGTTCAGCGCTTCGAGTTCAATCCCCTGGTCGAGGAGCACTCGCGCGGCGAGCAGGCTGTCGAGCCCGCCCGATAACAACATGACCGCCTTCATGTGAGCGTCCCTCTACGCAGTAGTCCGGATCGGCGTGTCCGCCGGGGCGGCCTTGGCGTAATGATCGGTGATTTCTCGCAGCACCTTTGCTTTATGAAGGCCCCACGCACAGTTGGGAACATGTTTGACGCGTCCGTCCTCCGGGTCCACATAGGCAAAGGCGGCGGGGCATCGCTGGAGGCGGTCGGTCTCCATGTTCTCCTCGTCGCCGAACGGCAGGACGATGATCTGGAGCGCGGCCTGCACGGCGGTGAATCGGCGCAGAACTGTCTTCGTTTTCTGACGGCAGAGGATGCCGAGTCCGACGCGCAGCCCTCGCCAGAGCGCCGCCGGTCCGCGCGCGCCCAGCGCCTCGCCGATGCGGATGTGTCGCCGGCCGAGCCGCACAATTTCCTTGAACATGGCAAGCTTCAGCCATGCCTGGCGTAAATGCAAACTCGCCAATGTGCGGCCCCACAAGCTGCGTTCGAGCGTCTTCTCCCGCGCAGCCAGCCGCTCTTCGAGTTTCAGGAGGTCCTTGGCCGCATCGGTCAGGCTGCCTTTGAGATAGTGCGCCAGCGGGCGATAACGCTGCCCGTCGGAGATGAGCAGGTACATGCTTTCGCAGTTCGGGTGCCCGCCGACGAAGGGAACATCGCGGATGCCCAGCAGGCGCGAGAGCGTCGGGATGCGGCCGAGCAGGTTGGTCGGAACGAACTCGACGCGGTCTTCCGGGAACGCGTCTTCAATCGCCTGCTCCAGGTCTTCGGTGGTGATGCGTTCCGGCTTGAGGTCCACCTTGTCGGGGTCCCAGGAATGCGCCAGGGGCATGAGATAAATCCCGCGGACGAAATCGCGCCGCTCATGGCAGAAGGCGAAGATCGAGGCCAGTTCCTTGTCGTTGTAGCCTTTCGCCACCAGCGTCATCAGCACGACTTTCTTCCCGCCGAGCCGCCCGATGTTGTCTACGGCCTTGTGTTTGAGTTCGCCGCAACGCTCGTGGTTGCGCAAGGCTTTGTACATGCCTGCGTTCTCGCCGTCATACGAAATCAGGATCGTCGCGCGGGTCTCGACCACCTGGCGGCAATACTCCTCGTCGGCTAAGCGGACGCCATTGGTGACCACGCGCGTCGGCAGCCCGTAGGAGCGCGAGAGACGGATGATCTCGATCAGGTCCTTTCGAACGGTCGGCTCGCCGCCGAAGAGCTGAATGGAGGGCTTGGGTGTGTTCTGAGCGAAGTGTTTGAAGATGGTGTCGAAGTACTCGATCGGCGGCTCGAACAGGAATCCCATGGACGGAGTGTTGTTGATGCAGATCGGGCAGTTCAGGTTGCAGCGGTTCGTGATGTCGAGGAAGACGATGTTCGGCTCTTTGTGCTGGCAGCTCAGGCAGGAGAGTCCGCAGTTGCCGTACTGGAAGTCCGAGTCCATCTTCCGCTTGCGCCAGTAGCTGTCGGAATTGGAGGAGAGCAGCGTTTCGGTCGGCCCGCACTTTTTGCAGTCTTTCACGAGGAAGATTTTGTGGTCGCGCTCCTCGTGACGGGCCGCAACAAGCTGCTGGCATTTATTACACAGCGCCCGGTTCATGAGTCACTCCGTTGAAAGAACCTTCGCAACCGGCGCGGTCAAAGAGCGCAGTTGCATTTCTTTGACTGCGCGTCAAGACTGAGGGCATTCCATATGTCCAGAGTCTCCTCGCAGAGTGCGAGAGGGATATCTTTGGAGAGCACTTCCGTGGCCTGCCGATAGATCGCGAGCCGCACGTCCTTCGGATACCGGGCCAGCGACTTCGGGTCGGCTGGCTGCTCCAGGTCCTTGAAAAGTCCATTACCCACATATCGCGGTAGATTGCGTTCGGCGCGCAGCGTGCCGAGCGTCACGCGCTCGGGCGAAAGCCGGCGGACCTGCTCCGCGACCCGCCGATAATCGAAGCCGAGAATCATCGGATCAATGCGCATCCGAATGCGCCAGCCGAGCGACTTCAACTGCGCCGCTGCGCGAAGCCGATCACCCACGGGCGCAGCACCCTTCTCGTGAATGCGCGCCGCTTTCGGCGCGTTCACGGAAAATGAAACGATCACGTTCCCGCACGGCTGCGTCTCCAGCAACGGCTTGCAGTCGCGCACGCCGCCCTTCGTCACCAGCAGCAGCGCGTGCTTCCGCCCCTTGGCCTCCGCCTCCTCCCGGAAGAGCTTCACCAACTCAGCGATCAGCGGGCGCTCATTCTCAAAGACCAGGCTGTCCGAGAGATTGCCCGTGTTCAGTACGAACGATTCTAGATCATCGCGTCGCAACCACTTCATGATCTCCTTCCGCATACGATCCGTGTTATTGAACGCCTGCGGCTTGGAGAGATACCAGAATGAGGATTTCAGAAAGCAGTACGTGCACTGCGGCTGAAACGTGCAGCCATTCGCGTGCGTCAGAACGTAGAAGTTGGGGCAGACCGTCTTCGGAGGCGTTGTTCTGAAGATATCCACGAACTTTTTCTTCCGATCGCGCACCACGCAACGGTTCAGTTCCTTCACGCTCGGCCCTCCATTCGTCGGGTAGCCAGGCCTTCCATATTCACGACTATTATAGTCGCCTACTGTTCCCCACAATCCATCTCGCTGATTAATGGTGACAGTGTTACGCGCAGGTGGACGTCCACAGAATGATAGCGTTTCCGACCAAAGTTATCAAGTATCCTTCGGCCGAGGAAGGCAGGAGGTATCCACTTCTGCGGCGACTTCAGCGAGCAATTTCTCAATTACCGGCCTGCAATGGCCGCAGCCGCCGCAAGCCTTTGTGTAATGCGTGACATCCTCGACCGTTTTGAGCCGATTCTCGCTGGCAACGCGTTTGATTTCCTCGTCGGTCACGCGAAAACATTTACAAACGATCTTGCCGCGCGGTGCTTTCGCCGGGTCCTGGCCCCGATAGTCGGCAATAGCTGCTTCCAGCGCCTCGCGCCCCATGACCGAGCAGTGCATCTTCTGCGGCGGAATTCCGCCGAGGTAATCGGCGATGTCCTGGTTAGTGATGCACGAAGCTTCCTCGATGGACTTGCCCTTGACCATCTCGGTCAGCGCGGACGCTGAAGCGATGGCGCTGCCGCAACCGAACGTCTTGAACTTCGCCTCCTCGATCCTGCCGGTGCGGTCGCTGATCTTCAGGAAGAGCTTGAGCGCGTCCCCGCAGGCCAGCGAGCCGACCTCGCCGACGCCGCTTGGGTTTTCGATTTCGCCAACGTTGCGCGGATGGAAGAAGTGATCTTTGAGCTTGTCGGAATAATCCCACATCGTGGAACGCTCCTCTGCTCACTTGCTGATGACGAAGATAGCCATGTCTGCCAGGAGATTCGCGTCCTCAGTAATCTCTTTACCCCCCTCGATGTCCAAAGCGATCCGCTCGTGGACGCGGATGCCGCGCTCGCGGCAGAACTCGTCGAAATCCGCGATGGTGCAGAAGCGGATGTTCGGGCTGTCGTACCACTTGTACCGCAACAGCCCGGCCGATTCCGGCGCGCGGCCCTGCTCAGCGAGCATTTTGCGCAGCTTGTGGTAGCCGAAATTCGGGAAGCTGACGATGCCTTGGCGGCCAACCCGCAGGATTTCTGAGGTTACGCGCTCCACGTCCCGCACGGTCTGCAGCGTATGGGACAGCACCACGTAGTCGAACTGCCCATCAGCGAACACCGAAAGCCCCTGGTTCAAGTCCGCTTGGACCACATCCAAGCCGCGCTGTGCCGCTGCGACGACGGCTTTCTCATCCAACTCGACTCCTACGAGCTTGCGGCTCCCCCGAGTACTGAGTCTCGCCAGCAGCGTTCCGCTGCCACATCCCAGGTCCAGCACGCTTGCGGAGGATGGAATCAAATTCACGATGTGATCATAGTCCAGCCGGTGCGGATGGAAGATGCTCTTCCCGCTGTCGGCGTATATGTCCTCCTCGGAGGCTGTGGGGGCGCGCGGCTCGTGCTGATGGCTCTCAAGCGCGGACCGGATCAACTCGCCATAGGTTGCCACTTCATCCGGGAGCAGAAAGGCATCATGGCCGCAACTGCTTGTCACGTTGCAATAGGTTACCGGCTTGCCTGAAGCCAGGAGCGCGCGGACGATCTCCTGCGACTGCTCGGGCGGAAACAGCCAGTCGCTTGTGTAACTGATGACCAGCCAGCGGCATTGCGATTGCGCGAGCCGCGCCTGGAGTTCGTCCTGGGTTGCGCCGAGGTCGAAGAGGTCTATGGCCAGCGAAATCGTGACGTAACTGTTCGCGTCAAACCGCTCCACGAACTTGTCCCCCTGGTAGGCCAGATAGGAGCCCACGGAGAACTTTTTCTCGAATTCGGTCGGCACGTCGCGCGGCTGGAGCCGATCAGCCTCGAATTTCTCGGTCATCGCCTGCGGCGACAAATAGGTGATGTGTCCGAGCATCCGCGCTAAGGCTAGGCCGACGTTTGGCCCGCCGTTGCCGTAATACTGGCCGCCGCGAAAAGCGGGATCGCGGATAATGGCATTCCTTCCGATGACGTCAAAAGCCAGAGCCTGGGCGGTGAGCCGCGCCGACGTGGCGAGTGTGATAGCCTGAGCCAGTCGGTCAGGGAAGCGCGTGGCCCAAGTCAGTGCCTGGTGTCCGCCCATGGACCCGCCGACGACCGCCAGAAGTTTCTGGACGTCGAGATGGTCCACGAGCCGACGTTGCACTTCCACGATATCGGCAGTCGCGATGGTCGGGAAATCCGCCCCATAAGGCTTACCGGTCTTGGGGTTCGGACTGCTGGGGCCGGTTGTGCCGCGACATCCGCCGAGTGTGTTCGGGCAGATGACGAAGTAGCGGTCAGTGTCAATCGGCTTTCCGGGACCCACGACAACGTCCCACCAGCCTGGGTCGTCCGCTTCATCGTGCCGCGCCACGTGCGAATCGCCGCTCAGGGCGTGGCAGATGAGGACGGCGTTGTCGTGCCGTTCGTTGAGCTGGCCGTACGTCTCGTAGGCAACCGTGACGCCCTCGATCTGCCCGCCCAGTTCCAGGGCCAGCGAGTCCGAAAACGTCACCTTCTTACAATGTCTGAGCGGCCGCGCCGCCCGCACGCTGTCGCTGCTGTCGAATTTATTGTCGGCCATCGCGCACCATTCCTTCCGATCCCTACGTCTGCGACGCCCTCAAGGCTTGATCCAGATCGGCCCTCAGGTCGTCAATGTCCTCGATACCCACTGAAAGCCGGATTGTGCCTTCTGTAATCCCGCGCCGCCGGCGGTCTTCTGTCGGAATCGAAGCATGAGTCATCGTGGCCGGATAGCAGGCCAGCGACTCGACCCCACCCAGGCTTTCGGCGAGCGAAAAGACTTTCAGCGCTTTGAAAAAAATGTTCGCCTGATCCCTTCCGCCGCGAAGATCAAAGGTCACCATTCCGCCGAAGCCAGTCATCTGCCGGCGCGCCAATTCGTGTTGCGGATGGCCGGACAAGCCCGGATAACGAACCCGGCTGACGCAGCGGTTCGGTTCGAGAAACTGTGCCAGGTCCAGCGCGTTTTGCTCGTGCTGCCTCATCCGGACTGCGAGCGTCTTGACGCCGCGAAGCGTCAGCCAGGAGTCGAACGGCCCCGACACAGCGCCGGCGGCGTTCTGATAAAATTTGACCTTCTCGTAAAGCTCACGGTTGCCCGTCAGCACCGCGCCGCCCAGCACGTCGGAGTGTCCCCCGATGTACTTCGTGGTGCTGTGGACAACGACGTCTGCGCCCAGGGCCAATGGCTTCTGGAAGAACGGCGTGGCGAACGTGTTGTCCACCGCGAGCAGGATACCTCGTGGCCGCGTGACGGCCGCGATGGCGGCGATATCCGCCAGATTCAGCAACGGATTCGTCGGCGACTCGATCCAGACCAGCTTCGTCCCGCTTTGCAGCGCCCGTTCGATCTCGGAAACCTTGCGGCCATCCACATAGGTGAACGACACCTGGTTCGGCCTGCACACGCGCTCGAAGTAGCGATAGGTTCCGCCGTACAGGTCATCCATCGCAACGACGTGGTCGCCGGGGCGAAGCACGGAGAGCACCGCCGCCGTGGCTGCCGAACCCGTAGCGAAGGTCAGCCCGTGCGCGGCTTCCTCAAGCGACGCCAGGCACGTCTCCAGCGCCGCGCGCGTCGGATTCCCCGTACGGGAATATTCGTATCCCTTATGCCGACCGATCTCCTCTTGTGTGAACGTTGAAGTCTGATAGATCGGCACAATCGTCGCGCCGGTCGCCGGGTCCGGCAACTGGCCCGCGTGAATGGCCTCTGTGGCGAACTTCATGTGCGCACTCCCTTCGTCCCGCTTCGTTTTGCCCAGAAATCAGCAAGGTCAATGCGCGACAGGAAGCCGGACGGCGCTCCCTGCCGGGTGACGATCACCCCGCTGTGGCCGGCCATGAGCAGCCGGTACGGTTCGGAGATATCCACGGACTCTTCCACCTGGGGCATGGGCTTTCCCATGACCTCCGACACGGCCTTGTTCCGGAGGTCCGCTCCGTCGTGGAGCAGCCGGACCAATGTCACTTCGTTCAAGCTGCCGACCACGCGGCCGTCCTGAACGACCGGAAGTTGCGAAATGGCGTGCTTCTCCATGAACTGCATGGCCTGGTCCGCCGTTTGATCCGAGGAGATCGTGACGAGCGCCGGCAATCCGTGCTTGATCCGCAGCACGTCGCCGACGGTGAACTTTTCCGGCGCCTCGACCGGGAACCCGTTCTGCTGCATCCATTCGTCCGAGAAAATCTTTGTCAGATAATTCCGGCCCGTGTCCGGGAGCAGCACGACGATGACCTTGCCGACGGGCAGTCGTTGCGCATACTTAATGGCCGCTGCGACGGCCATGCCCGCCGACCCACCCACGAGCAGCCCCTCCTCGCGAGCGAGCCGGCGAGTCATGGAGAACGCCTCGATGTCCGTGACGCGGACCATCTCGTCAACGGCCTGACGGTTGAACGTCGCCGGGACGAAATCTTCTCCCACACCCTCCACCTTGTAAGACTTGGGCGAATCGCCGGAAAGAATGGACCCCGCCGGGTCCGCGCCGACGACCACAACATTCGGATTCCGTTCCTTGAGATAGCGGCCGGTCCCGGAAATTGTCCCGCAGGTTCCCATACCGGCGACAAAGACATCCACCTTCCCTTCCGTATCCTCCCAGATTTCCGGGCCGGTGCTCAGATAGTGCGCCTCCGGGTTCTGCGGGTTGGCGAACTGATTCGGCCGGAACGCGCCGGGAATCTCCCGGCTCAGCCGCTCGGCCACGCCGTTGTAGCTCTCCGGGGAGTCCGGCGGAACCGAGGTCGGCGTGATAACGACCTCGGCTCCGTAGGCCTTGAGCAGGTTCACCTTGTCGTCGCTCATCTTGTCCGGCAGCACGAAGATGCAGCGATAGCCTTTGACCGCCGCTACGAGCGCCAGCCCGGCTCCGGTGTTCCCTGCCGTGGCCTCGATGATCGTCCCGCCCGGCTTGAGCAATCTCCGACGCTCGGCGTCCTCGATCATCCTCAGGCCGATGCGGTCCTTGACACTTCCGCCGGGGTTGAAAAACTCCACCTTGGCCAGCAGCGTCACCGAGAGACCCTCTGTAAGCTTGGAGAGCCTCACCAAGGGCGTATGCCCGATGCTGTCGAGAACATTGGCATAGTATTTCACGTCAGTAATCCCTTCCGGTGACCATTCACTTTTGAGACGCCTTCAGCGCCTGGTCGAGGTCCGCCTTGATGTCCTCGATGTCCTCAATGCCGACCGACAGGCGGACGTACTCGGGCGTCACGCCGGTCTGCGTCTGCTCCTCGGGAGTGAGCTGCGAGTGCGTCGTCGTCGCCGGGTGGATGATCAGCGACTTCGCGTCGCCGATGTTGGCCAAATGGCTGAAGAGCTTGACATTGTTGATCAGCTTGACGCCCGCTTCCTTGCCGCCCTTGATGCCGAATCCCACAATCCCGCCGGCGCCTTTGGGCAGATACTTCTTTGCGTTGGCGTGATCGGGATGATTGGGCAGGCCCGGATAGTTCACCCATGCGACGGCCGGGTGCTTCTCAAGGAACTGCGCCACGGCCAGGGCGTTCGTCGAGTGCCGTTCCAGCCGCAGGTGCAGCGTCTCGACTCCCAGCAGCGTGAGGAACGAGGCGAACGGACTCTGGCTGCCGCCCGTGTCGCGCAGCCAATGCGTGCGGATGTAGATGATGTACGCGATGTTCCCGATCGGTCGCAGCGCTTCCTCGAAGACAACGCCGTGATACGCCGGATCCGGCGCGGTGAACTCCGGCCATTTGGCCGGGTCCTTGGCCCACGGGAACTTGCCGCTGTCCACAATGGCGCCGCCGATGTGCACGCCGTGGCCGCCGATGAACTTGGTCGTCGAGTAGACCACGATGTCAAAGCCGTGCTCGATGGGCCGGAATAACGCCGGCGTCAGTACGGTGTTGTCCACGATCACCGGAATCCCATGCTTATGAGCCAAGTCGGTGATCTTCCGGTAATCCGGGATATCGTTCTTCGGGTTGCCCGGCGTTTCGAGGTAAAGCGCGCGGGTGTTCTTGTCCACCAGCTTCGAAAGCGTCTCCGGCTTGCTGGGATCGAAGAACCGAACCTCGACGCCGAGCTTCGGGAAGGTCTGCGTGAAGAGCGTCCACGTTCCCCCGTACAGGCTCGTCGCCGAAATGAAGTTCTGCCCGGCGTGCGTGATCGTCAGGACCGCGGCGGTGATGGCCGCCTGGCCGCTGGCGAAAACGAGACCCGCCGCGCCGCCGTCGAGCGCCGCGAGACGCTTCTCGAGGACATCGTTGGTGGGGTTCATAAGACGCGAGTAGATGTTGCCGAACTCCCTCAAAGCAAAGAGGTTCGCGGCATGGTCGGTGCTCTTGAAGACGTAGCTGGTCGTAGCGTAGATCGGCACTGCGCGCGCCGTCGTCGTCGGGTCCGGCTCCTGACCGGCATGCAGGGCCAAAGTGCCAAAACGTCGTTGGGAATCGCTCACAGCAGTCCCTCCTTTTCTTTTTCCGATGACCTTAACCAGACCGATCTGGCTGAGAATCCGCAGAAAATGTTCCACGGCTGCATTATCAGAAAACTGGGGAGCCACGTCTTTGCCTCCCGATTAGAAGAATCCCTCATACAACGCCGTGGACAAGTAACGCTCGCCCGAATCGGGCAGGATGACCACGATGGTCTTCCCCGCGAACTCCTTGTCCCGGCTCAACCGCGCGGCGACCGCCATTGCCCCGCCCGACGAAATGCCGGACAGGATGCCCTCCTCTCGCGCCAGTCGGCGCCCGTACTCGATGGCCTCTTCGTCGCTCACCTGCTCCACGCGGTCCACTAACCCCAGGTCAAGTACCTCCGGCACGAACCCCGCGCCAATGCCCTGAATCTTGTGCGGGCCCGGCTTATGCGGCTGGCCGGCAAGTTTCTGCGAGATCACCGGGCTCTTGGCCGGCTCGACGGCGACGGAAATGATTTTCTTTCCCTTCGTCTTCTTGATATACCGCGACACACCGGTGATCGTGCCGCCGGTGCCGACGCCGGAGACCAGAACGTCAATCGCGCCGTCCGTGTCGTCCCATATTTCAGGTCCGGTGGTTGCCTCGTGGATCGCCGGGTTTGCCGGATTCTTGAACTGCTGCGGCAGAAACCAGCGCGCCGCGTCGGAAGCGGCGATCTCCTCCGCTTTTGCGATGGCGCCCGGCATACCCTTGGCGCCTTCCGTCAAGATCAGGTTGGCGCCGAATACTTTCAGCAACTTGCGCCGCTCGATGCTCATCGTCTCCGGCATGGTCAGCGTGAGCGGATAGCCGCGCGCCGCAGCGACGAAGGCCAGCGCGATGCCAGTGTTCCCGCTGGTCGGCTCGATGATCTCCCGGCCCGCTTTCAGAGCGCCGCGCTTCTCCGCGTCCCAGATCATGGACGCCCCGATGCGGCATTTCACGGAATAGGAAGGATTCCGGCCCTCAATCTTGCCCAGGACGGTCGCCCCAACGCCCTGCGTGATGCGATTGATCTTGACCAGCGGCGTCTTGCCTATCGAAAGCGAATTGTCCAAGTGCCACTTCGACATGTTCAGTCCTCCTTGCTCTTGCCCTGTTCTTGCCTTCCGGCGCCCATGTCGGCCAACCGCATGTGCAGTGCGTGAAGCCGAGAGGTCCGGTCAGAACTCGTACTTGACCTGCAGCCACAGTGACGCAGGCTCCTTGTGGTTCAACACATTTCCCAGGTTCGCATAAGCCGCTGAGACGGTCCAATGACGGTCAATAACGTAAGCCGCCGCGAGCGTCCACCAATCGCTGGGCACTCCCAACACGCCCGGCGGAAGCTGCTTGAGTTTTATATCGTTCGGCATCTCGCGATATTCCGCCGCCAAGACAAAGTCGGGCCGGACAAAAACGCCGACGTTGCCTTCGAACACGGTCCGTCGCTCGTTCGTGAAACCCAGCCAGCCGGTATCCACGGAATCCGTGTTGCGCACGGTGCCGCTGACGAAGAACGGCCTCGGCAGGACATCCTTGAACATCTTCGTCGCAGTCAGGGTATAGTCCACACCCTGATAGTCCTTGACGCCGACCACTTTGTTAAGCGCTCCGCCGAGTTCATTGTTGAATTCGTTGATCGTAGCGTTGTACTTGTAGTGTACGCCCGCGGTCACGGCGGGAAGCCACGACTGGCCGTAATCTCCTTCGTTGACCAACGCCAGGCGTGCGCCGGCGTTGTAAAACTGGACGTAGTCGGTCCCGAGCGAGACGCCAAGTTTATTCTTCACCGCAAGATCGAAATCGCCCAAGCCGACGTAGTCGTTCGAAAAGCTCAGCTCCAATCGTTTGAAGAGGGTCTCAGAGATCGAGCCGATCTCCGCGTTCTGGTGCCCGGTCTGCACGTGTGTGAATGAGAGGCTGGGCAGTCCCAGCCAGTCGTTACCGACGGACGGGTTGACTAGATACGCCATTTCGGTCAGTCCCACGCCACCCACGCCTTCAATCGTGTGAAGCGGCAAAGGCCAGCCTTTCTCAGGTTTGACTGGCGGAGGGGCCAAGAGGTCCTGGTGCGCGGCCTGCGGGTCTGCAACCGGCGGTACAGGGTCAGAGGACGCGGCTCCGACCTGACGCACGTGCTCGGCTGTGATTCGTTCTGCGGCGGCGCGAATGGCAGCATCGTTCGGCGATTGTTCTGGGACCGTCACGTCGGACGCGGACGACGGACTTGTTGTTGTCTTCGAGGTATCTTCCGCCCAGCCGACCGCAGGCAAAGCCAGAAGCCCGGATAGAACCAAGACGAGTGTGAGACTCCTCATTGTGTCACCTTTCTGATAGCAGGAGCACCAGCCGGTGCTCCGCCTCAGAAGGGGCCCATAAGGACTTGCCTGCTGTCGTGCAACGACCGGTGCGGTCTGAATGAAATTGCCAAACGCCTGTTTCTGAAGGTACGGCGCCGACTCTCTGGCGGAGAGCCGCGCATCATGTGACCCAGCCCAACGCTTCCGCCGAAGCACGACGCGGGCTGGGTCTTCGTACAGAGCATCTGTGTGTGGTACGCACGTTTCACGAGCCTTCTCCAAGTACTTGACAATTATCGTCGGGTACTATAAACTATGCCGACTGAGTTTGTCAAGTATCTTTCGTCATTTATTTTTCGTGGGCCACATCATGAATATAAGAACCATCAGAATCGGCGTGGTCGGCCTTGGGACGGTGGGCGCTGCGCTCGTTGAAAGCCTTCAGGCAAACGCAGGCATCATCCGAGCCGACGTCGGTGCGGAGGTCGTAATCGCAAGGATCGCCGAGAAGGACGCGACCCGGCGGAAGAGCATTCACGCTCCAGGCACGGTCCTGAGTTTGGACTGGCGGGACCTTGTGGCGGACCGAGACATAGACATCGTTGTGGAGTTAATGGGCGGCACGAGCGCCGCGCGCGATCTGGTGCTCGCCTCTCTGCGGGCAGGAAAGCATGTCATCACTGCCAATAAGGCTTTGCTGGCGAATCACTGGACGGAGGTCCTCACCGAAGCGCACAAGGCCGGGCGCGCGGTCGGCTTCGAGGCCAGCGTCATGGCCGGCGTGCCGGTCATCCATGTGTTGCAATCGGGGCTGTCCGGCCACCGCATCAGCGCGATCTCCGGGATACTCAACGGCACTTCCAACTTCATCCTCACGCGGATCGGGGAAAACGGCGTGGACCGCCGGCAGGCGCTGGAGGAGGCGCGCCAAAAGGGCTTCTGCGAAGCCGATCCCAGTCTGGACCTCGAAGGGTTCGACGCTGCGCAGAAGCTCGCGATCCTCGGATCACTCGTGTTGGGCCGATGGCTACCGCCTCAGGACGTCCACCGCGAAGGAATCGGGAACCTCGAAAAAGAAGACTTGCTCGAGGCTCGGAACTCCTTCGGATACGTCCTCAAGCCACTCGCCATTCTGAAACGGCGTGCAACAGGCGTCGAGGCACGCGTGCAGCCGACGTTCCTGGACAAGCGCAGCCCGCTGGCGGAGGTCTCGCGGGAATTCAATGCGTTGCTGATCGAGTCGGATGCGGCCGGGCCCATCACGCTGATCGGAAAAGGCGCCGGCGGCGCGCCAGCGGCATCGGGGGTGTTGGCAGATATCGTGGAGATCGCGCGGCGGATTCGCCATGCCGATACCGGCGCGAGCGTGCCCCGCCTGCCGAGGCCCGAACACGTCCACGTGCTGCCGTATGACCAACTGGAATCGCGCTTCTTCCTCCGCTTCACGGTCTGTGACCGTCCGGGGGTGCTCTCCAAGATATTTCGCTGCTTGAGCAGCGAACGAATCTCGATTGCGAACTCCGAGATCCGGAACACACCGGACGGCGCGACGGGGCTGGTCTATGCCGCGACCTACAGGACGCACGCAAAGGCGGTGCGGAAAGCGCTGAAGACCATTGACGTTCAGCCGGCGCTCGTCAAGCGCAAGACGCTTATGGTTCCGATTCAGGAATGAGCTTTCTCTTTCGTAGCGATGTTCTGGAGGTGGACAGATGGTTTCCGTTATGGCGAACCGTGACAACGACCTGCCATCCGCGCACGATGTGAGATTTGCTGAGAAGCTGGTCCATTCACTTTCATTGGTCCACCGCGCCTTCGGGCAGTTTGGCGACCGCCTGGTGGTCGAACACAATCTGACCCAAGAGTCCTGCGTGGTTTGGGACCTAGCCAAGCTCACGAGTCCGAAGATCAGAGGATTCTGCGTCGCGACGCGGTTTCAGCCGGCGGAGACCATTACGTTCATGAAACAACTCGTGACACAATATCCTGAGATTCGCATCTACGAAAGCAGTGAGCAGACACCGGACGAACTTCCCGATATTGACCCATTCCTCTGCTGCGAAATCTTGAGGAACCGGCCAAGGCGACAGGCGTTTCGGGAGATGAACATTTCTTGCCTGATGACCTGTTTCCACCATGATCGCGGCTCGGTCCTTCTGGACTTTTGCGAGTTCCAGGAAATCACTCCGGACGTCTCCGAGTTCCATCCCATTATGACCTGGAACGACCTGGACATCGCTCGATACGTTGAGAGCCGTCAGATTCCTTGCAGCTCTCTGAATGAACAAGGGAGCAGAAAGATTGGATGCTGGGCCTGCCTGCGTTGTTAACGAGGCAACGGGGATATGACCGACCCGAGCAGAGTTCTTTCTCCTTAACCGGGGGCGCGCGACGCTCGGCGCATGATGTCCCGTTGACAAGTTCCGGTCCGAGGCGGATATTATGGCGGATTCCATCGTCATCGGAGATAAACTGTCTCATGCAAGTGCCCACGGTCAAAAGCTTGCGCCAGGAATTGGGCGTATCTCAAAGACACATGGCCGATATGCTGGGCTTGTCCGCCAAAGCCATCCAGGCCTACGAGCAGGGATGGCGGCGCGTGCCTGCACATGTCGAGCGCCTTCTCATCCTCCATGCTATCCTGCACAGAGGCCATGACCTGCTGCTCGTCCCGCGTTGCTGGGAATTGAACCAGTGCGATCTCACTCTGCGCGCGCGCTGCCCGTCGTTTCGCATTCCCCACGGAGGCTTCTGCTGGTTTGTGACTGGCACCCTCTGCCACGGGGAGCCTTCCGGAAGTTGGGCGGCGAAGCGTGCGCGCTGCCTGAAGTGTCAGGTGCTGCAAATGCTGCTCAAGCGTCCCGAAAAGCGGAAACTCAGTCTCTCCAGCGGTGAATTGATGCAGCGCCAGGCCCGGTTCGATTCCGCGAGGCGCACAATCCTCAAACGCGCGCCGAAATGATCGGGCGGTACTGCTCACAGAGGCCATCTGGATCGGATTTCCCGACGGACAAGCCCGTGGTTGCTTTAGACGATGTCGCTGTAGCGATGCGTCGGCTGCGGGCGGCCTGGCTTGAAGCTCGCCATCGTGAGGATTTCCACGGCGACGTCCTTCTGCGGACCGCCCGCGAGCGCCTTCTCGATCACTGCCTGAAGTTCTTCGGGTTCCGCGCGGACGCGCGCGTTGACAATCAGGAGCGCCTCACGCGGTTCGCCTTGCACCATCCCTTGGAAAAGTGGCTTGCCGCGCGAACTCGTGAGGTTCGCCTGCAAGCTGCCGCCAACCGTGTTGAGCAGCAGTTTCAAGTGTGCGATCTCCGCTGTGCGCCCGCGAAGTCCCTCTCGCACGCGTTCGATGAAACCCGCGCAGAATTCTGACCAGTCCGCCGGCGTCGCCGCGCGCAACTGCGCCGTGCAATTCAACCAGCCGAGCGCCGCTTCGCCGTCGGCATAGGTGTCATAATCCACCTCCGCCATCCGCGTCCCGGCGCGTGGCGCCTTCAGCACGAAATCCAGCCATTCGTCCACTCCCTCGCCTCGTAGCGCCGAAGCGCAGAACAGCGGCGCCCCAGGATATTTCTTCGCGACCTTCGCCTTCAGCGCGGACAACTCGCCCGGCGAAAGGAGGTCGGTTTTGTTCAGCAGGATGACATCGGCCTCCTCCAATTGCTTTCGGAAGATATAGACGACATTGTCAGGAAATGCCGTCGAGTCCGCCTCCAACGATTCCTTCAGCCGCGCGGGGTCCGTCACGACCGTGAACGGCGCCACGCGGAACCACTCGGCGTAGAGCTGCTTGAGCGGCTGAAGCACCGTGGCGGAAAGGTCGGTGCAACTGCCGACTGGCTCTCCGAAGAGCACGTCGGGTTTGATTTCGTTGAGGAGTTTGTCCGACGCCGCCACGAAGTCGTTAAACCGACAGCAGAAGCATCCGCCGGCGACCTCTCCAACTCGGAAGCCGTCCTGCCGCAGAATCCCCGTGTCCACGAGGTTGACCGCCTGGTCGTTGGTGATGATGCCCACGCGCCGGCCCCGATCAACGAGCCGCCGCGCCGCCTCCGCCAGCAGCGTTGTCTTCCCCGCACCGAGGAACCCACCGACGAGAACAATCCGCACGTCTTTCTTGGTGTTTTTCATAGTGATTCTCCTTCGCGCGCTCACCCGCGCGCTGGGGGTTGCTGCGCTGCTACTGCACGAGTGCGCATCAACAGTTGGAATATGCCCGCCCCGGCCAAACTGCCGAGGATCGGCGAAAGGATGTAAACCGTGAAGAATCCGCCGCGCGGACCGGGAATCGCGACCGATCCCCATCCGCTCGCCCAGGCGAACAGGCGCGGGCCGAAGTCGCGCGCGGGATTCAGTCCGGCTTGCGTCAACGGCGCAACGATGCAGATAATGATCGACACCGTCAGGCCGATCATCAGGCCGAAAAGTATCTTGGCTGGTTTCTCGCCTTCGTGTTCGTGCGTCATTGCGAAGACAAAGAAGGCGAGAAAGGCGGTGCCGAGGCCTTCTGCCAGCATCGCTTGCCCGTGCGAGACGCATGCGAAGGCGGCGGGGTCGACACCGAGGATGCCTGGGTTCGGAAAATACTCTCCGTATATCATGGCGGACAGTTCGCTGCCGGATTGGCCGCGCACGATGGAGTGCATCTGCTCGAACCGCAGGATCAGACCGTGAAAGAGTCCATAGAGCGTCGCGGCTCCCGCTATCGCGCCGGTCAACTGCGCGGCGACGTAAGCAGGCACCTTTTTCAGCGGAAAGTCGCGGTATACTGCGAACGCGGCGGTCATAGCCGGGTTCATGTGCGCGCCGCTGATGCTCCCAAGCGCATAGATCGCCAGCGAGATTCCGAGTCCCCACACGATTGCGACCTGCCAAAGTCCTGTCAGCGCGCCGCTCAGCACCGCTACGTGCACGGAACCGATGCCGAAGAACACGAGGATGTACGTCCCGATCAATTCCCCCGCACATTCGTGCGCCAGCGTGTGATACTTCCTCATGGTTTAGCTTTGGCCTTGCAGCCCTGAACCTCGAGCGGAAGAAAGCGGACAAGGCAGCAGCCGAAGTCGAGCGTATGCGACCTGGGACTGCTGTGAAACTCGCGGCTGAGCCGATAGATCACTCGCTGCCCGTCGCGGTCGCCCTCGACAATGCCGGCCGCACGAAGGATCGCCAGGTGGTGCGAAATCCGGGCGACTGGCAGGCCAACACTCTTGGCCAACGCCGCGACGCACGCGCTGCCTGCGAACAGCCCGCGCACGATCTTCAACCTCGTCTCGTCCGCCAGCACGCCCATCGCTCGGGCGCACGTTCGTGGCCCGCTGCACTTCGCCACAGTTCATCCCTCCGCCTTGCTGAATACTTGAAGAGATTCTAAGATATCCAGATATCTGGAAAAGTATTATGGCCACCTACTACTGCGATGTCAAGATTGAATTCACCCACTGGGGCACGAGAGGTCTTGCCGGCTGCGAAGAAGAAACGCTCAGAGGCCGGAGAGTTTCCGCACCACACGTCGCGGGATATACCATCCCGTTTCAGAATTGCGCACGCGGCCTTGCGCTTGACATGCGTGACCTAGAGTATTACGATCTATCGTATCGTATTACTGCACTTCGCGGCTTGTAGGACTGCTGGCAGTTCGTCTGGGCGTCTTCTTTTAGCGACACGTTGTGCAATGGCGCGTCTGAGCGAAGGTGAGGAACGATGGCCGGTCGTGGCCGTGGTGGACGGCCAGGGCGGCGGCATCGGCGGAGCGATCATCAAAGGTCTGCGGGAGCAGGTCGGTGAGCACGTCGAGATTCTGGCCCTCGGCACCAACGCAGCGGCAACGACGACCATGATGCGCGC
>Ga0326728_10009636_pt1 | contig 23115 bp, 13 predicted proteins | sample MB3enrmetagenome_FD_207602 | JGI IMG/M metagenome (GOLD analysis project Ga0326728, IMG submission 207602) | Lab enriched peat soil microbial communities from McLean, Ithaca, NY, United States - MB31MN | ecosystem: Environmental > Terrestrial > Soil > Wetlands > Peat | place: USA: New York... | reverse complement strand
ACGACTAAAGTCGTGCCCTGATACAGTGCCGAAGAGCGTCCCTCCGGGGCTAAAGCCCGGCGTATTTTTGCTTTTACGGCACGACTAAAGTCGTGCCCTTTCAAAACATCGACTTATGCAAATTACAGCACGACTAAAGTCGTGCCCTGATACAGTGCCGAAGAGCGTCCCTCAGAGGCTAAAGCCCGGCGTATTTTTGCTTTTACGGCACGACTAAAGTCGTGCCCTGATACGGTGCCGAAGAGCGTCCCTCCGGGGCTAAAGTCCGGCGTATTTTTGCTTTTACGGCACGACTAAAGTCGTGCCCTTTCAAAACATCGACTTATGCAATTTACGGCACGACTAAAGTCGTGCCCTTTCAAAACATCGAATTATGCAATTTACTGCACGACTAAAGTCGTGCCCTGATACTTCTTGCAGCCGGGAATGAGTTTTCGCAGCCTGTGAAGCCGTGCCCTTTCAACTCCAGTTTATGAGATAGCTAATGCTCGTTGGCGAGCTTGGCAATCTGGAGCGGCGCGGAGTAGGATGAAATGTCTTCGAACAAAGGAGGTAAACGAAGATGTCAACAACAGCCGATCAGTCATCGATTCATGAGGCCCTTGAGACCCTGCATAAAGCGGGTGTGCGCTCAAGATACGACAACTACATTGGAGGCAAATGGACGCCGCCAACCACGGGGCGTTACTTTGTGAGCCAGAGCCCGATCAATGCGGAATCCATATGCGAATTTGCGCGCTCCGGCGCGGCGGATGTAGAGAAAGCCCTGGATGCCGCGCACGCCGCCCGGGAAGAGTGGGGCCACACTTCCCCGGCCGCGCGCGCGGCGATACTGCTCAAGATCGCGGATGTCATCGAGCAGAACCTCGAAACCCTGGCCCTGGCGGAAACCCTCGACAACGGCAAGCCCATTCGCGAGACGCTCAACGCCGATCTCCCGCTTGCGGTGGACCACTTCCGCTATTTCGCAGCCTGCGTCCGCGCGGAAGAAGGCGCGTTGGGCGAGCTGGACAAGGACACCGTCGCCTATCACTTCAAGGAGCCGCTGGGCGTCGTCGGCCAGATCATACCCTGGAACTTCCCGCTGCTGATGGCCGCCTGGAAGCTGGCTCCGGCCATCGGCGCGGGCAACTGCGTGGTGATCAAGCCGGCGTCGAACACGCCGCTGAGCCTGATGATTTTTGCGCAGTTGGCGGGAGAGTTACTGCCCCCCGGCGTGCTCAATGTGATCAGCGGGCCGGGCGGCGAGGTGGGCAAGGCGCTGGCGTCGAACAAACGCATCGCCAAGATCGCCTTTACCGGCGAAACCACCACCGGCAGGCTCATCATGCAGTATGCGTCGGAGCCCATCATTCCGCAGACCCTGGAGCTGGGCGGCAAGTCACCGAACATCTTCTTTGCCGACGTGATGGACGCCGACGACGATTTCCTCGACAAGGCATTGGAGGGCTTTGCCCTGTTTGCGTTGAACAAGGGAGAAGTTTGCACCTGCCCGTCGCGCGCGCTGATTCAGGAGTCGATTTACGACAAGTTCATAGAGCGCGCCGTGGCCCGCGTGAACAAGATCAAGGTCTGCAACCCGCTCGACCCCACGGCCATGATGGGACCGCAGGTGTCGAAGGATCAGATGAATAAAATTCTCGACTTCATGCGCATCGGCAACGAAGAGGGCGCCAAGTGCCTGACAGGCGGCGAGCGCGCGCACCTCGGCGACGACCTGGAAAATGGCTACTTCCTCAAGCCGACCGTCTTCGCGGGCAACAACAAGATGCGCATCTTCCAGGAGGAGATCTTCGGGCCGGTGGTTTCGGTGACAAAGTTCAAGACGCTCGAAGAGGCTATCGAGATCGGCAATGACACCGTCTACGGGCTGGGTTCGGGCGTGTGGTCACGCAACGTGAACAACCTGTATCGCGTTGGCCGGGAGATCAAGGCCGGCCGGTGCTGGACGAACTGCTACCATTTGTATCCGGCCGGCGCGGCATTCGGCGGATACAAGGAGTCCGGCTTCGGCCGCGAAACACACAAAATGATTCTCGACCACTATCAACAGACCAAGAATCTGCTGGTCAGCTACAGCACCAAGGCGCTGGGATTCTTTTAGACCGTAGCAGTATCCGGAGTTGCAGGGCGGCGTTCACCACTCCGCCCTGCCGCTCACGCCGGCGCAAGGTGTCCTCATGGGTCGCTGAAGGTGTCAGAGTAATGGTTTGAATCGGAGGTAAAATCGCGTGGACAATATCGATAGGTCCGGGATGAATGCTCGCATCGAGGTCTCGGCAAGAGCGGCAGCGCTGCTGAGGGAACTGAAGAAGCGCCATGGGCCTCTGCTGTTCCATCAAGGGGGAGGGTGTTGCGAGGGAAGCGTGCCGTTTTGCCTCAAGCAGAGCGAGTTTCGCATAGGTTCGAAAGACGTGCTGTTGGGCTTTGTAGAAGACACGCCTTTCTACCTGGGAGCGGGGCAGCCGGAACAGGTGGCGCGGGATGGCCTGATGCTGGACGTAGCCGATGGAGACTCGGACAGATTTTCCGTGGAAGCATCAGAGGGCGTCTACTTTGTCAGCCGGCCACGGCCGGGTTCGTCCTGCCGGAAGGAAGAGCCTGGCTTGGCCGGAAGATAAGGGATCGCTCCAGGAAGAGACAAGCGATGAATCCGGTCCTCATCACGCCTGTGGAACTTGCTGAGAGCCCGCACCCGGCGAAAGCGGCATAGAAGCTGTAGATTCGGGTTTTGACGATCAAAGCAGAGTTATGGGCTATAATTCGAAAGAATTTGTGCGGGAAATGGAGATTTGAAAATGGCTGAAGCGATTGGTTATTTGTTGTTATTGTTGCTCATCGCAGCCGCGTTGTTTTTGTTTGCCGCCGTCTTCGCGTCGTTCTACAGTATCGGACCGACCCAGATTGGACTTGTACGAAACAGGTTTGGAAGGAAGCTGCCCGGCGATAACCCCGTAGCCTTTCAAGGAGAGGCCGGTTATCAGGCCGATCTTCTGATGCCGGGTATACGCTTTAAATTCAAGCTGTTCGCCGATGTGACCAAACACCCGTGGGTGCAGGTGCCGCCAGGACAGATTGGCGTGGTGATCGCCCAGGTTGGCAAACCCACCCCCATCGGGGCGAAATCAGCCAGATACAATCCGGTCTTCGGCAACTTCACAGACTTCAGAACATTTCTTGAGAAGGGCGGAGAGAAGGGCGTTCAAAGACCAGTTCTTTCTCCCGGCACGCTGGCGCCGATTCACCCAGTGGCTTTTTTGGTGATCACCAAGCCGCAGGTCTTCGGCGTACCTGTGTCAGAGGAGTACAAGAACCTGGCCGACTATAACAAGCTCACCTACAAGGCCTTCGGTCTTGAAGACTGGCAGCTTGATGTGACGCGCATTGCGCCCAAGCCGGCCGGCGCCAACGGCGTTGTCACGGACATGATCGGAGTGGTCACCACATTAGACGGCGAACCCTTACAGGCTGGGGCCATTGCCAGCAGGCTGGGTGGATTCAAAGACGTGAGCGAGTTCGAAGTACAGGACGGGGTTACTGATTTCCAGCTGATGAGTTTGATTCTGGGCAGCAAAAACGATCAGCACAACAACTATCAGGATTTCCAGAAGTTTTTGGAAGCCGGCGGAAAGATCGGCCTGCAGCATGACCCGCTGCTCTATGGCGCTTACAACCTAAACCCGTTCCTGGTTCGCGTGGAACAAGTGCCGATGCTGGTTGTGGAACAGGGGCAAGTGGCCGTCATCAAGGCCTACGTAGGATTGCCCACACAGGACACATCCGGGGCAAGCTTCAAATTCGGCAGCCTGGTTCGCCCCGGCCATCAGGGCATCTGGCAAGAAGCGCTCAGAACGGGGAAGTATCCGATCAATCCGCGGATTTACGATGCGAAGCTGGTTCTAACGGCCATTCTCAAGCTGGATTGGGCAAAGGACGTGACCGGCGCTCACGGGCTTGATGCGCGGCTTGAGCCGATCATTGCCAAAAGCAATGAGGGCTTTGTGTTCAGCATCGATCTGCAAGTTTTGATTCACGTACCGGATACAAAGGCGCCACGCGTTATTTCCATGGTTGGTTCCATGGAGAACCTGGTGAACGAGGTCTTGCAGGCTGCCGTGGGCAACCTCTTTCGCGACAAGATTGGCGGCATGGAAGCAATCAAGTTCATTCAGACGCGCCAGAAGGTCCAGGAAGAGGCCTTCAACTACATCCAGGGAAAACTTGCCGAATACGAAATCGAGACCAGGGGAGTTTATATCCAGGATGTCATTTACCCGGAACAGCTGGTTACTGTTCTGACTCAGCGCGAGGTCGCGCATCAGGAAGTGGAAACATTCAAGATGCAGAGACAGTCACAGGACCAGCGCATCGAGACAGAGAAGGCTCGTGGCACCGCCGATATGCAGGTGGACCTTGCGAGGTCAAAGGTGGGAGTGGACATCCAGACAAACAAAACCGAGGCCAGGATGAAGGAGGCCCAGGGAGAGGCCACGTACATCGAGCAGACCGGCACTGCCAAGGGCGCCGAAGTTCGCGCAGTGGGTTTGGCCAACGCAGAGGCTTACCAGAGACAGGTCGAAGCGCTGGGCAAGGGACCGACGACTTTGGTGAACGCCATCAAGGCGCTTGCGGCCGGCAATGCCACCTTCGTGCCCAAAATTTTGGTCCTTGGAAGCGGAGGCAGTCAAGGGGTTCTTGAGAGCCTGGGATCGATGCTGATGGACAAGCTTGACACGATTGCCGCAGACCCCAACCCTGCCAGTTCCACGACTGGCAAGCGCAAGCCAGACCAGTCTGCCGCCAGCCCCAAAGCGTGACCTGGTTGAAGGAGTTTGGAGGAAATTAGCTGGAACGAGCTGAAAAGATTATCTTTATTCACCGGTTTGTCGAGGCTTGTGTGTGCGCTGACGGGGACACGTTTGCCAGCTATTTTTGCGAGGATGCGGTCTGGTGGAATTCTCCCTGCGGTCTGTTGAAGGACGGGAGGCGATTCGGGAGGCGCTGTGCCGCGGCGCCGAGTAGATAAAGGCCTTACCGCAGGAGATTCGCCATATCGTGGCAGATGCAGCAGAAACAAATACGCCGCGAAGGTGGGGTACCCGCATTTCTGGGACACCTGGCGAGCTGCGCGCGAGCTATCCGGCTGGTTCACTGGGAATTTCGAGGGCTCCGGTTAGGCTGGAGACGCGGGCGACTCCATGGCCGCGGCACCAGGACTCGAGTCCCTTGGCGATGCGCTCGACGGCGCAGGGGTCGGCGAAGCTGGCCGTGCCTACCTGGACGGCGGTGGCTCCAGCGAGCATGAATTCGACGGCGTCTGCCGGGGTGGTGATGCCTCCCATGCCGAGGATGGGGATGGAGACGGCTTGGGCGGTCTCGTAGACCATGCGCAGGGCAATGGGCTTGATGGCCGGGCCGGAGAGGCCTCCGGTGACGTTGGCCAGGCGCGGACGGCGAGTTTCCGGGTCGATGGACATGGCCAGAAAGGTATTGGAGACGCTGACCGCATTGGCGCCGGCGCGGGCGGCGATCCTGGCCATGTGGGCGATGGAGGTTACGTTGGGCGAGAGCTTGACGATGAGCGGGCGGGTGGAGACGTTGCTGGCCTGGCCAACGAGATATTCGAGCGAACCGGGGTCGATGCCGAAGACCATGTAGTCGGCGTGGACGTTGGGGCAGGAGACGTTGAGCTCGTAGGCGGCGATGCCTTCAGCCTGGTTGAGCCGCTCAATGACCGCGATGTACTCGCCTATGGTGTATCCGAAGACGTTGACGATAACCTTGCAATGGGGATAGCGGCGGAGGGGAGGGAGCTTGCGGGCAATGAACTCCTCAACGCCGACATTTTGAAGGCCGATGGAGTTGATCATGCCGGAGGCGGTCTGGATAATGCGGGGAGGGGCGTTTCCGGCGATAGGCTCGAGCGAGATGCCCTTGGTGACAAATGCGCCAATGCGCTCCAGCGCGACGATCTCTTCAAACTCGATGCCATAGCCAAAGGTGCCGCTGGCGGCGATGATGGGGCTGGCCAGTTCCAGGCCTGCCAGCGACACTTTCATCTCTGGTTTCACGCGCGGCTCGCTTCCTTGTAGTCAGTGGACAGTGGTCAGTGTACAGTTGTCAGAGCAACAATCTACGCGCTGACCGGTTGGGCGGCATTTACCTTGACCGGTGTGAGCCAGCCGAAGCGGTCGGGTTTGAGTCCATTGGCGATGCCGAGAAATTCGTCGCCGATCTTCCTGGTGATTTCGCCGGGTTTGCCATCGCCGATGACGATGCGGTCCACGGAGCGTATGGGAGTAACCTCGGCGGCCGTTCCGGTGAAAAAGACCTCGTCGGCGATGTACAGCATCTCGCGCGGAATGGGCTGCTCGATGAGCGTATAACCCAGGTGGCGGGCGATGGCGATGGCGCTATCGCGGGTGATGCCGGAAAGAGCCGAGTTGCCCAACTGCGGGGTGTAAATTACACCGCTGCGGACCACAAAGACGTTCTCGCCGGAGCCCTCGCTGACCAGGCCGCTGACGTCCAGAGCGATGCCCTCGGCGTACCCGTTGGTGTCGGCTTCCATGCGAATCAGTTGTGAATTCATGTAGTTGGCGCCTGCCTTGGCAAGAGCGGGCAAGGTGTTGGGCGCCAGCCGGTTCCAACTGGAGATGCATACATCGGCACCCCCCTGACCGGCAACATATTTGCCCCAAGGGTAGTTGGCGATGTAAACCTCGATGGGCGAGCCCTTGGGGCTGACTCCGATTTCGCCGTAGCCGCGGAGTACGATGGGGCGAATGTAACATGGAGCAACTCCATTTGTTTCAATCACATCCACCACGGCCGCGCAGAGCTCATCGAGGGTGAAAGGGACCTCCATGCGATAGATCTTGGCCGAGTCCAGAAGCCGCTGCATATGCTCAGGGAGGCGGAAGACGGCCGAGCCATGCGGCTGCCCGTAACAGCGAATGCCCTCAAAAACGCTGGAGCCGTAATGGATCACATGACTCATCACGTGGATGTTGGCCTGATCCCATGGAATGAAATTGCCGTTGTGCCAGATTTTGGATGTGGGTTGAATAGGCATAGTTTTGGAATGCTCCTTCGATGTACCGGGTTCGTACAGATAAGGGTAGCGCGCCAGAGGCGGCCCTGTCACGGAACCGTGTGAGCAGGTGATGGGTCAGCTTGAACCAACTTCGCGTCAAGGGCTAATGCCGATTCATGCAAGCAGTTCTATAGATTCGTCCTCAAATAGCGTTCCGGATTCCCACCAATCAAGCGCATATGGCCAGGGTAGATTTTCTCTCGCGAGGCAACACATCAGGAGATATCCAAATCGGGGTGGGTAAATCGACTTCCGGAGTTTGCGGCATAGGAATCGATTTTGCCTCATGTGCGTCAAGCAGCTCTTGAATCCGCTCATTAGAAAAGCGCCATGCGGCCGGTATCTTTCCTATCGTTTGATTTGTGTCATTGTAGGATTCCCCGCCGAATTCATCGTAAAGGATCGAATTTCCATATCTCTCCGCGATTTCGCGCAGTTTCTGGGCGGTTTCCTTTGGAGATGCCAAATAGATGCGCGGCAGCCTATCGATAGCCACACCCTGAAATTGCACAAAGCAGCACACCGCTCGCGCACCATGGCGGTCCAGCCATAATTCAATGGCTCTTTGGTGGTCGACTTTCTTACCACTCAGTTCCGTCGACCTCTTCAAATAGTACTGGGTAATATCCCAGGAGCCGTCTAGACTTCCCATGACACAGACCGTCAGAAGGCTGCCCGCCTTGGTCGCAAACAGGTCATACTTTGGTTTGTTAGGTCCATACTGAATCGACACGTCGAAGCCGCATCTGGCAAATTGCGCGGCGGCGATTCCTTCCGCAGCCACTGTGAGTTGTCGCGAAGGCGACGTGCTTGGGGCGAGAACTGTCATTTTTTTCTCCGTGGATGGGCTGCGATACACTCTACCTATCGGCAATTTGGCCGCGATATCCATGCTGCCTACACCGTCAGGTGGAGCACAAGCATGTCCAACATAGGACAGAAGGGGTTAGAAGACCCTAAAGAACCTAAGCTGAATTGCAGGGATTACACACGAGCTTTCTTATCAATGGAATGCCGGGCATCTGGCCTGATACTCGCGCCGCTTACGAATACATATAGTAATTCATTGCAGCGCGCATTCCTGTGCTTTCCGGTTGTTCAAAAGTTGCCAATAGATCGTATACACAGGTTTTTCCACATCCGGGCCACATACATCGACCGGCTCACGCGCGATAGTGAGGCAGATTCAGCTCCAGCGGTAAGGGGTTCAAGGCGTCACCAAAGTCGTGTCGCGAGTCCGAAGTTTATCTAGAGGAAATGCCGTTTTGCGCGCCGGGAGCAATGGCCATGCGGCTGAATCCTTATCACATTGCAGTGTTCAAATATCACGCGAACTGTCAATAGAAGTATTAGAGCATGTTTCAGGAATACCACCATGTTACAATTGCAATCCCTCAGGGGTTAAAACCCATTGTTTTTAAGGCCCATTTCGGCACGACTGAAGTCGTGCCCTGATACAAAGCGGGTTTATGAAACACGCTCTAAGCTGAAATGCTTTCAATGATGGCGGAGGACTTCAGCGCGGCAGTTTGAGCAGGGCGCACAGACTTAATAGCCGGCAGTTCGAGATTTTGAGCGCTCTCTGCTATTTGCAGGTGGCGTTCCATTAGTTTCCGCGCCTCAAGGGGATCGTGGGCACGGATGGCGCGGTAAATCTCGCGATGCATCTCAGCCATATCGCGGAGATAGTTGGCGCGTTCAACGGTTTTTAGCCGCTTTTCATACATGGCCGCGGTGATGGTCTCAATGAGGGCAGCCAGAATCGGGTTGCCGGAGGCCTGCGCGATGATGCGGTGAAAGAGCACGTCATGCTTGAGGAATTCCGCGGGGTTGCCAGAGCTGGCGAACATTTCCGCAACCTGCTCAGCCAGCGCCGCGTGATGCTCCCCCTTGCCCCGTTCCGCGGCGAGAGCGGCAAGGCTGCTTTCAATAATCAAGCGCGCCTCAAACATCTGCCATAATTGGAATCCGTAGAGCGCGCTCATCAGGCCCAGCGACGCCTTGCTGAATTCAGCAGGGCCATCCTTGATGAAGGTTCCCACCCCGTGCCGCACCCTCATTACGCCCATGGCCACGAGGTAGCCGATGCCGGTGCGCAGGCTGGCTCGGCTGATCTTGAGGGTACGGGCCAGTTCGCGCTCGGGAGGGATTCTGTCTCCCGGGCGCAAAGCGCCCTTTTCCAGGAGGGTGCGAATGTGGTTGACCACTTGCCGGGTCCGGTCAGTATCGAGCGAATCGTTCGTCAGACGGGTCATAAGGGCAAGAATCCAATCATATTGCAGGAAATGTGGGCATTTTCAGATTAACACCGGAGGCTGACTGTGGGAATCTTTCTTCTCTGATTGGCAACCTATACGGTGCGCGTGTATGCTAGTGGTCAGACCTCGTATCCACGCTAAGCCGCCGTCCGCATGGCATGGTACAAAGGTGATCTGGTGGTCTGCCGATCGATATTTGCAGTTTTTCATCATTCCCTTAAAGGAACAGGAGTAACGTCCGATGAGTCAAGGATTGAATATCCGCAAGGATGCGGAGCTGGATTTTCTATCTCTGGGGGCGCTGGTGCACAGGCTCGATCCGGGGATCATACCCTTCCGCAAAGCGACTGAGTGCAAGATCCACGTCAGCGGGGGCGAGTTCAATGTGGCTGCCAACCTATCGGATTGCTTTGGCATGAGGACGGCAATTGCCTCTGCGATGGCCGACTATCCGATTGGCGATCTGATCGCGGAGCGGGTGCGCGCCATGGGCGTGAAGCCGTTCTACAAGCACTTCAAGCACAACGGGGTGAACGGCCCCAACATGGCCACCGTCTACAGCGACCGGGGATATGGCGTGCGCCCTCCGGTGGTCTTCTACAATCGCTGCAACGAAGCGGCGGGTCAACTGAAGCCGGGGGATTTTGACTGGAAGGCGATCTTTGCCAAGGGCGTTAAATGGGTGCACTGCGGCGGCATTTTTGCGGCTTTGTCGCCGACCACGGCGCCGCTGGCCGCGGAGATGATGCGGGAAGCCAAGGCGGCGGGGGCAATCACCTCGTTTGATCTGAATTTCCGCGAGAAACTGTGGAATATACACGGCGGCGCCGAGAAGGCCGTGGAGACCATCGGCAAGATCGTGGAGAATGTGGATGTGCTGGTGGGCAACGAAGAGGACCTGCAGAAGGGGCTGGGCATTCCCGGGCCGGAGGTGGCGGCAAAATCGAAGCTGGACCCCAGCGTGTTTTTCGGAATGATCGACAACGTGGTGAAGAAGCATCCACACGTGAAGGTGGTTGCCACCACACTGCGCGAGGTGCATTCGACCAACCGGCATAGCTGGAGCGCGGTGGCGTGGATTGACGGCAAGACCTATACCGCTCCGACGGCTGAGCTGGATGTGCTGGACCGGGTGGGCGGCGGCGACGGCTTTGCGGCGGGATTTTTCTATGGCCTGTTGTCCGGCGAGACGCCGGAAGAGGCTGTCAAGCTGGGATGGGCGCATGGCGCGCTGCTGACCACCTTCCCCGGCGACACAACCATGACAACCGTGGAACAGGTGCGAGCCTTTGCGAAAGGCGGCTCGGCGCGCATCCAGAGGTAACACGCATTTTTGATTCCTCAGGGGCTAAAGCCCTCGGTCTTAAGGAACTTTTTCGGCACGACTGAAGTCGTGCCCTGATACAAAGCTGATTTTGAAACCTAGAGTGGTGATTCAAATGTTCATAGAAAAACAACCGCAGATCCTTCGGCTCGCCACCCCCAGGCTGAAGAGAACGCCTGGGGCCCCGTTCGCTGAGGATGACAGCAGTTGTGTTCCTACGAACTTCTGACTCAAGGCACTAGGAGAATTTGGAGAAAGTATGCCCGAACAATTGTGTGATATTGGCCTGATTGGCCTTGCTGTCATGGGACAGAATCTTGTTCTCAACATGAATGACCACGGCTTCAAAGTGGCCGTCTTCAACCGCACCGTGTCCAAGGTGGACGATTTTTTGGCCAACGAGGCCAAGGGGACGCAAGTCGTGGGCGCGCACTCCGTCGAGGAGTTCGCCGGCCTGCTCAAGAAGCCGCGGCGCGTGATGCTGATGGTCAAAGCGGGCGACAGCGTTGATCAGACGATTGAGCATGTGCTGCCCTATCTTGAAAAGGGCGACATTATTATTGACGGCGGGAATTCGCTGTTTACCGACTCCAACCGCCGGACCAAAGACCTGGCCGCAAAAGGCATTCTGTTCATCGGCACCGGCGTCTCCGGCGGCGAAGAGGGCGCGCGCCGCGGTCCCTCGATTATGCCGGGGGGCAATCCGGCAGCCTGGCCGCACGTGAAGGAGATCTTCCAGGCGATTGCCGCCAAGGTGGATGACGGAACGCCCTGCTGCGATTGGGTGGGCGAGAACGGCGCCGGCCACTACGTCAAGATGGTTCACAACGGCATTGAGTATGGCGATATGCAGTTGATCTGCGAGGCCTATGACCTGCTGCAACGCGGGCTTGGCCTGAGTGCCGATGAACTGCACACGGTTTTCGCGGAGTGGAACAAGGGCGAACTGGACAGCTACCTGATCGAGATTTCCAGGGACATTTTTGCCAAGAAGGACGAAGACGGCACGCCGATTGTCGATAAGATTCTGGACGCGGCCGGGCAGAAGGGCACGGGCAAGTGGACGGCGATCAGCGCGCTCGATCTAGGCCAGCCGCTGACACTGATCGGCGAATCGGTCTTCGCGCGCTGCCTGTCTGCGCTGAAGGAAGAGCGCGTGGAAGCGTCGAAGATTTTGCAGGGGCCGGCGAGCAAGGCTTCGGTTGGCGACCGTGTCACATTTATTGAGGACGTGCGCCGGGCGCTTTACTGCTCCAAGATCGTCTCTTACGCGCAGGGTTATATGCTGCTGAAGGCCGCCGCCACGGAGCATGGCTGGAATCTAAACTTTGGCGGCATCGCTCTGATGTGGCGCGGCGGATGCATCATTCGCAGCCGGTTTCTGGGCAAGATCAAAGAGGCTTACGACAAGAAGCCCGCGCCGGACAATCTGCTGCTGGACAGCTTCTTCACGGCGGCGATCAGCAAGTACCAGGCGTCGTGGCGCAAGGCGCTGGTTCATGCGGTGGAGTTGGGCGTTCCCACCCCAGTGTTCTCCTCCGCACTGTCGTTTTTCGACGGCTACCGCACAGCGCGGCTGCCGGCAAACCTGCTGCAGGCGCAACGCGACTACTTCGGCGCGCACACCTATGAACGCATCGACAAGCCGCGTGGCGAGTACTTCCACACCAACTGGACCGGCCACGGTGGACGGGTTTCTTCTACGACGTATACGGTTTAGGGCAGGATAACATCACCTAAATAAAATGCCATGCTCTTCAAGTTACCGAAGAGCATGGCATTTTTGTTTGCAATTCTCAGGGGTTAAAACCCCACATTTATTAAAGCCCCATTCGGCACGACTGAAGTCGTGCCCTGATACAAAGCTTGTATCCCACCCTTCCGCCTAGAACGCGGAAGGATGAGGCACCCATTCATTTTAGGACGAGAATCTCAGCGGAGGCTTTCGACCGGGGCGGGGTCCATGTCGCTATAAACCTGATTCTCTCCACCCATGCCCCAACAGAAGCTGTAGGCTTGCGTGCCTACACCCGCATGAATTGACCATACGGGTGAAGAGACAACGTCGCGGTTGGCCATGACAAGATGGCGCGTCTCATCGGGCTCTCCCATCAGATGAATGACACGCGCATTTTCCGGCAGATTGAAGTACATGTAAATTTCCGTGCGGCGGTCATGGGTGTGCGCCGGCAATGTGTTCCACGAGCTGCCGGGATGCAGATGGGTCACGCCCATCACGAGCTGGCAGCTTCTCGCGCCCTCCAGGTGGATGTATTTGCAGATGGTGCGATGATTGCAGTTTTCCGCGCTGCCCAGGTCGGTGGGATTGGCTTCTTCCTTGCGTACCAGGGCCACGGGATATACAGCGTGAGCGGGGTAACTGAGCAGGTAGAAGATGGCGGGATTCTTCTTGTCATTTGACTCGAAAGTGACTTCGGCGTGGCCGCGGCCGATGTAGAGCACGTCGAGATTGTTGAGCTCGTAGCTCTTTCCTTCGACCTTCACAATGCCGCTGCCGCCGATATTCAAAGCGCCCAGTTCGCGGCGCTCGGTAAAGTATGCCGCGCGCAGTTGCGGGTAGGTCGGCAACGCAATCGGAGCGTCCACGGGCGCCGCCATGCCGATGGCGGCTCGGTCGGCATCCACTACGTAATTGAAATTAATCTTGCCCGGCTCGTAGAGAGTGTTGTGCAGAAAGCTCTCGCGGAGTTCACTGGTTGTCATGCGCGGAAATCGTACAGGGTCAGCCATCACAATTGTTTTCATCGAAATTTTCTCCTTATTCGCTAGAAACCATCTCATCAAGGACATTCAGTTCATGCAAAGCGTCCCCAGGGGCTTAAGCCCGTCATTTCTTATCGTGCATTTGCGGCACGACTGAAGTCGTGCCCCGACACTTCTTGCTCCAACCTTTGCATTATTCCGCAAGCTGTAAAATTCCCCTTAGACGAAGACCTGTCGATGGGGACCCCAGGGAAAGCCGTGTCCTGATACAGAACGGGAATAGGAAACACGCTCTCAGATCATTCTACTGCTTGGGGAGCTGCAAGGGGTCCCAGTTGTCGGCGCCGCGCAGAAAGACAGAAGGCTCGTATTGTTTGGCTTGTTCCGGGGTAAGAAAATGGGTGTGCGGATCTCGCTTGTCTGGCTGCCCGCCGGGACCGGTGGAGTTGAACTCGGCATAATATACGGTTTCGAGGGAATGCGTATCGCCGGGATGCCACTCGCGCCAGCCGGCGGGATCGATGTGGCTGCCCATCTCCGTGTTCATGAAGATCACAGTCGCATAAGGACGCCAGGGACGGCCAAGGAAGACAGGTTTGGTTACGCCGTCGTCAACTACCAGCTTGCAGTGATTGAAGACATAGCCGGAGTCCTCATCGGGGTAATGCTTGGATTGCGCGGTGATGTAACCGCCGGAATGTGCGGTGCTGTGAATTTCGCAGCGGTCGAAGTAGGCCTTGCTGTCGCCGAAGATAAAATCGACGTTGCCGGCGATGTAGCTGTCGGAGAAATACTGCCGTGTGGGGATGCAGTTCTGCCCGTCAGGCGAGCAGTTGCGGCTGCCCGCGTAGAGGGTGTCCTGATTGCCCAGCAGGCGCACATTGTGGAAGATGGCGCGGTCGCCGGATATCAGCAATGCCAGAGCTTGCGAACCCGCGGGAAGCTGCGGATGGGTTGCGTTGAAATCATTTTCGAAGGTGATGTTCTCGGCGAAGAAGTTGTCGGCGGTCACATTGACGGTGGCGGAGTGGAGCGTGCCGCCATTCGCGCCCGCGCTGCGATCATTGACGATCACAGTCTTGTTCGCATCGGGATTATTGCTGCGGATGGTGATGTTCTTTTTGTCCACCGTCAGCACCTCGCGATACACGCCGGGGGAGACCATCAACACCTGTCCCTCCTTGGCCACATCGAGCGCCCGCTGAACTGAATAAAAATCACCGGTCCCATCCGCGGCAATGTAGAGATTGTTATCCTCAGGGGGAACCTTGCCCGCCATCTCCGGCGCGGTGGGCAGGGCCGGGAAGGGAACGAAGCGCGACACGCAATCCAGCGGCTTGCCCTCCGCCGAGCCGGGCGCCTGGGTAATCGCCACATCGTCGCCTGACGGAACCAGATTACCGCGCGCAGGCCCGATGGTGATCTCCGCGTCCTGATTATAAAATAGCGAGTGCTGCTGATCGTCCGCGAAGACGTTGTCGAGCTTTATCCCCAGCTTATGCTCCGCATCCAATCCGAGAAACGTGAAGGCGCCCGGAGTCAGCACATGCACATTCTCAAGCGTAATGTCGCGATAGATGGGCAACCTGTCGCCCTTGAAGATGGTGTAGTGCGGTGTAAAAACCAGCGGATTCCTTACATTGCGAATGCACACATTGCGATAAGTCACATCATGCACGAGACCTCCGCGGCTGGGGTCGCTTTTGATGCGAAGCCCGTTGTCCGCTCCGTCGATGGTCAGGTCGTCAACCAGCAAGTGATCGACGCCGCCATCCGTGCCGCTGCCGATGGACATTCCATGTCCGGCATAAAAGCGGTTATGCAAAACGGACATATTCGAAACTCCAGCCCCGCGTGTCGGCTTGAGGCACACGTTGTCATCGCCCGTGTTGATGCTGGAGTAGGCAATGGTAATGTTGCGCGAGGAACCGGGGTCGATGCCGTCGGTATTGCGGGCGGTTTTGGGCGTCATGATCTTCACGCCCCAGGCGGTAAAACCATCCGTCAGACCGACTGAAACGTGATACCCCGGCGAGTTACGCAACGTGATCTTGTACATGGTAAAGCCGTCGGCGTGGCGCAGGGCGATCATGGCGGGCACGCTCTGCGACTTGTCGAGGACTTTGGCCTGGTGCGCCAGATCCCACCAGGTCACCTCTTGACCCAGCAGTTTGGCTCCTCCGCGTGCATCGATGGAGCCCTCGCCCATGATGCCGCCGCCCTTTACCCCATCACCAAAAATCAGCGGCTTGCATCCGCGGCCGCGCTCGCCCACAATGCCGCAAGAGCCGGGGGCGAGATCGTAGAGGCGCGGATCGCGCGAAGCTGCCAAAACTGTATGGGCTTCTACGACCAGGGTTACGCCGGGACGCAGGGTGAGGGGGCCAGTGAGGAAGACATACTTACGTCCTTGGGCGCGAAGTACAACTGACTGACTAGCGGCGCAGGTGTCGAGGGCGCGCTGGATGCGCTCGGTATCGAGCTTTTGCTCATCCGCGAGCGCGATCACTCCGTGAGGGGCCGCGATATTGGCGTTCAGAGTGACGCAGGCGGCGGGAATCACAGGCTCGGTTACCTTGCGGGTGTCCTGAGCGAGCAAGGATGAGGAAGTGATGAGCAGTGCTGTGGTGAGAAGCGAGGCGAAGCGTAGAATACGCAATTTGAACTCCTGTTGGCACGGCTGCGGGCCGCGCTGGCTGGACTATAAAAGAGGACTGACCACTTGCACCACTAACTCTACAGGATGAGGTCGGACGACCGTCAAGGCCCACTTGCAAAGCCGCGCGACAACGCCAGCGCGGAAGAGAGTTATTGCGGGAACAAACAATCGGCGCGAGGCTGAATTGTCCCGCGCCGATTGTTTCATCTGGTTGTGGTTAGAAAGTGAGTCGTCCGCCGATCTGCACCTGCCTCGGCTGGCTATTGGTCGTGACTCCCGCGATGTAGCCGAAGCTGCTGGAGCCAGCGGTTACAGTGGGCGCCGCGAAGATTGGGTGGTTGAGGGTGTTGAAGGTCTCGAAACGCAGTTGGAACTTGAGCCTGTTGACGATGGTGAAGTTCTTCAGGATGGATGCGTCGAGGTTATTGTACCCGTCCGCGCGCACGGAGCTGATGGTCTGCGGCAGCGTCCGGTAGTGATCGGTATAGGTCGCGTTGGTGGTGAGCGCAATGGCGTCAGCCACGGTTTGGGTGCCGGTGGGAACGGCGTTGGGGTTGTAGGTGGACACGGTCCCATCGCAAGCGGATAGGGCGCAGGTGGTTCCCGAAGAGTATCCGGACTTGGATCCGGTGGCGAATACCTGCCACGCGTTCACGAGCGCCGGGGTGCCATCCGCGCCGCCGGTTGAAGGAGGCTGGCTGGAGTTGCGATGCTGGACCTTGATGTTGCTGATTCCCATTCCGGGGATGAACGGAAGATCTGACGAGAAGTAGACTGGAGGGCCAGTCTGGAACTGGTAGATGGCGTTAATCACCCACCCGCCGGCGATCTCGTCGGCGATCTTGCCGCCGCCAAGAGTGAACTTCTTGCCTTTGCCGAAGGGCAGGTCATAGGTTCCACCCACCGTGAAGTGCTGGGTGTGATCGAAGGGCGAAATGCGCTTCACAAGGAAGTTGTCCTCGTCATTGAGGCGAGTATCCTTCTCGATCATCTTGGAGAAGCTGTAATTGGCGGTCAACGTCAGTCCGTGCTTGACGTGCTGCTCGAAGTGCAGCATGCCGCTGTCGTACCAGGACTGCCCGATGGTCTCATTCTGATCGTTGACGGCAGAGTTGCCGAACTGCGGATACGGCGTCAGCAGGTTGCCCAGATTCTGTGTTGCGGTGTTAAAACTAGCGCCGAGGGGGAGCAAACCCGAGAACGGGTTGGCCACTTTGGTGCCCACTGCCGTCGCCAGGTTGAAATCCGGGTAAGGATTGGTTGTCATGTACTGCTTCTCGATGGCATTGAGGTTCCGCGTGTTGACATCCAGATGCACCGCATGGTTGCCCATGTAGAGCGCCTCGATCATGGTGTTGGGGGTGATGGAGTACTGCACGCCGAGGTTCCAGCGCTCCGAGTACGCATCGTGCTGCACGGGAGCCAGGAAGCTGATCGACTCGCCGAGAAACGTGCTCGCTCCGGCCGTTGAGCCTGCCGGCGCATTCACCCCGCCGGGGTAGGGATTGGCCAGCGTCAATGGGGCGTCGCCGGTCGGGCAGGCAGCGGTGGTGGTTTCGCCGGAGGTGCAGTTGTTGAAGTAGCTGTTGTTGGTTGAAGTGTAATTTGTGGAGGCGCTGAAACCCTCACTGTTGTTGAGGGCGCTTGAGGAGGCAGTACCAGTGGCGCCCAGGCTGAGCAGCGTCGGCGGCTGCACGAAGATGCCGAAGCCGCCGCGCACCACGAACTTGCTCTTGAGGAGAGCAGGGTTATAGGAGAAGCCGAAGCGCGGGCTCAAGAAACCGTGATTGTCCTCTATCTGGAAGGGCGCGCCGCCGTTCCCGCTCGGGAAGGTCAGCCCACCCAGGGTGTTGAAGCCGGCCTGGTTTACGGCCACGGTGGTGGTGTTTACGGTCACGGTATCGGCCGCATTGTATACCGCGCCCGAGGCGGTGTTCGTGGCTGCCGGGTTGAAGCCGCTTACGGTGCGCCCGAACTTTTCGCCGAAGGGCGTGTCGATGTCGTAGCGCACGCCAAAGTTAAGCGTCAGGCGGGGATTTACCCGCCAGTCGTCCTGGAGGAAGCTTCCGATGTAGTAGGAGCGATAGTCGGCCGGAGACTGATTGTCGTAGCTATCGTTGCCCGTGGTCGCGTCACCCAGGAGGAAGGAGGCCAGATCGCTGCCGAAGGGCTGCGCCGAACCGCTTGTGCCCGACGTCATCCAACTGGATCCGAATGTGAAGCTGCCCGAGGGACTGCCCGAGCTGTTGTAGTTGCGGATCCTCATGCGGTATTGCCGGCCATCGAAGCCAAGCTTCATGGTGTGCTTGCCCAGCAATTTGACCACGTCGCCGAAGACCTGATAACTGGTGGTGGGATCATAGGACGGAGACGCCGTATTGTTAAAGCTCTGGAAGCTGCTGCTGGCGAATTTGATGACCGGCATCTCCACGTATGGGCCGGTGGGAATGCCGGTGAATCCCATCTGGGTGGGAGTGAATCCCGCAGCAGGCGATGCATGCGACTCGTTGAAGAAAGTCCAGTTGAGACGCACATCGAATACCGTGGAGGAGTTCATGGTAATGACATCATCCAGCGTTGATCCCCAGTTCTCGCGGAGCAGGAGCGAGCCATTGGTGTGGTTGAAGAAGAAATCCTGCTTGAGCTGGGAGAGAAAATTGTGCCGGAAGTCGTAGAAGACGTGATTGCGGTCACTCAGGTTGTAGTCCAGGCGCCCGAACTCAGCGCTGTAACTGTCGATGGTGGGGGCGTTGCTCAAGTAGTTGTTGGCGCCAGTGGGTAATACACCGGCCAAGCCTGGTGTCGGCGCCGGGAAGAGCTTCATATAGGCGGCGGCAATGGGGTTGATGGTCAGACCGGCATTCGTCGGACAGCCGGCCGGGTCGGCCGCGGTGGCGGCGGCCGTCAGGCAGTTGTTCGGAACCGGTACGCGGTTCACGGTCTTGCCGCCGGTAAATGAGCCGGTGCCCGGCTCATAGAGTTGGTAAGTCGCTCCCTGTGCCAGCAAGGCGGAAAAGTCGCCGTTCTGCTCCTGGGCCGTGGGTACAGTGGTTGTGGTCGATGCGGGCTGTATCTGCTTCAATCCCTCCCAGGCAAAGAAGAAGAAGAGCTTATTCTTGCCGTTGATGACCCTGGGAATCCAAACCGGACCACCCAAGGTGAAGCCATACTGGTTGAAGTGGGTAGCGGGCGTGGGTATAGCCGGAGTTTTCAGGCCGTCGGCCCACAGATTGGCATCGAGGTTCGTTATCTGGCTAAACTCGTATGCGGTGCCATGCAATTTGTTGGTGCCGCTCTTGGTGACCTGGTTGACGACGCCGCCGATGGTGTGGCCGAAGGAGGCGTCGGTGGCGAAGGGCTGGACGGAGACTTCCTGCACCGAGTCCTGGGTTGGGCTGAAGGCCAGAGATCCGAGCAAGGTCAGGTCCGGCGAGCCGTCCAGCAGCATTTCGCTGGTCTGCAGCGGCGTTCCGCCGATACTCCAAGAGTTCATGTTGTTGTTATCAAAGGGATGTGAAATCTGCGGCGGGGCTTCCGTGACCACACCCACCGACAGTTCGGTAAAGATCGCCGGGGCGCGTCCGTTCAGGGGCAGATCCGCCACCGACTGGGTTGAAATCACATCTCCGACGGAGGCGTTCTCGAGGTTGATCAGCGGCGCTTCAGCCGTCACCGTCACCGTCTGAGTCGCGCTGCCCACTGTCAAAACCAGGTTGATGATCGGGTGTTCCTGCGCCTGCAGCGTGATGCCACCCCGCTTGAGGGTTTCAAATCCGGCCTTCTTCACCGTGATCGAATAATCTCCCGGCAGAAGGAAGGGCACCACGTATTGCCCGGCGTTATCGCTAGTCGTACGGTTGATGGTTCCGCTCTGCGTTTCCGTTACCGTTATGCTGGCGCCCGGCACGACGGCTCCGGACGGATCGGTGACAGTCCCGCTAATCGTTGCACGGAACTCCTGCGCAAACGAGCCGGACGGAAGCAAGAGCAGGCTGCAAATCAGCAGAATAAACAATCCCGCGATTGCCATGCCGATCTGCCCAGCCGCTCTGGTCCGAGCTGTTTGTCTTTCGACGGTCAAATGCATCATTGTTGCCTCCATAGAATGGATGTTTGGTTAGAGTCGCTGTTTGGTATACGCGCATAAGGATTCGACCTGGATTACTCGACGAAATTTATAACGTGGTCTGACCTCTTTTATGGCCTTACGAGATATAACTCGATTGAGCAAGGATTGTCAAGGACTCAGTAAAGCCGGGAAACAATTTATCATTGCGACACAGTTTAGCGCGATTATCAGCCAATTACTGGGTTTCTGACGCTTGGTTGGCAAGCCTATAGCGGTTCTCCTGGAGTGCGAGCCGTCGCCTATACTGGTCAGACCTCTCAAGGGCTCAAAACCCGCATATAAATGAAAGGAATGATTTTCAGAGGAACATAAATTACGTAATGAACCGCGTTACGGCTTTGCGTCGGCAGCAGGCTTGCGCGGAATCTGCTGAAGAACCCAGCGAACCAGTTCTTTGCCGGCGGCGTAGTTGTCATACTCGGCAGGGAGCTTCCGGCCATCGGTGTACTCGTTGTAGAACCAGGGATCAACCGTGGCGAAGATGGTTCCCTTGCCGTACTTTGCCGTGGCCATGAGAATGTCTCCGCGATCGCGAAGTACCTCAACAGCCGGGGACTTCACCGTGATGGTGCAGATCTCTTTCATGAATGCGGTGTGCGGATCGTGGAAGATGGGCCCGCGGCCCTGGATTGGCAGCTTGCCCATTTCAAACTTGTTGCCGTCAACCTGATTGCGCAGCACGGTGTTGTAGTGAATGCCGAACTTTTCAGAGAGCAGATTAAGGTGGTCCAGGTCGGCGTTCGCCGGGTCGTTTTCGAAGATCATCAGCACGCCGCCAGCCTTGACCCACTCCGCAATCTGCGCCGCGTCTTCCGGCTGCATGTAATGGGGATTCGGATTTTTGACCGGAATATCCGGAGAGACGATGATGTAGACCTGCGCGTCGTGAAGCGCCGCAACCGTGGGCGCGGTGTAGAGCGTGCTGGTTTCAGCGCCGAAGTTGTTGAAGATGTGACCCAGGAAGGAGTAGCCGCTATTGCTCAGGTCGGTCCACTTATAGTGGAAGTAAATCTGCTGGCCGGTTGAGTCTGGGCGCTTCTGGCTGTTGAACCAGGCGTCGAGCAGAACTGTTTTGCCGCGGCCCAGCTTTGCAGAGGCGGCATTTTCCATCTCCGCGCCGGCCAACAAGAACGCTCCCACACCCTTGGGATCGTTGGTGATAACCTTTTCGCCGACATAGTAGGCGTAGCTTCCGTCGCGATAAGGATCGCCGCCCAGGCCCGCGCCCTTCACCGTACCAGTCAGCGAGACATCTTCGCCTGGAGTTTGGATGAAATGGCTCAGAATGCCCTGGTATCCGCGTGCAGCATTATTGAGATAGCGCTGGGGAAGATAGCCCTGGCGCACCCCCCGGGACAACGCATAGACGAACATGCAGGAGGCGGAAGACTCCAGGTAGTTGCCTTTTTCGCCGGCCTTATCCATTACCTGGAACCAGAGGCCGGATTCTTTGTCCTGGAAGCGCGCCACGGCCTCGGCATCGCGCTCCAGCAGGGCTATCAATTGCTTGCGGCCCGGATCGTCCTGGGGATACCAGGCGAGTGTATCGACCAGAGCCATCATGTGCCAGCCCATGGCGCGTGCCCAGAATTGCGAGGAGAGGCCGGTCTGCTTATCGGCCCAGCGCTCCTGCTTCGATTCATCCCAACCGTGATAAAGCAGACCAGTCTTGGTATCGCGCGCATGCTGGTCCAGCAACACGAATTGATGAGTGATGTCGGCGAACGCTTCCGGATGATGGAAGGTGGCGGCATACTCGGCATAGAACGGCTCGGCCATGTAGAGGCCGTCGAGCCACATTTGATTGGGATATCTCTGTTTGTGCCAGAAGCCGCCGGAGGGGGTGCGCGGCTGATGCATTAACTGTTCGTAGAGCAGCGTGGCGGCCTTGGCGTAGCGCGGATTGGAGGTGGTAGCGTACAGGAGCAGAAGCTGGCGGCCCATGAGGATATTGTCGAGCTGATTTTCTTCCGGCTTATATGTGGAGATGGAGCCGTCAGTTCCGACAAACTGATCGACGGAGCTTTTGATGTAGTTGAAGTAGCGCGCATCGGCAGTGTCGAACCAAAGGGAATCCATGCCCTCCAGCAGCGTGCCCAGCTCATAGTTCCAGATCCAGCGGGCGCCGGGGGGAGTAAAGCGGCCATCGGGCCAGCGCGTAATGGCGGCGTTGGCGGCACGTTCGGACCAGAAGCGATTCTGGGCTTGCGCTGCGGAAGACAGGCAGCTCGTAACGGTGGCGAACCAAACCAGGCAAAGAAGAAGGCGGAAAGTTTTCATTGGGACTCCGGGTGCTCCGCGCTCCACTTGGCGAAGCGGTCGAGAGCGCGTTGCGAATCGGCGCTGTACCAAGTGTACCCATACCTGCGCTCTTCGGACAATTCATTGACATTGTCGTGAATGGACTTGTCGCGGTCGGCAAAGATGGGAATATCCGTGCCGGTCTGATAGTAGCGCGCCCAGATAGGCCCCGCGCCGGGAGTTGGAACAAGGCCAGATGACTCCGGCCAGCGCTGCCAGCGTTGCCCGTATATGGCCGTCTTTTTAAACCAAGCCGCGGCGGAGCGAATGGAGCGTTGCTCGGCCGTGGCCGGATGCGGCAGATCGTTCATCAGGAGCAACAGCAGGGAAGCGCTCTCCGATGCGCACTGAGCGGGCGGCTCGTAGTTGCGGCCTGAAACCGGTTTCAGCGTCAGGGCATCGTCCTGTTGCGGCCAAACGGTGAGCGTTCCATTGGCGACAATCTGCGTGGCCAGAATGCATTGGATTCCGCGCGCGAAACTGGCAGCGGCGCGCCCGCGAATGTTCTTGGGGATAAAGGAAAATACATCCTTGGCTTCCGCCGCATGGTACATCAGATCCACCACCTGGGTCATGGCGTCGTCGTTGTAGGTGATGGCATCGTGATAACCGCCTTCCAGCGGC
>Ga0326728_10009635_pt1 | contig 23116 bp, 25 predicted proteins | sample MB3enrmetagenome_FD_207602 | JGI IMG/M metagenome (GOLD analysis project Ga0326728, IMG submission 207602) | Lab enriched peat soil microbial communities from McLean, Ithaca, NY, United States - MB31MN | ecosystem: Environmental > Terrestrial > Soil > Wetlands > Peat | place: USA: New York... | reverse complement strand
GGCTGTTCAACACTGCGATTCTCATGAATCCTCAAGGACAAATCGCGGGCACGTACAGCAAGGTCCACCTTCAGAACTGGATGCTTGCCTCCGGAGTAAACCATGGCGACAGTTTTCCTGTTTGGGATGTTGAGATTGGAGGAGTCAAGGCGAAGGTTGGCATAGAAATTTGTTACGATATCCAGCACCCCGAGGCCACCCTTGAGCTTGCTCTGGGAGGCGCCGAGATAGTGTTCGTTCCGTACAGCACGGATGATTTCTCCCGGCCTCTCCTCGTTCACCTGTTTCAAACGCGGGCGCTCGAGAATCGCCTGTTTATTGTCCGCGTCAACTACGGCGCTCCGCACGGCTCGGGGACCAGCTCCATCATTGACTTCGAGGGGTCAACCCAGGACGAACTCGACAATGCTGAGGGTGTTTTGGTGGGCGACCTGAATCTCACAGCCCTCCGCAAGGTCAGAGATGAGTGGAATCCGGTTTATGGCCTCCCCAACCGATTCCCGCCTGCCTACAAGCGCCTCAAGACCGATAGGTGATAAAGATGGGCGGAGTCAAATCCATGAGCGGCATCACATGGATTGTACTGCGGGCGGGGCTTCCGCCTGCTGTTGGGAGCTGCACTCTGAACCTCTGGCCGGGTCCAAGGAAGGGAGCCGGCGAAGGAGACTTCCCTACTTCGGGATGACGGGGAGTCGGCAGGAGAGATTTAGCACCTGCGAGGAATGGAAGCCGATTAGCAAGCCGCGCCTTGAAGCAGTGCCCTGGGTCCGGCATTATAAAGACTGCAAGGACCGGCAGGACTCCGAGAAATGAAGTCATTGACCCTCGCTTAAGGCGAACCCCCCTCTACTCCCATCCCTTCCCTCAGAGGACCTACCGGTTAGACACGCAACTGCCAAGGCTTTGACCGTTCCCAAACGGCAGTCTGTGAAACTGCCGCCAACCTTCTTTGACAGATCACCGCGCCGTCCAACCGCCGTCGATGACGATCGTGTGACCGGTGATGAGTGAAGCTGCCGGCGAAGCGAGGAAGACGATCGCCCCGGCGACCTCTGAGGGCTCGCCAATTCGGTGCAGCGCCGCAATCCGCTCGATGGTGTCGGCGCGAAAGGCGGGGTCGGCCAGCGCCTGCTCTGTGCCGGGTGTAAAAACAAACGTGGGCGCAACGGCGTTGACGCGGATGTTGTACTTACCCCATTCGATGGCGAGGCATTTGGTAAGCTGCACGATGGCAGCCTTGACCGAGCAGTAAACGGATTCGGTCGGTAACGCCACGAAACCCGCCTGCGAACTCATGTTGACGATGCAGCCACCCTTCTGTCTCATCATGACGCGCCCGGCAGCCTGGCTGGCGAAAAACGTTCCCTTCAGATTCAAGGCCAGGGTCTGATCGAATTCCACTTCGGGCACACCCTCTGCGAGATTGTTAAACCCTCCCCCGGCGTTATTCACCAGAATATCGAGCCGCCCAAAGTGCGCAACCGCGTCATCCACGGCGCGAACGATCTGATCCAGGCGGGTGACGTCCATTTGGAGCGGCAACGCACGGCGGCCCGTGGCTTCAATGTCATGAGCAAGACTGCTTCCCGAGTTGACGTCGCGCAATCCGAGTGTTACGTCGGCGCCAGCGTGAGCCAGGGCCAGCGCGATCGCGCGTCCCAAGCCTCGTGCCGCCCCTGTCACCAGCGCTACCTTTCCAGTTAGGCCAAACTGCGGTTGTTCTCCCATCTTGTCTCCTCCAACGGCGGCTCCTACATTAGGTGCATCCCCGGACCTCCGCCCTGATTTTGCAAGGGTACTTCCCACCGGGTTGCGCCACCAATAGTTGATTCAATGCGGACGCGATACATGATAATCACAACTTCAATGCGCTGCAACGCAACTATGCGGGCGGAACGAGCTGGCGAGCTGAGTTACACAGGCCGGCGCCGCTCAGCGCCCCTTGCCCGATGCCGGCTCAGGTAGTAGCCGTCGTGCCCACGGGGAAATCGACATCGAGATACCATGGGACGGGGGCCGCGCCAGTGAGCGGGGCAGAGCGGCAAGATGGTTGCCCCGGGTCCCTAGCCGTGCGGACCTTCATGGCAGCATTGTTTGCGGGCACCCGAGCACAGTCTGCAAATATGACGTGTGCGGGGGAAGCGTGACCAACAGGCAAAGGTGCCCCTTCTCGGCGCATGCCTCATTGTTTCGCAACCTTTCTGTGTCCGCGCAGAGCGAACTCCTCGGGCGGGTTTTGGCGATCGCCAGCGACTTGTCGCAATGCGTACCGGCTGTGTCCAAATCGTTGAGCCTCTCTCCGGATGGTATTAGAATAGTCAGAATGCTAAGGCGCAATTTCATCAAGACCCTGGGGGCAAGCATCGCCACCGGTGCGGCCGGGCAAAAACCAGCTTCAGGACAAGAGAGAGCACATGTGAGTTACCGCAGAAGCCATGACGCGGTGGTGGTCGGGGCGGGAGTATTTGGAGCATGGACCGCCTATCACCTCCAGCAGGCAGGTAAGAAAGTGCTCTTGATGGATGCTTAAGGTCCCTCGAACAGCCGTGCGAGTTCGGGCGGGGAGTCCCGCATCATCCGCATGGGCTACGGCGCCGATGAGATTTACACTCGCTGGTCGTTCCGCGCTCTGGGTTTTTGGAAGGGCTTCTTCCAGCGGACGGGCGTGGACCTCTTTCATCGTACTGGCGTGCTTTGGCTCGCGAAGGAAGACGACCCGTACCTTCAAGCAACCACCAGGGTACTTCAGAAAGCCGGTGTCAATTTTGAAAGGCTATCGCGTGACGAACTCACGAAACGCTACCCTCAGATCTCGCTGGACGGTGTGGCATGGGGACTGCTCGAACCGGAAAGCGGCGTACTGTTGGCCCGGCGCGCCGTCCAATTGGTTGCGCGCGAGACCCTCAAGGGCGGCGCCGAATACTTGCAGGGCGCCGTAGTGCCACCCTCCGCAAAGGGTCACCTCGATTCAATCACCACGCGAGGTGGGGACGTAATTCACGGAGGGGTCTTTATATTCGCCTGCGGCCCTTGGCTCCCGAAGGTATTTCAGGAATTGCTCCTGAACCGAATCTTCCCGACGCGCCAAGAGGTACTTTTCTTCGGTGCCAAGGCTGGGGACGTCCGCTTTCAGCCTCCCGCCATGCCAACTTGGATTTGTGAGGGCGACGGAGTCTACGGTATGCCGGACCTGGAGAACCGCGGGTTCAAGATCGCACTCGATCGGCACGGGCCGGCATTCGACCCGGACACCGGCCAACGGCTGGTCAGTCCCGAAGCCGTCTCGAAAATGCGAGCGTATCTTGCGCGGCGCTTTCCCGCCCTGCGGGACGCTCCGGTGCTTGAGACTCGCGTCTGCCAGTATGAAAACACATCCAATGGAGACTTTCTGATCGACCGGCATCCGGGCTTCGACAACGTTTGGCTGGTCGGGGGCGGTTCCGGACACGGCTTTAAGCATGGTCCGGTGTTGGGCGAGTACGTTGCTGGCCAGGTGCTGGGCCGCGGCTCTTCTGAACCTCGTTTCAGCTTGGCCAGCAAGAAAACCGTGCAAGAGCGCAAGGTTTATTAGAAACCAAAGAGGAAGTCGCGCACCTGCCTCACTTTTGTTTCTCTCCCCGGCATTGCATTCCCGCCAATCTGCGTTGAAAGCACTCATTGCCGCAGGCGCACACGCATCGACCGCAGACTGGTACGGGGGCAGGTACACTTGTCGCAAGAGGACATCGGTACATCGGCGGCGTTGTATTCGCACCCGGCAATATCGTCGCGTTTGTTGAAGCTACCGGCCCCCGGCTGGTGTATCCTCCTCGATGCCATGAAACCCAAAATCCTTCTTGCGCTCTCCCTTATTCTCGCGGTCACTGGAAGCTCCCGCCTCCTCCCCGCCCAGAGTCTCTCGGAGGGCGAAATCCTCGGCCAAGCTGAGGCCCGCATCCGGAAGTACCGCACGGGTGACGCACACCTGCGGCTTCTGGGTACAGACGGGAAGCCCCTCAGGAAGGGCATCCCCGTGCGCATCGAGCAGAGGCCCGCCACAAGTTTCTTTTCGGAGCGAACATCTTCATGCTGGGCCGCTGCAAGACGCCCGTCGACAACGCAGCCTACGAGAAGGCATTCTCCGGCCTCCTCAACTACGCCACTGTGCCCTTCTACTGGTGGGAATACGAACCCCAGCCGGGCCACCCGAACTACGCGGACACCGGGCGCATTGCCGCTTGGTGTGCAGCGCACCACATCGCCATGAAGGGCCATCCTCTGGCGTGGAACGAGGGGCAGCCGTCCTGGCTGCCCGGCGACCTCGCGGAGGCGACGCGCCTCCAGATGCAGCGCATCACTGATATCGTCGGTCGGTTCAGGGGCGAAATCGGCAGATGGGACGTCGTGAACGAGGCCACGGACTTCGAACGCGAGTCGACCCGCGAGGGCGGCCCCACCCTGACTGCCGCCATCCGGCGGGCGGGCGTGCAGGAGTGGCTGCGCACCGCCTTCGAACGGGCCCGCCATGCCAACCCGGGGGCCACGCTCGTGATTAACGACTACGTTACGAGCGAAGACTACGTGCAGAAGGTGATTGCCAAGCTTGTGGACGACTCCGGGCGGCCGCTCTACGATGTTATCGGCATCCAGTGCCACCAGCACCGGCGGGCATGGTCAGCAGCTGAGACCTGGCATATATGCGAGCGCTTCGCCAGGGCCGGGAAGCCACTCCATTTCACCGAGGCGACAATCCTCTCCGGCGAGCCGGGTTGGGAGCTCAAAAAGGAGAACCCGCAGCTCGACTGGGCCAGCACCGCCGAGGGGGAGCGGCGGCAGAAGAAGGAGGTGGTCCAGTTTTATACCGTGCTCTTCAGCCACCCCGCCGTGCAGGCCATCACCTGGTGGGACCTGTCCGACCAGGGCGCATGGCAGGGCGCCCCGGCGGGGCTGCTCCGGGCCGACATGACCCCCAAGCCCGCCTACGAGGCGCTCCTGAGGCTCGTCAAGGGCAGGTGGTGGACGCGGACCGAGGTGAGCGTGTCGCGCCGGGGGCGGGCACAATTCCACCGCTTCTACGGCGAATACAGGGTGACTGTGGAGGAGGGCGGGCGCGAAATCAATGGGACGTTCACATTTGACGCGAGGACTCCGCAGCCAATCGAAGTCAGGCTGGAGTGATTTCGCACATGGCATGCTTGCACCGAGCGTGCGGTCCGTCCGGCTTTGTGCTTGGCAGCCGGCGGGGGATTAGAATGGTGGTGGCTCAAAGCTTGTCCGAACTGACGCGTGTGTCGCTCGCACTGCCGGTTTGTGCAATATTGAGCCGTTCTGACCCTAGTGCGGCGGGCTAACGCCCCAACATCGAACGATGGCCGCTGTCCTTCAGCGCAGCCCTGGCGCGGTCTTCATCCATCCAATCCGGGTGCGGGACCGTCAACGGCGGTACGGCAGCAGGCAAGAGCGCAGGGACGTGTTGCTTGACCGCCGCGTCCGCCAGAAGGTATCCGTGGTTTTCCAGGACCGCTGCCTCGGCGTCGGAAAATGAGTCGAGGTCGGTGCGGATTCCCGCTATCACTTCGGACGCCAGCTCTTTCGAGTACCCGGAACTGCCGCCGTAGCTCGATGTCGCGGCGCCGATGCCCCAGTACGTCCCCTCCATGATGCCGCCGATGAAACTCGCCATCAGCCAGCGTCTCCGTACCGCCAGGGCCTGGTTCTCCGGTATCGCCAGGTAACGCTTCACTTCCCAGATGAGTCCCGTGTCGGAACAGGTGCCGAACAGCGCCCCACCGTCCGAGCTCAGCACGATCGCGTGCTCCTTCCACACGGGCTCCAGCCCCAGGTTGTCGTAGACCCCGCCATCACTGAGCGCCAGGCCGCGCATGCGCTCGTCCCTCTCCGCGCCTCGCGGGAAGCTGCCCCCCGTCAGCCTCGCAGGGTCGAGGTGCAGCCTGAGCGGCTTGAACATGGGCGGGAAGCAGGAGGATGCGCCTGCCGCGAGCGCCACGGCATATTCTGGCGGCGGGGGTCCGTGCCCGGCTTCGTAGTCGCCAATCCGCGTCTTCTGGAAAACCCAGTTGGTCCCGAACGCGAGGTCGGTGGCGCAGAACACGAATCGCGGGGCATCGGGCAGGCCCGCGAGCTTGAGCGTGGTCAGGTGCTTCTCATATTGCCCTGCAAGGGCCTCGCCTCCCGTCTTCCATGGCAGGAGCGAAGCAATAAGCGCCGGCGTGCGGATATTCGTGGAAGTGAACCGGCGGAACGGTGCAGCCACACGGCTCTCCCAGTCGGGCACGGGGCCGCTCAGCGGCCACGGCAGCCGCGTGGAGAGATGTGCGCTGATGATGCTGCCGCCCGATACCGACGAAATTGTCTTCAGGTTGGAGAGGATGCCGAGCTCGTTCAAGCGCCGCACAGCACCGAGATGGAAGAGCGCGGCGCGGTAGCCGCCGCCCGACAGGCACAGCCCGATGCCGTCCCGCTCTTCTTTAGGCTTCGGCAGATAAGTGCACGCGGAGTGCGCCATGATGCTAGTACTGTCAGTGGACATATGCGCAACTTTCTAACATGGCATCCACCTGGGGTCCACGCCCTTGCGGAGGAGCCACGGTTCTGCTCTCAAGCAGCCGCAACGAAGGCTTGGTGGAGCACCCTAGTCTCGGCATCTCGGCCGCCGCACATTGAGGATTCCTTCCGCCTCCACGAGGGAGACATGCGGCGGGCGTGCCGCAAGAAGGCAGTTCGCGCACGGCCTAGGCTGGCAGGGCCTCCAGGAACTCCAACCCCGCGAGCGACCACAGGTCCGTCCCAGCACGCCGCGTCCAGACCACGCGGACCGGGATGGTGTGATGGGAATCCCCCCTGGGAATGATGCCCACCGCCTCGCCGGGTAGCAGCGCAAGGGGAGCGCGGACCTTTATGCCCCGGACGGAGAGGTCAACCGTGGAGGCCTCGTGCTCCACCCTGAAGCCCTCGGACTCCACCACGAGCCTGATTGGAATTGTCGCCGGCGTCCGTGGTGACCGGCAGAAGTCATCGGCAGGAGCGATTCCCATAGATGGCTCCTTGTCCTCGACGTTACCGTGTGAATATGGAGAAAGACTAGGGCACCAGCCGTCGGATGTCAAGCCACCGCCCCGTGCGCACGGGTGGCAGGCGAAGGCAGGGTTTGCCAGCCCGCCCGTTTGGGTGCAGAATTGAGCAGCCCGCCGCGGTTGCCTGTTGAGTGCCAGCAAGCGCGGAGACGAAGAATCCCGCGGCGAAAGGACCCTTGCCCGCCTGTTGACCCGCGTGCGAGGCTCATGCTGGGAAGCGCTGCGGATTAGGAACGGGAGAGAAGCCGCCCGTCCAAGACAGCGGATGGACATCTGACCGGAGAAACACCATGGGCTTCTGGCAGAAGCTGTTTGCGCCGTCATCTTCCAAGATGCTTGAGGCGGCCTGCCGAGGCGACTTCGGAACAGTCACGGCGTTGCTCAAACGCAAGCCCAGCTTGGTTTTCAGCAGGGACAACAAAGGCTATACGCCCTTGCACAAGGCGGCGGGAAACGGGTGCAAGGATGTGGCGGAACTGCTGCTGGCAAACGGGGCGGAGGTCAATGCCAAGGACAAAAAGGGCGAAACGCCTTTGCACCGAGCGGCGGAAAAAGGCCACAAGGTATTGGCGGAACTGCTGTTGGCAAGCGGGGCGCAGGTCGATGCCGATGGCGGCTCGACACCCCTGCACTTGGCGGCATTCCGTGGCCACAAGGACGTGGCGGAACTGCTGCTGGCAAAAGGGGCCCAGGTCAATGCCAGGTCTGGCGGCGGTCGGACGCCGTTGCACTTGGCGGCATTCCGTGGCCACAAGGACGTGGCGGAACTGCTGCTGGCAAACGGAGCCGACGTCAATGCCTGGACCTCCCATGGCACGACAGCCTTGCACGAGGCGGCACAGAATGGGGACAAGGGCGTGGTGGGATTGCTACTTGCCCGCCGGCCCGAGGTCAATGCCAGGGGTTCCTGGGGCATGACGCCCTTGCACTGGGCTGCGCGTAACGGCCACATGGAGGCGGTGGAACTGCTACTGACCGGCGAGGCCGAGGTGGATGCCAAGGACACCAGTAACGGCTGGACGGCTTTGCACTATGCAGCGCTTAACGGCTGGAGGGACGTGGCGGAATTGCTGCTGGCAAGCGGGGCCGATGCTAATGCCAAGGCCCGTGACCATCGGACGGTTTTGGACTTGGCGACGGTCAATCGCCACAAGGAGGTGGCGGCGCTGTTGCGGCGGCACGGCGGCTGTCAATCATCCGACGTGCTTACGTGACTGAGATATTGCGGAGGCGGCTGCGGTGCTATTGCAGGACAGCGGTCAGGAATATACCGGATGGAAGCCTGGCAAAGGCCCCTGGCAGCCAGCCAATTGGAGCAAGTATGAGTAATCTGGGCTCTTTGAATGGGGCGGTTCGGGAAGGCGACTTGGAAAGGGTCAAGGAGCTGCTCAAGGACAATCACAGTCTGGTCTTCAGCAAAGACAGCTTCGGCTGGACGCCTTTGCACTATGCGGTGGTCGGGGACCAAAAGGAGGTGGCGGAACTGCTGCTGGCCGGCAAGGCCGAGGTCGACGCCAAGAACAGCCAAGGCGAGACGCCGTTGCACGTGGCGGCGCGCATTGGCAGCAAGCACGTGGCGGAATTGCTACTGGCCAGCGAGGCCGAGGTGGATGCCAAGGATGACTATGGCGGGACGCCGTTGCACGCGGCGGCGTGGAACGGCCACAGGGACGTGGCGCAACTGCTGCTGGCCAACCAAGCGGACGCCAATGCCAGAGACAACGACGGCCTTACGCCGTTGCACGTGGCGGCGAGGGAGGACCGCGAGGACGTGGCGGAATTGCTGCGCCACTGCGGCGGCCACGAATAGTCTGGATGGAGGTCCGGCAATGGTCCGCGGCAGCCTCCGCTGCACGATGCCGAGGCGCGAAGCAATCAAGAGGCCACGGTCGCGCCGCCTAACAGGCTGGCAATTGGGTTGTGGTCCCGACGAGACAAGAGCGTCACGTGGAGAATCTGGGGGCCGTCAGTAATCGTGTGCTTTTGCTTGTGTAGCAACTGCTCACGGTGAAAGGAGCTCCAGCATGGCCGCAATGCGCTATTACTTCGCGTATGGCTCGAACATGGATGAGGATCAGATGGCATCCCGCTGCCCCGGCTCGCAGTTGTTCGGGCGTGCGCAGCTACCAAGGCACTCATTTCTGATTAACGAACGGGGTGTCGCATCGGTCATACCAGCGCAAGACTCCGTCACTCATGGGCTGCTGTGGACAATCACCCCGGCCGGCGAAAAGGCTCTTGACCGGTATGACGGTGCAGCTAGGGGACACTACGTGAAGGATTTCGTCGACGTTCAACCCGATGGCAGCGGCGAGACTGTCCAAGCTCTCATATATTTGGCATCCAACAAGCGACCCGGTGTTCCTCGGTCCGGATACCTTGAGCGGATTATCCAGGCTGCACGCGAACACGGCTTCCCACGCGAGTATGTTGCGGACTTGGAGTCATGGATGGCGACAAGGAAAACTCAAGGGTAGGTCGCTCACCGGCGGTCCTGCGGATTTGTGACCTCAAGCACCTTGATCTCCCCATCTTCGGGCTCCGTGCCATGCATGATGACACATGGGGGCCGCACATGGGCGGCAAAGTAAGCGACCACGATCAGGGTAGTCCTGGCCGTGGCATTCGCCTTGCCCGTTTTTCCGGCTCGGGCCGGAAAAGCCCGCTATCTGCCCTCACTGCCCTGGGGCACGGTACGGGACGCTCTTCTTCACGGCCTCGTCCACTTCGCCGGGCGTAAGAAGCACCGTGGTCGTGGTGGTAACCGCGCCGCTGGCATTGATGGCCAGCGAGGCCGCCGCCGCGCTTACGTTGTCCGGCAGGTTGACGAGCACAATGGCGTCGTGCTTCCCAAAGGCGAAATAGAATGCCTCCACTTTCCCGCCTGCCGACTTGATTGCCTTCGCTGCTGCGTCGCGGCGCTTGGTGCCGCCCTCCGAGAGTAACCCCTTCGCGCCTTCAGCCGTGTACGTCGCCTGAATCAGATACATTGGCATGGCCTCTCCCCCCCTCACTTGTTTTGGATAAGTTGTGTGCTTTTACCTAGGGCTAGACCATAGCACAGCCGGTGGGGGAACTCAATCGTGGCCGCTCTTGTGGCAAGCGGCCCGCGGTCCTGTGAGTATCGGCTTGCAGCGCGGGACACGCTTTCGGGTGCCTCGGGACTTGGTCACCCGTGCATGATTGGCAGGGTCCCGCAACGCCTGGCGGAGTGTACTGAAACCGCCCTTCATCCCACTCGCATTCCTGGCAGGTTGCCGTTCCGAGGTGCCGGTTCTCCAATTCCCGCTCCCGGCAGGGGGATGCGAGACCGTTTGACCGGGAGTGAGGCAGGATGTGTAAGACTGAGTGATGGGGTTTCTAGGTTGGGCCGCAGGGTCAGGTCATCGCCTATAATGCCCCGCTGGCCTGGTACAAAAATCCCGCAGCAGCCTGCAAACCCCTAAAGCAGCGAAAGCATCAGCAAGCTTAAAACCGAGGCTGTAATCGCCTCCTGGCGCCGAGTCCGGGGACGCAGGCGGCGGAGCGGTTTTTCGGTTCTAAAAACGCTCTTTGGGCCTGCCACGAGCCGGACACGTCTCGGCGGCGTGCTGGTTGTCCGGCAGGGTTAGATCCAAGTCGGAAGGCGACTCGCCGATGCCGGTCATGTCCTGGTCAAGCGGGCTGGGGAGGGGGCTGTTCTCTACGGCGGCAATTGCCATATCCGCTGCGGATTCCGCCGGACTTCTTGGTTGTGGGTTTCTGACCATTATTTCCTCCGTTCCCGGGCGGACGATCGCGGGGCGGAGATCCGAGGCTGCCTTCTCGATCTGATTGCCCCGGACCGGACCCTTCGGGCTTGCCCCCGCCCAATGCCTATCTACACGACCTCAATTTCCGCCGGCGGCGTGGGAGGCGTGCTCAAGAGAGTCGCCTCCATCGGCGGAGTAGCAGCATCGCCCGCCGATGGACAGTCCGGCTTCTGGTTGCCCGCCTCAATTGCGGCGAGAGCCGCCTCCAGGGCGGCAGACCTCTTGCCCGGCCCCCGCTTGATGCCTTGCAGCCTGGCGATGCGGCTCACTTGGCTGCGGCTGAAGCCCAGCGTCGTGCCTATCTCGTCATAGGTCTCCGACGGGTGCGACTCGATGTATTCGCCGATTCGAGCGTACGTTTCGTTTAGGTCCATATTGGCACCCTCCTATTAGAAGGGTTCAGTATCAAATATCTTCGTTCACAGGCGATGATCCCGGCTGGCCAGGGTACCGCCATGAGCAGAGCACGCTGACGGCGTTCTACTACGATGGCGAAACTTTGGGCTGGTCCTGCTTTGCGCAAGGCTGCCCCACCCACGAAATGACGATCGGGCAGCTCGTCGGCTTCCTCAGCCAGGAGCATAGCCGTTACCCCGGCATGATCTGGGAACAGAAGAGCGACGAGGAGCTTCTGGCCGTTTGGGGTGTGGATTCTCTCGAAGATGGTCCCGAAGCGGATGCCGCCGCAGGGTTGGAAACGGCAGCTTTCCCACCAAGCGATGCTCCGCCTATGGCTGGCGCTTGCGCCCCTATGGATCCTCCGCCGCCGAAATCGGAACCTGTGGCCGTCCCGAATCGAAGATCTATTTGGGGACCTCGAATCGGAGATCCTCCTTTCTGCCCCCCAGTCCATCGCCATCGAGGACCCTCACGGTCACACGGGGATTGCATTGGACTGCGACTGTGCGATGTACGGGAAGCTCAAGGAGTTTGCCAAGCGCTTCCCGCGCCTTCCGGAGGGGTGGCTATACCCTTCCATGCTTGCCATGGCGTCTGCCCTCAGGATCAGGGACGCACGGGGAAACGTCCACTCGAATACCTATGTGGCCCTGCTCGGCGAGGTGGGTCTGGGGAAATCCGACTGCATGGAAGCGGCCCGCCTGTCCATCCTCCTGAACTCCCCGAGGATATGATCGTCGAGGAGGTCCCGAGCAGCGACCGGGGGCTCGCCAACGTCTTGTGCGAAGAGAAACCCGTGCCCCCCGCGACTGCGCCCTCTGTCCTGCTCATGCTCGACGAGGGGAGCGCCCTCATGGCGAAGGGGGCAATCCAGGTCAGCGCGCTGCCCCAGATGATGAATCAGCTCTGGTCAAAGGAAAATGCCGGCGTGACGGACAAGAAGGGCCGCGCACCCTGTTATGGCAAGCTCTCCATGCTCATAAACCTGACTTGCAAGGACTCGTCCGAGTCTGCCGCCCTGTTCGGAAGCACCACGGTCAAAGGGCTGTATGACCGCTTTCTTTTTGGCTACTCAAACAGGCATGTGAAGTATCGGCCGCCCGATGTCAAGCCGGAGGCCATCATCCCTATGCCCATGACTATTCCCGACTGGGTGTGGGACGTCAAGGACGAATGGACGGGCGATATCCCCGAGCGCCGCAGGCTGGGCGAGCATGTGCTCCGCACCGCGCTCGTGACCGCCGCTGTCAACGGCGACCGGGAGATCACCAAGGAATGCTTCGAGGCGGCCCTCAGATTTATGGAGTGGCAGCAGCGGCTTCGCGCCGTCTATCGCCCTGGGCTGGCCGAGACCAAGGAGGCAGAATGCTACGAGGCGGTCTATGCTGCCCTCCATGAGCGATACACAAAGCAGCAAGCCGAGAATTTCGTCCAAAGGAAGTCCAAGGACTACGAAATCGCCATGGACGAGACACAGCGGTGGAAGCTGCTCCACTTCTCCGAAATCGTCAACTCCAAATCGTACTACCGCAGGTTCGCCGGGCTGATTGACCGGGCGAAGAGAAGCATGATTGACAACGAGATTATCGCGGAGGTCCGGGAGACGGAGGAGGACGAGCGGGGCCGCGAAAGGAAGGGCCGCAAGACGCCGTTCGTGGTTGTCAGGCGAACACTGAAGTAGATAGATGGGCACCCCGCCAAGGCGTGCCCGCGCGCAGTCAGGCGACCACAATGAGATAAAGGGGCCGGCGGGAAAACTGATGGCCGGGGTCCGCCCTGGCGGCACTTTACTTTGGATGACCGCCGGTTTCCGGTGGTGCTCCAACATCAGTGTGGGGGCAACGGTCGGTTTATCTGCAACCCACAGACTTTGTATTTCCAGGTAACTCAGGAAAGCCTGCCTGGGGAAGTGAGATTGTGAAGCACTACCTCAAACCGGCGGCGGCGAGAGCAGGCATTCAGGGGAAAGTTGGTTGGCACACTTTTAGGCACAGTTACAGCACGCTCCTGAGAGAGATGGGAACAGATATAAAGGTCCAGCAATCGCTTTTGAGGCACGCCAATATCACCACCACTATGAACGTGTACACTGAGGCTGTGCCAGAGCAAAAGCGGGAAGCAGCGGGGAAAGTGGCAGCCCAATTGCTATCTGTGGTACAAAGTGGTACTCAAGCAATTCAGTGATCGTCTGTAAATATATGATAGATTTCGGGATATAAGGTACTCTCCACAACAAACCTTTGAAAATCTAACAAAAGGGCGATAACCTGTCAAACTTGGAGTTAATTCGGTTGTGACGGTTGTCATTCCACCTTTAGCCGGATTAACTCTACGAAGTGGGACTTGAGAGTTCTTCCGGGGGACTGGACTATGGCTTTTGAGAATTTACTTTACGAAAAGCGCGATGGAATCGGACATGTGACCGTCAATCGCCCCGAGAAGCTCAACGCCCTGAACCGGAAAACCATGGACGAGTTGCATGTCTGTTTTCAGGAGATCGAACGTGACAATGAAGTGCGAGCGGTCATCCTTACCGGGGCCGGTGAGAAGGCGTTTGTGGGAGGCGCGGACATCAACGAATTGGCAGTTCAGACTCCGGTGGAAGGCAAAGAGCTGTCGAGGCGCGGACAGAAGATTCTGGACCTTATCGAGCATCTGGGCAAACCGGTGATTGCTGCCGTCAATGGTTATGCTCTGGGGGGAGGTTGCGAACTGGCGCTGGCCTGCACAATAAGGATCGCTTCCGAGAATGCGCGCCTGGGTCAGCCGGAGGTCAAGCTGGGACTCATTCCTGGCTACGCGGGTACGCAGCGCTTGTCTCGACTGGTGGGCAGAGGACGCGCCTTGGAAATGGTGCTGAGCGGAGAGCCCGTCAGTGCCGCCGAGGCCTATCGCATCGGGCTGGTCAACCAGGTCGTGCCGGCGCAAGACCTCATTGCCGCAGCCGAGAAGTTCGCGCAAAAGATCCTCGCCAATGCACCCCTGGCGGTGAAGTTCGCGCTCGAAGCTGTGAACCACGGTTTAGAAATGACCCAAGCTGAGGGCCAATTCCTGGAAGCAAATCTGTTCGGATTATGCTGCACGACGGCGGACATGAAGGAAGGCACGCGAGCCTTCCTGGAGAAGCGGCCAGCGCGGTTTATGGGGAAGTAGTCCGTTGTCAGTTTTCCGTAGTCCGTTGTTTCAGGACGCAAGTATCGAAACTGGATTTTGAAGATTGAAAGTCAAGATTCGGGCCGACTCTCTGCTCTGGATTTGCGACTATGATTCTCGACGTGGCCAGTCGAATATTAACCACGAACCACGGACAATAGACGACTGACCAGGGACGACGGACAAGGGACCAATGTCTTCACGTAGAAAATCCCGCGAATATGCCATGCAGATGCTCTATCAATGGGAAATCTGCGGCTATACTCCCGCCCAGGTGGCGGCAGGCTTTTTCGCCAACCAGAAAGCGGATGCTGAAGACGAGGGTTTTGCGCGCAATCTCTTCGAAGGCGCTGTGGCCAATATCGACCAGCTCGACGGCGTGGTTCGTGCCCATTCCGAAAACTGGCGTCTAGAGCGCATGGCTGCCGTGGACCGCAACATCTTGCGGGTCGCTCTTTTCGAGCTCCTCCATCACCGCGAAACTCCCCCTGCCGCCGTAATCAACGAGGCGCTGGAGATCGCCCGGCGTTTTTCCACAGTAGATTCCGTGGACTTCGTCAATGGTGTCTTGGACGGCATCCGCAAGAAGCTTCCATTGCAAGAGCCGAAGCCTGAATGAGGTTGGTTTGGAGTACGGCAATTTACCGCCGCGTGGTAGCGCCGGCTTTTAGGTCGGCAGTCTCCCGCCTTCCAACGCTGCGGACCTAAAGGTCAGCGCCTCCACAGGCGGCGCGGTCGTGCTCGTTGAAGGGAAGCGGCCGTAAGTGGAGGGATTCGACGGAAGATCGCGCTACATCTGCCTGCGTGAAAATGCCTCGATCTCCGTGAGCAAAGCTTTAACTTGCTCAGGGGAGGGAGCCTCGGCGTAGAGGCGCAGGACGTTCTCTGTGCCTGAAGCACGCACAAGGAGCCAGCCTGAATTGCCGAATCGCATTTTGACCCCGTCCAGGTCGTCTACGGAGGTTACCTTCAGTCCGGCAATCCGCTTGATCCCCCGTCGCCCCACCAGTCGAACAATGCGCTGGGCTACGTCCTTAGAGATTTCCAGGTCTACACGCCCGTAAAAGTGAGGACCGAACTCATCCGTCAGCTCTTGGACTAACTCCCCGAGCGTTCGTCCTCGATCCGCCATCACCTCCGCCAGCAGCAGGGAGTTCAAGAGTCCATCGCGCTCCGGCAGATGTCCTCGAATGCCGATTCCCCCGCTTTCTTCGCCGCCAATCAGCACGTCGCGGGTGAGCATCAGCTCGCCGATGTACTTGAATCCGATGGGTGTGACGTGCAGAGGAAGGCCGTATTTCCGGGCCAACTTGGTTACCATTTCCGTGCTGGAAAACGACTTCACCACCTCGCCGCGCAGCCCCAGGTCTTCTGCCAGGTGTTTGAGAAGGATTGAGAAGATCTTATGAGAATCAATGAAAGTTCCAGATCGGTCCATCGCCCCCACTCGATCGGCGTCACCATCGGTGGCCAGACCTGCATCGAAGTTGCCCTCCACCACAGCTTGGCGAAGCTGCTCGACGTGCGGCTCGATCGGCTCGGGATTCATGCCCGGGAAGAGCGGGTTGAGCTCCCCGTGGATTTCCCGGTATGGAATCTCCGCCTCCTCAAACAGGCGGGCCAGGCATCCGCGCCCGGCGCCATACATCGGATCGATGACAAACCGCCGGCCTGAGGATCGGATTCGATCGAGATGAACCAGCTCTTTGAGTCGTTCCAGGTACGGAACCACCAGGTCCAAGGTTTGGATGGCGGCCGGCTGACGTTTCCGCGGCCGGGCAGTCGAGCGGTCCAAGCGGCGAAGGTGGAGTTCGATCCCGTGTAGGATCGACGGAGGCGCGGAACCGCCATAGGGCGCCTTGAACTTCAATCCATTCCAGCGATAGGGATTGTGGCTGGCCGTTATCATGATGGCCCCCGCAGTCTGCCTTGCGACCACTGCATAACTGACCGCGGGCGTGGGCGCGGCACGGTCCGCCAACAGCACGGGGATGCCCCAAGCCGCCACAGTTTCACTCGCATGCCTGGCGAACTCAGCGGAAAGAAAACGAGTGTCGTAGCCCATCACGAGGCCCTTGGCCGGGTCGCTCTCTTCACAGACGTACTGGGCGATAGCTTCGCTGACGCGGCGCACGTTCGCGAACGTGAAATCCTTAGCAATTACACCCCGCCAGCCGTCGGTTCCGAATTTGATCTTGTCCACCATGGCCTCTCGATCAACAGCATCATTCCGGGCGAGATTCCTCGCTTCGCTCAGAGTCTGTGATTTTTTTGATTTTTGGCCATTTTCGAGCACTTAACTCATTTGTTATCAATGGCACTTTTCGGCAACATTCAAAAAAATCACGCTCTCTCAGGATGACAGCGACTCTCATCTCTTTGGGTGGGCCGCAGGCCCGGGCTCGCTCGGAATGACGCCTCGCGCGCGTTTCCGTGACGCTTGCGTGCGCCCCGCCTACAGCAAATCATCCCGACCCATACGTTCGAGTTCCTGAACCGCCTTCCCGACGTCCTGCGATCGCTCGCGCGCACATACCAGCAGCGCATCAGCGGTCTCGACGACGACCAGATCATGAACCCCGACCGTCACTACAAATTTCTTGGGCGAAACTAGCAAGTTACGCTGTGAATCGAGGCTGAGCCCGGCGCCGGACCGGACATTCCCTTCTGAGTCCTGCTGGCTTAGCTCGTACGCAACCGCCCAGCTTCCCACGTCGCTCCATCCGATATCCGCAGGCACCGCGTAGATATCCGAGATCTTTTCCATCAGCGCAAAATCAATGGAGATTTTTTGGAACTTGGGGTAGAGCCGGCGGAAAGCTCGCGAGCGAATTCCTCCGGCGTCGCCAATCTGCCTTACCAGACCTGCCATCTCAGGCTGGAAGCGCTGGAAGTTCTCGAGCAGCGTCGCAGCCTTCCAAATGAAAATGCCGCCGTTCCAAAGATACCGCCCTGAGGCGACGTAGCGCCGCGCCACCGCGAGCGCCGGCTTCTCCGTGAATTTATCAACCCGGAACACTTCGTGCCCTGCCATTCGGCCTTGCCGCCGCCCCAGGCGAATGTATCCGTAGCCGGTTTCGGGCCGCGTCGGTTTCAAGCCCAGGACCACCGATCGCTCCGGCTGAGACGCCACCTGGCACGCCGTAGCGAGCAGGCGGCGAAAAAGCGCCGGCTTGTTGATGATTTGATCGGAAGGCAAGACTACCATAAGACCTTCCGGGTCCCGCCGCGCGATCTCTTGCGCCGCGACGGCCAGCGTGGGAGCGGTATTCCGGGAGGCCGGCTCGCCAATAATCTGATTGGAAGGAAGACGCGGCAAAAGCCGCCGAATATTTCGCAATAACGGCGCACCAGTGAAAATGTAGATCCGGTCCAAGGGGATGGCCGGCTGGAGGCGCGCTACCGTTTGTTCGAGAAGCGAGTGCCGACCGAACAAAGTCAACAGTTGTTTGGGGCGCCGCCGGCGGCTTAGGGGCCAGAAACGCGTGCCGCTTCCCCCTGCCATGACGACGCCATAGGCATGTTTAAACACTGAATCTATCGTCATATTCACACATCAAAGACAACCTTCGCGATGTCTTCCGGGGGAATGTTGTGAGCCGCGAGCGGCCGCCTGAAGTCGTGCACGAGGTTGGGAACGTAATACTTCAGGAGGCGCGTTGTGTGGAGGGGGGCGAACCTATAGGCTCCCGCAGCCGGAGGGATGACCCATGTTTCCCCCGTCCGGTAGCCCAACCAGCCCGCGGTGTTCTCGATACGTCCTTCGCCCTGCAGAACGGAATAAACCTCCACTCGTTGCGGTGAACTCTTGAAGGTCGCTTTCTTGCGCAGGAGCATTTCCTCGAGTGCGAAGTAACGGCAAGCCGCGACGTACCGCCGAGTTCCGAAGGACTCCTGGAATTCCCACCGGGGCAGGCGGCACAGAGGAGGCAGATCTTCCTTTATCACGTCCATGCCCTTCGACAAATGAAGAGGACGAGGCTTCCCGTCCAGCCCAAGTCTGCCATAGTCGTCGAGGCGGTAGGTGAGATCTGAATTCTGTTCGACCTCGAATAAAACCAGTCCGGGACCAAGAGCATGCACTGTGCCGGGCGGTAGGAAGATGGCCTCATCGGCCTTGGGGCGATGGCGAGTGAGGAAGTCCTTCGACGTTCCCTTCTCGAAAGCTGATTTTAGAGCTTCCCGAGTGACTCCCGGCTTAACTGCCACGAGGATTTCCGCGTTCGGATCGGCTTGGAGGATATACCACATCTCACACTTGCCGACATTCCCCGGGTCGTGGACGCGCGCGTAGTCGTCATCGGGATGAACCTGCACCGATAGCCAGTCGCTTGTGAAGATGTATTTGGCGAGCAAGGGGAAACGCGCCCCCTCCCAAGCCCGCCCATGGAGCGCCGGTCCGTACTTTTCGGAGACTTCCGCCAGCGTAAGGCCTGCGACGGGGCCATTCAGGAAACGTGAGGTGTCGTCGTTGGACCAAACTTCACCGATTAATTCGCCGGGCTTGCTCGGGCCCCTCGAGACCTCCGCTTTGCGGGAAACCGGAAGGTCGGTTTCTTCCTGCGCCGGGTATATGGGCGCGAGATCCTCCCGGCCCCAAATCTTTGGTTTAAGAACTGTGGAAAGCTGAAGAGGTGTGTTCAGCGTGGACATGGTTCATTCACAACTTGGAGAAGAACGCGGCCATACGTCGCAACCCCTCGTTGATGTGTTCAAGTGAGGTTGCGTAGGAGATACGGATATGCTCGTGCGTTCCAAAGGCGGTTCCCGGAACAACAGCCACGTGCGCTTCTTCGAGCAGGCGTTCCGCCAATACGGATGTATCGCCCAAACCGTCCTTCTTAAGATAATACCCGACATTCGGGTAGGCGTAAAAGGCGCCGTGCGGAGGAACACAGCGGAGGCCCGGTATGGATTTCAACCCCTCCATGAGGCGATCCCGTCGTTGACGATACTCCGCCAGCATCGCGTGCACCGGTTCCTGCGGCCCCTCGACGGCCGCCAGCGCGGCCTTCTGCGCAATGGAGTTGGGGTTCGAGGTCGAGTGGCTCTGGAGCTTCAGCATGTTGGCCAGCAGTCGGGCCGGACCTAATGCAAATCCGACTCGCCATCCCGTCATCGCGTACGTTTTGGAAAAAGAATCCACAATCAGCAGGTGTTCACGCTCTCTCGAGGACCCGAGCGAAAACGGCCTGCGCCCGTCGTAGACGAAATGGCAATAGCATTCGTCTGAAATCAGAAGCAGGTTATGGCGGATGGCCAACGCCAGGATCTTCTCCATCTCCCCGGGCGGAACCACGGCGCCGGTGGGGTTGTGCGGCGAGTTCACGATGATAAGCCGGGTCTTGGGGGTGATCAGCTTCTCGATGGCTTTGGCGTGCACGGCGAAGTTCTCGCTCTCGCTGGTTTCCAGCAGAACGGGCTTGGCGCCTTCGTACTTGATGATTTCAAGGAAGGTTACCCAGTGTGGTACCGGTAGGATGACCTCATCGCCTTCGTTGAGCACTGCGGACATCGCTTCAAAGATCGCCTGTTTTCCTCCCACGGTCACCAGGCATTCCTCAACCGTGTAGTTCGACCCGTAGTCCTTCGCGTGCTTTTCCACCAAGGCATGCCTTAATTCGCGAATTCCTCCCGTCGCGGTGTACTTGGTGAAATCATCATTAATGGCGCTGATGGCGGCTTTCTTGATGTGGTGCGGCGTGGGGAAATCCGGCTCACCGGCGCCGAAGTCTGCCAGCCCCGCATCCTTGACTTTCAGCTTTTCCGCTCTTTGCAGAACGGTGGCGATAGTCGAAACCGAAATCCGGGAAATGCGCTCGGAAAGCCGCACTTCAACCTCCCTTAGATTTTGCCTTGAAAAACCTTCTGATGAAGCCGATCCTCAACCAACGGGGGAACCAAGTCTCTCACCGACCCCCCATTCTGGAAAATCTCTCTGACCAGGCGGGAACTGACGTAGTTGTAGGCCTCAGCGGGGACCAGGAAAACCGTTTCGAGGCTCGGCTCAAGCTTGCGGTTCATGATGGCCATCTGAAGTTCGTACTCATAGTCGGTGAAGGCGCGAATGCCGCGGAGTATAATCCCTGCCTTCTTTTGCTTGGCGAAATCTACGAGGAGACCTCCGAAGGTCTCCACAGCGACATTGGGCATTTCGCGCGTGGCTTCCTGGAGCATCTCGACGCGTTCCCTGACCGTGAAAAGCGGCGTCTTGTCCTGGTTCGTCAAAATAGCGACAATCAACTCTCCAAAAATCCGCCGCGCTCGTTCGATGAGGTCGAGATGACCATTCGTGATCGGATCGAAAGACCCGGGATAAATCGCTAGATTTTCGGGCATAAACTGTTGGGTGAACCACGCCCCCGACGACTGGACCTCAGAGAGTTATTCTAACGTTCGAGGTGGAAGGTTGTAAACGGGAATCTACGACCCTAGGTCGTTGGCACCATTCGGCCTTTTGCTTCGTTGGACTTGTCAGCGTGGCAGGAGCGGCAGAACTGTGCTGCGCTGTTGCTGGTGGCTGAACTTCCGGGATTGTACCAGCCACGCACAAAGAAGCGCGTCGGCTTCACCGCCCCATTCGGAGTGCTGAAATAGGGCATGTCGTGTTGGTCGTGGCAGGTGGTACAGGTGATCCACGATCTGCTGGTCACCGTTGTGCCGCTGACAGTTGACCCGGGCACTTTAACCAGGTGATTCAACGGACCGTCGCCGTCTGTCACATCAAAGTAGTCGGCGACGAAGGCTCTCCCTTTAGGGCCCGCGAAGGTGATGGAGCCGTCCGAGTTTACGGTGCAATCCCACTTCTTTTTTCCGCCGCAGGAAATGGTCGCGTCAGGTCCCACCGGATGGCCGTTCATATAACTTCCGATCGTTGATTCATCGTTTCCGAGCAGCGTGGGAGGATTGAAAGTAACCCCGGCGATGCGAACGGTCTCGACGGTCGTGCCCTTCATCATGTCGCTCGTCGCCAGGTTGCCGTCGTGGCAGCTAAGGCAGGCAACAAGGTCTAAGTAGCCGTTTCCTGAAAGGAACGGAATGCCTCCTCGGCCGATGTCCGGCAGCGTGGCGGTAGATGCGCCGAGCGGATGGCTTGCAGACGTCAGGGAGATCCCATAGTGGGGAGATAGATCCTGACCCCAGAGTGCAAATCGGCCGCTGCTTCTGGAGGGCTTGGCTAGGTTTCCGGGCGCGCCGTTGTGGGGCGTGTGGCACGCCACGCATCCGCGGCCGTACACGTTGTGCGCACCGAGCACGTCTTGCGTCGGCGAGGTGACCTGCGCCGCGGCGATTTCCGCGGCCCAGAGAATCACGAAGAGCGCAACTGCGAATTGCTTCCCACCCAACATTTCCTCAAGTCGTTGCGGCGACCTTCGCCGGACTTGCAATGCCGTACATTCCTTCAAGTACAGTCTGCTGCACGGAGACGGAGTGATACTACGCATGATGCGTTTCATCCAGCACCTCCAACCGCTTCCTTTGGACCCGGCGTGATCCACCGAGTAGTTCATCGGCGGCATTCTAGTAGACTTGAGGGTTGTTGTAAAGAGTACGAAAGTTACGTACAAAAGGTACGTTCTAAGGCGAATCGAAGAGGGACAGCGCAACGGGTGACTGGCAGCGGGCGCTCAAGCGTGTATTCAAGGAAGCGAAAATCCCCGATGGACACGCCCACCGATTCCGCGATACGTTCGCAGTGGGCTTACTTCAGGCGGGAGTACCGATGGACCGGGTATCAGTCTTACTTGGACACAGCAGCATCAAGGTCACGGAAAAGCACTATTCGCCCTGGGTGCGGGCTCGGCAAGAACAGCTAGAAGCAGATGTGCGGCGGACTTGGGAGGCCCCGTTGTGGAAGTTAAGAGCCGTTTGATGTGAAACCATAACCCTCATGCGAGCATATGTCCTTGAGGGTGTCCCTGACCTCACAAACCGGACAAGTCGGAAACCAAATCAAACCGAGAAGCGCCTCCCAACCGTCCTGCGTTGTGATAGACTCCTGCCGGTTGTTTGCCGCAAGCCCGAGAGTTCAACCCGGAGGGACTAGCTATGAGTGAGACAGAACTTGTCGAGCGACTGGAAAGGCTCGAACGCGCACATCGGCGGCTCAAAGGCTTTGCCCTTGCCGCCATCGTGCTGGCAACCGCCCTCGCCACGATCTACGCGACGCAGCCTGTGCCTCAAATTATCACGGCCCACGGGTTCGACCTACTGGATAAGTCGGGAAAGGTGCGGATTATGTTAAATACGATGACAGACTCGCCCGTCATCGCCATATTGGACGCTGAAGGTAAGACGCGCGCGTCAATGGGCATCGACGGGCCGAGGGGGCCGGTCATCGAGTTTGACGATGCGCAAAGCACGGCGCGCGCCAGAATTCAGCTCGCTTCATCTGGAGAACCGAGCATCTCCCTTTCCGATGCGAATGGAAATCGACGTGCGATTCTTACCGTGTTTAAAGGTAGCCCGTACCTGTGGCTAAGCGACGAAAAGGAAAAGAACCGATGTGAGCTGAGCGTCTATGCAGATAGGCCGAACCTTACGCTGTCCGACCTGCAAGGTTTTGAGATGCGCCTAGGTCTCTGACCGCCTAAATAGATTCCTTTTATAGCCGAACTTTGCGCGTGCCCCCGTGCGCGTGAACTGCCAGTTGATCTTGACCCGATGGCGATTGACCTGGCGGTTCCAGGCTCGAGACTC
>Ga0326728_10009634_pt1 | contig 23117 bp, 17 predicted proteins | sample MB3enrmetagenome_FD_207602 | JGI IMG/M metagenome (GOLD analysis project Ga0326728, IMG submission 207602) | Lab enriched peat soil microbial communities from McLean, Ithaca, NY, United States - MB31MN | ecosystem: Environmental > Terrestrial > Soil > Wetlands > Peat | place: USA: New York... | reverse complement strand
CCGCCTTGGCCAGCACAGTCTGCGTATCGGGATCAACCTGCGGCGAAACGAATGTGACTTCCGTCTCACCCAGCACGGTGCCGTTCTCGTCCAGCAGTTTCACCGGCAGGCCCAGCCGCAACTCCTTTGCCCGCGAAGCCGGCACATACACATACGCCTCCAACGCCCCCGGTTCATCCACCGTCGTCAGCAGCGTCGAGACCGTCACGCGGTCACCCACGCGCACGGGAATATCCCCCACGATCCCGTCCATCGGAGCACTCACGCGGTAATAGTGCAGCTCCACCTTCTGTTGCTGCACCTGTTGTTCCAGGGATTTCAGTTGCGCCACCGCGGAATCATAATTCGTCTGCGCGTTGTCTAAATCCATTTTGCTGACGACCCCGGCTTCGAACAGCTTCTGTGCCCGTTCCAGGTTCACCTTCGCCAGCTTCACCGCGGCTTCCTGCGAAGCGCGCGCCGCATCCTGGCTGCTGACCGTGGCCTCCTGCTTCATCGGGTCGATCTGCAGCAGCGCGTCTCCCTTCTTCACGCGATCGCCCGATTTCACGTCAATGCTTGTGACGTGTCCCTCCACCTGCGGGTTAATCGTTGCCGAGTGCCGCGATTTCAGAATCGCCAGGTATTCCGTCGTGTCCGCGATCTTTTCCGGCACAACAACCAGTACCTGCACGGGCATTGCTGGCGGAGCTCCGCCTGCCGCGTCACCGGCGCTCGACTTCTGCCCGCACCCACTCAAAAGCGCGCAGACCAGCAGCATCCCGGTGAGAGTGTTCACCCGAGACCATGCCCTTCTGCCGCCCGAAGTGGTCAACTGTTGTAGGACGAGTGTGCGCATGGGTTTAAGAACCTTTTATGGTACGACAACCGAACCGGAATCTGCATCGGAAAATACAAAGCAACTATTAGACGCAGCCACGCGCCTTTTAGGTGGAGGGGGGAACTTCAGTACATGTCGCTGGCATCGATCTTCTTACCGCTCAGGCCCAGTTGCAGAACTTCGATACTTTCCGGGCGGTCAAACACTTTGCCGGGGAACAGCCGCTTGATCACCACGCGCAGGCCGCCAAATGCAATCCCTATGCCGGTAGCGAACCCCAGGAACAATCCGGTGTACAGGAAAATCTTCGCTATCATTACCACCATCGGCGGGTCCGTCGCCGTGTGGCTGGGCTCGTTCCACGTCACTTCGGTGTTGTAATTCACTTCGTCCCGGATGGCTTGGGCGTGCATCGCCGACGTGGGCTCGAACACCAGTGAGAGCAGGGAAGCCTTGCGCTCCACTGTCACTCCAGACCGCTTGGCCGCATCCGGTAGCGCCTCTTCCAGATGGTGCAAGTGCTGTTCCGCCAGTTGCGGCGTCGGATATTCCAGCAGCAGCAGCACTCCGCTGCCATACTCTCCTTGATACTTGGCCAGCATCGCTTCCACGCCCGACTGGAAGCCCACATGGTCCGCCAGATCCGCGTATGCTCGCTGACCCAGCGAAGCCATCGCCGTGCGGAAGCCCACCGGCCCCAACGCATACTTCTCCGTCCCGAAGACACGCCATTTCACCGGCAAGTAGCTCTTCAATGGCGGATACGGCGTCTTATCCGCTTTGGCCGCGAGCGCGTTCCGGAGCGTTCGCAAGTCTTCCAGCGGTATTTCCATGGAGGAGGACATTCCTTGCATCACGAGGTTGCCGGCCAAAAACAATCCGGCGCCACTCGCGATCGTATCTTCCATGGTGCCAGGCTTGCTCACTGCGGGATCGAGCAAAGCCGTGTGTAGCTCGTAGGCCCCGCTAGGGTCGCCAAGCACCCAAAGACGAACAGACCAACTCTGATCGCCATTCTTGTAAGTGCGATTCTCGACCCGGACCAACCCGGCTTCGCGAAGCATGTGTCTATCCAGGCTGGAGTCGCTCCAGTCGGCAGGAAGTTCTTTGAGGCTGTAGTTTTGCGCGGGCCCATCCGCCAGCCATGGCCCAATCCGGTCTGGCAACAAAGCAGGCTCCGCCGCGGCTCCCGCCGAAGCGAGCAAGCCCAGCAATATCACTGCGTAGAATATCTTGCGCATCACAATCTATTAGATGCCATCTAGACTACTTCTGGTTCCTGGATTGTTCAACTGCGGGGATAACCGCTGGTCGGTTCGGCTTTCCGGACGAGTTTCCCGCCATGCTGTTCAGGCTCTCCAGGTAGGTGGCCACTCCCTGATATAGTCCTTCCGCAACCCGCTGCCGGTGTTCCGGCTTCTTGAGAAGTTGTTCATCCGAGGGGTTGCTCAGGAACGATATCTCCGTCAGGATCGACGGCATATCCGCCCCAATCAGCACCACAAACGGCGCCTTGCGCACGCCGCGGTTTCTTACCGGCCTGGCCGTCTTCTGGATCCTTTTCGACAGCGAGTCCTGCACATCCTCCGCCAGTTCCTTCGATTCGTCGATCTTTTCCGTGCGCGCAATCTGCTTCACCACGTCTTCCAGGTCATGAATCCCTTCCTGGGAAACCGCATTTTCCCGCGCCGCCACGGCCATCGCTTCCGGCGACCCCCTCAGGTTTAGGTAATACGTCTCCACGCCCCGCGCCCCACGATCTGGGCTGGAATTGGCGTGAATCGAAACGAACAGGTCGGCCTTGGCCTCGTTGGCGATGTGCGTCCGCTCTTCCAGCGGAATGAACGTGTCGTCCGAGCGCGTGTACACGATGTCCGCGCCGGGCAATTTCTGCTGGATGATTTTCCCCAGCCGCAACGCCACATCCAGGCACAAATCCTTCTCCATCAGTCCCGTTGGCCCGATGGTGCCCATATCGTGTCCGCCATGTCCGGGATCGATCACGATTCGTCCAATCTTCAAACCCAGCGTGCGCGTCAGCGTGGATTGCCCATCTCGTGTCGGTTGCGGTGCCGTCGCGGGCTGCACCAATTCCGGCTTGGAGCTGCCATTGCCAGTCTTCGTGCGCATCAACTTGCCGGCCGAAGGTTCCGGTATCGCCGCTGCAGGTGAACTCACTGGTGCAGGCACCACTTGAGTGACTAAGGCGCTCGTCGCCGGCGGCTTCACTCCCGCCGCGCTGTGCCCTCCCGCATCGTCCACCGCGGAACCTGTCTTGGCCGTCCGCGCCGCACCAGCGGGAGCGTCTCCACTCTCTTTCGGACTCGTCTTCCCAATTCCATTCGCCTTGGCCGTCTCCACCGCTTCCGGCTTTCCCCCGTGGCTCGTGCTATACAGCTCAATCACCAATCGCGTCGGCTTTCTCAGCAGGGAAGCCGCGTAATCTTGCACGCCATTCACGTCGAGCACCACGCGCACGACACCCGCCTGGTTTTGTGCCACGCGCACCTTAGTCAGCAGATTTCCGCTCACTTGCACGTTATCTCTCGCCACATTCGGGCTGAGCCGCGCCGCGTGCAGATCGAAATAGATGCGGTCCGGATTCGCAATCCGCCCGGACGCGTACTGCACCAAATCCTCCAGCTCAATCAGCACTTCCGTGCTGTCCGGCGTTACGCTCGTCTTGATTCGCTGTACCCGCGGCACCTCCACGGATTTCGCACTCTCTCCGCCGCTTGTCGCTTTCCGGACCGCAGGCTCGGCCGCTTCGCTCTTCGGCGCCGTCACGGATACGGCTGCCGGCGAGTTTGCCAGCGCCCCGTTCATCGCCGTCAGATCGCCCGCCTCGGCGTTCCGCATTAGCGCCAGTTCCGCCAGCGCTTCCTGCACTTCTCGCTTGTGCGTCGAGCGCGGAAACTTTTTCTGGAAATCCTGGAAGCTCTTCGTCGCTGCGGCGGAATCGCCCAATTGGGCTTTCTGCAGTTGCGCCACGCGCAGCATCGCATCCTGCACGTACTTGCTTGTGGGGTATTCGCGAATCAGGAAGCTGTAGGAATCCACCGCCGCCTGGTAGTAGCTGCGCCCAAAGTGGTCGCCCATCTCCGTGTTTAGTTCGCCCACGGCAAACAGCGCGTCCGGCACTTCCATGGCGTGCGGCGTAATGAAGTACACGCGCCGGTAGCTTGCCGCCACCTGCTTGTATTCGGCCAGCGTGCGCTTCTCGGGAGCCTTGGCATTCAGCGCCGCGCGTTGCTCCTCGGCTTTCACAAATTGCGTGCTGGCTGCTTCCCGCTTCACGCTGCTATGGGTTGTCGCACCCGTGGCGGGGCAGGGAAACGCGCTCCAGCCAAGCAGGGCAAAACCTAGCGAAGCGCCGGCGAAAAGCTTGTGGAAATATTTTTGCCCCAGGCTCATCCGTGTCTTGCTTCCCCCAAACTGTACCGCCCGCAGTGCTTCACTCGTTCGAGAAAATAATCCGCCCGTTGGCGTCCACTTCGCGGTGAATTGGGTTCGCCCGTTCATACAAATTCTCGAGGCGTCCTGAGCCCGGCCGGTAATACGCATCCTGCACCCTTTGCACGTAATTCCTGGTTTCCCGGTACGACGGAATCCCGTGCGCGCGATCCACCGCTCCTTCTCCCGCGTTGTATGCCGCCAGGGCCAGGTCCAGGTTGCCATTGAATCGTTCCAGCAACGTCTTCAGGTACCGCACCCCGGCATCCACATTCTGCTTCGGGTTAAACGCGTCGTTCGCTCCAAATCGTTGCGCTGTCGTCGGAATCAACTGCATCAAGCCCATGGCCCCCTTCCGCGACATCGCTCCTGGGTTCCAATTCGATTCCGTTTCGATCACCGCTCGCACCAGCGCCGGATCCACGTGATGGCGCTCTGCCGCTTCCCGAACCAGCGCTTCCACGCCGTCGCGGTCGATGTTCATTGCCGGACGGTTCCGGCCCGTGAACGAAATCTCGCCCGGCAAGTAAATCGCAGCTCGTGGTTTCGCGCTGGCCAGCTTCACCAGCGCCGGCGGCTCCGCATTTACAAACAATCGCCGCCCGTCCGGATTGGTCACCTTGGCGATCTGCGCCGCGCTTTGGCCTGCTGTTCCCAGCAGGACAACCGCAACCACAAAAAACGCAAGGGTGCCGCTTCGAATCATTGGATGTTGTGAACTGCGAATCGGCCTCGGGGAAGGCATAGATATAACAATTCGTTTTCGTCTGCGGGCCCTCTTGATTCGCACTCGGGCCGGCAGTGGATTCGTCTTGCTGCAAAACATCGTCCGCAAACAAGTGGCGCGAAATGCGTCACTTGCGGGACACGCTTCTAGCGCTGTCTCGGATTATAGCAGCGGTTCTAGCAGGGAGGGAACGTTCTGAAGGGCAGTTTTTAGCGCCGATGTGTCTTTTCCGCCAGCCTCGGCCAAATCCGGCCGGCCCCCTCCGGAGCCCCCCACCTGCTTCGCCAGCGCTTGTATCAGCTTGCCAGCATGGACTTTAGCCGTCAGGTCCTTGGTCACCCCGATGATCAGCGCCACCTTGCCATCCTCAGGCATTCCTAATACGACCACTCCCGAGCCCAGCTTCTGCCGCAGCGAATCCACCAATTGCCTCAGACCGTCCCGGTCCACATTGCCCACTTCGCCAACGACCACCTTCACGCCCTTGATTGTCTTTGCCTGGGCAAACAACTCATCCAACTGGTTGAGCGCCCCTTTGCGTTTCTGCGCTTCCAGTTCCTTCTCTAGGTTCCGCGCGGTCTGCGCCAGCTTCTCCACCGACGCAAGCAGGGCATCCTCTCCCACGTTTAGTCGCCCCGCCAGTTCGCGCAACGTGTTCGCCTGCTGCTGGTAATGTTCCAGCGCGCCCATTCCTGTCACCGCTTCGATTCGCCGCACACCAGCCGCCACGGACTCTTCGCTCACGATCTTCAGCACGCCGACATCGCCGATGCGGTGCACGTGCGTTCCCCCGCACAACTCTTTCGAGTAGAACCCGCGCGGCGCTCGCGGATCGGGGATCGTCACCACGCGCACGTTGCTCTCCGGATACTTGTCCCCGAAAAACGCCAGCGCCCCGGAGTTTAGCGCCTCTTCCAGCGACATCACGCCCGTCTCGATCTGCGAGTTTACGTGGATTTGCTCGTTCACCTGTTGCTCGATGTCGCGCAGCTCTTCCTGTCCCACCGGCGCAAAATGCGAAAAATCGAACCTCAGACGCTCCGGCGCATTCAGCGAACCGGCTTGCTTCACATGCGTGCCCAGAATATTCCGTAGCGCCGCGTGTACCAGGTGCGTCCCGCTGTGATTGCGCATGATTCGCGCGCGCCGCTCCGCATCCGCCACCACCGTCACGCGGTCACCTACTCGTAGCGTCTCCTTCGCCGTCACCTTGTGCGCTATCAGCCCGGCCACCGGATAAAACGCGCCCGTCACCTCGCCCAATTGCAGCGATTCCGAACTGTCGTAGAACCCGCCAGTGTCCGCCATCTGCCCGCCCGATTCCGCGTAAATCACCGTGCGGTCCAGCACCACCTCGCCCGATTCTCCCGGCTTCAGCTCACTCACCAAGCCGCCCTTGGCGTCGGCGCGGTGAGCGCCGCCAGTAAGAATGATCGCCTCAATCCGGCAGTCCTTCGTGCTCGTCTCAAAATAAAAATCCGGCTCTGTCCTGAACCTCTCCGCCAGCTTCGCATACGCCGGATTCGCCGCCTCCTTGTGCATCCCTTTCCACGAAGCCCGCGCCCGCGTCCTCTGCTCTTGCATCGCGAGATCAAAACCAGCTTGGTCAAATGGAATGCCTAAGTCGCGGGCAGAGTCCAGGATAAAATCCAAGGGTAGGCCGTAAGTGTCGTAGAGTTCGAATGCTCTTTTACCGGAATAAACACCCTCTTTTTGTTGAAAGGGCGTGCCTACGTAAGCAGTCAGCGGACGCAAGTCATCCTCGAGCTTTTCAAGGGCGGTGTCGAGGGTGCGAGCGAAGCGAACTTCCTCTGAGCGAACTACCTGTGGTACCGGGGCAAAAGATGGGCCCCGAAGTTCCGGGTAGGCAGCTTCCATCATTCGTTGCACCACATGGACCATTTCGGTCAACACAACGGGCTGCTTCTGCCCAAGAAGCCGAGCGTGGCGGATCGCGCGGCGCATGATTTTGCGCAAAACGTAGCCGCGGCCTTCGTTGGAAGGCAGCACGCCATCGGTGATGAGAAAGGTCGTGGCGCGGGCATGATCGGCGATAACACGCAGAGAAGCAGCGCCGCCTTTGCCTTCTTCGAGCGCTTCTTCTCTCTCGAAATCGACGCCGCAGAGTTCGGCAGCACGCTTCATCAGCGGAACGAACAAATCCGTGTCGTAGTTCGAGATCACGCCCTGCAACACCGCCGCGACACGCTCCAACCCCAGCCCGGTATCCACGCACGGCTTCGGCAGTGGCGTCAGCTTTCCGCTGGCATCCCGGTTGAACTGCATGAACACCAAATTCCATATCTCCACATACCGCCCGCAATCGCAAGGGAACTTGCAATCCGTATGGCCTTCGTCCGAAGCCTCCGGCCCCATGTCGTAATGGATTTCGCTGCACGGCCCGCAAGGCCCGGTATCTCCCATCGCCCAGAAATTGTCTTTCAGTCCGGGAATGGCAAAAATCCGCTCCGCAGGAACATGCTGCTCCAGCCAGTGCTTCCTCGCCTCTTCATCCACGCCCAGCGAATTGCCTGGCCCCACTTCTGCCCCGCCAAAAACCGTCACGTACAACTTCTCCTTCGAAATCCCATACCACTCTGGCGAAGTGATCAGCTCCCAAGCATACGCAATCGCGTCCTTCTTGAAATAATCTCCAAACGAAAAATTCCCCATCATCTCGAAAAACGTGTGATGCCGCTTCGTGAACCCCACATTTTCCAGGTCGTTGTGCTTGCCCCCGGCGCGCACGCATTTCTGCGCCGAAGTCGCCCGTGTGTACTCCCTCTTCTCCAGCCCCAGGAAAACGTCCTTGAACTGGTTCATCCCCGCGTTTGTGAACAGCAGCGTTGGATCGCCATGCGGCACCAGCGAAGACGAACGCACGCGCCGGTGCCCTTGCCCGTCCGCGCCCTTCTTGCTCTCGAAAAATTGCAAAAACTTTTCGCGGATCTCGTTGCCGCTCGGTTTCTTGTTAGTGCTCTCCGTCACGTCTGCCTCGCCTCTGTACATGCCAGCAACACTCGATTATCGCAGAGCCTCCAACCGCCCGGCAATCGCAGTGCATCATTCCACGGATTGCGGCGCGAGGGAAGACTTCGCAGTTTAGGAGGCCGGGGCTTCAGCCCCGGCGTTGGACCCCTGTTACCATTGGGCTTTAGCCCCTGAAGAAAGTCTTTTCGCCACTTTCTTGCAGCCAATTCAGGCTGGAAATCCCTAGGGCCTATTGCGCTTCCTCTGGCGGCTCCACTGGCGGCTCGACTTCCGGCACTTCTTCGTGGGTGATTCGATGTAATTCCCGCCGGATCAGATCGGAAGGGAAGCCCGCGGCCAGCAGCGATCGGTACATCGAAGCCATCTTCCGCTCGTCAATCTCCCCCCCGAAAGCACGCAGCTTCCTTTCGATCCTCTGCCGCACCAACGCCGCCGGGTCCGTCTCCTCGCTGGCATTCTTCAGCGCCACCTCGATGTGACGGTCCGGCACGCCCCGCGCTCGCAAATCCCGCGCGATGCGATACTCCCCCTGCTTGCGCGATTCCGTGCGGTGCCTTGTGAATTGCCGGGCATACCGCGCGTCGTCCAGCAGCTTTTCCCGCTTCAGCCGCTCCACAACACGCTTGACCAGTTTTTCGTCTTCGCAGCGCCGCGCCAGCGCCTTCTTCATCTCATGCACCGAATGCGCCCGCCGCATCAATGCCTTGATCGCGGCATCGTGAAGCTGCGCTTCCGTCTCGAGTTGCCGTGGTTTCCCAAACACACGAAGAGCATAGAAGTAACCGCTGGCCTAAACAAGGCTTCCCTTGTTCCGCCCAGTGCGAGAGCCTTCTGCACGCGGACTTTCCCTCATGTGGCACTGGCGTATTACTGTAAGTTCTTTCTACTTACTAACGTCGCGCTTCCACGGGTCACGAGTCACAAGTCACGGATCACGAGTCATGGAACACGGCTTTTGTTTGCGCAACCCCCGCTCTGTGCGCCAGATCACGCACCCTAATTTAGTCCGATATTACACTTTTCTTGGCGGACTAATTGAAAACACGGCAGTTTGCCTCTGTGCCTCTGTGGTACGCGAATTGCACTTCAAGACTTTGGGAGATCACCCACCATGGCCTACGTTATTGTTGATACTTGCACGAAGGACGAACACTGTATCGAGAGTTGCCCCGTCAATTGCATTCATCCCACCAAGGATGAACCGGACTTTGCCACCGTCCCTCAGCTTTACGTCAATCCGGTGGAATGCATTGATTGCGGCGCTTGCGTTCCGGTTTGCCCGACCAATTCGATCTTCGTGCTCGAAGAATTGCCGGAGGAATACAAGTCCTTCGTCGATAAGAACGCGGCGCACTTCAACTGAGCCGCATTTCTCTGCCCTGCCCCGAGCTCACCGCCGTCTCGCGGTGAGCTCGTCTTTTTTTTAGCCAGTGCTTTGCTGGTCCTAATTTGGTGTGGGTCTGCACCCCTCGCGTGTCCAGCCTACGAGGGGCAATCCATTCCGCGGGCGTTGATTGGGGGAAACTACTTGCGGGCGAACCTCTCGAAGTCCGCCATCTGCCGCTCCATCTCCTCGCGCGCCGCGTCGGAGGCCGAGCGGATACCCTGGATGCGCAGCGTGAATTCGTCCGCGTTGGACGCGCGCGCCAGCGCTTCGTCCAGCGTGATGAGTTCCTTGCTATAGAGTTCGAACAGCGACTGGTCGAACGTCTGCATGCCGTATTGCGAAGTGCCCGCGGCGATGGCGTCGTGGATCAGCCGCGTCTTGTCCGGATTGATGACGCAATCCCGGATGTACGCGGTGGCAATCATCACTTCCACCGCGGGCACGCGGCCCTTGTCGTCCGCGCGCCGCACCAGGCGCTGCGAAATCACGGCCTTCAACGTCGCGGCCATCTGCAAGCGAATCTGTTTCTGTTCCGGCGGCGGGAAGACCGCGATAATACGCTGAATCGTTTCCGTGGCGTCCAAAGTGTGCAACGTCGAGAAAACCAGGTGGCCGGTTTCCGCGGCCAGCAGCGCCGTCGAGATCGTTTCCAGGTCGCGCATTTCTCCGACCAGAATCACGTCGGGGTCCTGGCGCAACCCGGCGCGCAACGCCGTGGAAAAGTTCGCCGTATCCACTTCCACTTCGCGCTGGTTGATGAAGCTGCGCTTGTCGCGGTGCAGGAACTCGATGGGGTCTTCAATCGTGATGATGTGATCGGAGCGGTTCGCGTTGATGCGGTCGATCATCGCCGCCAGCGTCGTGGACTTGCCGGAACCCGTCGTGCCCGTCACCAGCACCAGCCCGCGCTGCTCTTCGCAGATCTTGGAAACCACCGGCGGAAGATTCAGCTCCTCCACGGTGCGAATCTTGGTGGGAATGACGCGCAAGACCATCCCCACGTTTCCGCGCTGCTGAAATACGTTCACGCGAAATCTGCCCAAGCCCGCCACGCCATACGCCATGTCCAGTTCGGCCGTTTCCTTGAACTTCTGCTTTTGCCGGTTGGTCATCATGCTGAAGGCCATCGACAGCATCTCTTCCGGCGTCACGCGCGGCACGTCCGTCAGCGGGGTCAACTGGCCGTCCACGCGCAAGTAAGGATGGTTGCCGACTTTCAGGTGCAAGTCGGAGGCTTTGTTCTCCACCGCGCGGCGAAGCAGATCGTCAATACTCAGGGCCATGTGCAGACACCCCGCAACAATGCGTTTCCTGATCGAACGTAGCACCACCCGCCCATGCCAACAAGGCAGCCGGGAAAGGGAGTTGCGCTCTAGTTACCTGAGCCTCCGTACAGGCAATTCCCGTGATCCCTCACCCATGCCCTGCCTTCCCATCCAGCCCGCGCCACTCCTGCATTGGGGCACGCTCCCAACAGACGCCTTCCCGTAGGGGCGCAGGCCTGCCCGCCGCATTCTGGAGGGACTCCTGTGCCCCAAATGCCCAGACCTTAAGTTTCACTTGTCCGTGCGCATGTGATGTCCCAGATTGTCATTCTGAGCGGAGCGAGGCACTCTTTTCCATCGCACAAAAGGCGTGCGATGAATCTGCTTTTCCCTTGTGCGAACGGGACTTTACTTATGCGAGTGTCAATAGCCGCACGGTAAGATGCCAGCGGAACCTACCCCTCCGTCTTCCGCAGGAACAGCGTGTCGTACAACAATCCCGCTACGAATCCCCCGCCCAAGGGTCCCACCCAATAGGTTCCCTGATTCAGCCAGTGGTGCGAAGCGAGCGCCGGCCCGAATGCCCTGGCGGGGTTCATTGCCCCGCCCGTGAATGGCCCGGCAACCAGCATCCCCAGCGTAATCGTCAAGCCGATGCCAAATCCCCCGATCGCGCGGAACGTTCCTCGTTTGTCCACCGCTGTCGCAAACACCACCAGCACCAGGAAGAAAGTCGCCACCGCTTCTAGCGCCAGGGCGCTCCAGGTCGGGAAATCACGCATCAGTTCCGGCGTGCCCAGCGCCACGTTGCGCCAGGTTTCGTCGGGGATGATCACCTTCAACAGATACGCCGCGGCCACCGCCCCCACCAATTGCGCCACCCAATACGCCAGCGTATCCAGCGTGGAAAGCCGCTTGGTCACCCAAAACCCAATCGTTATCGCGGGATTGAAGTGCCCTCCGGAAATATGTCCGAGCGCCGAAACCATGATGGCCATCGTCAGGCCCTCCGCCAGCGCAATCGCCGGCAATCCCAGCCCGCCCGTGCTCCGCAGTTGCCAATCGACGCACACGGCGCCGGCGCCGAAAAAGATCAGCGCGAACGTTCCAAGAAATTCCGCAATCAGTTTTTGAGTGAGGTTGTACATCGCACGCCCTCCGGGGCACAGCCTTGAGTACAACGCGCTGCCCACGATTCTAGCCGGAAAGCGCACCCCGCGCCAGAAAGTATGATCCTTAGATCGACCTCCCGGGTTCTGTCATTTCGACCGGAGAGACGGCGTTTTTTGCCGTCTCGGAGCGGAGATACGGTTCTGCATCGCACGTTTTTTGTGCGATGAAATCGCTCCTCGACTTCGAATTTCAAGATGAAGCGAAAGATATTATAAGGCTAGCGCAAAGCGCAGCACGTTTACGCTGCTTGCCCTGAGCCTCGGAGGGCGTCTTGAAGGCGCTGCGCCCCATCTCGGCAAGATTTCCGAATCTTGCACAATCCCTACCGCGTAGCCGCCACCGGCGCATTCACCGGCGTCAGCCAATTGTGCCGATCCGCTTTCTTTCCGCTGGTTAGCGCGAAGAACTCTTCCTGGATGCGCAGCGTGACAGGGCCAGCGGCCCCCTTGCCGATGGTGATGCGGTCAATCGAACGGACCGGCGTAACTTCCACCGCCGTGCCGACGAAAAATACTTCCTCGGCAAGGTACAGCATCTCGCGCGGGATGTTCGCTTCCTTCACCGGAATGTTCAAATCGCCGGCCAATTTAATTATGGAATCGCGCGTGATTCCGGGCAAAATGCTCGCGGCCACGGGCGGCGTGATCAGCGCTCCGTCCAGCACCAGGAAAATGTTCATGCCGGAACCTTCGCTGACGTGCCCGCTGGCGTCCAGCGCGATGCCTTCGGCAAAACCATTGATTTCGGCTTCCATGTGAATGAGCTGGGAGTTCATGTAATTGCACGCTGCTTTGGCCATGGCCGGCAGCGTATTGGGCGCCATGCGCGTCCACGAGCTGACGCACACATCCACGCCCTTGGCCAGCGCTTCGGCGCCCAGATAAGCGCCCCAGCGCCAACACGCCATGTACACCTCGATGACCGAGTGCAGCGGGTTCACTCCCACTTCGCCGTAACCACGCAGCACGATGGGCCGTATATAGCAAGCATCGAGCTTGTTCAGGCGCACCAGTTCGATGGCCACGCTGGAGAGTTCCTCGGCGGTGTAAGGAAACTCCATGCGGTAAATCTTCGCGGAGTTAATCAGCCGCTGCATGTGTTCGTGCAGTCGGAACAGCGCCGGGCCTTGTTTCGTGTCGTAGCAGCGCATTCCATCAAAGACGGCGGAACCATAGCTGACCACATGGGAAAGGACGTGAATCATCGCGTCGTCCCAGTTGATCCATTTTCCGTCGTGCCAGATTTTGTCGGTCTTCTGTACCGGCATGGTTTGCCTCCCTGGCTAAATCAGTTTTACCTGTTCGCGAGTTCAGAATATGCCACGGTTCGGGGAGCGTCAATGAAAACACCCGGCTGTAAACGAAAATTCGCAACCATTTTGGCGTGCTCTTTTTTCGCGTTCCGGCCAAATTGGCAGAGATGGTGTCGCGTCCCTTAAGTTCGATGCATTTCTCTTTAGGGGGTCAGGGCTTTAGCCCTGACATAAAGCTCCTAATTTAAATTGGCCTTTAGCCCCTGAAGACTCCGTACTCTTTCTTTGTATTTCTGGGACACGACACTAGCGTTTGTCCGCCGTCGGCATGTTTTGCGTCGGCCGCCTTTCCCCCAGGTAGGACGAAGCCATGTTGGCTGAAGTTGAGAGGACCTTGCCGTTGTGATTCTCCCAGATGCCCAAAAGGATGAACGGCAGGATCGTCGCTACCGCCCAGAGCTTGGCATTGCGCGGTAGCTTGGCCTCTGGCTCCCAGCGAAAGAGCAGGGAAGAGACGATAAACGCGAGCGCTGCCCAGGCGGCCAGCGAAATCATCTCCACACCCAGAGAAAAAACGCCCTGGCGGTAAACCATGGCGCGTTGCAGTCCGCTCACGAGATAGGTCGCAGGTAGAAACAGCCCGATCCGCCGCGCAATCCATGGGAGAACCGATAGCGGCACGGTCGCACCCGACAGGAAGATCAGCGCAAACCAAAGCAGTTGGTTGATGATCTGCGTTTCCTGCATGGTATTCGTCACGCTTGCTACGATCAGGCCCAACGCGCCGAAAGACGCTATCCCCAGAATCATAAATGCGAACAAACTGATTAGGTTTCCAAAATTGGTAACGTGATAAATGAAAATCGCCCCCAAAAGCTGCAGGAAAATTGTGGGCAAAATCAGCGCGTAGTTTGCCAGGATGCTGGATGCGATCATGCTTGAGGCTGGAATCGGCGCCAGCCGGAAACGCCGTAGAATTCCCTGCTCGCGCCAGCTCACCAGCTGCATGCTCAAACCCCAAAAGGTCCCCATCACCGTGAAGGATAGGATTGGTCCCATCCAAAAGGTGACCTTTTCCGGCTTGCCTCCCGCCAAGATGCCGCAGAATGCGAAGAAGATTCCCATCGGCATCACCAGGCTAAAGAAGAGAAATGTCTTGTTCCGCAAAGTGATGCGAATGCGCATAGCCGCAAGCGTGAGTATCGTCTTCAATCCCGCAGCCTCCTTCCGGTCAGCTCGATGAACACGTCTTCCAGCGTGGGCGTGGCAATTTCCAGGCTCACCAGTTCGTTGCCCTGCGCCTCCAGGAATTTTACCAGCGCTACGATGGCTGGCGCCGTCCGCTGGCAATGCAGCACGTACGCCCCGTCCACTTCCAGCGCGTCGGCTACTCCCTCGAGCTGCCTCAGTGCCTCCTTGGCCGCCGGTTTGGCTAGCCGCACTTCCAAGCGCGTGGTGTCTCCTGAGCGTTGTTTCAATTCCCGTGGAGTGCCCGAAGCAATCAGCTTACCGTGGTCAATGATGGCCACGCGATCGCACAGCTTCTCCGCTTCTTCGATGTAGTGCGTGGTCAGGACGATGGTCTTCTTTTCCCGCTTCAGCTCTTCGATGATCGTGTAGATCTCGCGGCGCACCTGCGGGTCCAATCCCGCCGTCGGCTCATCCAGAAACAGCACCCGCGGATCGTTCACCAGCGCCATCGCCAGCGCCAGCCTCTGTTTTTGCCCGCCCGAAAGCTGGTTGTAAAACGAATGCCGCTTCTCTGCGAGCCCGAAGCGCTTCAGCAAATCATCAGGATTTCGCGTGCGCTTGTAGAAGCCCGCAAACAGCCGGATCGCCTCGCTCACACGCAATTTGTCGGGAAGGGAAGTAGCCTGCAGCGTTGCGCCAATCTCGTTCTTCAATTCATTGGGGTTTCTCTGCGGATCCAGCCCGCAAACCGTTGCCCGCCCGCCATCGGCCACGCGCAATCCCTCCAGCACTTCAATCGTGCTGGTCTTTCCGGCGCCGTTCGGGCCCAGCAGCCCAAACACTTCGCCCTCTTCCACGCTGAAGCTGACGCCGCGCACGGCTTCCACTTCGTCGTAGCGCTTCACCAGATTTTCCACCTGCAGAATGGGATTCGTCATAATCGAGAATCCCCTATGGTACCCCAGGTCGGCGATTCCTCGTAATCGACGCGGGCCTCTTGCCCCCCTCCACAGGCTGCAGAAGAACGATGAGACATTGTCATCCCGTCCAAAATTGACCTGTCATCCCGATCCCGCAGAGCGGGACCCGACTTTCTCTTCCGCGCCGATTTGTGGCGCGTCGGGCCGCGTAGTGGAGGGATCTGCTTTGCCTGAACATAGGTGCGAGGCAGCCGCCCGCCTAGAGTTCTAAGTATTCAGTTTTAAGTTTTAAGCTCAGATCGAAGAGGACCCCAAGACCTCCCCGCCCACGACGAGGGATGGGGCACCCAGCCGAGTTACCCGACGAATGGCTTGTTGAAGAATCTGCGTGAAACCCGGTCGATAACCTGTCTAAATCTTTTCCTCGCATCCTCGTCCGACATAGGACCGACTGATTTGTGTGTGAGAAAATCGCGAAAAAAATCATGAAAGGCGATGTGTTTCATCCCACCAAGACTAACCCTTTCCATCATGCATTCACGGAAGGACAGTTTGCCGCTTTTCAAATAAGGTCTGAGCATCTCGACATCTCCGACGTTGAGCACCAGTGGACCTACAACAATAATTCGTCGTTCTAGGTTCTGGACTCTCTTCAAGGAACCAAACACTTCATACAAAAACGGGTGGACTATTTCGGAGCCTACAAAAGTATCCTGAACGATTAAGATGGGAACGACGACGGCCGTCTTGCTGGTGTCGACTCCGGTTATGGTACGACGCTGTGCGGGATCCTTCGCAAATACCTGGCCGATCTTCCTCGCAAGCTGTGATAATCCACCATCTTCGCCCCTTCCGAACTTGCGGTTGATATCGTCTATGAGCGCCGCTTCGTCTTCCGCGTATTTCGCCTCAGCTTTGAGAAAGCCGCCTTTGTATTCCAAGACGAACAGATGGTTTCCGGCAGCGACAACACCATCGAACGATTCCTCATTTTTGTCCGAGAATTTCGGGGAGGGGATAAACAGTTCGTTCGGATCAGCAAACGAGGAAGCGAGAATTTCATTGACGAAATTCTCGAAGAGGTGTCCCCAATCCGTGAAAAGACTACTCCTCTCTTCGGGTGTGTTGAGCGAGTTGAAGATCGCCCAAAATAATCCAACTTCCAGTTTTTCCTGGACGAATCCTATATGCACGGGTATTACATTATCCGGCGCGACTTCCAAAAAAGGCGTCCGCCGAAGTGCTATGAAATCGTGCTGGCTCCTGAGATTGTTTGGAACTTGCAGGGCCTGCGTAATATTGCCTACCGTCGATTGCTCAATCTGCCACCACTTTGTTGTTGCTGGTTGCGCTTGTGCAAAAAAGGTCTTCGTATTAATACAAGCTAGTTCGGCGTGCTCCATTACTTGTTCCCATTTAAATGCGAAATAATGGGCCAAAATGCCGAAAATGAAATCCACATACTCCTCAAGTCCCAGTCCCGTTTTTGCCTTGAACACTGCCGGAATATTCAGTGAACACTTCGTCTTCCGCAGAATCTCCCCGAAAATGAGTTCGCTCCTTGCCACGCCTGCCACAATGTCTGGAGGATTGTTGACTTCGAGCCCGGAACCAACTTGAAGTAGGAGGGCGAGCCTTCTTCTCTTTTCCGATACGCGGTCAGATCTGATAGCGTGAGTTCCCTTGTCTGAAGAGAGCAAATCGTTAGCCATGACAAGGCATCGACCGAGAGCATGGCCAGCCTCTCGGTCGGAATCCGGTCTCCTATTTCCAGTCCTCCCTGCCTCAAGCAATACAAGTTTGAGTAGCAGCAAGAATTGGAGGCTGTGAAAAGGCTGACGCTCATCGATGCGTTCCGCGCCGAAAGTCTTTTTCATCTTGTCCAACAGTTCTTCATCTACGAGCAAACCCAGCATCAGCTTCTGGATTGGAATTATTTCCTGGGAATGAAATCGTCCCAAAGCCAGCAGCATATTCAGCCTTGAAATAAACCAAGCAGTATGTGTCTTATCGAATTGCTGAATTTCCTTCAGCAATTCGTCATACGATGGCCGCTCACCAAACATTTCTTTCCAAGTTGGGTAAGTAATAAGAAGGGGCGACATGGGTATCCCCGAATCCCAGAAAAAGAATTAATGTCTGGAGTGTATCGGAAAACGGTGGAGTCCATGAACAAGTTGATAAGAGGGGCTCATTCCGACGGCGCCATTTATTCCAGTTTCAGGGCTCTAGCTTTGAGTCCGCGGGGTTGAATTCGACGTAATCGAGGGCGGCGCGTTGAGGGCCATCTGGGCGGCCCTCCATGCGCAGCTAGTCGCCCGTTTTCAGGGGGATAGCTGGAATGTGGTGACGCTGGCGTTCATCAGGCTGGCTCACAGCCCCCCGTGGAACCGTCCGAAAGCATGGGCCAGCATGAGCGACATGATCAGGATGCCCGCTCCGAGGACGAGCACGTGCTCCGTCTTGCGCAGATTGAAGCTGCCGACACGACAGACAAGCAGATAGCCGACGGCAAGGTTGAAGAAGCCCCATAGGACATTGACCATCGAGGAGGACAAGCCTACCCCGGGCGGTGATGCGAAGGGACTCTGGAAGGCATGGCCCGAGATGCCATTGCCGAAATGGGGCAGCGCGTTCGCGAGGAAGGCGCCCCCGAAGAAGTACGACACATAGTGGTACCAGCGCATGGTTGCTCCCTTCTGGCTGCCAATGGTAGCAGGTCTCGCGCCAGACGCGAGTTCTAAGTAATCAGTTTTCAGTTGTAAGTTCAATGCAAAGAGAAACCCGCGGGTGGCCTACCCTTTGCGGGTTGTGCAAAGGGTGGGCTCTTCCTCTTTGCCTTATGCCGAAGAATCTCAGGCGCGAAATCTGGCGGTGCAAGTTTTAGGCGAAGTGCGGTCCAGGTACGGATTCGCACTGGTGGGTTGCATACGGTGCAAAAGGCATAGAAAAATATTTTCGCGTGCGCGCCGCTCTAATTGAACTAGCGATAAGTTATTGAGACAGATTCGATATAGTCGGCCAAATGTCGGTCAAGGTACCCGATAAATGCCTGCAGTAACTGCCACTCCGCCTTTCCGTCCAGAGTCTTGACTTCCGCTACGAGGACCCCGCCTTGCGCTTCATCCCAGCTAATCCAACCAGGATATTTCTTGTGCTTCCACCTTCCTTCCCTCTGTCGCACGAAGGTAGTGGTCCCGCCACGCAGCTCTCTCTCTGTTGCCTTTAGTAATGCTTTGAGTTTTGCCTTCTTGTTTGCCCGCGGTATGACTTGGAGGATTTTCATGAGGAAATACCTCACTCTGGAGCGAATGGGGTCTTTATTGGAACCAGCCCCGTGGCTGAGCCTAAACTTCATTCACTATTAGGTGACATGGTGACTACACGTGCAATACATATCTACTGCGATTGTACTGCCTTCCACGGAGCTCAACAACCTGCTTCGCATAGTGCTCGATCGTTGGCGAAAAGAGTTCAGTGCTTCGGGTCGCGGTTTGCGGCGGTGAATTCGACGTAATCGAGGGCGGCGTGTTCGGGGCCATCGGGGCGTCCCTCGATGCGCAGCTCGTCTCCTGTTTTCAATGTGATGCCCGGAATGCGATAGCGCGTGGAAGAATCTGCGTTGGGGACCGTGGCGGGGAAGTGCTCGTTGGCGCTCCATTCCGCGATGAGTTGGTTCGCCAGATACGCGCGGAATTGAGAGACGCCGTTCGATTGATCGAAGTAACGGACATCAATGGCGTAGCGGTCCGGAGCGCCCGTGAAATGAAAACTGGCCGTGCAGGACTCAAAGGTCGAGGGGCATTCGATTCCCTTGCCACCGGAAGCGGCCTCCCACGGAGCGACGTTGAACACCACGTAACCGCGCAACTCCATGTCCTCCGCTTCCACTCGGCCGGGGTAATGGCCGACGCGTCCGCGCTCATCCGGCACGCCAGAGGTTCGGGCGAACCAGTTGCAGATGGCGTCGCGCCAAACGATGGCGTGGCCTGCCTGATACTCGAGACGCCGCAACACGTCCTCGTAACGTGCCTGATCCACGCGGCCTTTCAACGATTGCCACTGGCCAACGAGCGCAGCGGCCCGGCTGGCGCCGTCATAATGTGAATCATAAATATGTTGGATGACCGTTTTCCCGGAATGAAGTTTGTAGGAATAAGGCACGTGATGGAAAAACAAGAGCAATTCGTCTGGCGTCGTTTCCAAGGACTCGTATTGCTTCGCAACGCCGGGAGCATATTGCGCGACATAGCCAGTCCCTGTGGCCACCGTGCGGTCCATGCCAATCCCCGATTGATCCGCGCGGTGCCACTGGCCCCAGCCATTTCGTTCTGAGGATTCCACGCAGGGACCGTAGTGACTGCCAAGAATGTCGGTGAGCGTGCCTGCGCCGAGCGGCCCCGTATAGCTTTCGTAGATGTTCCAGGACGAAAGCAGCATGGCATCGATCGTGTCCACGGTGGTTGTATCGTTGCCAAAAGTGAGCCGCGTCCATTCTTCCGTGATGGTTTGCGCGCGGAGGGTGGGATCCCACGCCAGGCGGCCGAAGCCATAAAGATTGGCCATCGCGAGCGGATGCGCCAGCCAGTTCGCATCCATGCCCACATTGGCAACGCCGACCAAGCCACCGTAGGGGCGCTGGTAGGTCTTGCCGGAAACCAATTCGCGCACGGGCGTGGATTGGCCCGCGTTGCGCATATCGAAATCGAGCACTTCCTTCCACATCGGCAGGAGATAACACAAATGTCTCTGCTGCCCGGTATATTCCTGCGTGATTTGCAACTCGATGGCTTCATTCGTTTTTTCCAGGCCGCCGAGCAGGGGTGAAACCGGCTCGCGCACCTGAAAATCGATGGGACCATGTTTGATTTGGATCACAACGTTGTCCGCGAATTGCCCGTCCAGCGGATGAAATATGTCGTAGGCCGCCCGGGCGCGATCATTTTTGGGATTGCGCCAGTCCAGGTGGTGGTCGTAGACGAAGCTGCGATAGAAAAGCAACCCGCCGTGCGGGTTCAGCGCGCGCGCCATCACGTTTGCAGCGTCGGCGGGAGTGCGTCCGTAGCTGGCGGGCCCGGCTCGGCCTTCTGAATCGGCTTTCACCACGAATCCCGCAAACTCGGGAATTTCCGCGTAGAGCGCATCCACCGTTTGCTGCCACCACGCGGCCACGTGCGTATCGAGCGGATCAAAGGTAGGCAATCCGCCGATGATTTTTGGACTGCTCACGTCAACGGAAAGTGCCAGGCGCACGCCCCACGGGCGGAACGCTTCGGCCACGCGACGCAGTTGCGGCAGGAAGGCGTGATCGAGAAGCCGTGGATTCGCGTTCACATTGTTGATGGCGCATGTGTTGATCCCCACGGAGGCCAGAAGACGCGCGTACTCGCCGGCGCGCGAGAGGTCCTCGCGGACGTGGCCATCTTCAAAAAAGATGGAACCCCCGGCATACCCACGTTCGATCGTGCCATCCAGGTTGTCCCACTGGTCCACCATGCGAACTGTGTTGGCGGGAACTTGTACCTCGTTCAGGGATTGCAAACTTTCCGCGCGGGCGATTTTGCCCAGGAAAGCGAACACGCCGTATAAGACGCCGCGATCGTTCTGAGCGGTGATGATGAAGCCGAAGGTGCCATTCATTTCTGTTTGAGCGAGCCAGTAGCCATCCGGCGAAAGAAATTGCGGTGGGCGAAAATCAGGGAGGATCGGTGTGATTTGGCTCAGCGTGCCAAGAAGGATGGCGGGTTCATGGCGAAGTGCGGTGGTAGTGTGAAATTCGCCGCCCAACAGACCACGAAGCCCGCGAGTCAATTCATGCTCGGCCGACTCCAGAACGGCAGAATCGCCAGCACGCACCACCAGGCGGGGGACAGCGGAGTAATTCGCGCTTGCTGCAGGATCAAGCCGGGCGTAACGCAGCCACGCCTCGCGGCCCGTCTCTGCCTGGAGTGAAACTGTTCCTGTGCCAAGCAGGAATGCGGCGATCGCGAAAACAGGAAGCAGCCGCCAGGAAATTCGCCACGAACCGGCGCACCGCTGAAAAAGCCATAAGAACCTCATTGCCCGCCGAATCTAACACAACTCCGGCACAGTAGCATCGAAAGTTAGAAGTCATCTCAGAAATGGTTCGCGGGAGGGCACGGCTTTTTACCCTGAGCGGAGCGAAGGGCAGCCGTGCCGAAAAGCATCGCAAATTCAGGGGTTTTAACCCCTGAGGTGCGCGCGGCGGGGCCGCGCAGCATTTATGAGATAGGTTTTAGTCATTCCAGGATTTGCTGTTATTGTTTGCGAGTTTTTCTGGGTCGGGTTGGCGGGTTTTTGACGCGCGGCGGATGCCAGTGGCAGTTTTCGATCTCCACGCGCGATTCCCGCAGCGTCACGCCTTCGCTCTCCAGCAGCTTTCTCTGTAACGAAGCGTATGGCTCACGGATCAGCAGTTTCCCGCGTTCGCCCACCACGCGATGCCACGGTATGCCTTTACCAGAAGGGGTCGCTGCCATAGCCCTGCCCGCGGCTCTCGCCCCGCCGCGCAGACGTAAAGCCCTAGCGAGCGACCCGTACGTGATAACACGGCCGCGCGGAATTAGTTTCACCAGCCGGTACACCGCATCCCAGGACATCTCGGAAGCCTCCATGGCTCAAGCGGCCTCAATCAGGTTGCTGAAAAAAGTAATTCCTTGTCATCCCGATCCCGCAGAGCGGGAGAGGGATCTGCTTTCGCGACAAACCCAGGAAAAAGCAGATTCATCGCGTACAGTGCACGCGATGGGGCAGAGTTCCTCGTCCCGTTCAAGCAGCGAACCGGGCTCCGAATGACATTTGTCGAGGTTTTTCAGCAAGTTGCTATGGTAAGAGCACCGCACGCGGCTCACAAGAGAAACTTGCCGCCGGCAAGTGTTGAATGAAGTGTAGGCTGCCGCGGCCCGCAGGCTTCGCGGCACAGGACCAAAACAATGATGGCATGCAGCGAAAAAATGGTTGCGGCAACAGCCGGCAACTGCGCGAGCATGGCTGCAGCGCCGGGACAGGCAACCATTGCTCATTCGACGCATCCTATCTTGCATCCTGTAGTGGAACTGGCTTACACTACAGCCACCAGACGGAGGGATGCCCATCCGCTTTCGGCTGCTGCTCCCTCTGTCCGGCAGCTTCGCCGAGGTTCCGCGATGGCTTTTGTTCGCCGCAAAGGAAATGCCTACTACCTGGTGCACAACGTGCGCCGCGGTGGAAAAGTGCGGCAAATCCATCTCGCGCGGCTCGGCGATCGCGCCCGCATCACCGACGAAATTGTTCGCGCCGTCAGCAAGAAACATCCTTTCGTGGAACTGGACTGGCGCACCCTTCGCGAGCAGTTGAATCATCAGATCGATTTGTCCGACCCGCAATCGCCCGCCGTTCAGAAGCTCGTCCACTCGCTGCGAAACCTCAATCTGGACCTGGCGGATTTCTTCCCGCCCGCTCTTCGTCTTTCCGAATCGCCCGCGGTGGCGCGCGAGCTGCTCCTGCAGTTGCGGCTCCTGCAGTCCACCATCCAGGCGAAGCTCGATCAGTTTGCCCGCAAGGATGAACTGAAGAGACTCGGCCGGACCAGCGGGCGCTTTGGAAGCGCGCATCCCGGATTCCGGGGGCGGTAGGAGGCGGCCATGGGGACAGCCGATCTTTCTCTCAATCCGAGTATTCGCAGCGCGGAAACTGTCGAGTTTCAGAAGGCGCTGCGTTCCAAGATCGTCGGGCAGGACGAAGGCGTGCAGGCGCTCGTCGAACTCTTCCAGGTCTTCACCGCCGGACTGAATTCCCCGGGCCGCCCGGTAGGCAACCTGTTGTTCCTCGGGCCCACGGGCTCCGGCAAAACCCGCATCGTGGAAGCGGCCGCGGAAATCCTGTTTGGCAGCCCGCGCGCCATCATCAAAATCGATTGCGCGGAATTCCAGCACTCCC
>Ga0326728_10009630_pt1 | contig 23128 bp, 22 predicted proteins | sample MB3enrmetagenome_FD_207602 | JGI IMG/M metagenome (GOLD analysis project Ga0326728, IMG submission 207602) | Lab enriched peat soil microbial communities from McLean, Ithaca, NY, United States - MB31MN | ecosystem: Environmental > Terrestrial > Soil > Wetlands > Peat | place: USA: New York... | reverse complement strand
TTGAGGCCGCGCTGAACGGCGAGAAGGCAAGGGCGAACGACCTGAGCCGCCAGGTCAAGGATTACTTCCAGGAGATAGGCGGCCTCCGTGAGAGGAACCAGGCACTGGAAGCCGAGATGGCGAAGGTAGCCCGCATCGGGAAGAAGGAGGAGATGGACTTCGCTGAGGAGGCGCAGTCGTGGCCGGGAATCTGGATTGGTGAGAAGCTGCCGCGCAACGGCGACTACCTGATGGCCTTCGCCGACGCGGCAGGCAACGCCCTTGAGCCCATGATGGTCGTCGACAACAAGGACAAGGCAAGCGTCGCCGAGGCCGACATCAGGAAGCTGGTGCGGGACGCCAGGGAGCGCAGGCTTGCGGCCGCCGTGCTCGTCACTCGGGAGGAATCACAGTTGCGCCACGTTGACCGCCAGCGCCGGTGGGGGCTGGAGGACGGGGTGTGGCTGCTGCGCACGGCCCGCGCCTGGCTCCCCCGCGACCTCGAAGTCCTGCGCCCAGTGTTCGAGCGGATGCGGACCGAGGGGCCAGGCTTCCTGCAAAGGAACGCCGCCCTCGGCGACGAGGTCCGCAGGACACTCATGGACATCGACGAGATAGAGATGCAGCTCAAGAAGGCGGAAACCGCAATCGGGAAGGCGCAGGCACTTACAGCGAAGTACCGGGCAAGATTATCCGGCCTGTGCGACAGCGGTGCGGCCGGCGGGAAGATGCCCAGCAAGCGCCAGAGGGACAACAGAGCGACGAGCGCCAGGAATGGCAACGGGAACCTGGAGCACCAACAAGCCAATCAATAGGAGGAGTCAGCATGAAGCTCGAACACAGCACGTTAGTCACGAATGACGGAAAGAAGATCGTCACCAGCACTTGGCACACCGACAGCGGCAAGACGACCTCTCAGACCATTCGATCCACAGACTTGAAGAGCGGCAAGGTGACGACGACCTACGTGAGCGGCGGCAAGCTGCTGCCGTAGCCTGCGGCCTCGTGATTCACGCTCCGCTGAGGCTCCTCGATTGGCGGGCAGCTTTGACGGTAGGCAAAGGATGGAAGACAAGAACCCGAGCGACGAGGAACTGTGGGAGGCATGCCGGAAGCTGCCGTCCGACTGGGAGCCGCGCGGGCAGCGAAGATGGCTAGGCAAGCTGGAAGCCCGCCCCGACTGCGACACATGCCGCTGGTTCACGGGGCTGTTCCGCACATGGCCGGACTGGGGGGCCTGCGCCAACCCGGAGTCCGCACGGGCGGGGCTGCTCACCTTCCGGGAGCAGGGGTGCTGGCAGCACGAGCAGGAGAAGGAGCGCTGCCGCCCGGCGGCCCGCACCGCACGCTGCGGCTTCATGCGGGCATTCGAGAAGTTCCTGCGTGAACGGGCGGCCGACTTCATCAAGGACCAGGTCCGCAGGGCGAACGACCCTTCGCCGGAGGACGAGCCTCCAGCCCCCACGCCGAGGCAGATTCGCCAGGCCCCTCTCTTCGTCGTCATTCGCCGCCTCCTGAGGCACGCCGACGAGGACTTTTGCCGCCCGGCCTTCGATGCCATGGCGGCAAGGGCAAGGCAGGATACACGGCGGTATTGGGAATTCGCACGCTGCTACTGGTCGAGAAGAGTCGGAGAGGAGATAACCGAAATCCTCCTGCCCGAGAACATGCAGGAGCTGGAAGAGAAGTTCTGGAAGCGTGTCGACGCCACCATCATCGAGGCCCTCAGAGGGCCGAGGTCAGCAAGGAAGAGGCACGGGAGGGCTGGCTAGCCAGCAAGGACTCCATCTATGCGCATCGTTCTAATCAGCGACACACACGGGCTGCACCGCAAAGTGAAAGTGCCCGGCGGCGACCTGCTCATCCATGCGGGCGACTTCACCTTCGATTCCAAGCCGCCCTCCGTCGTCTCCGACTTCAACGGCTGGCTCGGGACGCTGCCGCACCGGCACAGGGTGGTCATCCCCGGCAACCACGAGTTCGTCCTGGAGGAGCCACGCAACCGGGGCGCAATCAGCAACGCTACTCTTCTCATCGACACGGGCGTGGAGGTCGAGGGAGTCAGCATCTGGGGGTCGCCGGTCACGCCGTTGTACGGCGGTGCGTTCGGCAAGTCGAATCCCGAAGACCGCAAGAGGCACTGGGCACAGATTCCCGAAGGGCTGGACATCCTCATCACCCACGGTCCGCCCTTTGCAATCCTCGACCACGGCGGAAGCGAGGAGCGCCGGGAAGGCTGCCCCCAGCTTCTGGAGGCGGTCTTCCGGGCCTTGCCACGGGTCCACGTCTTCGGGCACATACATCATGGATACGGCACCCTGCGGACGAGCGACACGCTCTTCGTGAACGCCTCCCTCATGGGCGAGGACGGCAGCCTGGGCAGGAAGCCGGTCGTGATTGACCTTGAAGCTCGTGGCTAGGCCGGGCAGTTCCTCGCCCCGCTGACGTGGAAGTTGGGAATGAATCCCGCTGTGACCGTGCCGCCAGCGCAGGGAAGGATGCAGATGATGACCACAGACCAAATCATCGAGAAGGCCCTGAGGGAAGAGGGCATCTTCCCGCCTTCGGTGCAGGACAGCCGCTACGGCGAGCATGCCGAGATGACCAAGGTGCAGGTCATCGAGAAGACCCTCAGCGACATGGGCAGGCATTGGTCCTGGGGAGACGGCAGCCGTCCCGGCGGCGATGCTGGGTACCTTCCCGTCGTCATCGCCGAGCTCGGGCGCAGGCTGCCCGACGGCATCCTCAAGACCTGCGGCTCCTTCAGGCACCTCAATGCTGCCTGCTGCGACACCTGCCACACGTTCTATCCCCATTACAGGATGAAGCTCATCGTCCTCCCGGATGGCGGGAAGGCGTGGGTGTGCCATGATATCGAGTGGGCGATTTTCCCTGAACGCTATGCGCAATACCAGGAGCGGCTGCGCAGCTCTCCCGAGCGGAGGATGCTCATGGAGAGGTTCGGCGCTGATGGCCGCCCGGAAGACTAGGATGCGGGGCAGCCGTCGTGCGCAAGGAACCGGAGGGGAAGCCCGCACCCCGCACCGTTCACCCGCCGTCGTCGGCAGAACCGGCGGCAGGTACACCGCGATTGCTGCAAGCCTCCTCCATCGACTTCCGCACCTCGCCGCCGTCCAGAATGCCACGGAGGCTGAGCGCCTTCGCCACGGCCTTGACTTGCAATTCAAAAGTGGGATCCCGCTGGTAGCGGGACTCCAGCTTCCGCTCCTCCTCCTGCCAGACCTGCATCGCCGCCCTGCGGCCTTCCCATGAGATTCTCTCGCTGCCACGCTTCCGGGACTCAAGCCGGGCGACAGCGCCAAAGTCTCCCACTGCCCCATTCCCCCTGAGGCCGAGCTGGAAATATTTGCCGACTCCCCACAGGCGCTCCGCCAGGTTTCCCGCCACGAGCGACGACAGGAGGGGTTTGCCGTCCAAGGGGGTAACGCTGCCTCGCCCAAAGACGGAGGACCAGACCGCTATCTCGGCCAAGGACACGCCATGCCCGTCCCTTGTGTCCATAACGGCGTGCGCCGCCTCGTGGAGGCAGGTGTCCCAATGCCTGCGTGCGGCATCCTCCTCCAAGGGATTGAGGTTTTTGCCTTTGCCTGCGCTTGTGGCGGTCCCTGCATGCGGCCGGCGGCCGGGAGGGCACGCTGCCTCCGGGTTGGTGGCGGCCTCCAGAATCTCGTCGTATGCCATGCGCCCCCGCACCGCAGCCATCCGCCCGACCCTGACGATGGTGCCCCGGTTCTCCCGGACGAGGCCCTTGGAGCGGAGGAAGGCTGGCATGACTTTCTTCCTGCCCTTCCATCCGCCGTCGCTGAAGCAGATGGACGTGGGCTGCCAGGTTGACTTGCAGAAGCCGCACCGGCAGGAGCGGGCGAGGACGGAGAGCAAGGGTGCCTTCGGGCGGAGCAGGGCGTCGAAGACCGCCCCCGCCATGGCGCAGACCATGCCCCCCTCGGTAGCCGGGCCGGGCCTGCCCTCCACGACGAGCCTGCCCGCGGTCCCGCCGGGGCCAGTCTCGGCGCAGGCGAAGGTGACTCCGAGCAATATGCCTGCGACGGCGTGCGCCGCCTGATGGCAGGCGGTCGCAAGCACCGGGTCGGCGGCTACCTGCTTCAATTCCAATCTCTCCCCGGACGCCATCCCCTTCTCCCCGACCGGCATTTTCCGGTCGATATCCTGATCTCCACTTTGAGTAATACATAAGGGCTTGGGGGTTCTCTGCGGGATTCCCCAGTCCCAAACCAATCCCCGTGGTAGATAGAAGGTTTACAAGGGCGCACTTACGTGAGATATTTCGATTTCACAGAATGAACCAGACCGAGGCGGAGTGAACCATGACCCTGTGTATCGCCGCTGAGTGCACCCATAAAGCGAAATCTGCTATCGTCCTTTGCTGCGATTGGAGGGCCGAGCGGGGAAGGATATATCAAGAGCTGGTTGGGTCTGAAGATGTGGACAAGATCCGCTGGATTGAAAGCACACCGTTCTCCGCCATGCTAGCTGGCTCAGAAACGAAAGCGGACGAACTGCTAACCGCCTGTGACGAGGTTATCCGTACATTCTCCGAGACCGTCCCAGACGTGAATTCGGACTTAGAGATCACTCGATTCTTGGAGAACCTTCGGAAAGTGGCCAGGGCCAGAAAGCGTGAGATTATCGAACACTATGTGGGCATGAAACTCGGAATTTCCTATGAAGATTTCTTGAAGACAGCGAAAAGGAGATTCTCCGAAGCTCAATACGTGGATGAATTAGAGAATATCAGGCAGCTAGGGTTGGGCGCTGAAGTCATCATCTGCGGGTTCCATGGAGACGAACCTCTGACGGTCAAGCTCGATGCGGATGGGGAACTCCATTGGGAAACCAACTACTCAGTTATCGGAGACGGAGCAGACATCGCCTTGGCGTTTCTGGCGCAAAGAGAATATGACACTGAGATGCCATTGATGGAATGCTTGCTCAGAGTATACGAGGCAAAGCGAGCCGCAGAAGTAAACAGGCACGTCGGAAAATTGACCACCTTCGAAGTTTTGGTGCAGGGTCGTAAGCGTTTTGACATCAGCGACACATGCTTCAAACTGTTAAAAAGGACAGTGGAGAAAAGACACGCATTACCCAAGCTGGGGTTTAAGGGCAAGTATCTTGAAATCTTAGAGGATGAACCGGCGAAGGAACCACGCCAGGACTCGCCTTTAAGTTCCGGGCCAGACTCTAGCTATGGAACGACGAAATAGCATAACTACCAAGCTTCCCGTAACGGAATCGAGGGACAATCCGGGGCTACCGCAGGAGGGCGCATCCCGTCATGGGTTGACGACCATGACCTAGCCCGCCGAGTGAAGGATTACTTTGACGAGATCGGCGGACTTCGTGGGCGGAACCAGCAGCTTGAAGCAGAAATGGCGAAAGTGGCCCGGGTCGGGAAGAAGGAAGAACTCGATTTCGCAGAAGAAGTTCGCACGTGGCCGGGTGTGTGGGTGGGCGAGAAGCTGCCCCGGAACGGCGACTACCTGATGGCCTTCAGCGATGCCGCAGGCAATCCGCTTGAGCCTAGCATGGTGGTTGACAACAAGGACAAGACAAGCGTCACTGAAGCGGACGTCAGGAATAGTGCGTGACGCCAAGGAGCGAAAGCTTGCGGTCGCCGTGCTCGTCGCACGGGACGAGTCGCAGTTACGGCACGTTGACCGCCAATGCAGATGGGGGCGGGAGGACGGCGTGTGGCTCCTGCGCACGGTCCGTGCGTGGCTTCCCCGTGACCTCGAAGTCCTGCGGCCGCTGTTCGGGCGCATGCGGGCCCAGGGGCCGGACTTCCTGCAAAGGAACGCCGCCCTGGCCAACGAGGTACGCCAGACGCTCGCCGATCTGGACGAGATCGAGGGCCAGCTCAAGAAAGCGGGAACTGCTGTCGCAAAGGCTCAGGCGATGGCAGTGAAATACCGGTCGAGGCTGTCCAGCCTAAGCGATAGCGCTGCGGCCGGGCACCGCACTCACGGCGGGTCTGAGGGAAAACCTGCACAGGCTGAGGTCTGACATCACGCTGCCCTTGCAGTTCGTCACAGCGAATAAGTTCTGGTATGATGCGGCCCGTCTTCATTAGACGGATGGAAGATGAATCCTGGAAGCACTCAAGCTTCAGCATCCCGCTGGCTGTGGGCCCTGCGGATTAGCACTCTCGCCTCCGTGTTGCCCGTACTGGTGATGGCTCTCACGGGGCTATCGTTTTTCCAGCAGGCAGCGTGGACGGGCCGGCTGCTGCTCGGCCTGATGGTGCCCTGTTCCGCAGTCCCGTACCTGCTCGTGCTCTGGCGCTTCCGTGCGAATTCGCCAAGACTGAGTGGTGTGATCGTGGCCGTGGGCGAAGTTTCCGTGTGGTACCTCGTGGGAATCCTGTTGGCTGTCGATATCCTGACCGACGTAAAGGGGAAGATGGATTGGTACATATGGGCGGTTGTTGCCTACTGGGTCGCCGTGATGGTGCCTCATACGGTCCTGCTTGCCAGCGTCCTCAAGACGAAGCGAATCCTGCATCCGCTTATGGGCGACAAGCGGGTTTTTGTGCTGGACCTCTTCCTCGCCATTGGCTGTTTCGCCGCATTCATCGTGATCTTGACCTTGTTGAGCCTTAGCATTTAGCCCCGCTCAACTCGGCTAAGATTCCATGAGGTCCCAAACGACGGAAGCAGCGGATTATCCCTCCACAGCCTGCTGGACACGTGCCACACGCAATTATCCCCACCAGCAGATGAGGCTGGTTCACTCCCTGATGGCGGCAAGGCGTGGGTGTGCCACGAAATAGAGCGGGCGATTTTCCCTCGGCGGCGGACCGAATACCACGACCGTAGGCGCAGCCGCCGCTGACCGGGTTCGGCGGCGATGCGCAGCCGCCCAGCAGCCTGGTCCACAAGCTCTCCTTCCCGGCGCTCGCCAACCCCCGTGTTTCCAGCGCTGGTCCGACCACACTTCGCCGGTCAAATGGCTACAGTCAATGAACCATGACCTAAGCGGCTTAGGGGCTCCCACTGGGCGCATCCTGCAACTTCTTCACTCGAATACTCTACCGTACGGCCTATATGCTTGACCCCAAGAATGCAATCGCTAAGCAGAACTACGAACGATTGCTGCAGGAGAGGCGGTGAGCACGGGGGAACAGTTATGGGCAGAAATAGAATCGGTATGTTGGGCTCCTTCTTGCCGTTGGTAAGTGGTTTCCCCTCCCCGTTGAAGAGATAACTCTCCATCCGGCGGGACTTGGGATCGAGCTTGAGAAGTGATCGGTAACGGGCACCATTGACGCTGAACGTGAGGTCGATTTCGGGCTGAGGATGGGTGGCGAAGTCGTAAAGCGAGCGCTTTGGCTGGGCAGTTGGCGAAACAGAGCCGCGAATTTCCCCGCCAACAATCTTATGCAGATAACCATGTTCCACTCCAGCGTTGGTCAGCCCTCTTTCCACTCAAGCGCCACTTCGGGTGGAGCGAGCGAACGATGCATCCCCCAACGGCCCCAGCTAAAGCCGGCTTCCGCCTCGTCCTTCTGGGCTGTAGGTTTATGCCACTAATTGTGGCAAAAACGTAGGATTTTGCCATTAATTGCGGCACAACTTGCCACGAGTTATGACATCAAACCGTGTAAGCCCTTCAGAATCAATCTCCGAACTTTCACCTAATCTGACATCCTACATGTAAGGAGGGAGGTGTTCAGCTTTCTCGACTAGAGAGAACTGCCTTCTCGACTTCCGCCAGGGCTTTGCCACCCGTAGCGGCAGCGTTGATCCTGAGGCATCCTGGTGCGATTGTACCCCATGGCATCCCCTCCAGTCGTGTATTTTAATTAAGTTGCCCCACTACTCACCCGGCCTGCCTCGTATTTTAGTTCTGCCGATCCAGGAGGCAGCCGAGTTTCTGACGCGGGCGCATCTCCGTGTGTCCAAACAACTCCTCACCCGCTGCGCCCAGCGCATGCTGATTGAAAACGCCCTTTCCGACGCCGTGCGGTTCTTCCACATGGACGCGCTCTCTTCGGCTGTGGGTCTGGAGGTGGATTTTGATATGGCCCTGCTGGTGATGGTCAGCGGTCTCTACCGACGGTTGGCTAAGAGGATGCGGGGCTACGTCGATGCGCAGGTGCAGCAAAACTTTCGCGACCTCATCGACATGCCCGCCGACATCCACATCACCGCTCCCGCCGTGGAGGTTAGCTTTGATCGGCGCGCTCACCTGCGCATCATCCTCACTTCCGGCCTCATCATGGAACAACCTGTCAGCGTGCCGTGGTGGAATGGGCTATCATTGCGTTTGACCACGCACCTTGGTCCGGAAAACCCGCCTTCCACTGAGGGTGTAAGAGGTGGCTGATATGACGAGCCGGGCATTTGAACAAGATGACTGCGCAGCAAGGGAGTGCGCAGAAGGTTCTTCCGCGGGGCGCTGCACGGGACACAGGGCTGCCCCTGCGGTTGCGCTGGCCGGCCTGCTCGTTGCGCTTTCATCCGGACTGATCGGCGCAACCTCGCTTTGCGCTCAAACGGAGCGTCCTGACAATCCATTGTCAGCCGTGAGCTCCGCAGAAATTTTCAACGTGGCTGATTCTGCTCCGAGCGGGGATGAGTCGCCGGCGGAGCCTCCCGCGGCTGATCCCGCACCGAGCGACAGATGGCTGAACTCCTGGCTGCACCGCGTGGCCGAGGCACGCGCCCTGCAACCACACACGGCGGCGCCGCTGGTGACCACGCACAATGACCTTGTGCAGCAATTCCGTTACGACGGTTACGTCCAGCAGGATCCAAACAGCACTTGGACGACGAACGCCGGTACAGGGCGGGGTGTGGAGATTATTCCGACCACCCGCCTCGAGCTGGCGTTCGCCATGCCGCCCTATCTGACGCATCAATCGAGCATCCCTGATGGATTTGGAGATTGGTCCTTTCTAGTGAAGTTCCGCGCGTTCTCCGCGCCGGAGGGTAAGGGCGCGTACTTCGTCGGCTTTGTCCTTAACGCTGCGTTCCCGACGGGCTATATGGTGAACAGCGCGGGTCATGCAGTGTGGAGTCCCGCGGTAGCTTTCGGAAAAGGCTGGGGCAGTTTCAACCTCCAGAACACATTGGGCGGGACGCTGCCGCAGACAGGCGCGGAGGTTTTGGGGCGGACGATTGTGCTGAACGACGTGGCTCAGTACCGGATGAAGCGAGTCATTTGGCCGATGCTGGAGGCGAATTCTACGTTCTGGTCTAGCGGGCACGACGCGGGCAAGAAACAGGTGTTTCTGACGCCGGGGATTGTCTTCGGTTCGTTTCCGATCACGGGGCGGCTACGCATTGCAGTGGGGGCGGGCGTGCAGATCGCCGTGACGCAATTCCACACCTACGACCATCGGTACATTTTGTCGCTGCGTCTGCCGTTCGGGTGAGAGATCAGCGGCTCCCCCCCGTCGGCAGAGATCGTGACTTGGTGGAAGGGCAGCCTGGAGTGGTCGCGGTAGGGACAGCGATTACCTGCTGCCCCCCGCGCAGACGCATGCGGGCGCTGCTAGCGCACACGGTTCTTACCTCGGATCGTCGAATGTTTGGCGTTGAAGCGCACATTCGGATAAGGTTACAAGATTGGGAAGGTGGCAGCAAGACGCTGAACCGGGCGCAAAAACCGACCCAGTTCAGGCGGCTGCGCTGGCTCCGGCGCCGCAGAGTCCGGTACCAGAGGCGCAGAACCTCCCTACGGAAAGCCCTTAGGCGGTCATAGTCGCCCGGAATAGCGTGATTATTCTTGCGTCAAAGTAAACTACCGCAAGGGCACAAGAAACCCAGAAGTCCAGATCAGAATGTGGCGGCGCTTCCTGTCCTCAGCGTCGCCCTTGATCCAGTCAGGATGGGTGTTGTGAATGTCTTCGTGCGCGGCGTAAGCGTCCGGCCAGGACGGCATTCCGTTGGCGGCCATGGCCCCAGCCCCTGCTCTGGCCCAGCTTGACCCCAAGGCAGATCAGAGTGCAACGCCGTCCTCAATTGCGCCCCATCTTCAATCCTTCATTTTCCCTTCACGGCGAGGGCGGAAATCTCAATCTCAGCTCCGTTCGAGAGCGCCGCTACTTGCACAGTGGTCCGCGTGGGCCGGGGAGAAGAAAAGGTCGCGGCGTAGATTTTATTCATCGCGGCGAAGTTCCGCATATCCGTCAGGTAAACGTTCACCACTACCACATCCCGCATGTCGAACCCCGCAGCTTCAACAACCGCTCGAACATTGTTCAAAGTTGTCCGTGTCTGTGCCCCGAAGCCGGCGGTTATTTTGCCGTTCCGGTCAGTTCCTTGCAGCCCCGAAACGTAAAGCGTATGGCCCACCACCATGCCCGGGCTCAGCGGGACGGTTGCCGGGATTCCAACGAGGCCCACCGCCCGCCGTTGTTGGCCATAACCTTGAAAAGAGCCAGCCGCCAGGAAAACAGCCAGCGCTACGAAGCGTACGCCATGCAAACTGCCCGTTCCAAGCTGTGTTTTCATTTCTTCTCCAGTTCAAACTCTACGCATTTGAAAATCCCGCCGGCGCGCCGCGCGGTTCCACGCAAGGATTGCATGGCCCCCCCGGGTCGCCTTTCAGGGGACCATCCAGCTCAGCCAGTGGGCTTGCGCAAGAACGAGGAGGCTAATCAGCAACGCAAAAAAGATGCTGTGCCAGAACACGCTGCGCAGCACACTGCCTTCTCTCCCCACCAAGCCGACCGTTGTCACTCCGACCGCGATGTTTTGCGGTGAAATCATCTTGCCTGCTACTGCTCCGGAAGAATTCGCGGCGGCCAACAGCACGGGCTTCACTCCAATTTGGTGTGCCGCCGCCACCTGCAAGTTGCCGAACAGGATATTGCTTGAGGTATCGCTACCGCTCATAAAGCAAGCGACCCAGCCCAGGAGACCGCTGAAAAAGGGAAATAGTGAGCCCAAGGAGGCCAGAGCCGCGCCAAGTGTGTAAGCCATCCCCGAGTAATTGTAAAGGTAGGCCAGGGCAATGATTAAAACTACCGTCAGGCTGGGTAACAGCAGTTGTCTCGCGGTCTTCTTTGCCGAGCCCAGCACGACGCGAGGCGGCGTGCGAAATAGCAAGGCAGTAATCAGGGTCGCCACAAGCGCGGCGGTGCCGGCGGCAAACGGCTGAAAACTGTAAATAGCCGCATAGGGCTTTTGATAAAGGGCGATGAAGATGGCGTTATGGAGACCGGGCACCGCAATCCGTTGACTTGCCCTATCGAAAAGCGCGAGATAAGACCAAAGGATCATCACCGCAGCCAGCAAAATCCACGGGGTCCAGGCCTGTGTGGCTTCGGACCATGTTAATGGCACTGGAGGAGGGGTTGCGACCTGCGCAGAGCTCTCACTCAAGCGGTCACGAGCCGGCTTCCAATAATGCAGCAGGAGTGTTAAGGCGGCGATCGAAAGCATGGCGGCAATAATGGCTGCCGCATAGGGACCCCAGGCATTCGAGACAGCGAATTGCGCCACGGCAAAACTGACACCTCCCACCGATGCGGCTGGCCAAGCTCTTCTGATGCCCTTGCGGCCCGCTATAACCCACACTAAATACGCGGGGATAATCAGAGAAAGGAAAGGCAGCTGCCGCCCGACCATAGAGGAGAGCTTTGACTGGGGAAGACCTGTTACTCCCGCCAAGGCGACTACGGGTATACCCATTGCTCCGAAAGCAACTGGGGCCGTGTTGGCGATCAGAGCGACTGTTACTGCTTGGCTTGCGACGAAACCAAGCCCAACCAGAAGAAAAGCGGTGACAGCCACGGGGGTGCCAAAACCGGCCGTCCCTTCGAGCAGCGCTCCAAAACAGAACGCCACCAGAATCACCTGAATGCGCAAGTCACCCGAGGCACGCTCGGCCATCCAACGACGCAACAGTTCAAACTTTCCGTCCTCCACGGCCAAGTTGTAGAGCCATAGGGATGCGAACACAATCCACATAATCGGCCAAAGGGCGTACACACCGCCAAAGACAATACTGACAATAGCGAGCTTAAGAGGCATTCGCCAGACCATGATGGCCAACACCAGACTGACAAGCAGTCCCCAGGCAGCCGATACGTAACCTGATTTGCGGAGCCCGCCCATCACGGCTAGGACCAGAATAAGCGGTGTGGCGGCTGCCAGAGCTGACAGTTCCAAATGATGAAGCGGATTTATCGGTTGGACCCACATGGGCCCACCTCGGCCCCGGTTTTGTAAACAACACCGGAAGCTTCATGACCCATGATCAGCGGGGGAATACGGCGTCCGGTGCTGCCGTCAAATCCGTGGATGTCACTTCCACAGATTCCGCAAGCTCTCACCTGGACCAACAAGTCCTCGGGACCTATTTGCGGTTCCGGCATTTCAGTCATTTCAAGTTTTTCGTATTCCCTCAGTAGTAAGGCCTTCATGATTGACACTTCCAATTCGCCCTGATTAACTTGCGACAAACCTCATCAATCGCCGTTTGCAGACCCGCCATGCCGGGTATGCTCAGCACGTGCTTGTAATGCCTCTGCGGTCCCATCAAAACCGATCAATGGTGGACGGGTCAAAACCGGCCAAGCGATCGTGTCCAGGACTAAGTTGTTTTAGCCCGCCCGTTCCCCTTCTTGCAAGCCCGTTTTAGATTGCCAGCTTCGTGGCCCACATTTGTTTACCCGTCCACCCTTTCCAAAAGTGGAATTGGCTTGAGTGCGCCCTTTTCTCTCTCTAGCCATTGGCGCCAGGCTTCGGGGTCTTTGCCGTCATTACGTCCTGTCAGTTGCTCCAGTGTCATATGGGCGAATTCAGCCTGGTTCGCTCGGACGTCGCTCAGGTAGTCAATCAGTATCTCGTAGCCCTCAGCGTCACCCAAGCTGGCCAACGCCCGGCCGAGGGTCACCTCGATGAGCGCACGCTTGTCGAGATCGAAGTCAACCACAAATCCTCTCTTGACCGACTGATTACGGAGCGTAGGCCGGCTGTGGAGCTTCTTCAAGATGGGAACCGCCGCCGGGTCGCCAAGCAGCTCCGCTCCGTAGCAGATGGAATCCACGTAATGAAATGGCCAAGGTAGCTCGTCGGCGAAATCCTTCCGATCGGCTTTCACCACATCCGCCACCTTATCCCAAACGGCGATGGCCCGCAAATCACGAGTCATCCCCAGACAGTAAACCAACTCCGCCGGGGGAAAGGGTATCCCCCACCCCTGTCCCTCCAGGCTCCCTTCGTCGGGCGAACTGTTCATGGGCACCTTTGCGATCTTATCGGCTATGCCTCGCTCGATGGCTGCGATCAACACGGCCACTCCAGCCCTGGAACCAAACATGGCCAACGCTTGGGCCAGCCTCAACTGCCGATCGCCGCTCGCGCGGCGCATTCCCTCCTCCAGTATGGGCACGGCTAAGGCAGGATCGGACGTACATATCTCGACCAGAGGAATCTTCTCGCGGTAATGGGGGGTGCCCTCCTTCGCCATTGGAACGTCGCCCCAAGCAGCAAAGTGGCGTCCATCCATCTGCTTCACAAATGTTCTTATGGCTGCTTCGTCATAGGGCCTATCCTCCATCTGGCGTGTGAGAATCTCGGGCAGCAGCGTTCCGACCTCGGTCAGCCTTTTCTGCACCTTGGGGAGATCGACCTTGCGCGGCGTAACTCCGTCGTGGACGGCATAAGCCGCAGCCACACCCGCCGCGCCGCCCAGATTCTCCATTTCCGGCTGATTTCGCGTGTTGTACAGAGCGTCGTGAGCAAGTGAAATCGCTTTCCCCACCACCAGGATGTTCTCCAGCCCCTGGGGAAGCAGCGCCCGGTACGGCATTTCCGCCGGCAAGATGGGCATGAGGAGTCCAATCCGGATCCAATCCGAAGCGACTCTTCGATGGCAGTCCATTTGACCGGCGCCGATGTTGACCACATCCGGATAGCAGCGATGGCGGAGGAGATCCGTCAAGGTGACGACCGTGTCGCCGATGATGTGGCGCGACTCACGGGTAGCGATGTAGTTGCCGTGGTCAAAACACTTAGGGCCGTAGCGGCGGCCGATGAGGATCGCCCGCGTGTAGTCCTCGACGTTGGTTACATCCACCGTGTGCCCGAAATGCCACCTGCTGGTCGTGGGTCGCGTATACTGCGCCAAGTTGTACCACATCGGGTAGTGGTCGCGGGCGGCGCCATAATTAAATCTCGCCCCGGCAAAAGCTGCCACATCGCCGTCGCCGGTGGCGTCGACGGTAATTTTCGCTAGCACCGCCACGGGACCATACGCAGTGGCCGCCACGACCCCGCACACTTGGTTATCGGCGAGACCGGCGGCAATGGTGGTGCTGCTGAAGAATACCTCCACCCCGGATTTCTCGGCATCCTTAAGCAGAGCGTACATCTTTGCCTCGATGTTCCACTCCCCATTGAGTGTATTTGCCGACGTGGGCCAATTGATGCTCTTGTGGACCTCATCGACCAACGTGGAATTGCGAATTGCGAAGCCGGCCCAATACCGGCCGTACCAGTAAGCGCAAACGCCGCCAAGAGTCCCCGTCCCGCCTAATCCCGAATTGAGTTCCAACAGGATTGTCTTTGCGCCCTCGCGTGCGGCGGAGCTAGCGCAGGTGGCGCCGCTTGTCCCCCCCCCCACCACTAGAACTTGTGTCTCCCGGAAAACGGGCACCTCCACCTGGGGCACGATCACTCTTTCGTAGAAGCGACCTCGATGAGGGTTGTCCTGAAGCTTAAATTCAAGGGAATGGGGCACTCGGTAACGGACCACGGAGTCAGTCGACCCTGCTGTGGCCTCGCCCTTGCCAAGGCTCGGAAGCAGTGCCTTTGCGAAGGCAGTTCCGAGCAATGCCGAGTTAACCGGATCGCGAAGGAGATCGCGCTCGCGGCCCTGAAGTCTGGCAGCCTCGTTGAGACACCACAAACCCTTAGCTGGGCCTGCGAAGCTGGCTAGAGACAAGCGGACCGGATCCTGGTTCTTATCGCCAAACACCAACTCGCTCCCTTTGAAGTCGGCCATCCATGTGGGAGTTGGGCCGGCCAGCCGCGTCGTCTGTGGACCATCCAGTTCGTAGCCGCAGATGGCCAGCTTGGCCTGCCGGAAAGACGGGACGTTGTGAATCAGGTACGCTGCCAAGCGCAGGGTCCGGTGGCGGGCCTCGATTTCCCGTTGCATCATGCCTTCGAGATCCATCTTTCCCAATCTGAGCTCCATCGGACACTCAATCAAGACATGACCATTAAACCGATAGCCGTGATGCACCGTGATCTTGTTGTGCTCAATACCTAGCTCACTTGGTACCGGCAGCGTTGTCTGCTGGAGCGACTCCACCCCTTCCATTTCCATCATCCGGATGAACTGAAAGTCGTCGGTCGTCTCCGGCTCAAACTCCGCCCCTGCGACCCGCGCTACGAGGGCTGTGCTCGTTGCGTCCAACACTAGCGGGCCTTGCAGGACCTGACGGCCGGACTTGTTACCGATCACGACACCTCGAATGGCGCCACCTGCTACGAGGGCCTCTGTAGGAAGGCTGGCATAGACCAACTCGACTCCTGCCTCCAACAGCAGGTCCTCCAGCGAGAGTTTGAAGACGTCCATCCCAAGCGGTATCTCGCCCGCGGACGCATCGACGTTCATCTTCCTCAGGCAGGTCGCGATCGGCTCGGGCACTTGCCCGCCCGCAGCTAGTCTGCCCAGATCCACCCATGGCTTAAGCATGGCCGAGACCTCTCGTCCCAAATAGTTGCGATGCTCGACCACAACCACTTTGCTGCCCCCACGAGCGAATTGCACGGCAGCGGCGATCCCTGCCACCGAACCTCCGACAATAACAACGTCCCCCTTACGCAGGATGGGCAACCGCGACCGGCAGAGGTAAACAGTTGAACCGCCCTTCCCGGGTTTGCGAAACGGTTTCCCTGTCATGTCGGTTTGGGGCAGAGAACTCGAGCGGCCTGCCAAAACAACCGTGGCCATTGTTCCAGTGCCGATACCTTGCAAAAAGCTGCGGCGGGACAAGCCGCTCTTGCCATTCTTCTTATCCCGCATATTCGTTGGATCCTTTCTTGGGTCAGGACCAGGCGATCAACTAGCACGGTGCCCACGAACGATGAAGCGCCAAGCTTTAGGGTGGTGGGTCCCCGGCCGTCTCCCTCCGGCCTGAACACACTCGCCACCGGCGCGCCGGGTGCGAGGCGCGCATCAGTACTATGAAACTTGGCGCGGCATGCGCTGGTGTGGTTACATCGGCCTTCAGGGCACGCCGGGCTGCGTCGGAGTGGGAGTGATCGCTAAGAAGTTGCTGGCGCCGGGCCGGATTGCGCCATCCGGGGAAGAACGGAGGGGCGTCTGGATCGAATAAAAAAACAGAATCCACGTGTGTCTCGCCACGATTCCGAATTCGGGTTTCATGCTTGCTCAAAATGCCTGGTACACACCTGAAAGTAGTTAGTCCCTCATTCTCTTCAGGTTTATTACCGGTGACAGCTGATCCGTTGCGAGAATCTGCCGCTGACGCCGAAGCTTGTCTTGCAGCGCCTGGATTCCCACTTGGTGTACTGCGCACCCATCCCTTGCAGCCATTGCGGCTGCCACTCCTGCTGCGTGGCCCATCAGCATGTACTGAGATTCAATTCGAAGAGAACCATAGGCCACGTGAGTTGCAGAAACACACACCGGCACGAGCAAGTTTGTGCATTCGGCGTAGAGCGGCAGGAGCGCCCGGTACGGAATTTGATAGGGCTCAACCGGCACGCTCATATAACCTTCGTTCATAGCGATATACTTCGTGCCTGTAGGGAAGTACGTAACGAGGACTGGAATCCTTTGAACATTCAGGATGTCCATGTTATACCCGCCCATGCCAATTGAATCGAATTTGGTGCGGTTGTCTTGTAGATCCGACTGCTTCATTACGTACTCCCCGCGCATCCGGCGCCCCTCTCGAACGTAGAGTTGGTGTGGCCAATGATCAGTATCAAGGAACTCGTCTTTGGGAAGGCCATACTTCCGAATCTCGTCCCGCCAAGGCTGGGGAACTGAAGGATCATTCGCCAGAAAATAGTAAAATCCCTTGATATAATTCAGGTGCGCATCCCATATTTCCTGGCGCCTCTTATAGTCCGCATCCGGATAACTCCAACTCTCGCCTGTGAAATTGGTCCCGATGCCACCCCATGGGGTATTGGCATCATACTTGTCGTTAGGCAAAGGCGAGAGCGGGAAATCGGGTTTCATGCCTCGTTGATGCATCCCCTGCCAAATGAGTCCAGCAAGGATGTATCGGTTCGGGTCGTAGTTGGCCGGGGGCGCAAACGGAACTTGATTATCTTTGCGGCTCGTCAAACAAACACGGTAGTTGTATTCCTGAATCTTGTGGTCTGCCTCACCAGGCACGCCGGGGTCGCCGTGGCTCATAAGCGGTAAGAGATGGCCCTCGTCGTCGTACGCAGGCACGGGGACCTGGATCTGTTCGTCATCGAACATGGCTGTTTCTCTCCGACCAGCGAACGGCTCTCCGAATTCAACTCTTCCCTCGCGACCAACCACGTAAGAAACACCCGAACGGGCCATCAGGTCCCCTTCGTACGATGCATCGATAAAGACTTTTCCCTTGATTTCGATCCCGTTTTCAACCTTTAGGTTGGCGATTCGATTCCCTTGCTTCTCAACGGTCTCAACCCGGTGCTCCAATCGCACAGTGGTCCCGGCTTCCTTCAGCCATGAATTGAAGGTATCCTCGGCAACGTGGGGCTCAAAAGTCCAGTCGTCTGGGTTGCCGCTTGCGGGTGACCAGGACCGGTTATAATGACGAGCGACCCGCGTGAAAAACTCCCCGGCCAGCCCGCCGATGAGATGCTCTTGCCGTTCCATGTCCGTGCGGGACAACCCGCCGGAAACCATTCCTCCCACGTGTTTACCAGGTTCAAGGAGGACAACCCTGGCCCCTTCCGAAGTAGCGGCAATAGCAGCCAGCACACCACTAGCAGTGCCCCCATAAACGACAACGTCGTATGAGTCTGCGTCAGAGGTGGCATTCGAGCCTCTAATGCCTGCCACCCGTGGTGTCGCGGCTCCTACAGGCAAAGCAGGAAGCGCGGCTGTCAATACTGAACCTTTCAGGAAATCCCTTCTTGATACGGATAACTCTTTGGGGGTCGATTTGACACGTGCTTTCATATCATTCAGAACCTCCAATCGCAACCTTGACTCTCGGCTAAAATACGATCTTCAGAGCAAATTGCAAAATCCGCGGAGATTGCGCCGACGTAAGCTGGCCGAAGGCGCTATCAGTTAAGATGTTATCCGGATTGAAGAAATTGACGCTGTTAAACAGATTGAACGCCTCTGCGCGGAACTGGAGATTGGTTCGTTCCGTAATCTTGGTGTTTTTCAACAAGGCAAAATCCGTGTCAAAATAACCGGGGCCGCGCAGTAGGTTCTTTCCTGTGTTGCCGTAGGTACCCAGGGCGTTTGGATTGAAAACGGACGTGTTGAAGTACTCCTGCACGAGCTCGCCATGAGGCCGGCTGGGATCGAGTCTCGCGGCAGCGATATTACTGCCAATCAAGTCAACGCGGTCGGCGCCAATTCCGCTCAACGAATTGTCGTAGCCGCTGTAGATGGAGTAAGGAAATCCGCTCTGCCAGCTTGCAATCGAACTCACGGACCAGCCGCCCGTGAGTCGCTGTTGCCAGCCACTGTGGCGGAATTCGGGTAACTGATAAGAGAACGACAGCTTGAAAGCGTTAGTCAGGTCGTCATCCGAGGGGCCATAATCGAACGCGCGGTTATAGGGATTGGTGTTGCTGCCGGCGCCAATCGGAGCGAAGTCGTTTAGCTGTTTGGACCACGAGTAATCGGCGAGCATGGTCAAACCATGGCTAAGTCGCTTCTCCAACGTCAACTGCAGAGCGTTGTAATTCGAGTTGATGCTCGAAACATCCTCCAAGACAGTCGAGAAGTTCGGATTAATGCGCCTCTGTTGTTCATTTGCCACGGTCGATTGCCCGGGAATGTAAACGGCCGGGTTTGCCTCCTGCAGCCCCATTTCTTGACTCCCGTCCCCAAAAAGATGGGTCCCTTTGTCGCCTACATAAGCGACACGAACCAGCCAGCTTGCGCCGATTTGCCGCTCGACCGTGAGATTCCAGGACGCGATCTGTGGCGCACGGAAATCCTGAGCGAACATGTACGTCAAAGCCAACGGCGTCGGGAACACTGTACCTGGCCCTGCCACGCCTGGCCCGAACTGCGCTGGGAAGGGATCTGCCACCCCTACGCTGCCATAGGGATCGCTGAGCGACACATCCGTTAAACTGACAGCCGGAGCGAAAGGCGGGATCGAAGTGGCATCCTGGTAGGCGACGATATTGGGAATAGTATAGTAAAGGCCTGCGCCACCGCGCAGACTTGTCCTGCCGTCGTCGGTCAGCCGGTAGGCGAAGCCGACGCGCGGCCCCAGATTCGAAAGATTGCTGTAACTCCCGCTGGCTGGACACCCGGAATCGCCTCCGTAGAGGAGCCCCACAGGAGCGTTCGGGTACCGGGTGGATTGCTTCCCGGGTTCGTAGCAACCCAGGCGATCTTTCGCATCCCGGTAAGGCGTGAAAGGATCCCACCGCAACCCGAGATTGAGAGTCAGCCTGTGATTGACGCGCCAGTTGTCCTGAATATAGGCGCTCCACCGGTTCTCGCTGAGCTCGTAGTAGATCCCTCCTAACTGAGTGAAGTTGTATGCCTGTCCAAGCTCGAAATCAGCAATATCGTCTCCAGATAGGTTGTTACTAAAAGTAAAGTCTCCACCCTCCTCGTATTGGTTGGCTTTGGGAGCATGAACCCGCGAGTATGATCCGCCGATGTGCACTTCGTGCGGGCCCTTAATCCAAGTCACGTCCTCACGAAGAGTTTGGACCTGGCGAGTAAAGTCCCCGAAAAATCCAGCGTTGATACTAAAGCCCCCAACCACTCCAAGAAGGAGTTGGGGAACACTCGGCCCAGCGATATTGACGCCCAGCTCGGGAAAGCCAAAAGGCGCCACATCAAGATTTTGGCCGGTCTCGTGATTCCATCCATACCAGGTATTCAGCAGCAGCGCAGGCGAGGCGCTGTAGACATAGTTCAGGGAAATATCCTGCGAGTGGACAAGTGAGCCGGCGCTGTCTTCCAGCAGGTCGGTCTTGGAGCTATAGGCTGGTTTTGTGAAGCGATTGAAGAAGTAGTGCCCGCTGATTTGGTGCTTGTTGCGCTGGTAATCGATCTTGGTCGAGACCTGATCTTCGGTTTGATTTGCCGGTGCTCCAAGGAAAGTCAACTCTCGACCGGGTCCGTTAGGTGACGGGATGTCCTGCAATAGCTTCTGCGCAACTGTACTCAAACGCCCGGGCGGAATCTGATTGCCCGGGAACGGAACTCCTGTTACTGGGTCAATCAGCTGCGTTCCTGGGAGCAGGTCTGAGAAATCACCAGTCCGTTCGTCGTTAGTGGGTACGAACTGAATTTGGCCCTGCGGTGCGGTCCGTATCCGCGTTCCCTGATAGCTTCCGAAATAGAAAAGCTCATTCCTCCTAATCGGGCCGCCAATTGTGCCGCCAAACTGATTCTGCTTCAGATTATCCGAGACAGGTGCAAAAAAGTTTCTTGCGTCCAAGGCTCCATTCCGCAGGAATTCAAAGCCGCTCCCGTGAATCTCATTGGTGCCGGACTTGGTGACTACGCTGACGATTCCTCCCACGGCGTTGCCGTACTCGGCGCTCATATTGTCGGTCTGAGAGTTGAATTCCTGGACGGAATCGGGATTGGGAAAGGGCAGGTTTGTGTTGAGAAGAACATTGTTGAAATCGCCCCCATCCATGAGGTAGGTGACGCCATTAGCAACCGTTCCATTCACTGTTGCATATTGCTCCTCAGGAAAAGTGCCTCCGATACACCCATAACCACAATAGTGGTTGGTGGTATTCGTAGTGCCGGCACCTAGGAATATGAGTGACTGAACCTCCCGACCGTTTAGAGGGAGATCGAGAATCTGCTGGGTATTGATCAACTGGCCGACGGTCGAAGACGCTGTGTCGACAAGAGGCGCGTTCCCGGTTACCGTTACTTGCTGGGACACTTGGCCCAGCTTGAGCGTGACTTGCTGAGTGCTTGACTGGTTGACGGTAAGGGTGATACCAACCTGAATGTATGTCTCAAATCCCTGCTTTTCAACCGCGAGCTTATAAGTGCCCACCGGGAGTTGAGGGAAATCATAATCGCCTTCGGCTCCGGTCATGACCGTCTGAGAATAGCCAGTTGCTATGTTCTCCACACTGACCTTGGCCTGAGGCACGGGTTCCCTTGAAGGATCGAACACTGTCCCGCTCAGGCTGGCGGTCGTAAATTGTGCCCGCAATGGAATTGAGCACAGGGCCAGCGAAATACACACTCCTACGAGACTCTCCCACGCCTTCTTCCTTAGAATAGCCATATCGCCCTCCTCAGGCCGTCTTCCGAATCAATAAGTTGTTTCCTTTTATTCCTCATCCTTTCGACCGCTTCCGATTCCCCTGGGTCTCTCGTAGCACGAGCCGGAAGGGCTGTCAAGGAAAAAATAAGATCTGGTAGCGTCAAGCTTTTTATGTAAATTCTTTAAGGGGCTTTTTCTCCCAGGAGCGATTTAGGTGACTGATGACTCCGAAAACAATCCGATCGCAACTTGCCGGATTAGTGAAGCTGGACATCGGTCGCGTGCGACGCCTCACTTCTCGAAATGCCCGCTCAATGATGTTCGTGGTGCGAATCTTCTGCCAGTGGGCAGGAGGAAAATCATAGAAGTTCAACAATTCCTCCAGATCCCGTTCTACGCAGGCGACCGCTCGAGGACGCTTGCACCGCCACTTCTTGGCCCAGCGCCGGAAGATCCGCTGGGCTTCTTGCCGGCTGGACGCTTGGTAAATCGCCGCCGCCTCTTTCACACACGATTCCTCTTTATGAGGTATCTTGTCACCGATGTTGCGCAATTTGTGCGCCCAACACCGTTGCAAGGGAACCTCGGGCCAGACCAGCCCCAAGGCTGCGCGCAGCCCACTCGATCCGTCCGTGATCACCAGCTGCAGTTGGTACCCTTCGAGGCCGCGCAGAAACATCCCCTGTAGGAATGCAGTCCAACTGGCTTCGCTCTCCCCCCGGCTTAACTGATAGGCAAGCAGTTCGCGTCGGCCTTGTGCCGTGATCCCGTAGGCTACAAGCACCCAGCGGCGCCGCACCTTGCCCTGTCCGTCTCGCACCTTCAACACCACCCCGTCCAGAAAGATGTAAATGTACTCATCTCGCAGGCGTCGCCCATGAAAAGCCTTCACCGCCTGGTCCAGCCCGCGTGCGATCCGAGAAACGGTTTGCGGCGAATAGCTTTCTCCTAGAACCGGCTCCAGCACTTCTCCCACCTGCCGGGTCGAAACCCCGCGCAGAAGGGCCTCCCGCACCAGATCGTTCACCGACTCCTGCCGCCGTTCGTAACGCGGCAGCAATTCGCTGCTGTAACCCTGCCGAGTTCGAGGTATCCGCAACCCCTCAAGTAATCCCAACTTGGTTCCTAAATCTCTAAAGTAATAACCATTGCGATAATCATGCCGTTCCGCCTCGTCGCGCACGTATCGGCCCACCCCCAGCCAGTCCGTGCGTTCCGCCTCTAAGGCCTCCTCCAATAATCGCTTCACCTCGCCTCGAACTTGCTCGCTCAATTCCTCCTGAAAAAACTCTTTCCTGTCCTCCCAGGAAAGCTTAAGATGTCCCTCGTCGAGGACTTCCAGTTCTCGCATAAGGGTGTACCTCCTTCGTAGAGTTTTGTCGCTCGCGGAAGAGTACACCCTTTCTTCTTCTTCAAAATTCAAATTTACACAAAAGAAGTTACGCTAGCCGAAAATGGGTATCAGTTCGGTGAACCGACCTCCCGCGGTTGAAGTCCCCGCCTGATAATTCCTCGACAGTTGATCTGCGAGACTACATGCGCGGAGTGCGCATGTATTAGCCCAAGGTGGGGGTGTGGGATGAGCAGCAGCGGAAAGGGTGATGCGGAGAATGTCAAGGCAAAGTAGAAATGTCCTAATCCCAGCAAAGTAGAAATGTCCTGTTCTCAGCAAAGTAGAAAGTTCCGCTTCTCGTTCTTTGGCGGCTAACCGGAGGAGCCCGTAGG
>Ga0326728_10009629_pt1 | contig 23130 bp, 13 predicted proteins | sample MB3enrmetagenome_FD_207602 | JGI IMG/M metagenome (GOLD analysis project Ga0326728, IMG submission 207602) | Lab enriched peat soil microbial communities from McLean, Ithaca, NY, United States - MB31MN | ecosystem: Environmental > Terrestrial > Soil > Wetlands > Peat | place: USA: New York... | reverse complement strand
AGGTTTTCCTTGTGGATAAGCTTAATGGCGCCTTTGGGGCATGCCTCCACGCAAACCGGGCATCTCATACACTTTGGGGAAATATTCTTAGCTTTTTTACCTACGATCTCGGGCGCGCTGACTTCGCACACCTTTTTGCAAAGCCCGCAGCCCGTGCACCTGGACTCATCGATCTTAATGCCCACAGTACGGTGCTGCATAAGCTTGCCCTTCATAGTGGTGCAGCCCATGCCCATGTTCTTGACCGCCCCGCCAAAGCCGCTGAGCGCATGGCCTTTGTCATGGGAGATGACGATCATCGCGTCCGCTTCTGCGATGGCGCCCGATACTTCGATATCCTTTAGTATGCCCTTTGTTTTGACCGTCCGGCCGCTCTCGCTCCTCAGGCCGTCGGCAGGCAGGAACGGCGCATAGTTATAGCCGTTCATTTTTGCCGTTTCGCAGTGGTCCACTGCGTTATGGCGAAGGGCGTGATAATATGTGTTCGAGTCCGTCAGGAAAGGCTTTCCTCCGGCATCTTTTATCATTTTAACTATCTGGTGGACGAATACCGGCTGGATATAATAGGGGTTGCCGAGCTCGCCGACATGAAGCTTGACGGCCACAAGGTCTCCCCCGGACACACAGTCAAAAGTTCCTGCGGCCTCGTACAGGCGCCCGGCCTCGTCTAACAGATTACGCGAGGTATCCCACGGGACAAGATGAACGGTCATGTTTAAAAATAAAAAGCTTAATATCTATAAATCTTTTTGAGGCTCATATTTTTATCCTTCCGAAAAAGTTTTTAAATAAAGGAAGCGAGCTAAATAGAAGACAGTTAAATATTTCATTGGTTAGAGACCGGGTGGTTTTTTATGATCGGGATTATCCTTTGCGGCGGCTCGGGGAAGAGGCTAAAGCCATATACTGACAATACGCCCACGCCGCTTATCGAGGTTAAAGATAATTGCACGATACTGGATAAGCAGATATTCGATTTCGCGTCCGCTGGCATAAAAGAGGCGATCTTGCTGACCGGCTATAAGAGTGAAATGATCGAGGCCCGGTATGGAAGCGAGTACAGGGGAGTCAAGATATCCTATCACGTAGAAGAGAAGCCCCTGGGCACTTTGAACGCGCTGAAGTCAGGGATGGAAATGGCCGGGGGGGAGGACGCGGTCGTGCGGAACGGCGATGTGGTCACGGACGCCAACCTGAAGAAGATGATGGTCCTGCACTCCAATAGCCAGTACCCTGTTACGATGTTCGTTACCCGTATGCACAGCCCCTATGGCATCGTGGAGCTGGGCGAAGATAGGGTCCGGTCTTTTAAAGAAAAGCCGCTGCTGGAGTATTACATAAACGGGGGCGTCTACTGCATAGACGGCGACGCGTCCATCTCGAAGTTCGAGGGAGGCAGCCTGGAGCATACGCTTTTCCCGCGAATGGCGGAGACGGGCCAGCTGGGCTATTACCGAGAGGACGGCGTCTACTGGGCGACCGTCGATACCGTCAGGGAGCTCGAGGACGTCAGGAAGGAGTATAAGAATAAGACGGACAAGCCGTGGGGGTACGAGAAGGTGCTCATTAGCACGGACAAGTACCTTACAAAGGAGCTATTCATCAGGTCTGGCTACCAGACTTCTTTCCATAAGCACCCGCGCAAGGATGAGACCATGTACATAATCGAAGGTGTCGGCTACATCGAGTTCGATGACCATAAGGAGCACTTCCAGAAGAACGACACCATACGCATCGAGCCCAACGTGCCCCATACCATCGTGGCCACCGAGAACACGGTCCTGCACGAGGTCTCAACACCATTTTTAGAGGATACGATCCGGATAAAGGATTACTATAGCGTGAGGTAAAAAATTGAAGGCGTTCATCCTATGCGGCGGCCGCGGGGAAAGGCTTAAGCCGCTCACCGATAACATGCCCAAGCCCATGGTAAGGGCAGGCGGCAAGCCTATCCTGGAACACCAGCTTGAGCTTTTGCGTAAGCACGGCATACGTAAGGCAGTTCTTCTGGTGGGATGGTGCGGCAAGCAGATCGAGGATTACTTCGGCAACGGTGAAAGGCTGGGAATGCGCATCGAGTACTCCTATGAGGACCCGAATAATAGGCTGGGCACTGCCGGCCCAATAAAAGCGGCCCGAGATAAGGTCGAGGGCCCGTTCATCGTAATGAACGGCGATATCATTTCGAACATGGACATTTCGGGGATCGTGGCTTTCCACATGGGGCTGGAGTGCTGGGGCACCATAAGTATGATCAACATGCCGTCTCCCTATGGCATCATCGACCTGGATGGCAACAGGATACTTCAGTTCAGGGAAAAGCCCGTATTGCCATACAAAATGAACGCGGGCCTCTATGTCCTTGAGCCTGAGGTGCTTGACTTTATGCCCGAAGTGGGATCTATCGAGACTGAAGTCTTCCCGAAGCTGGCGGATCTCGGAAAGCTATATGGCTATGATTCCACAGGCATCTACTGGAGCGATGTGGGCACTCACAAAGACCTGCAAAAGGTGGATCAGGATATCCTATCCGGCAGGTTCAAACTTTAAGACTCTAAGTTTTTTAAGACTCTAAGACGTTTCCCACAAAGAAATGAAGATACTGTAAGAACACGAAGATTATTTTTATGAAAATACTAGCCTGTAGCATGCCTGCTATCAGTAGCCTGCGCTAAACCAAATACTAGCTTGCTACGCAACCAATTATCTAAAAAAAACTTTGTGTCCTTTCAGTATCTTCATGTCTTTGTGTGAAACGTCTTAGTGTCCTAATTAACTTCGAGTCTTTAGCTTCGGGGCCTGGTATCGTGATGCTCGTGCCCTTCTCCATGGGCGTGAATATGCTCGTGAGTTATAGTCCCATGCACGTGTATGTGAGTGTGGGCATGATCTTCACCGAAAAGAAGCAGTGTACCGAGCGCCATTACCGGAAGCGAGACCAGGAAGTTAACGCCCGGGAGGTCCCTGAATATCAGGAACGATATGATGACCCCGGCAAAGGGAGCGGTTCCCAGCCAGGCGCTCGCCCTCGCCGCGCCTATGTAGCGCATTGCAATTATGAAAAAAGCTATGCTTAGCCCGTAGCTAATGCTGCCCAGGAGCATAGTGCCGAGCATCAATGGTAGGGCCGGTAGTCTGGCCCCCAGCAGCATAGCCAGAATAAAAGAAAAGGCGCCGGCCGCAAGGCCTTTGACGATGCCAATGGATAGCGGGTCTTTCGACGATATCTTCCGTGTAAGGTTATTATCCGTACCCCAGAGTATGCAGGCCAGTATTATACCGAGGGCGCCCGTTGAGACGCCGAGCCCTGATTCGCCGAACGTCAATAAAATGCTGGCGCTCGTCACGAGGATTATCGCAAGCCATATCCTTTTTCCAACGTACTCATGGAAAAATGCCGTTGCGATCAGCGTCGTAGAAACACACTCGAAGTTAAGCAGCAGCGACGCAGTGGCTGCAGGAGTGCTCTTGAGACCCAGCATAAGCATAATGGGCGCGGCCACCCCTCCGGCCAGGACCGCGCCTGCCAGCCATGGGGTGTCCTTACGACCGAGGGGCTTTCCTTCTTGAAAACCCGATAAATGGCCAACAACTTTGAATATGAGCAGGCCGATGCCGCTGCCTAAGTATAGCAATCCAGCGAGAAGTACAGGGTCGATCTGCCCTAAAAGCACTTTGGAGAGCGGCGCGCTGGCCCCGAAGAGGACGGCGCCCAGGATCGCCAATAGGACCGGGTAAGTGCGATTTGGAGGCATTTAATTCTCCGAGCTGTAAATAAACTTAGGACTGCATCACATAAAAAATGTTCATACACTGTGTTAAGTAGTGTCGTTTTTTTATTAGTGCTTGTCTTTTGCCGTTTGCCCTGGTTGGTATCGGTTTGACACAGTGAACACAGAGCCTTTTCTTAGAAATGGATTTGCGGGTGACTGATTAATAGGAGAATGAGATACAGAGGGGACGGAGACACAGAGCGATTAATATGACACCCTATTCGTTCTTGTTTTAAAGCATTATCCTTTTGACCCAGTCTTATATTAGTAGTGTGTTAAAATTGAATGGAGTTTTAAACATATACTTATTTACTATAAAATAAAAATAATATTCTGGTGTTTCAATCGATAGGTGGTAAACCTACGGGCTAAACAAATTAATCGCTCTGTGTCTCTGTTTCCTCTGTATCTCATTCACCTATTAATCCTCCACCAGCGAACCAATTCTAAAAAGAGGCTCTGTGCGCTCTGTGTCGAACCGATACCACGAAGGTATAAGGAAAAAAGAAAGTTAAAAAAACGGGCAGAAAGGAACACAGAAATATTCAACAGAGAAATTTTCATAAAAATCTTTTAAAGCCGGAAGCGCATAATTACATGTAAACTGGTGCTAAAATGAAGGGCCTTGAACTTTCCGGGAACGAGCTCGTAGAATGCGAGAACGCCATCGAAGAATCGATCGTAAAGGTCGTGGAGCTGAGTAACCTTAACGGGGCTGTTATCGCCCTGAGCGGCGGCATTGACTCTGCGCTGGTGGCGACGCTGGCCTCAAGGGTCGTTGATGTTTACGGCCTGCTGCTCCCCGATACTACGTCGAACAAGCCGCAGGACGCCCGGGATGCAATGGACCTGGCGAAGAGCCTGGGAATAAGCTATGAGACCATCGAGATCGATCATATCGTCGAGGCTGTCCATGCGTCCAGGCCCGGGGTCGGCCCGAAAAAATGTACGCTGGCATACGCCAACGTCAAGCCCCGAATACGCATGATCCTTAATTATTTTGCCGCTAACCTGGACGGCCGCATAGTCCTGGGTACCGGGAACAAGACAGAGCTTCTCATGGGCTACTTCACGAAGTACGGCGACGGCGGGGTCGACATGCTCCCGATCGGCGACCTGTATAAGACAAGGGTCAGGCAAATGGCCCGCCATGTCGGCGTTCCCGAGAGCATCATAAAGAAGCCTCCCTCCGCCGGCCTGTGGAAAGGCCAGACCGACGAGAAGGAGATGGGTATTGACTATGAGACGCTGGATAAGGTATTATATGGCGCGTTCGACCTCGGGCTCTCCTATGGTGAGATCCATAAGGAGACAGGCATCGATGAGAATGCCTTTACAAAAATAATGGAGCGTATCAAGAACAACCAGCATAAAAGTAGTACGCCTCCGATCGTTGACATTGAGGCTGTTCTAAAGTCTTAATGCCTTTCGTGTGAATAAAATAATCGGCGTACTTTAGACAGATTCAAACATAGCAAAAAATATTTTTTTCTATTCTCCCTTTTTCGTATACACTCTTACCAGGTTATTGGCCATGGGGAGCGGGCGGGCACACCCCAACGCAAAGACGCAAAGACGCAATGACGCTAAGCGTAAGACGCAAATTCTCTTATGATATGGATTGGGAAGATACTGCTAATTGTATAGTATTTTACGATCTGCTCGAGTATACACTGGCAAAGTATTGGCTTGCTGCGCAACCAACTTTCTAAAAAAATCTTCATGTCCTTACAGTATCTTCATGTCTTTGTGTGAAACGTCTTAGAGTCATCGCGTTGGGGGATTTCCGCCCGCTCCACGAGAACCAGAAACAGGCGTTAACCCTAATATATGGTCATTAGTACCACAATGAAGAATAGCAGGTAGAATACGCCGCCGAGCATCAGGCCGGATATTTTAATCTCCCTCCGGCTTGAGCGCAGGTAAAGGATCAAGCCCGAGAGCAAGGCGATGCCGATGGTGGCTGCCTCGAGGAACTGGACCTTGTCCGCAAGGTTCAGGTGCCATGTCGTCAGGAGAATGCCTATGGTCACGGGTATGCAGCTCTGGAAGACCATGGCTCCCGTGATGTTGCCGATGGCGAAGGTGTCCTTTCTCGCCCGTATCCACAGCATGCTGTTGAATTTCTCGGGAAGCTCGGTCGCAAGGGGGCTGATAAGCAGCGAGAGGATGAGCGGATTAATGCCTATTCTCGTGGCTATATCGTTGATCTGCCCGACGAACAGGCTGGCGCCGATGATTATGGCGGCCAGCGATGCGAATAACTGCACCAGGATTAAAATGGTCCAGGGCTCATGACGGAAGCCGCCGGATTTTTTCTTAACGTGGATGAGCCGCGTAAGGGCCCTATCTAAATAAAGATCGCCAGGCCCCTTACCACTATAGGTCTCTCCGGTCTTTAGCGTATAGACCAGGTAGACCGCGTATATGGGCAGGAGCGTAAAGCCCACCAGCGTTTTAATAAAGCCCAGCGGCGGAGGCACTAACGCGGCTATGGCTGCCAGCGTATAGGCTACGAGGAAAAATGTAAGGTCGCGCCTTATCAAAACACCGTTAATATTAAGAGTGCCCGTATTACGGCGCTTCGCGAATGCGAGCACCGACAGCCCGCATACGAACAGGGCCAGCGTGGCAAGCATGAACGGCGCCCCGAGTATCGCGCCGACACCTACTTCCGAGCCGGCGCTACCGCCCAGTATTAGAATGGCGATTAGAGGAATGAGCGTTTCCGGAAGCGCCGTGCCGATGGCCGCCAGCACGCTCCCGACGGCTCCCTCCGAAAGGCCGAACCTCTTTCCGGTCCACTCGACTCCGTTCGTGAAGAACTCGCAGCCGGCCAGTATGATCACAAAGCTCAGGAGAAATATGGTTATATCCATTTAAGCCTCGACTACTTACCTAGTCCCGCGGCTCTTATATAGTTTTTAGTCATAGTGCTTTTGATGGCTCTGGTAAAAATCGACGGCACTATGGTTTCGGAAAGCATCGAACATGCCGATACTTTTCTGAAAAAGCTCACGGGCATCATGTTACGAAAAAACATGGGCGGTGCGCTTATTTTCGATATGGGGTACAACGCCTACGACGGTATCCACATGTTATTCGTGCTAATTCCCATAGACGTCCTCTTCCTTGACTCCGACCGGAAGATCGTGGACCTAAGATCGAATTTGAGGCCGTGGACCGGCTCGGCATTCCCCCGCTCCAGGTTCCGCTATGTCATCGAGCTCCCCGCCGGCACCGTCGAAAGGACGGCACTTAAGGCCGGCGACGGGCTGACATGGTAACTGATATCGCCATTTTCTTTTGTTAAGCGCTGAACATCAGTGCTCGAATAATAAGGCATAAATATTTATTATTAAGCGTATGATATGTTTGAATTGCATAAAAAATTTGGGGGTTTAAGACGGATAAGATAAGAAAAGGCCATGATCACGGGAGCGAGGAAGAAGAGCTGAGGCGCGAGGCGGAGAGGCTAATACGAAAAGGCTATCTGCTGGACGTCGACGGCAGGCTATATTCGACAATGCTCGGCTATTTTGAGGCGGAGTACATAGAAAAAGTAGAGAAGGGCCTCATAGAGCCGGGTCCTGCGACATGGGAAAGTATGTTCGTCCGCTTCGTCCGGGAAAGGTCGAAGAATTATATTATCCTGAGGCACAGGTCGCCGCTGGCCGGCTTTGAAAAATGGCTGTAAGCCTCTTAAAAACACTTTTGGTTAGCTTTAAATAGCTTATTAGCTCTGTTAATAATTAAAGCCGGGAGGATATATATAATGGATAATGAGCCCGATGGCATGAGCGCTATTGAAAAATATCAGGTCTGGATATTCTTTGCGCTAACCATTATTATCGCGCTGATAACATCGCAGCTCATCTTCCAGATGGGCCTGGACATATATCATTCAGCATCAGGGTCTATAATCTATATATTGTACGTTTTATGCCCGGCCATATCCGCCGTGTTACTTGTAGCGCTTATGGGCGGACGGGAGGGCGTTTTAAGCCTGGTTATGGGCCTGGCGAGGTGGAAGGTCGGCTTGCAATGGTACATCGTTGCCATAGTCCTGTCAATAATAGTTGAGGGGCTGACCGTTGCAATATTCATCGTTACCGGTAACCATATACCCGGGGATTATACGCTATCGCCTCTATCCTTGACGGTGACGTTTTATATCATCCTCTCTGCCATTGGGCTGGCAATAGGGTTAGGATATGCATTTTCCGTACTTTTGAGCGAGCATGGCCCGATGCTATCCGCAGCCGTGGTCGGAATATTCCTCGTGATATACAAAGGGTTCGTATCCATCCAGAACCCGAACATCCTGATAATGTCGGTCGGGCTTTTCGCGCTGGCATTCATACTGCTCTGGCTCTACTATTACGCTAAGAGTTCGCTATTGATAATAGCCATATTCCTGATCTTGTTCGTTTATATGTCCAACATCATAACCTACGATCTGGCGAGTATGTCGGGCACATCCCTGCCTATCTACATTAACAAGATAATATACATCCTCATGACCGCGGCTATAATGGTGCTGGATATGAGCTTTTTCCGGGAAGGAAGGCCTTTGCTGGAAAACGGGAACGCCATCAGGCCCAATGGCTGATGCTCATTTTTAACGATGGGATGACACCATGGCGCTGGCCATGCATATGGCGTTCTGGTAGCCGCTACCCGCCCTGGACGTATCGACGTATACTATGTCCGAGCCCACAAGAGGGGCCCCGTACCCGTTCCCGCATCCCACGAGGCACAGCGCCCGGAACATCAGGTTGCCGCAGACGCCGTCAGGAGCCAGGATATACTCGTACTCGTTCACCGCATCCTCGAAGAGGATGGCCGCGTGCCTGGCGTTAATGCCCTTTTCCCTGAGCGCGCCGGCTACGGCTTCGGCATCATCCATCGTCTTATCCACAATGGGCGAACGGCCCCGATCATCCATCCTGCCTCCCGATAGGACTCCGACCCTGGGCTCAATGCCGAAAAGCCGTATAAGGCCAACGCCCGTCTCGCCCAGTATCACCTTATCCTCAACAGTCCAGCCTTCATCCACTCCGACCGGGGCAAAGAAGAAAAAGTTACTTGACGGGGCCTTTAGTAACGATACTCTGAGTACCTTTTTTATGCCCATAATGCTCTTGAGGGACCTGATGGTGGAGTTGGCGCCGAGCGACCCCCTGACGACGCCGTCGACCTTGCCGTCCCTTAGCAGCTCTATCAGCGTGACCTCCGGCTTATCGGATATCAGGGTATCGAGCGCCGTATCCATGGGCTTTGAGCCGACCAGCGTTACCCGGGCATAGCCCTTCTCCACGGCTATCTCCGCGCCTTCGATGGTCTTATCCGCATATTGGGGGCCTACGCCCACGGCAATGTGCGCATTGTTGACCTTTGCCCGGGCAGTGATGGTCTCCCAGATCATGCTATTCACTTCTTGATCAGCGGAAGGGCGCTGTCATTATACAGTGCCGCTGCCTCTGTCCTTTCTTCGGAAAGCGCTATGGCCGCCAGCGCGCCGATCCGTCCCTCGTGATTATCGAACATATCGATGAAGTATACTCCCGAGGAAGCCGCCTGTTTCTCCACGGCTTCAACAGATACCAGTCGCTTTTTGACCTCCCAGCCGAAAGCGTTCAGGTCCGGCGAGATGCCGATGCCCCGGTAAACCCCGATACCGGTCTTACTGGACCGAGTCTCAGATTTTACCGTGGATACGACGCTGTCCACAAGCTTATCCACGGCTTCCGGCCGGGCTGCGAACGTTAATGCGGAAGATACGCAATTGGTCGTCTTATGCGGGGACTTGGGGAAAAGCTGGATGAGCCTCAGGTTCAGCGGCTGAACGCCCTCGATGGCGGCTGCCTTGCTTGCCTTCAGCGCCAGTACCCAGGTGGCGCCGCCTTCCTTATTATCGGTATCATCTATGCCAATGGTGACCTTTTCATAAAGCGGCGTCGTGATCTCGACACGGTTGGCCCTGGCACCCCCGACCTTCATGTCCTCGGCTGTGGGATATGTAGCATACAGCACGCCGGGCGCCTGGGTAAGGCATGCCGCTATGCCCAGGCCGGCGCCGCCGCAGCCCGTCCACTTTGTCTTTACATTTTCTCCATCGACGACAACTGCCTCTAAGCCCTGTCCGCCGTACTCGACGTCAGTGGGGCCGAACTTTATCGGGCTCCGGCCAAGCCTGCACCTCATGGTCATGGTCGTGCCCTCGACCTCGCACCACTGGAGGAGTCCGCCGGCCCGGCATCGGTTGACGGCGTCCCACTCGATGGTGCCGCGCACAGCACATGTCTCAATGATCTCGGCTACACCTTTCGATGTATCTACCATGGTTAAAAAACGCTGGGAGAACATCGGCCCGAACTTCTCCTTCACCTGCGATGGCTTAAGCATCATACTATCACTTGTAAACGAAATTTTCGGTAAGTATATAGCAATATATGATATAAAACCCTTATGAGGCTCTGATATTATACTAAAGGCTGGATAATAATTTATTATAAGTTCCCATTAAAAGCCAGTTTTATTTATTTTTATCTAATTATGGAGAAAATATCTATTTATTATCTAATGTTGTTATAAAATCATCTTTGCATCGTCAATAATACCCCTACTAAGCAATCAAATATATTCTCCATTGAATAAATTAGGTAAAATTACAACCTTTCTGAAAAAGTATTAATAAGCTGACATTTATCAACATTAATATAAGGGATTTTCGTATGGGGGCTAGAATAGTAAGCAGAGGGCTAACAATATTTGCTCTTTCCATATTCATATTTATATTAATATTAGCTGTCGCGCCGCAAGTGTTCGCATATAGTGTTTCTCTATCGGTTGATAATCAATATCCGCTTGCCGATGGATATAGCACGTCTCAGATCACGGCAACTGCGGCAGGCGCCGGTCCAGGTCAGATCGTGAACTTTTCGATCGATGATTCAAGCGGGGAATCCCTGGTCACAGCGACCACGAATAGTGCTGGAATGGCGAGCATAACTATCGGCCCATATCCCTATGGTGATTCGGAGAATGTAACCGTATCGGCTTATTGTAACGGCATCCCCAGTTCCACTAATATATATTTTTTAGCAAAGAGTAACTTGAAGATTTATTCCATAAGCCCTGGTACTACGAATACGGTTGGTACTACGGTAATGATTAATGCCCGGTGGGATATTACGCCGGGTATTCCGGTGGCGAATGTGCCATTGACGTTCACCGCTTATGATCCCTATTTTAATATGATTAATGGTTCGCCGGACACTGTTACTACGAATGGATCTGGAGTGGCGGTTTTTACTTTTACCATGAGTAATATCTCCGGGTATAACTGGGTTAGCTTGAGTTTGAATGGGGAAACAGTAAAGTCTGTTTTCGTAGCGGGCACCGGCGGGAATATTGATCATTTTGATCTATATACGACTCCAGTGTCGCCCATTTTTGCTGATGGTCAGACTAATTACGTATTGTATATTAAGGCGCTTGACGTGTTTAATAATACAGTCCCGGGTAAGAGTGTTGATATTCAAAAGGATGGTGTGGATATAGGCACTTATCCTACGAATAGTAATGGTGTTATTGATATTAATCTGGGCGCATCTTCTTTTGTCCAGGATGTTAATATTACAGCGACTTCTGTGGATACGCTGGCCGCTGATTCGATAAATTTGAGTTATATTAAGGGTATTGCCTCTAATATTAGTGTTATTGCGAATCCGCCGGCTGTTGCTAATGCTAATGTTTCTTCTGTGACGGGGCAGGCGGATGTTCATTTAACGGATGTTACAGCTACTTTGACTGATTATTGGGGTCATCCGATATCCGGTGAGACGGTGTATTTGACGTCGTTGAATTCATCGTTAGGGACCATGTGGAATGTGACAAGTAATACTTCGGTCGGTGTGACGGCGTCTGGTGTTACGGATGCTAGCGGGGAGTTTTCATTTGGTTTTAGGCTTGCGGACGACGTGAATTTCACCGATATCAGTATAGGTGCTCCTATCCTGGCCTCGTATAGCAATGCGACGACTGATGTTAATACAAGTGATGTTTGTTATGTTCTATACACGGATCAGCCGTTCGTAGTGGCCACCACGAGATATACTCCGTCGAGTAATCTTTCGGTGAACGAGACGATTAATGTCACCGTGAGCCTAAAGGCTTGCGGCTGGATCAACCAGACCAATTATAATAACAGCGCTATTCTGGTGTTCGACACATCGGGCAGCATGAACTGGATGTCGAATACGATATACCCTAATGCCAGTATGGATTTGCCGAATGATACGATAACAGGGACCCTTAATCCAGCTTCCAATACTGTAGATTATGGTTGGTATGGGGTGGATCCGAGTGATTGGCAATTCATTACCAATTATACGTATAGTGGTAATGGTTCTCAGGATCTGGATATTATTCTATCCTCGGATTATAGGGCTTACAGTAGCGATAATGAGGGTAGTTTCTATTATTTGAAGGTCATTGATCCTAGTGGTGTTAATGTTTATCATACGGATAATGGTGGCAATTCGATTGGTAATGGGGTCGCTAATAATTATCAGAATGAGAATTTAGTAGGATTTTCGAATGCTGTGAGTGGGACGTATCAGATTTATGGTGCTTATATCCAGAATTCGTCGATGGGTGATGTGCCGTATAATTTGATGGTTTTGACTGATCCTAAGAGGCTGGGCCAGTCGACGGATCTGGATAGTGCGGCGAAGGTGGCGGGGACGACTTTCGTCTCGTTGATGAATAAGAATCAGGTGGGAGTGGTCTGGTTTAACGACAGCTATCCGCTCGCGCCAATAGCGAGTTTCACTGCAAACCGTACAGCCGGTAATGCGCCGTTCACCGTGCAGTTTACTGACACGAGCATTAATTCTCCGTCGACCTGGTCGTGGAATTTCGGGGACGGCAGCACGGATAATAGTAATAATCCAAACCCGGTGCACACGTATACCTCGGCTGGCACATATAATGTCAAGCTTACGGTATCGAACACTGGGGGAACCAATTCTGTAACTTATTATAGTTATATCACGGTCCATCACAAGATACCCACTCCAAGCTTCACAGCGAACCAGACGGCTAACTATGCGCCTATGACCGTTGCGTTCACGGATACGACGGGCGACGGCAGCGTTACTGGCTGGTTATGGAACTTCGGAGACGGAGGGTCGAGCACATCACAGAATCCGATTCACACATATGCGAGTACGGGCACGTATACCGTTAGCCTGACGGAGACCAATGATGGCGGCACTAATACGACGACTAAGGCGAATTATATAACCGTAAACCCGCATAGCGCGTTGCCGGTTGTCAATTTCGTTGCGATGCCGACGAGCACGACAGCGAACGTGAGCATTTCTTTCACCGACCTGACGACCGGTAATAATCTACAGTCCTGGTTGTGGAACTTTGGCGACGGCCAGACGAGTACGCAGCGGAATCCTATTCATGCATATAAGAATGCGGCAACCTATACGGTCACGCTTACGGTGACAAATGATGGCGGCAGCAACTCGATGACCAGGACTAACTACATAACTGTGACAAATAACAACCCGCCGGTGGCCGACTTCGTTGGTAACCCTACAACGATAAATGCAGGGCAGAGCGTTTCATTCACTGATGAGTCCACTGGCACTGCTATTTATCTATGGCAGTGGAACTTTGGAGATCTATCGCCGAATGCTACGGTCGCTAGCTCTGCGAGCCAGGTCCATCAATATACGGTCCCGGGGACCTACACTGTTACACTAACGGTTACAAACGACGGCGGTCCGAGCACGATGCAAAAGGTTGGGTACATTACCGTCAATGTGGTACCGACGGCGACCCCGAGCGCCACGCCTACTGCTACAGCGACCCCGATACCACAGCCTCCTGTAGCCAACTTCGTCGGGAGCCCGACGAGCGGCTATAATCCATTGACAGTAAGCTTCACGGATGAAAGCTCGAATTCGCCGACCTCCTGGTACTGGACTTTCGGAGATGGCGGATGGAGCACGCTAAAGAACCCGTCATATACGTATCTTTTGCCGGGTGTTTATAATGTTACGTTAACGTCTACAAATAGTGTGGGAAGCAGCGACCCGCTTACTAAGTATAACTATATCACGGTCTATGCCCACAATGCGACGCCGGTGGCCAACTTTACATCGAGCCTTCAAACAGGGCCCGTGCCGCTGACTGTCCAGTTCTTTGACACATCCGCCGGTAATAATATCACTTCCTGGTCCTGGAATTTCGGGGATGGTAATACCAGCACGGCAAAGAACCCGATCTACACGTATTATTCCGTCGGCAACTGGACTGTGACCCATACGGTGACCAATGATGGCGGCAGTAACACTTTGACTGTACCGAATTACATCATTATTACGCATAATCCTCCACCAGTGGCAAACTTCACAATGAATCCGACCGGAGGTGATGTGCCTCTGTCTGTGCAGTTTACTGATACTTCTGCGGGCAATGATCTTAACTCGTGGCTATGGAATTTCGGGGATGGCAATATCAGTAACGCCCGGAATCCGGTCCATACGTTTTCCTCGGTCGGCACATCTACAGTTACGCTTACGGTGACCAATGACGATGGCTCTAACTCGACGAGCCGGGTGGTTGTTGTTTCGCATAATTCGCTTCCTCAGGCGGCCTTTAATTCGAATGTTACAAGCGGGAATATACCGTTGTGCGTACAGTTCTATGATAACTCCACGGGTGGTAATATCGGCTCGTGGCAGTGGAGCTTTGGAGATGGTTCACCAAATAGCACTCTCCAAAACCCTGTCCATACCTACCAGGGTCAAGGGCTCTACACGGTGACGTTGACTGTGACTAATGATGCAGGAAGCTCCACAAAACAAATAAAGAACTATATCACTGCCATTAATCCCGGACCGACTTCAACGCCGATGCTTGCAGGAATTCTGGCTAACTTACTTAAGACGTTCAGTGTGGATGCGAGCGCATCGGGTGTTACTCCCATGTCTCCTCCGGCAGGTTTAGCCATGGGTTTGACGACGATCGATGGTAATACATCGGTGATCGTAGATAATGCGATCAATGGATTAAGTTCCTATGGCGGTACCAATATTTCCGCAGGCATTATTCAAGCCATTAGTGAATTCAATAGTGGTAACTTCACTCCTGGTAACAGGAGGTATATCCTGCTATTGACGGACGGTTATTCGCAGCATCCGGAACTAGATATAGCGGCGGCTGAAGAGGCGGCTAGCCAGAATATTACCATTTACACTGTAGGCATAGGTATGCCGGATACAGATACACTTTATCAGATCGCTACGATTACGAATGGTTCATATAGGCGTGTAACATCGATGCCCGACCTGGTCAATGTCTTCTCGGCCATTGCCAATAACATAACAGATGTTGCGGGCTATAACATCAGCATGTGCACGTTTACGAACTACTCGAATCTAACAACTCCGCTGATCCCGGATACCACATATGTGCCGAATAGTACGATGATCACCCGGCCTGGTGTCGATGGTCTAATGGAGAATGTGGATATTGAACCCATTATCTACGAGGATGATGTCGGCCAGATATATTCGCTAACCTGGCCAAGTTTGGGTAACCTTTCCTATAACCAGAACATGACAGTCAACTATCAGCTAAAAGTCATGAATTCGGGTAATATCACGCCGATCACGAACAACAGCTACGTCGGGTTCTGGACTAAGAACGGTACCTTTCAGAAATCGAACTTCAGCGGTCCGGTATTATATGTGAATGGCACAGGGAACGACATAAAACTGGCATCGCCCGACTTGACGGTGAATATCTTAACGCCTTCGAATAATACGACATTCACGGGGCAGCGCATAGTTATAAATTGGTACACCGAATACACGGGGAGCGATACGTATAACCAGACGGTGGATTATAGCGATCCCATACCGCTATTACCGCTTCCTCCCAATGGATACGGCAACAGTGTCAGTGGCACATACCAATATGTTTGGGATATAACTAACATACCCAACGGTAATTACGTTCTAAAAGTATCGGCGTATGATAGCTATTGTAGTGATAGCTCGTCGGTGAACGTGACGGTTTATCATCCGCCAGGTAGTATTCAACTCGAATAAACGGATAACGGTGAATATATAAAATAATATATCGCTACTGTTATACTGGCGGGGCCGGCAGAAGCGAGCCGTCGGGCCGGTCGTATATAATAAAGGTAATTTGGCCGGGTTAAAGATCAGACGTATCACCTGACCCACCATTCCCCCGGTGGAGTGACCCTCATTCAGATCGCACCAGATCTTGAAAAATCAGTTTAACAACTATGAACTTTTATAAATAAAGATGGTGCCACAGGATCGGAAGCTCGTAGCTTAGGATGGTTAAACAATATTTAAATAAGACGAACTACCGGTACTTCCTAAAGTATATGTGGCAATATTATATGGCAATATTAGATCTTAGCGATAAATCGTCTGGCGATAACTATCTGATGTAACCGGGAGAGGGGTTAGTATTGAAAATGGTCAATATTTTAAGAATATCCAGATAGAATTGTAATATCCAAAAATACATATTAGTATTTAATATAAAGAAATGATAATAAATTATTTTGAATATACCATCATAAACCAATTTTATTAAATTTTTTATATTAACTTAAATAATACCATTTTTTCTAATTATCTAACATTTATAGCATAATTAGACAGTTATCGTCAAAAAAAGTGTCGCAAAATAAACAAATTTTTTCATATTTGAATATATTAGGGAAAATAATGTGCCCTGTGCAAAAAGTATTAATATGTCATCTTCTCTCTTAGAATATAAGGGATTTTCATATGGGCGCCAGAATAGTAAGTAAAGGGATTACATTTTTTGCTCTTTCCATATTCATATTTATATTTATATTGGCCATTACGCCGGAAGTGTTCGCAAATAGTGTTTCTCTATCGGTGGATAACTCATATCTGCTTGCCGATGGATATAGCTATGCTACGGCCACATTCTCGACCGGGGCTGGCCACGGCCAACCCGTGACTTTTGCCGTCACTGACTCAAGCGGTACAAATTATATCTCGACGACCACGGATAATGGTGGACTGTCGAGTATTGAAATAGGCCCATATCCCTACGGTGATGCGCAAACTGTGACTGTTTCTGCGACCTATGTGCCCACTGGCGATAGGAGCAGTCCTCAAACCATTATTTTTATAGCGAAGAATAATTTGAATATCCTGTCTATTAGCCCAAGTTCTTCGGATACGGTAGGTACTACGGTTACGGTTACGGCGCAGTGTGACATCACCCCGGGTAATCCGGCCGTAAGTGTGCCTTTGACGTTTAATGCATATGACCCCAATTATAATGTTATAAGTGGCTCGCCCCAGATCATCACGACCGATGGGAACGGTAAAGCGGTCTTTAATTTCACCCTGAGCGATATCGCAGGATACAACTGGATAACCGTGGGCTTGAACGGAGAAACAGTAAAGTCCCAGTATATTACCGGCATGGGCGGGAATATTGATCATTTTAGCCTGTATACGACTCCTGTGTCGCCCATTTTTGCCGATGGCCAGACGAAATACACTTTATATATCACAGCATTTGATTCGGCTAATAACCCTTGCCCCGGTAAGCTTGTCAACATAACAAAAGATGGCGAGGATATGGGTTCTTACCCGACGAATAGCAACGGCGTTATCGCCATTAACATGGGCTCTTCATCCTTTGTCCAGACTGTAAATGTGACCGTAACCTCGAGTATGCTCGTGAAGGATTCTATTAATTTAAGTTATATTAAGGGTATTGCGTCTAATATTAGTGTTATGGCGAATCCGCCCGCGGTGGCTAATGCGAACGTTTCGACGGTGCCGGGTCAGGCGGATGTACATTTGACGGATGTTACGGCTACGTTGACTGATTATTGGGGCCACCCCATCCAGGGCGAGAATGTTACATTAACCTGCATGAACTCCTCCCTCGGAAACATGTGGAACACGTCCAGTAATACCTCCGTAGGCTCTGTGGTATCCGGATTTACGGATGCCAGCGGTGAGTTCTCCTATGGGTTTAGGCTCGGGGACGACGTTAACTTCTCCGATGTCGACGTCGGTGTTCCCATCATAGCCTCCTATAGCAACGCATCGACGGGTATCAATACCAGCGATGTCTGCTATGTGCTCTATACGGACCAGCCATTCGTCGTAGCCAATACAAAATATAGTCCCACGAGCAACCTCTCGGTGAACGATACGATCAATGTCTCGGTGTACTTAAAGGCCTGCGGCTGGATCAACGCGACCAACTATAATAATAGTGCCGTACTGGTATTCGATACGTCAGGCAGCATGAACTGGCTGGCTAATACCATATGGCCGACCGATGGCGATCCTCTGCAAGGATATATCACCCGGGCTAGTAACACTGTATTGTTATCCAACGGGCAATATGTTGTAGACACCAACGATTGGATGCCAATTACCAATTATTCATATTCCAGTAATACTACACAGGACCTGCAGTTCATTCTCTCCTCGGACTATAGGGCTTATGAAAATGGCAGCTTGTACCAATTGGAAGTTATAGGTCCTCCTCCTGCAAACAATACCTATGAAACGGATAACGGCGGCAATTCGATAGGCAATGGAGTCGCCGTTTGCTCTCAAAATGAGAACTCGGTGGAGTTCATAAATGCCTTAAACGGTACGTATCAGATACTTGGTGCTTATATCTATAGCCCATCGGCGGGAGATACGCCTTATAACCTGATGGTTTTGACAGACCCCCAGAGGATGGGCCAGTCGACGGATCTGAATAGCGCCGCGAAGGTGGCGGGTACGACATTCGTGTCGCTGATGAATAAGAACCAGGTGGGCGTCGTATGGTTCAATGACAGCGAACCGATCACTCCGGTGGCACAATTCATGGCAACCCCGACGACCGTAAAAGTCGGGCAGAGCGTATCGTTCATTGATCAGAGCTTGAATTCGCCTTCGATGTGGCAATGGAACTTTGGCGATGGCAACACGAGTACTACCGAGGACCCGACGCATTCGTATTCTTCACCTGGCAATTATAGTGTCTCGCTCACCGCAATGAGCACCGATTCGGATGATAATCTACTCAGTAATACGACCGCCATCTCTAACTATATCCACGTACTCTATCCGGCTCCCCATCCGAGCTTCACGGCGAATAATACTTCAAACTACGCGCCCATCACAGTTCAATTCACGGACACGACCTACGATAGCAGCGTTACGAGCTGGTCCTGGAACTTCGGGGACGGCAACATCACCAACTATTCGACCGATATAAATCCTATCCATACATATAATAACGTAGGCAATTACCTCGTGACACTAACGGATACAAATAATGGCGGTTCCGGCACGTCGGCAGCGACCACTATATACGCGAACGCCCACAACGCTACGCCCAAAGCCGGCTTTACAGTATCGCCGACGAGCGGCTACGTAAATAACACCACGTTCACATTTACTGACACGTCAACGGGTAATAATATCATGTTACGGACCTGGAACTGGGGCGATGGGACGGCCAATAGCACATACACTACCAAGACGAATCCTACCCATCAATTTACGACCGTAAAAAATTTCACGGTAACATTGACTGTTACGAACGATGCCGGCAACAATTCAACGACCGTAATAGTGCCCGTATACCATAATGTACATCTGCCAGTGGCAAATTTCACGGCCGCTCCTACGAGTGGCAGTGTGTCGTTGGCCGTCACATTCACCGATACGTCCATACCTTACAGTTCCTACCTGTGGCAGTGGAACTGGGGCGATGGATCGTCTACTAATTATACCGCCAAAGCGACTCGCTCACATACATATACGAAAGCAGGCACATTCATCGTAAACCTGACGTTGACCAACGATGTTGGCAGTAATATATCTCAGAATGTACAGATCACAGTAAATCCGACGGCTACCGCGACGCCTACCGCGACGCCTACCGCGACACCGACCCCCACGCCGCAACCGCCGGTCGCAAATTTCTCGGGAACACCGACGACCCAATACGTGGGATCGAATGTCGCTTTCACCGATCTGAGCACGAACACGCCCACGGCCTGGAATTGGACTTTCGGGGATGGCTCGACAAGCAATTCACATAACCCCGGCCACATATATAATACCGTGGGGGTTTATAACGTATCGTTGAATGCCTCCAATAGCGCGGGCAGCAACACAAAGACCAGGACGGGATATATAACGATCATTGCGCATAATGCTTCGCCGGTCGCCCAATTCAACGAAGTGCCGGCGAGCGGATATGAGCCTCTAACCGTCCAGTTCACCGATCAATCGACGGGCAACAATATAAACTCCTGGTCCTGGACATTCGGGAATGGCAGCGGTAGTACTAGCACTTTGCAGAATCCCAGTTACACATATGCAAGTGCAGGTAATTACACGGTTACGCTAACCGTGAAAAATGATAATGCCACTGCCGGCACGAAGACAAATTATATCCTCGTATTGCATAATCCGGCGCCGGTCGCGGGCTTCACGATGAACCAGTCCAGCGGGGCCGTACCGCTGACCGTTGCATTTACCAACACGTCTACCGGTAATAATATTAACTCGGTACAGTGGAATTTCGGCGACGGACCCAACAATAGCTCGTTGCCGAACCCGATACACACGTATACAAGCGTAGGCACCTATACTGTGACACTGACGTTGATTAATGACGGCGGAAGTTCCACGGTACAACATACGGTCAATGTATTAAACAATGCACCGCCGGTGGCATCGTTTAACGGATCTCCCACGAGCGGTAATACGCCTCTGATCGTCGCATTCACGGACACCTCGGCCGGCAAAAATATTAATTCGTGGGAGTGGAATTTCGGCGACGGCTCCAACAATAGCACGTTGCAGAACCCGTCACACACTTATACGGGCCAGGGAGCCTTTACGGTGACCCTGACCGTTACAAACGATGCGGGGAGCTCCACCTTCCAGAGGAAGAACTATATCACTCCAACTAATCCGAACCCGACGGCCCCGCCGATGCTGGCAGGACTATTGGCCAACTTATTGAAGCCCTTCAGCCTGGAGGCGAGCGCGACAGGTACCGCCCCGGAGACAGCACCGTCAGGCCTTGCCGTCGGGCTGAAGACGATCGACGGAACGAACGCATCGCTGGTCGACAGCGCGATCGATGGTTTAAGTGCCGCCGGCGGTACGAACATTTCTGCGGGCATTATCCAGGCCATGTGTGAACTAAACAGCAACAACCTCACTCACGGCAACCGAAAGTACATCGTGCTGCTGACCGATGGTTACTCTCAGTACCCGGACGAGGATATAGCTGCGGCTCAAGAAGCTGCAGATCAGAATATTACCATATATACCGTGGGCATAGGCATGCCGGATGAAACGACTCTCAATCAGATAGCTGCGATGACGGGCGGATCGTATACGAAGGTATCATCGCTCCCCGACCTGGTCAATGCCTTTTCGGCCATCGCCAACAACATAACGGATGTCGCGGGCTATAACATCAGCATGTGCACGTTCACGAACTATTCGAACGTATCGAATACATTGTCCCCGGATACCCTCTATGTAAATAACTCGTCTATAATAAACAAGCCCGGTATGGGAGGACAAATGGTTAACGTGTCTTTGGAGCCCAATATCACGGAGAACAACGTCAGCCATGAATATCTGCTTACGTGGCCCGAGATCGGGGACCTGTCCTACAATCAGAATATGACGATACATTATCAGCTAACGGTATTGAACGCGGGCAATATAACGCCCATCACGAACGCCAGCTACGTCCTATTCTGGCAAAAGGCGTCCTCTAACCTGTCCGAATTGTTTGAGGCGTCCGGGACAACGTCAGGGCAGTACTACTTAGACCCCACCGACGGGGAGTACCATATCTACGTTGGGCCATATAACCCCGCATATGGGGAGTATCAACTATTAGGGGGGCAATATTACGTCTCCATGCAAACGACCTTTGGCGGCTCACCCCTGTATGTGAATGGCACATCGGGCAACGTTACACTATCGCCGCCCGACCTGTCGGTGAATATCCTGACGCCGTCGAATAACACGACATTTACGGGGCAGCAGATCGATCTCAACTGGTATACGACGTACACGGGTAGCGATATTTATAACCAGTCGGTAACCTATAATGGCGTGCCGCTATTACCGCTCCCGCCCAATGGATACGCTAACAGCGTCAGCGGTACATACCAATATATATGGGATATAACTAACATACCCAATGGTAATTACGTTCTAAACGTATCGGCGTGGGACAGCTATTGCGGTAACAGCTCGTCGGTGAACGTGACGGTCTACCATCCGCCGGGTAGTATTCAACTCGAATAAAAATGGTATCGATATGGTAAAAATACAATATGTTGCGATAGCTATACTGGCAGTGCTAGTTATAGCGGCCGTCGGCGCGATCGTATACGAAAATAATAGTAATTCGACCGGCTCTGGTGCCGGGACGATACAAGCCACGGCATCTTCAACGGCGAGCGCTAATGGTAGTGCCCAGGCGACACCTGCTGCAGGGGCGTCGGCTATACCTATTATCGGGAATAGCACTAATAATGTGAAGAACGGGTCGCAGGTAACTGCTTTTAATGCGCTATCGGTCGTGGACTCTGATCCGTCTGTCGTGGAATGGAAATCTCAAAGAACGAATGTTTCAGTGACGGATATTTCTTCGGAGGAATGTGAGGATGGTTTATCAAGTACCTGGTCCATCACCTACATTTCGGATGGCGAGCAGGCGCAGTTAATATATGATAACGGCGCCGTATCAAGTATTACGAAAAGCGAGATCCCTGCCGGTGCTCTTTTACCGCCCACGATGGTAACAGGCAGCTTGATGGACAGCTATACGGCCTACGGCACTGCAATAGTTAACCTGACATCGATGAATCAAACGCCGGTCGGTCCGGCTTCTATGGAGCTTTCGCCCGGGACTGGAAATACATCGTTCTGGGATGTGATATATCCGATAGAAAACGGATACTACCTTGTGAGGTTGAATGCTGCTGATGGCCAGGTTATCGCAAGCACTCAATATGGCTCGGGGTGAATTCCATTTTAAAAGATGATGATTCAGGCCAATTTATACTACTAATGAGTGTCGTCGTAGCGATAGGCCTGGTCATTCTACTGGTATTCCTAAATCAATCCATGCTGGCCGGTCATTCTTCAGCGCAATCCATTATGGATTTCCCGAAAAACGATATTCGCGACCTGAGGTCCGCCACTCTGAGCGAAGCTCAATTCATGGTGAACAATGTGAATAA
>Ga0326728_10009628_pt1 | contig 23133 bp, 20 predicted proteins | sample MB3enrmetagenome_FD_207602 | JGI IMG/M metagenome (GOLD analysis project Ga0326728, IMG submission 207602) | Lab enriched peat soil microbial communities from McLean, Ithaca, NY, United States - MB31MN | ecosystem: Environmental > Terrestrial > Soil > Wetlands > Peat | place: USA: New York... | reverse complement strand
TTAGCCCACATGGTCAAGGTCTGCTCTTCTTCAGGCGTCAACTCAATTTTTACCGTCATCCCTCTGGCCATAAGCTACCTCCTGGGATGACATTATACCATATTAATTATGGGACTTGACACTAGATTCTTCTCTTCGCTCAGAATGACATTTGTGGGGAACAATGGGTTTTGAGACAGTTTCCTGCGCTTTCCCGCCCTACGAGCTCATATTGACCATGGGGGGACGGGCCTCCTATCCTCGGATTCGGGTTTCAGGGCTGCAAATTCTCCAGGCATGGGGCGACGCCGGGGAGGGACCGCGGCGAGCGGTTGCTGCATGGGGAACGCCGGTGGCCGGGGCCGGTCATGGCCGTGGCTGGCCAAGGGAAACGAACCTATAACACAGGACCGTTGACGCTGGGGTTAAGCCGGCGCCCTCGGCGCGATAACCGAGGAAACTTCACCCCCATAGGCGTGGGGACAAGGGGAAGCCAATAAAAGACCGAGAAAGCGGCGGGGCCGTCCACCAAAGAGCACATATATTCTGGATTATGAGAATGCGCTTGGCGATTCTCACAATCGCCTACTGGATATGGAGAAGTTTTTAGAGCTGTGATAAGTTTAGGATCATAGCAGAACTCTATAATTTGGGGTTGGCTACCGGAACCGAAAAGTGAAGACGAGTCCCCTGGCCGGGTTCACTCTCCAATTTCAAGACGCCTCCCAACATGCGCACCCGCTCTTCCATGGTGGCCAGACCCATGCCTTGGTGCAGATTCTTATAATCCAGTACCGTTTTCGGGTCAAACCCCTTTCCGTTGTCCTCCAAGCGAAAGTCTACGCAATGAGGATGCCTGGAAATTATCACCTTAATCTGAGTGGCTTTGGCGTGTTTGATAATATTGTTCAGGAATTCTTGAAAAAGGCGATAAAGGTTTATTTCTACCTCCCGGGGAAAGAGGCCCTCGAGATCGTCAATTCCCATCATAACCTCGGCGGCTTGGTATTTAGCGAACCTTTCCAAAAGGCATCACATTGACTTGGGGGGGATGGCTCTCCCGAGGTGTTCCGGTTTCGGACTCAGACCCAAGGCCAGATGTGTAGGACCGGGCGATGCTGACACCGGAGGCAATAAGCATTAAGAAATCGGCACGGGTCCTCGTCCTTATCCTGGCCAATACTGCCCGCCGGGAGCACCGGCAACCTGAAATACGCCCCCAGACCTCCCCCGGAAAGATAAATCTACGACGCTGAGGGCCACTCACAGCCCCACCACGGCCCGCAAACGGTCACCCCCAAGGGGGAAAAGGTGCAGGGGTGCCTGTGAAATGCTTAAACCGCCCGCAGGAAGGCCCCGCCAGCCGGCAATATTTTGCTCATAAAATTTTTTGGGCAGCCCCATACCAGGGGGGTCTGCTGCCTCTCGCCTCGATGGAAAATTGAAAAAATTTCCGTGGAGGTCATATTAACCAGGGGGGGGTATGGGACCCAATCCCCGGTTTTCGGTTTCGGGGCCGGAAAAATTCTCAGAGTTTGGGAGGCGCAGGCCATGGGCAGTACGACGGCGTGGGGGAGAGGCTGGGGTCAGGGGCAAGACAGGAGTTTGAGCAAATGTGACCCATGGCGAAGGGCAGGTGGGTCATGCCGGCTCCCCCAAGGGGGTGTTGCATAGATGTTGCGGACTGTTGCCCAGGGGGTGAAACAACTTAACCTGTTGGAATAACAATTGAAATGGTTAGCTGTTACAGTGTTGCAGGCGTTACCGTTGATTTTTATTCTCTCTTCCTTTTAAAACCCTGGCACCCGAAACGGTTCCCCAGGATGCCCTACATGGCTCTAAAGTTAGGAGGGCCAGAGTTTACCATGGGGCCTTACTGCTCAATTAGAGGCTTTTGGGCATCCTGCCACCATGAACAATGGGCCGTGTGGTCCTGGTTACGGCCAGGCATCCCGTATTTTATTCCAGAGTGATCCACTTTCTGTCGGGAAAGCAATTTCCGGACTCTGGTTATCCCTGGGTTATCCCTGATAATTTTAAAAGGAAAAAGGATTAGCCACCTTCTGCTAATCCTTCTTAATAATTGGTTATTCTGGTGGGCCGTCGGGGGCTCGAACCCCAAACCTAGTGATTAAGAGTCACTTGCTCTACCAATTGAGCTAACGGCCCCTGGCGTTATACGCCCTTGATTATTCCTGATTACGGGATTTCTGTCAACCCTCGGGGCTGGAGAAAAGGGGAAAAAGCCAGCAGCCTGAGGCGGGGTTATGGGGCAGCCGGGGAGCCAGGACTAATGGGCCATTAAAGGTCCGGTTTAACCCGGCTTTCCGGGGCTCTCAGGGTTCCTTGCTCCATCCGGCCGTGGCGGCTGAGGGAATTTGAGCTTGTGGCAAATATTCTTGGGGAGGGGAGTTTGAGGGGCGGGGGGCCGGTGGTCCCCCGGCCCTCCCCGCAAGAAACTTGCGCAACAGTCGCTCATGAGCCTCTGGCTCCCCCGTAAATCATGAAAATCTATTTTCCGGGCAGTCCCAATTTCCCTTGACCTTTACAGAAGTTATGACATAAATAGGGCAGGCGTTTTGCCACCTGACCATGTCTGCCAGAAACCTTCCCGCGGTCGGACACCAGCTCGCCCCCCTGCCCCTGCTGCTGGCCGGGTGTTTGCCCCTTTGGGCCGGCACTCTTCTGGCCATGGTCTCGGGATACCCCTTGCGTCCCTGGGTGCTGTTGGCCGGCACCCTGGCGGTGGCCGTCCTGGTCCTGGCCGCCGGCGCCGCCCGGGAAAGCTTTGCCCCCGGGGCCGGGCGTTACCCGGCCTGGAGATTGCTCGGGTTTCCTGGCTCCAGACTAAGAGGGCCGGGCGAGGCCCTCCGCCCCTCTTATCTCAGGGCCTATGTCTGCCTGGGACTGGCCGCCTTGATGGGGGTGCTTTTGCAATTCCTGGGGCGGACCGGCAACCTCACCCTCCCTCTGGGGGCTCTCGGGGTGCTGGGCGGCTATTTTTCCTTTGCCCCACCCCTGGCCTGGCACCGCCGGGGCCTGGCAGAGGTGGCGGCTGGCCTCTGCTTCGGGTTGCTGCCCGTGGTCACGGGGTTTTATTTGCAGAGCGGCTACTGGGTGACGGAAGCGCTGTTTTATGGCCTTCCCCTGACCTTTGCCGGCTTTAACCTCTTTCTGATTTATGGCTTCCCCGGCCCCCAAGAAGAGACCTCAATGCGCTATAGCCTGGCGTCCCGCTGGGGACCGGTGACTGGAGCTTTAATTTACACGGTGGTGAATATCTTGCTCATCCTGGGGCTGCTGGCGCTCCTGTTCTTTCCGGCCTCGCCCTTGCCCTTTCGGGTTGCTATCTGGCCGGTGCTTCTCCTGGCCGCGATCAACCAGGAGTTGCTCAAGCGCCGGGCCTACCGGCAGGAGAGACGCTTCCGACTGCTGGGCCGCCTCAGCCTGACCTTGCAATTGGCGCTGGGCGGGGTCTTTTGCCTGATGTTGTGGCAGCGATTGTAGGTGGAACAGAGATATGGCCGGGTTTCAAACCCGCCCCCACCAGGCCAGGCAAGCAAATTGGTGAGAGATAACCCATGAGCGTTGGCCGGAGAAACGAGGGCTCAAGTTGGTGGCGCAGGCTGGTGGCCTTTTGCCTCATCCTGACCTTGATCCCGGCCTGCCTGTGGAGCCCGGCCCAGGTTTACATTCCCCTGGCCTACGCGGTCACCGGCATGTGCGTCGCCCTTCTGATGTCGCCGACCTTTACCGCCGCGGTGGTGGGCCTGGTGGTGGGCGGGTTTTTGGGGGCGGTGTTATACAACAATTCCCTCCGGCGCCAGCTTCAGGAACAGCCGCCGGGAGTGCCGCCGCGGCGCTAACCCCCCTTTCTTTCCGGTTTTGGGTTTGCGGTTTTCGGTAAGAGCAGCAGAACCTCGAACCAGTTGTTTTCTCAGGCCCGAAGCCTTCAAAGCTTAGATTTCGAAGGACAGCGCCTTTATATCAACCCGCCGCAGTATTTCGCCCCGGTGCCGGAAGACGTCTGGAATTTCCATATTGGCGGCTATCAGGTGCTGGACAAGTACCTGAAATCCCGCCGGGGGCGGGAACTTTCTCTGGATGAAATCGAAAACGTTCTGAACGTGGTCAAGGTCCTGCGCTTCACCATCGAACGGAGGCAAGAAATTGACGCAACCTGGCGAGCAGGAGAGGCGCTGGCCAAAGTTTGACTTGGCCCGGATAATTCGCCCGGCGGCCAAGAAGTTGGTGGACTGGTGGCAGGCAGGGCAAAAAAAGGGCTGGAAGAAGGTTTCCCCCTCTATCCAGCTTCCTGGTGGCTATTCGATCTTTACGGTGATTTGTTTGGGTTTAAGCTCTTCTTTCTTGGGGCAGGTTATGGTTAAGACGCCCTTTTTATAGATGGCTTCGATCTTATCTGCTTCCACCGCCGCGGGTAGTTTTAAAGAACGGGAAAAGAAGCCATAACTCCGCTCCATCAGATGGAAGTTTTCATCTTTTTCTTCTTTTTCGGCCTTCTTTTCCCCCCTTATAGTGAGAATATCCCCTGCCAGGGAAATTTCAATATTTTGGGCATCCACGCCGGGAGCTTCCATTTTTACCAGCACTTTATTGGCCGTGTCCGAGATGTCTACCGCCGGGATCCACTCCTCCGTCAGGGGACGCAGGGCTCGCCGTCCAGGCCCAAAAAAATCCTGCCACATCCGATCCATCTCGTCACGAAGCCGGGATATTTCCCGAAAAGGGGCCCATACGACCAATTCCTTGAAATCCTTATCCATTTTAAAACACCTCCTACAACTTACAGATGTTTTGATTTTTTTCTTAATTATAGGATAGGCAAGAGTCAAGGGAGCATCACCCTCCTGATTAGGAAAATTTTCCAGCCCCTGGGGCGGGAAAACGCCGCGCCTCCCGACTTCCGGGGCCTTTTGGAAATATGTCAGGGGCGATGAGGGCTAATATGAGGGTCAGGTAGATTGCCTCCACGAGAAGCCAGTAATGTCCGGTCAGGTTACCGGGGTGGGGAATTGGTGGCATATCAGATCTCCGCGCTACGGGTAACGCGGCATTTATCCCACAAATGGACGGCAGATGATAAGGTTCGAAGATTGCTAAGCGGAATCGGCTTCAAGGATAGGAACTTTAGGGGAATTTTCCTGGGCAATGAGGTTCCCAAAACCATTTTTTGACAAAAGCGGCCAAGGCTGCCGCATAATCTCGGATTCGAACCATATCATAAAAATTCCAGGACCGCGGATAATGGCAAGTTCCTATTCTTGTTAAAAAGAAATCAGGTAGAAACCTGGAGCCATGGCCACAAAAAAACTGACCGAGTGGGGGAGACCCGGCCAGCCGTGAAAGGAGAAAATGGTATATGAACTTTGATTAAGGGGGGGAAAGTGGGTACCTTAATAGTCCATATCTGGTTTTATTAAGCTGCAAGAAGCGGGCCTTAACCCATAGCGCGTTATTTTAGGTGTCATTTCATAACCTTACTGTTTTAGCGTTATTATCCCAGTTCAAATTTTTTTACTGCATCGGAGCCAGCCGGAAGCCCATATCAATTAACCTATTACAATGATACACTTATTGAACAATATAAATTGTCACAAGTCAGTACAACAAGTAAGCCTCCGTCTGGTCGCTCAGATTGTGAAGAAGACCGCCAGGCGGAACCGTAGGATATGCAGATCAAATCTGGAATTTTTCCGGGTGAGGGGGCTAGTGGGCAACCATTGGCCCCGCCCCTCCCTCATCCATTCAGCCCTCTGCCCCACATATTTTTCCGGCCTAAAAACCGAAACCCCGGGAATGGGACCCCCACCCCCACTGCTCAATATGATCGCCTCGGAAATTTTTTCAAATTTTCATTCGAGGGGGGACAGCCTAATCCCCGGGTGATGGGACCCACGGCCAAAAATTTCAAACCGATTTTCAGCCGGACGATAAACCGGAGACGGTGCTGACCTTGTCTTCTTAAGCTGCATTGTTGTCACCAGCGTTTACTTGAGATGCAGGTTCATAGATATCTCCTGATGTTGTAGAACGTATCCCTTAACCGATATAGGTATTACACTGCCATGATCTCGTCGATGTGGGCCACGACTTCGGAGGCCCGGAGTTCCTGGATTTTGTAATACTTCCCCTTGAGTGCTTCAGCGACCTGGGGCAGGAAACTGAGATTCAGGAAACCGGCCTCGGTGTCCAGCACCAGGGAGTTGATTCCCAGACCCCGCAATTGCCTAGTCATCGCATTGGTATCATCCAGGACCGAGCCGGAGCCCAGGCCAATATTGGCCTTGCCGTCGGAGATGAGCACCAGGAGAAAGGCGTCCTGGGGATGCCTCATTTTTTCTTTATGAATCACTTCGTGGGCCAGTTGCAGGGCCCGGGGCAGCGGCGTCTTGCCCCCGGTGGGCATATCCTCCAGGCACTTCCGGGCCTGCTCGATGCTATGCGTAAAGGGCAGCACCAGGTGGGCCTGCTCTCCCCGGAAAACCACCAATCCCACCCGCTCCCGCTTCTGGTAGGCGTCCAGGAGGAGGGAGAGAATGGCGCCTTTAGTTTCCACCATGCGCTGATTGGCCCCCATGGAGCCGCTGGCGTCCACGACGAAGAGAATGTTATGGCCGATCCGCTTTTCCCGGACCTTGTGGCGCAGGTCCGATTCGGCAATGGCCACGGCCAAGTTGCCTTTGTCCCTCGAGGGCTGTTGTGGGGCGGCCGCCCGCAAGGTGGCGTCCAGGGCCAGGTCCGGCGGCCCGGCCGGAGTCATGGCAGGGCGCACGTAACGGCCGCTGCGGTCCTTAGTAACCGCCCGGGTGCGGCGGCCCTGGGACTCCTTGGGCTGGCGGCCATGAGGCAGATCCAGGGGGCGCACCGGGAAGGGTGAGCCGACCTCAAAGGTCACCGCTCCCCGCCCCGGAGGAGCCTCCGGAGGGGGGGAGGACTCCTCCGGGGACGGAGAATCGGTGGGTGGTGGCTCGTGGTGGTGCTGCTGCTGATGCTTACGGACGCTTTCTTCCAGCTTTTCCAGGTCCATCTGTGGTTCAGTAAATGGTTTACGCCGCAGGCGGTGGGGGAGCACCAGCTCCGCCGCCTCCCGGACATCGTCTCCGGTCACTTCCTGCCGTTCGTGGTATGCCGTCAGCGTCCGAGCGGTCTTCAGCATATAGATATCGGCCCGGTGGCCATCCACTCCCTGATCCAGGCAGATGGTGGTGATCAGGTTCAGGATATCTTTGGGGAAGCGCACCAGGGGAAGACGCTCCCGGGCCGCGTTGATGGACCGGCGCAGCCGCTCCTGCTCCGGCTGCCACTGATTGATAAACAATTCGGGGGTTTCTTCATAGTCTAAGAGGCGTTCCATCACCTCCATGCGGGCTGCCGGCTCCTCGAGGCCGCTGATTTCCACGCAGAGCCCGAAACGGTCCAGAAGCTGGGGCCGGAGTTCCCCTTCTTCTGGGTTCATGGTGCCCACCAGGATGAACCGGGCCGGGTGGCTGAAGGAGATGCCCTCCCGCTCCACCACGTTGACCCCCATGGCCGCGGCGTCCAGCAGCACGTCCACCAGATGGTCATCGAGGAGATTGACCTCGTCGACATACAGAATCCCTCGGTGCGCCGCGGCCAAAATTCCCGGCTCAAAGTGCTTCTCCCCGGTCTTGATGGCCTTCTCCAGGTCGATGGTGCCTAAGAGCCGGTCCTCGGTGGTGCCCAAAGGCAGGTCCACCACCGGCATGGGTCGCTCCCGGGTGGGCAGCGCCCCCTGCTCCCGGCGTTTCCGGCATGAATCACATAGCTGGTCGGGCTCGCCGGGGTCACAGCGGAAAGCGCAATCGGCTACCACCCGGATGGGGGGTAATAGTTCCGCCAGTCCCCGGGCCGCGGTGGATTTGGCGGTGCCCTTCTCGCCCCGGATTAGCACGCCGCCCAGGCGGGGATTGATGGCGTTGAGCAGTAAGGATTTTTTCAACCGTTCCTGGCCGACGATGGCCCCGAACGGGTAAATGGTGCGGGATAGGGTCATTTCTTCCCTCCTAAGGAGAGCGAGGCCAGGGTCTTGTGCATGGCCGCTTTCCAGGTTCCCACTTCGTCGGCGGTGACCACATCCACGGCCCCACCCTGAAAATTGCCGCCAGCCGCCTCTCCCATATTTTCTTCCAACCAGCCCTCGACCTCGACGTAGAGCTGTTTCAATTCCGCCAGAACCTCGGGGTCGGCTTGCCAGAGACCCCGCTGTTCGGCTTCCAGAAGGCGCCGGGCGATCTCCTCCAGGGCCCAGGGGTTTTCTTTTTGAAAAAACTCCCGGTTTTCCGGGTTGAGCACGAAGGTCCGGGTGATGTCGTCAAAAATCCAGTCATCCACTTCTTGGGTGGTGGCCTCCCAGCCATAAACCCGGCCCACCCGCTTGCTGATTTCCCCGGCGCCTTTGTAACCGTGGTTCTTCATGCCGTCGATCCACTTGGGATTCAGCAGCTTGGCTCGGGCCACCCGGCGGATTTCCTCGGACAGAAGACGCACCGTCACCTGCTCCGGGTCCCGGGTGTCGCCGAAATAGGTCTTCACCTCTTTGCCGGACAGGTGCCGGGCCGCGGCGGTGAGGCCGCCGTGGGTGCCGAAATAGGAACAGCAGCCAAACAGATCGTATTCGTCGGTGACCGCCTTGTTGTAGGTCACCGAAGCATGGCTTAGGGCGTGGGCCAGAGAGGGGACGGCTTCGACCCCGAAGACCTCCTTGCCGTAGGCATAGCTGTTCCAGTAGAGGAAGACCTGGGCCAGGTCGGTCTCCTCCTGCCAGGCGGAGGCGTACACCGCCAGTTGGGTGCCGGCGGAGTAGGTGCCAGGTTTGCTGGCGAAGATACGATAGGTGGCCTGGCGCCAGGCGGCGCCGTCGCTGGGGTTCTGCCCAAGTTTCTCTAGCAGTTCCAGGCTATGGCGCCGAACGAAATTTTGCGCCGGGTCTTCCGGCAGAGCCGCCACCGCCTGGATGGCCTCATCCAACAGCTCCATGCAGTTAGGGAAATTGTCCCGGGTAATGCCGGAGACCCGGACAGTGACGTCGATACGGGGACGGTTGAGTTCCCCTAAGGGAATGATGTCAAAACCCTGGACCCGGCCGTTGCTCTGCCAGTGGGGCCGCACGCCCAACAGGTACATGATCTGGGCCATGCCTTCGCCGTCGGCCCACATAATGTCGTTGGCCATCCAGAAAAGGGCGACGTTTTCCGGGTATTCCCCGGTTTCGGCAAAATACTTGCCCAGGAGGGCCTGAGCCAGGCGCTGCCCCACTTCCCAGGCAGGGCGGCTGGGCACCCGCTGGGGGTCCAGGGTGTAGAAATTGCGGCCGGTGGGCAGCACGTCATCCCGGCCCCGAGTGATGAGGCCGGAGGGTCCGGGAGGAAGATAGCCGCCCCCAAACCCATGGAAAAGCGCCGCCATCTCCCGGGAGGCCTCCAGCCGTGCCAATAGGTCCCGGAGCCGGGTCTCAAAGCAGGCCAGGTCGCTTTTCAAGGCGTTCGGGTCTATCTCAGGGGCAATCTTCCGGATCAAGGAGGGGAGATCCTGCTCCGGGGCCGCTATCCAGCGGCTGATAAGGCTACGCCCGGCCTGATCCACGGCCTCGGCGGCCCGGCCAGATTCGTCGTCTTCCAGGTTGAGCTGTAGCAGCCCGGCCAGGAGACGCCGCCAGGAGGGACCACCGCCGGGAAAGCGCAGGATGGCGTGGAGAAAATCGGCCCGCCGTTCCCCCTGGGGCAGCTCCCCAAAGATGTGCATCCCATCGGGAATGGCGGTGTTGCGCAGCGCCGACAGGCCCTCGTGGATGCGGCGCACCGTCTCGTCGAAGGAGAGCTCCGGCGTCAAGGACAACTGTTGGCTGAGGCGGCTCTTTTCTAGACTCTCCAGGATGAGGTGCTCCACCAGGTGGGCCCGGCCCGGTTCCAGGTCTTTGAGGCGTTCGTATTCCCCCAGCAGCCGGTCCAGCTCCCCCAGTTCGTCGTAGAGGCCGGAGGAGGTCATCACCGTCTGCATGTGGTCCACCAGGACCCCGTAGCTGCGGCGCTTGGCCACGGTGCCTTCCGGCGGATTGTCGGCGTTGTAGATATATAGGTGGGGCAGGTCGCCCAGGACGGCGTCGGGGCAGCAGCCGCCAGAGAGACCCACAGTCTTGCCTGGCAGGAACTCCAGGTTGCCGTGGGTGCCCACATGCAAGATCACATCGGCGCCAAAAACTTTATCGAGATAATGATAGGTGGCCAGATACTGGTGAGGCGGTGGCACATCCGGGTCGTGGAGGATCTTGCAGACCCGGCCGTCACAACGGGCCCCGGCGCAGCCCCGCTTGGGTTGCACGCAGACCACAGTGTTCCCAAAGAGGACGCCGGTGACCACGATCTGGCCTTGGTAGACCATGGCCGCGGGAATGCCGTGCTGCGCCTGCCCGGGGGGCTCCCCCCAGGCTTCGCTGAGACGTGTCTGCAAGGCCGCCGGCAAGCGCTCGAACCAGGCCCGGTAGTCGGCCTCCGGCACCAGGGCCAAGTGGCCGCCCTTATTAATGATTTCCTCCACCGTGGTCCAGCGGAACTCGCTGATGGCCTTGCGGCCCATGATGGTATCGATGAGTTCCTTGCCGTGAGCGGGGGGGCGGTCAATGGCGTAGCCAGCCTCCTGCATGGCTTTCAAAATCCGGGCCACGCTCTCCAGGGTGTCCAGGTGGGTCCCGGCCCCCACCGAGGCCTCCACCGAGGCGCAGGGATTGTTGTGGAGGATGATGGCCACCTTGCGTTGAGCCGGGGTTTTATGCCTGAGGCGCACCCAGCGGGCCAGCCGTTCCGCCAGGTGTTCGGCCCGCTCCGGGATGGGGCCCCGACCGGCAATGAGGTCGGCCCCCAGGTCCTCGTGGGATAGCCCCGCCGCCACCATGAGGGGTTCGATGACCCCCTCGAATTCCGGCAGGGCCAGACTCCAGCCCACCTCGGCCCCCAGCCCCTGGGGGTCCGCCTGCCATTGCTCCTGAGTTTTATAATATGAGGTGAGGGGCTGAATTACCGGCACATTGAGCTGCGACAGCAACTCCTGGCCGGGTCGGGCCGTGCCCGGATCGCTGTCGGTGCCCCGCCGGCTGGCTAAAAGAAAGGCGGTAAGTTTGATGAGGGCCGCGATGCGGGGCCGGCTCTCGTCATCCAGGAAATAATCCCTGATGATCTCCTCGCCGCCCCGATTGCCCAGGTTTTCGTCCTTGAAGGAGTAATAGAAGACCGGGATTACCCCCAAACCCCGAGCTTCCAGGGCCTGGATGAGATAATCCTCCAGCTCCAGGTTGGAGGTGACCCAATCGCCTCGGGAGAACATCAACCCCACAAGCGAACCTTGTGGGCCACCTTGAGCCCGATACCAGGCCAGGTAATCTTCCATGCGGTCAAAATGACCTTGAGCCTGGGGATGATAGAACCCTTCCCAAGGCAGTTCTACGGGCGGCAACACCTCCAGGTCCCGGCCCAAGACCGCTCTGCCGATATAGGTGAGCAGACCCCGGAAGTTCTCCAGGCCGTTGCGGATGATGTAACTATAGGAAGTGGCGGCGATCTCCAGGTTCACCGACGATAGGGACCAGATGGACGGGTCGCCGCCGGTGGCGATGAGGGGAATACGGGCCGCCAGTTCCTTGAGCCGCTGATCCACGCTTTCCCAGAAGGCGTCGGGGGTGCGGTAGAGTAAGATAAACCGGGCCGACTCCATGTCCCGCAGGGCCCGGTCCAGGACTTCCGGGTTTTCCCCCGCCAGGCGATGGGAATAGACCTTCAGGTCCAGCCAGGGGAATTCCCGGGCCGCGGCGACCAGAGTGGGCACATAAGGGTTCCACATGATAGCGACACCCTTGACGGGTGTTTCGGTCATTCGCTGTACCTCCGGATGAACAAAATGGATATACCCAGGCAGAGCGCGGCGGCTGCGGCCAATAGAGTCAGGGAGACCAGGGTCTCCGGCTGCCAGGTGGGTGAGCGCAGCAGGCGATTGGTATGGGTCAGGGGCAAGAGAAAGATGAGCTTCCGGGCCCACCAGGGCAGGGAGTTTATCGGGAAAAAGGTGCCGCAGAAAAAGGCCATGGGCATAATGAAGAAATTGGTGAAGGTGGCCGCATCCTCATGAGATTTGGACTTTAATCCCACCACCACCCCGAAGGCCGCGAAGACCAGGCCGTTGAGCAGCAGACCCAGGATAAAGACCGGGGTAAGATGCAAATGGCTGCCCAGGACCAGCCCCAGGGCCAGGATCACTGAACAGGCGAACAAACCCCGGACCATGCCGGCCAGGGTTTGGCCGACGACGATCTCCCAGGGGGATACCGGCGTCTGCAAATAGATCTGAAAGGTGTGGTAATAGAGACGTCCCATATTCAGACTGTTGGCCACCCAGGTGTATGAGTTGGTCATGGAGCTCATGGCCACCAACCCCGGCAGGAGAAAATCCAGATATGATACCCCGCCCCGCAGGGCCACGCTTTTCCCCAAACCGAGGCCGAAGGCCAGCAGATAGAGCAGCGGCGCAAACAGGGTGGAGAGCACATACCCCAGGCGTAGTAGCCGCCGCTGGAAAAGGAGCATGTCCTTTAAAAAGATGGTCGCCCAGTTCATGGTCATTGGCTCAGGCGCTCCCCGGTGAGTTGAATAAAAACGTCCTCCAGGTTGGCCCGGCGGATGAACACGCCGGCGGTCTCCTCTTTAGCCCGGGCGTAAGCCGCTTCCCGGTTTTGCACCAGGGTGTAGGAGCGCCGGGCGCCGTTGACCGATTCCACCACATAGCCGCCCACTCGGGCGGTGAGGTGGGCGGGGGAATCCAGGGCGATGAGCCGGCCCTTGTTGAGGATGCCCACCCGGTCGCAGAGGGATTCGGCTTCCTCAATGTAGTGGGTGGTGAGGAGAATAGTGATCCCATCTGCCTGGAGCTGCCGGATCATGTCCCAGAGTTGCCGCCGAATTTGGGGATCCAGGCCCACCGTGGGCTCATCCAGGAAAAGCACCCGGGGCCGGGACATGAGGGCCCGGGCGATCAACAGGCGGCGCTGCATGCCGCCAGAGAAGCCCTTGACCTGCTCATGGGCCCGCTGCTCCAATTGTGCCCAAGCCAAAAGCTCCATTATGCGCTGGGAAATCTCCGGAATCCTGAAAAGCCGACCATAAAACCAAAGATTTTCAAACGCCGTAAGCTCCCGGTCCAGGTTAATCTCTTGGGGGCAGACGGCGATGAGGGGTTTGAGCCGGGGGCGTTCCTTAACTACATCGAAGCCGGCAATGCGAGCGCTGCCCCGGCTGGGGAAGGCCAAGGCGGTTAGAATCTTGATGGTGGTAGTTTTGCCTGCACCGTTGGGACCCAGAAGCCCGAAAACTTCCCTGGCCCCGATCTCGAGGGTCAAGTCCTCCAAGGCCGAGATGTTCCCGTAATATTTGCTCAAGTTTGTAATGGCGATCATGTCAGTCTGGGATAAAGCAAATGTTTATCTCCCTGAGTCAGCATCTCCACCGGGATGCCGTAAAGTGAGGCCATGGCCTCGGGGCGCATGACTTCAGCCGGGGGTCCCTGGGCCATCAGCCGCCCTTCGCCCAGGAGAGCCACCCGGTCGGCAAACAGCAGGGCGAGGTTAGGGTCGTGAAGGGTCAAAAGCACCGTCAGCCCCTGGTTTTTGGCCAGCTCCCGGATCAGTTTCAGGATCAGCACTTGATTCTTGAAATCCAGATGGCTGGTGGGTTCGTCCAACATCAGGATTTGCGGTTCCTGGGCCAGGGCCCGGCCAATGAGCACCAGTTGCCGTTCGCCACCGCTGATATTGGTATAGGGCTTATCTGCCAGGGCCTGAAGATGCAAAAGCTCCAGGACTTCCTCCACCACTTCCCAATCTTTACTTCCGGGCTGCGACCAGTAGCCGACCCGGGCGACCCGGCCCAGAAGGATCACCTCCCGCACCGTATAGGGAAATACGGGATGGTGCTCCTGGGGGACAGTGGCCAAAATCCGGGCCAGGGAGCGGCGCTTGAGGCCAGGAAGATCATGGCCCGCCAGGGTAATGGCCCCGCGTTCTGGAATCAACTGCCCGCTCAGGCATAGCATCAAGGTGGTCTTGCCGGAGCCGTTGGGCCCGACAATCACCGTGACCTCCCCGGGATGGGCCGCCAGGCTGACGCCGTTGAGAATGCCCAGGCCATTGAGGCGCAAGTGCAGATCGTCTGCCCGGATCATGCCTTCCAGGACTCCTGGCCGCCTTTTTTCATCAGATAAATGAAAAAGGGGGCGCCGGCCAAGGTGGTGATAATGCCCACGGGGATCTCCCCCGAAGCCGTGGCGCGGGCCAAGGTGTCAGACAAGGCCAGGAAGCTGGCTCCCGCGGCCATGGATAGGGGGATTACCCGCCTATGGTCAGGCCCCACTGTCATGCGGACGATGTGGGGGATCATTAGGCCCACCCAGCCGATGATGCCGCTCACCGACACCGCCGCGGCCACCGCTACCGCCGAGGCCAGGATAAACAGCCCCCGTTCCCGGGCCACCTCGACGCCCAAGGCCTTGGCTTCGGCATCCCCCATAGAGAGGGCGTTGAGACGCCAGCGCCCCAACAGGGGAATGGCGGTCCCTACCGCCATCCAGGGTAGTACCTTGATAACCGAGGGCCAGTCTGCCAGGGAAAGGCTGCCCATGAGCCAGAAGACAATGCTGGCCAGTTTCATGGGGTCTACCAGGAACTTGATGATGGACACCAGGGCAGTGAAAAAGGCGGATACCACCACGCCCGCCAGAATCAAAGATAGGGTGGGGACTTCCCCCCGGATACGGGCCATGGTATAGGTCAGCACCGCGGCGGCTAGACCGCAAACAAAGGCGCCCACCTGGACTGGCACCAGAGGCAGCCAGGCCACGGTCACCGCACAGCCGAAGGCGGCGCCCGCCGACAGGCCCAGGATGAAGGGGTCCACCAGGGGGTTGCGGAAGACCGCCTGCAAGGTGGCGCCCGCCACCGACAGGGACAGGCCCACCAGCATGGCCAGGATAACCCGGGGCAGCCGCACGTCCACGATGATGGCCCTGATCTGTTCCGGCAAAAACGACTGGGCGGTATTCCCCGTCAGCAGACGCCACAAATCCGAAGAAGAGACGGGATAGGCACCCACCTGGAGGGCCAGGAGAAACACCGGCAGGGGCGACAGGATCAACCCCCAGTAAAGCCAGGATTTACCCCTCATTGGCAGTTCTCATAGGGAATCCCGAAGCATTGCCGGTAGATGTCATCCGCGGCCCGCCGCCAGTCTGTCCCGGAAATCACCTCGGGATGAAAGCAGTGCCCCAGCCACCAGGCCAGCACCACGGCCCGGGGGGACCAGGTGGAGACTTGCGCCGCCTTGAACACCCGGGAGTCTCTTACGGCGGGGGTGACCGACCACTTGGGATCCTGAAGCAGGTCCTGAGCGCCGTAAGAGGCCGAACCCCAGATGACAACCACCTGCGGAGCCAACCCGATGATGGTTTCCATGGATAAATCTTGATTCAAGCCATTCAGGTGCGCGCCCACATTGCGGCCGCCGGCCATTTGCAACAATTCGGCCACCACCCCCCGGTTGCCATTAATAGTAGTGGGTTTGCCCCAGAGCCATACTACCCGAGGCCGGTCCGCCTCGGGCACCCCGGCCAGGCGCTGCTGCAAAGCAGCGAGGCTTCGGGCCATATATCCCGCCACCTCCCGGGCCCGGGCCTCCCGGCGGAAAACCTGTCCCAAGTGTACCAGATCTCGGTACAGATCCGCCAGGCTCTGGGGGTAAAACATGAGTACCGGAATTCCCTGACGTCTCAGATGCTCGCCATATTCCGGTTTGATCGTCCAGGTCACCACCAGGTCCGGCTTCAGGGCCAGCAGGGCCTCGACGTTGACGTCGAAGCCCGACCCTGGCGCCGGAATCTGCCGGAGATGGGGCACCGCTCGCTGCAGCAGGTCATTATCATAAGCGTATCGGGAAATTCCCACGACGCGCTCCCAGGCCTGAAGCGCCGCCACCGTCTCATAGCATTCAAAAAGGACCACCCGGTGCGCTTCCCGGGGCAGGTTGCCGCCCTGGGAAGCCACCTCGGGGCTCTCGGAACGGGCCCCCAGGAGGGTGATGGTAAGGGCCAGCAACACCGCCAGCCCTCCGATCACCCACCCGGTGGTGATTTTGCCGGTCATCCGCGCCTTGTCTGCTCCTTATTAATATTTCAGGGTCAACTGGGTCCACCACATCCGGCCGGGGGTGCGATAATATTCGTAGTATTGCCGGTTGAGCATGTTATCCCACGCGACGGAGAGGTCCATATACTCCCATGGCGAGAAGGTGATCTTGGAGTTCAGGAGGAAGAAGGGATCATAGGAGCCGGGGACATTATTGATCGTATCGCTGTTTTCGGCAGTGCTCATAATTTTGCTCACATAGCGGCCCGAGAGGTAGGCCTTGAACTTCCAGTACGTTGCCGTCACCCCGAAGTTGAATTGCTGCCGGGGAGACATGGTGATCTTTTTGCCCACCGCAAACCAGTCATAGGGGTCTTCCCTGATCCTGCCGTCCACCAGGGTGGTATTGCCGTTCACCTCCAGCCAGGACCAGAGTTTCTGTTTGAGTTCGATCTCAAACCCTCTAATGGTGGCCCTTTTAACATTCTCTTGAGTATAGATCTCTTGGACGGGAGTGCTGGATGTAACGCTCGCCATGATCAAGTCATGCACGTAATTCTCAAAATAAGTGGTGGTAAATTCCGTACCTTTAAAGGGCTTCAGGGTGGTGCCGATCTCCCAGGAAATGGTCGTTTCGGGCTTAAGATGGGGATTGCCTTCCCATATCAGGCCGGGATATGACCAGGTGGTATAGAGTTCATAAATATTAGGGGGCCGGAACGCACTGCCCACCGAGGTTCGCCAGGTCATCCACTCCCAGGGGCGATAGAGAAAGGCAAGCTTGGGGGAGCATTGGGCGTAAGCCCGGCTGGGCAGATACGTGGTGGGACTGCCGGTGGCCTCCAGGAAACTGCCCCCGTAAGTTTGCCACCAATCCACCCGCAGCCCGGCTACCGTGCTGAACTTGGGATGCCAGGCGATCTCGTCCTGGAGGAAGACGCCGACGTTCCGGTCCCGGCCGGCGCTCATGGAGGCTTCGCCGCCGTAAGTGTCGAGGGCGCGCCAGTCATACAAGTTATTTGTATAGGTAGACGCCCAGCCGGTATTATAGGAGAGGCCGGCAACCAGTTGCTGCTTCTGGCCGATCGGCCGTTCAACCTGCACTTCCGCCACCCATTCCTTGCTGGGAGTGGTTGTCACTTGGCCGGGGCCGCCGGAATAGGTGGTTTGAGGGTTGAAATAGCTGGGGAGAATGTACCAGTTTTCCGGCTGGTTTACCAGGCCGAAATGGCACTTGAGTTTCGTGGTGTCCGTCAGACTGTCGTCGGTGGTCAGGTTGTAAACCTGGGTGCGAGTCCGGCCGAAGCCCTGCAAGAATAAGTTTTGCATGAGAAAGAAACTCTCATTTCTGCCGGCCAGGCCCACAATGCCATCCGTCACATTGGCGCCGTTAATCGGGTTGATCAGATAGTCATGGTAGTTATTATAACCATAATTGAAATAACTGCAAAGGGTGCTGAAGGTCCACTTATGGCCCTCGGCTATATCACAGGTGATCTTGCCGTTGATATTGTAATCATTCGAGAAAAGATTGCCGGAATCGCCGATGATGTAGGTGGTCCCGGGCCAACTGGTCCATTCCGCCTTGTTATTGATGATGGTGGGTCTCCAACCCACTACGGTGGGAGCGGCAGCGAAGGGCATAGACGGCATGGTTACGGGGTTGGCAGGATAACCAGTGGTGTTGCGGTAATTAAATCCCGCCTGAATGCTCACCTTATCCCAGAAACGGTCTCCGGCCCCCACATAAGAATTCCAGGAGTTGTAGGTGCCGAAGCTGGTTTGCCCCAGCATCTCCAGTTTCTTGGGGGTCGTGGTGATGATATTGATGACCCCGCCCATGGCGGTGCCGCCGTAAAGCGCGGAAAACGGTCCCCGGATCACCTCGATGCGCTCAATATTTTGCACCGGAATCATGTTCCAGAGTACGCCGTTGAAGTAGCCGGTGGCAACATTCTGGCCATCCAGCAAGATCAGGGTGCGTTTCTGGTTATCCGCCGGAAAACCCCGGAGATTCACGCTGGGCTGGGTATCCTGCCAACCCACCTGCCGGAAGTCGAAGGCTCCGACGACCTGGGCCACGGCCTCGTCCACCGTCTGGATATTCTGCTTTTTAATATCTTCCTTGGTGATGACCGTAATGCTGGCCGGTACGTCGTCGGGATTCCTCTCGGTCCTGGTGGCCGTCACCACAATCTTCTCCAGGGCCTCGGCTTTTTCCTTTGCCGCCGGGGCTGGAGCCGGAGTTTCCGCCTTTTGGCCTTCAGCCGGAGCGGGGGCCGGGCCTACGTTTTGAGCGGGCGCCGGGGTTTCCCCCTTCTGACCTTCTTCCGGGGCTGTCACCGTTACCTTTTCCTCGCCTTCTTGAGCCTGGGCCCGTAACTGCATCCCCAATCCCCCCAGGCAACACAGAGCAATAATCGCTACAAACCAGTGCCTGAGCCGCATCGCCTTTCTCCTTTCGCTATTGGTTTGCGTCTCGGCCCTGGTTCTGGTAAAAAAGAAAAGGGCCGATCTTCCCGCCGTGAGGATTGGTCTGAAGGAGGGACCGGGACTCTTGCTGGGGTGCCGCCCCTCCTTCCTGCTACTAATGCCGGGTTGCGGTCAATCGAATATTTTTCTACCAACTCTTTTGTTGGCACAGGCATCTCTCCTGTGCGGCGCAGGCTAAAAGCCTGCGGCTACAAATACAATCCTTTGAACGCAACTCGGTATAACTACCTTCTTCCTAACTGAAATCCCCCCGTCAAGCCTTGCTGGGCCTGGCCGGACCGGACAAAAAAACCACGAACATCTGGCGGCCTTCGTCCGCCGGACCTTCGTGGTCATTCAGATACTATCTGGGATTTATCTATCCGGGAGGGCTTCATGCCCTCCCGACGGTTTGTATAGCGCCTGCCGGAAATGCTATCAAGCAAAATTCCGAGGATAGAAGCAACTGCCCGGATATCAAGAAGAGGCTTGCTGACAACCGATGATTTATCGGGATGCAGCAACAATGCCTTTTATACCGAACCCCGCGCCGCTCGCCCATCACTTTGCGGCCGCCAACTTATCCGGTAGCCTGAGTTCATTTCTCTACCAGGATAACTTTATGGTCCACCAGGTTGAGGCGGTAAATGACCGCCTTGATGACTTTTTGTTTACCAAAGATGTTGACCAAACGCAGGCTGTCGCCCTCGGGCTCGATAAGGTCGACTTCCGACAGCAGCAGTTCCTCTTCGCCGTTTTTCAGGAGATAAGCAGCGGCCTCACACATATTTAATAAACCCCTTCAGTCGTTCAGTGACCTTTTCTATCAGATGGGGCTGAGGCTCGTGAGTTAACTCGACGAGATCCACCCTCACCTGGGTTAAAGGGAGGAGAATCTTGGGAGCCGGGGCCGAAGCAACGGTTGCCGCAATGAGCGGCGTCACTTCCCCCATCTGGGCGTGACTTCCTTCAAGCGTTTGATTAGGGCCGCCCCGATGCCGCCTCCCTGGCCGTCGACCAAGCAAATACGCACTTTGTCCTTCTCCTTATCGACGGCAGTTCCCACAACAAAAAAACCACAAACATCTGGCGGCCTTCGTCCGCCGGACCTTCGTGGTCACATCAACGCTTCTAAAATTTTGGTAATTTATCCGGGCAGGATTCATGCCTCCCGGTGAATGCTGATCTTATAGCGCTTCCCGGAAATGCTGTCAAGAAAAAATTTGGAGGGGTTGATAATCGAGCGGTGATTGCAACCAGTAGAGTCTGATCAACGATTTCGGTTGACATCTAAAGAAAAAGCATAATATAGTTTTTTTCATCCGGGGAGATTGAACTTCCCGAGATTTTTATTAGCTAGCTTTTCAAAAGTAAATTCAAGCCATGAAGGCCATGCGGCCCGGAAGGACCGGAGCTTCATGGTTTTTTTTTCGGGGGGTATGCATGGACATAACCAAGGCCCTGCTGAATCTGGCCCTGGGCGGCAGCGCCTGGGTGCTGTGGCTACTTTTGGGGTTAAGCGTCGCCTCAGTGGCGATCATGATCGACAAGGCCCTGACTTTTTATCGGTACCGATTCAACCAGGACCGGTTTGTGGCCGAGATTGAACCATCCCTGCGGCAAGGCAACTGGCCTCGAATCATTTCCCGGTGTAAGCAGGAATCTGGTCTGGAAGCCCGGGTGCTGGAGGCCGGCCTCCGGGAAATTCCTCGGGGCAAGGGCGCAGTCCAGGATGTCATGGAGGGTGAACGAATCCGGGTGGGCCTCTTTCTGGAGCGGCGCTTGAGTTTTCTTGGGACCCTGGGAGCCAATGCGCCCTTCATCGGCCTGTTCGGCACGGTGCTGGGCATCATTCACGCCTTCAAGGACCTGGCTCTCACCGAGGGCGGCGGCGGCCCGGCGGTGATGTCGGGCATCGGCGAGGCCCTGGTGGCCACCGCCATCGGTCTGTTGGTGGCTATTCCCGCGGTGATGATGTTCAATTTTTTTCATCGCTGCCTGCACGTGGTCCAGGAACGCTCCCGCTTTCTGGGGCAACTGCTTTTGGCCCACCTGGATGACGCGGCCGGGACCGGGGAAACCGCCGCCCCCGATAAAGAATTGTTTCCCTACGGCCGGCAAGCCGGGAGTATGGTATGAAAGGCAACATCCACGGGCCGATCACCGAGATCAACATGACCCCCTTCGTGGACATCGTCCTGGTCATCCTTATTGTGTTTCTGTTGACAGCCACCGTGATGCTGCCCCGGATTTTTGGCATCGCTTTGCCCAAGGCTTCTCAGGCTGACAAGCTGGAAAGCGTCCCCATCATCATCAGCATCGACCGGGAGGGCCATATCGCGGTCAACGGGGTCAAGCTGGCTCAGGATGCCGATTTCGAGAAGGTCTTTGCGGACCAGCACCAGGGGAAGGAGCCCCAAGCCATCATTGCCGCGGATTCGGACACCCGCCACGGCCGGCTCATTGAGGTGATCGACCGCCTCCGGGGCCTGAAGGTTCAGCGCATCGGTATCGAGGTGGACCAGAAGTAGCCATGTCCAGTTGTTATCTGGGTTTAAAGGAACCGTGGGATTCCTGGCGCACCTCGGCCTGGGGTGTGCTGGTTTCCGGGGTATTCCATGCCCTGATCATAGCCGCAGTGGTCATGGCTTTCCAGGAGAGGCCGTCCAAGCCACGGGTGGTGGTGCCAATAGAAACCATTACCCTGGTGCCCTTTAAAACCGGACCCAAGGGCGGAGGCGGCGGCCGACCTGCACCCGTGAGCAAACCCGAAGCCGTGGCGGAAAAGCCGGCGGTGCCCCCCAAGGCCAAATCTCACGTTGAGCGCCAAAGGGATCTCAAGGCCAATCTGGCCCCACCACCGGAACCAACTCCGGCCCCGATTATTCCGATCCCCGCTGCCGCTCCCCCCGTGGACAAAGCTAAAGCAACCGAAACTGCGGTTGCCGGCAGTCGCGCCGGCACCCCTGGGGTCTCAGGATCCGGGCTGGGGGGTCAGGGGGGTGGACGGGGGACCGGGTCCGGCGGCGGGGTGGGCTCGGGCCAGGGGCCGGGCTCCGGAGCCGGTTCGGCGCTCCAGGGCTATCTCCGGGAAGTCCGCCGACTCCTGGAAAAGCATAAAGACTATCCCTGGATGGCCCGCCGCCGCAATATCCAGGGAGTGGTGGCGCTGAGGTTTACCATCGCCTCTGGGGGCCAGATCGAAGCCTGCTGGATTAGCCGCTCCTCAGGGCAGGATCTCCTGGATGATGCGGCTCGAGATACCATTCGCCGGGTGGGAAATTTCCCGCCCTTTCCACCCGAACTCAATCGCCAGAAGTTGACCATCGAGGTTCCTTTGGCGTTTCGGCTGAGCAATGAGTGACGTGGCCGCGTGGCGCAATTTGGCTTAGTCAAATCAACCGCTCCTGGGATTTACCGGAGGTCGGCATTCCCGGAGGTCTGGTTCAGGAGAGCGTATAACCGGACCCCAATAAGAAATCAGGTCTGCCTTCACAGGGAATAGACTTCAAAGGGGAGTTTTGGTGGGGGCCAGCACAGGTTGATGTAGCGAGAGCTATCCCCTGAGTTGATCAACCTACCACCGGCCTGTTTCCTAGCTCTTGCACCCCTGCCCTACAGTGCCGCCAGGGCCCCAGCCAGCTCTAGGGCTCAGTCCGGCTGATTCGCCAAGGCCAGCAATAGGGCCCAGGCTTACCTCTAGGATGGCCTCCCTGCGACTCAAAACGGTGCAGGAAGGCATCAACTCATCTATTTAATGTCTGCCAATAGGTCCCCTACTCGACCCAAAAAATCCTTGGTCCCAACCTGGAAAATTGTTTCCATAGTATTGTTGGGTTGGAGAATTTGGAGTGTCATCATAATGATTATACGGTCGATTATATTTGGGGTTGGCAAAGCTGACATGAAAGCCGCCTATTTCTTCGGGCTGCTGGTTTGGATTTTTTCCAGATTTGAATTGCTGTAAAAGATTATCCAACGGGTTAAGAGATTGGGAGTTTATGGTCATTTGAGCTGATACAGGGGCAGCCAAAGATAAAATCAGCAAACATAAAATCACTGGTTTCATGGTGCACCTCCTGTTATCCGAAGATTATGCCGCAGCCGGGTCCGCCCCAGGGGAAAAACCGGTTTTGATGGCCTCTTTCCTCGCCGATTTGTCGGGGCGAGAAATAGCATATCATAAATTTTCATAAATTTGTCACTCAGGCAGCCACACATCGTAAATTTTTTTAAAATTTTAGCATAACTCCCCTGGGGTCGGACACCTCAATGCTGTTGAGCTTAAGTCCCCCAGACCAGCACCGGCTGATAATGGTGCGCCAGGGGAGGGGCTGAGGCAGATAGACCTCATAGCGAATCACTTGCCACTGTACGTAATAAAAAGGTGATTGACGGGAGATAGAATCCAAGGTCATCATCTACCTGTTTTTTCTGAGGAAAAGGAGGTAGCGATGGCCATTGAGCAGGTTTCTAAAGAGGAATTC
>Ga0326728_10009626_pt1 | contig 23137 bp, 24 predicted proteins | sample MB3enrmetagenome_FD_207602 | JGI IMG/M metagenome (GOLD analysis project Ga0326728, IMG submission 207602) | Lab enriched peat soil microbial communities from McLean, Ithaca, NY, United States - MB31MN | ecosystem: Environmental > Terrestrial > Soil > Wetlands > Peat | place: USA: New York... | reverse complement strand
GGCCACTCTTGCCTTGAAGGCTGCATCGTGACTCCTCCGCATGTTTCGTGCCATGCCATACCTCCTTCTCGTTCCGGCAGGCTAACATGCACCTTATTGCCCTGTCCAGTTTTTGGGGAGAGGTATACCGATTTATGATGCCTTGACAAAGGCGGGCCTGCATTGAAGTGGCATACCGGATTTTCAGTTACTTATTGTCTCTTATGTCTGTCATACCATGATCACTCAGCCAGGAGATGATTTCCTGCACTGCCTGCTCGGTAGCGCCAATCTGGCAATGTTCCGCCGACCCGTCCTCCTCCTTGAAGATTTTTAGCGTATAACTGGTCGCATGCTTGAATGAATTTTTCAACATATCTAGCTGTTTTTCGTCGGAAACGTAAATATCTTTCTCACCATAGATGCACAAAACAGGGCACAGTACCTTGTCATTAACATCTTTGAGCGTATAGGCCCCGAAGGACTTAATCATGTCAAAGGGGGTATCGCCACCGATGGTCCACATTCCGTTGTTTAGGCCCCAGCGGAGACCCCGGTCCCATTTCCTTTTCCAGTTTACAGCCATATTGATTGTCCCTTTCATGTCTTGGCGGAAAAGCCAGCCGCCTATCGAGGGCATCTGGAAAAGTGCGGCAGCCTCCATGTCATATGGGGCTCCGAAAAGTACCACACCATCGATCCGTTTTTCATATGCTGCAGCCCGGCCAGCCAGGAGCCCTCCCAAGCTTATACCCACGAGAATTTTTTTTCTGGCCGCAATCTCAGGTTCTGCAGACTCCATATAGTCTATGATCCTGCCCACTGGCTCATGCCATTGAGGTGTAAAACGTAAGCCAAATTCCCTAATCATGCCCGACTGGCCCGGGCCTTCAAACATCACCACTGGATAGCCCCTGGCGATCAGTGCGGCCCCCGCGAAAAAGTAGCTCTCCTCGTTTGTCGAATCGAATCCTCCCTGGATCAACATGACCGGTTTCCTACGGCTGCCAGGGAAGTAATAGACAAGCATACTACCCTTTTTCCATGGTACCTTATAAATGCGATGCGGGATCCCAAGGTTTGGCAGTGCCTCTCGGAAGGCTTTTACACTTTTCTGGTAAAGCTCCGTCTTTATCTTCAGATCTTCGCCGTATGGCGGAACAAAAAACTCGGCGGCACGGTAGTAATTGGATGCCCGTAGCAGGGCATTGCCTTTCGATATAGGATCAGCCGCTCTTTCCGCCATACCTTCACATTTCTCTGCCATGGCCAACCATTCCCGTTGCCAATTTTCATCATTGGTAATTCGGGAAATGAGTGACATGACCTCACTGGGGAGCGCGCCGCCATAAGGCGCATGACCGAGGGTGCGAAACGCCTGGTAGTGGAACTGCTTGTCTGCAAAAAGGTATCGCACCCCCTTTGAAGATTTGCCGAGTAAGAGGACAAGAAATAATAAGCAAATAATAACTCCTCCCCCTGTGATCCAAAATACTTTTCCTTTCATACAATCTCCTTTTTTCTTTATCACTTCTCAGCACCATTATCAGTTTACCTGCTAAACATCTTGCATAAAAAAATATCTCAGCCTAAATTCTTCATGATCTGATCAAGATGTTTCTCTGCCTTACTTAAAACTCCCCTTAAGGTATCGATCTCCCTAGTATTGGCGGCGCTAAAATATTTGGTAAAATCATTATACAAGACCGAGTGAAAGTTCATGTGTCCATGGTATGCCTTGCGGCCAAGGACAGTGAGTGCAATTCGAACCTCTTTGTCAGTGCCTTGATCACGAGTTTTGGTTGACAATTTTTTTCGGATCAACCTGCCTACCATTTGGGAAACGCCACCCTTGGTAATGCCAAGTATTCGCGCAAGCTCTGTGATGTTAATACCCTCATTACGGCCAATAGCCTCAATGGTGTGTATTTCGCTGGGCTGAAGTTTCATACCAATTCCGAACGACATGGCCGTTTTGTGCATCCCGTTGTACTTATTGATGATGCGCAGGAACTGTGCCATAATAAGGGTTATAGATTCATGTTTGTTCTGCTTCATAATGATTGTTTAGTAACTAAACGATAATCTGTCAAGTTATATTTCCACAATTTTAATAAAAACCGTCTTTAAAACCCTTAAATCCCTTAAATCACTTGTACAGGACTCTGACTTGCATTCCTCCTCCAACCTTTTTGGTGGCGGGTCACTGGGTCGCACATATGATTCACCTTTACTTCAATAAAGACAATCTCTAGAGGCGTCGCCTCGGAGAGATGGAAAGACTTGGGCCATAAGTATCAGTTGCCACTGTTCTGTTTACGTTATATTTTTACACGTCATGCCATCGGATATGTTTGTTGGAATGCGGAGTATTTTATTAAAGCTTCCCGTGACAATTATAGCAAATGTCAAAAGAAAATAGTCATCACAACAGAGCTGACACATGCCAATGCAATGAACTGAGTTCCTGACACCTGCGACGATAGATTACTCAATGTCAACTTTTTTAAGACTTTCTCTATAATAACCTCTTATGGCGCTGATTCCGTTTGTGGGTGACATCTTGAATCGGCACGGCAGAAACAGTTTGAAAAGCCGATAATGATAGACTTGAAACACTACTTTCTGAAAGAGCGTTTTTATCGTTTTGCAGGATATTCAAGATTTCATCCATTGTCAGTAAATGGCGGATTTCTGATGTAGCATGTGTTATAAGTATTGTGGTTGGGTCGCTGGCTGCAATTTGAAACGCTGAAGGGGGTATACATGACGGGGGTGTAATATCGCACGGACACTTGGCGCCGTAATTTACGGCGATTTCGAGCTCCTTGATCTATATAGACTTCTGGAAATGTTTGGGAACATGACGCTTGGGATAAAGATTGTAACAGTGGTGGAACGACCGGGCTCTATCCGTTCAGCTCAAGGACCGAAAACAATGGCCGAATGTGGCTTCAGCGAATGTCCTCACCTAGACTTGATTTTGCTCCCCGGAGGAATTGGATGTATTGAACAACTTGGTAATGAAGGCACACTCGAATTTCTCAAGGATCGTTCGGTTTCGGCTGAAGTCACCATGTTCGTGTGCTCCGGTGCTGCAATTTTAGCGAAGGCAGGTTTGCTTGACGGGCGGCGTGCAACTTCAAACAAGCGATCCTTCAGTTTGGCTACCAGTCAGAGTGATAGAGCAAATGGATTGCAGAGGCACGTTGGTTAGAAGACGGACCGTTTGCAACATCATCTGGAATCTCTGCGGGCATCGATATGGCGCTTGGCATCATTGCACGGTTCTTCGGGCGGGATCGGGCGCAGTCGGTCGCTGACCGCGCAGAGTATGTATGGCATGATGATCCCAACCATGATGCCTTTTATAAGTTCCTCAATCTTGGAGGACAGCCGGAAGACAGATCAGCTTCATGGGGAGCAGTTGGAAACAGAGTAAAGACTTCTTTTGACACGGTTGGTCAAGTCAAAAATGGGTCAGGGCATTTATCCTGAACAGCCAATATTCACACTATACGCCATCGCAGCTGAACTTTACTGAGAAAATTAGTCAAACCGTTGGGGGTGAACGTAATGAAGGTGGATTTCAGCAAAGCAAAGCAAGCAAACGAGCTCCTGGAAAAATGGACTGCCGTAGAACCGGATAAAACATACTTATTCTTCGAGGAGGAAGAAGTAACCTACCGGCAGCTCCATGAACGGGTCAATAGCGCCGCTCAACGTTTTCTAACGCTGGGGATTAGCAGGGGTGACCGGGTGGCTTTGTACCTCCTGAACTGCCCGGAATTCGTCTATGCATGGTTCGGCCTGAACAAGATTGGTGCGGTCATGGTTCCCGTCAACACGGGCTTCCGGAGCCAGGAAACGGCTTTCATTCTTCAGAACGCAGGGTGCCGCGGGGTCATCGCTGACGGATTTTTTCTGGAGAGCATCGTCAAGCCGGCTACCAAGGAATCACCCACGGTGGAATGGATCGCCGTACGTGGCAAGAGCAGCGATCTTGAAGTTCTGTCCTTCGATGAATTCCTGGCTCATGAAGGTCATGTCGAAACGGTCCGATGGCCGGAGGAGGAATTGGCGGCTATACTTTACACCTCCGGCACCACAGGACTCCCCAAGGGTGTCATGTGCCCCCACCGCTATTATACGGTGATCGGTTATGCTGCGGAACAATGGTTGAGTTTGACGCAGGACGATCGCCTCCTGACGATCCTGCCGCTGTTTCACATGAACGCCCAGACCATTTCCGCGATGGATTCCCTGAGTGCCGGGGCGAGCCTGGTGCTCGTTAATGGATTCAACCCTGTCACATTCTGGGCAATGATCAATCGCTACGGTGCGACAATCTTCAACTACCTCGGCTTGATGCTCCCTTTTCTGGCCAAGATGCCCGTCACTCCCGAGGAGGAGCATAACCCGGTCCGCTATGCCTGCGGCGCCCAGGCCGATCCCAACATGATCGAGGAGTTCGAAATACGCTGGAAGCTCAACATGATTGAGTTGTACGGCATGACAGAAATTGGCGGCACCTGCAATCCTGCTTTGGGCAAGCGGATCGGTTCCTGTGGCGTGCCACTGCCCGGCCATGAGATTCGGATCGTTGATGATGCCGGCCTGGAAATGCCGGTGGGGCAGATAGGGGAGATCATCGCCAGGGGACCGAGTATGACCCTGGGTTACTGGAACAACCCGGAGGAAACAGCGAAGACTTACAAAAACGGATGGGTTTTCACGGGAGACATGGGTTACCTTGACGGCGATGGGTTTCTCTTCTTTGCCGGCCGTAAGAAGGATATCATCCGCAGAAGCGGTGAAAACATCTCGGCTGCTGAGGTGGAAAATTGCCTCATGGGGCACCCGGGGATTGCGGAAGCGGCGGCCATCCCCGTACCTGATCCAATCCGGGACGAGGAGGTGAAGGTATATATTGTCCTGAAGGCGGGAGAAACACCCGAGACGGTGCCACCGGAGGTTATTGTAGCCTGGTGTCAGGAACGTCTCGCCAAGTTTAAGGTTCCCCGATACGTGGAATACATTGACAGTCTTCCAAAAACGCCCACCCAAAAGGTGAAGAAGGTGCTGCTCATCCAGGCCAGGCGGGACCTCACCATGGGCGTCTGGGACAGGTTTGCCAAGAAGAAGGAATAAGTAAAAATCGTTTAGCCTATAAAAAACAGCTGCTATCTTTTGCGTATAAAATGCCTTTCCTTTCGGAACCGCGCCTCTATAGCGCTCTCAATCCTGGACAGAGAAAATAGACTTGACAACCTATCTATTAGTAGGTACATATGCGGCACTAAGCTTTATGATAAGGAGTTGACAGTTGTTACGGGTTGACACAAAGAAACAGATTCTGGACATCGGTGAAAACCTCTTGCTCAACCTTGGGTACAAAGGCTTCAGTTACAAGAACATTTCATCGGCACTCAATGTGAAAAACGCTTCCATTCATTACCATTATCCCCAAAAAAACGATCTGGGTGTGGCCATTATCGAACGGGCAAGGAAAAGGTTTGAATTGTGGACGCAATCCAAAAAAATACAAGACCTATCCTATAAAGAAAAGCTCGATGCGTTGGTTGCCCAGTTCAAACACTTCCTGAAAGAGGGTCAGGTGTGTTTTGTATGCTCTCTAGCCAATGATTTCAAGGTTCTTCCCGTGGAGATGCAGATTGAAATCCGCAAGTTCCTTCTTGATATGCACCGATGGACGGCCAATCTTCTAAAGGAGGGCCGGGATCAAGGTGTGTTTAATTATCCAGGAGACCCTAAAGACCAAGCACTGGTCATACTGACCAGCCTCCAGGGAGCGCTCCAGACGGCTCGGCTTACCGATGCGTCCTGTTTTGACTATATTACGAAGCAAATTAAGAATCTTGTGAGTTAATAATTTTATTCATAGGTACCTATATACTAGTAGGTAGTTATATTGGGAATAGGGTATTATACAAATCCGTAAGAAGGGACATGAGGTCATGAGTACGCATGGAGATGTTTATTACAGGCTGGCAAAGGTTCTGGATACATTGCCCAATGGTTTTCCATCAACGGCATCGGGAGTAGAAATGAAATTGCTGGAGAATATTTTTACCCCCGAGGAGGCGGATCTTTTCTGTGACATGCGGCTGACTTTCGAAACTGCCGAACAGGTCGCCCAGCGGACGGGGCGGCCGCTGGAGAATCTTGAAGAGATGCTGAAAAACATGAGGCTCCGTGGGCAGCTCTTCGGCATCGAACTGGGGGGGGCTTGGTTTTTCAGAATGATGCCTTGGCTGTTTGGAATTCATGAGTTCCAGCTTGATCGTCTCGACAGGGAGCTAGCGGAATTAATGGAGGAATACACGCCTGTTTATGCGAAGCATTTCTCCAAAATCAAACCCCAGCTCATGCAGGTGCTGTCCATAGAAAAGGAAATTCCGGCGGAGCAAGTCGCGCTTCCCTATGAAAAGGTGTCGGAGCTGATTGAGAAGAATCAGGCCTTTTTGGTGAATGAGTGCCATTGCAAGAAGGTGAAGGCATTGCTGGGTCAGCCGTGCGACAGGCCGTTGAAAGTCTGCTTGGCCCTCGCCCCGATCCCGGGCGTTTTCGACCAATTTCCCACCGGCCAGGTGATCTCAAAGGCGGAGGCGTATGCGCTGTTAAAAATGTCGGAGGAAAAAGGGCTCGTCCATCTTGCGCAAAACATGCAGAACGGACAGATCTTCATCTGTAGCTGCTGCAAATGCTGCTGCGCGGTTCTCCGGTCGATCAATGAGTGGGGCATACCGGCCTGGGATGTGGTCAATTCCTTTTATTATGCGCAGATCGATCCGGTTAAATGCCTGTCCTGCGGATTGTGTGCAGAGACGCGCTGCCAGATAGGCGCCATCGAGGAGGGGGATGATGCATGCCGGATTATTCCGGAAAAATGCATCGGTTGTGGACTTTGCATTAGCACCTGCCCCGGTGAAGCCATTTCGCTGGTCCATAAGGACCGGGATATGATTACACCTCCGCCCGTCACCGAAGATGCGTGGTTCGAGGTGCGGGGTAAGAATCGGGGAGTGGACTTCTCGAGCTACAAATAGACGCATTGAATCCGAACCAGGGGATGAAGGATGAAGGATCAAATAAAAAGATATGCGCTGGGCCTCGGTATAGACGATGTCGGCTTTGCATCGGTATCGGACTACAACAGCCCCCAGAGCCCCAAGATCGAGACGCTTTTCCCCGGTGCCAAATCGATCGTCGTATCCTGCGTTAAGGAAGTGTCCCATGTGGAAAGTCCCAATCCCCAGATTGCCATGAATGGACGCCTCGATGTTCAGGAATACGCGCGGTCGACCAATTACAAAATCGCACGGTTTCTGGAAAAAGAATGCGGCGCCAAGGCCATGAGTGTTCCCCTGTCCTATCCTTTGCCGCTGAACCCTGAAAACAGGAGGAGCGTTGCCGATGTTTCCCTGAGGCATGCGGCTGTCGCGGCCGGCTTAGGGGTTTTCGGACGCCACAACCTGGTGATTCATCCACGACTGGGGCCGCGCGTTCTCTTCATGGCGGTATTGACGGACTTGGCGATCCCCTCCGATCCACCGGTCGAGCAGGAGCTCTGTACTCGATGCAATCTCTGTGTGGAAAGCTGCCCCGCCTCCGCGCTGGAGGTTGAAGGTCAGACGGACTTTGGAAAATGCCTGATAGTTTCCCAACCCTATGGTCTGGCTAAGATCATCAGTTTCTGGATGCAATGGGCGGGCAAATCACCCGACGAGCAGAAGAAGATGCTCTTCACAAAAGATTTCTTCATGGCGTATCAGGCGAGCTTCATCGGTTTTCAATATTTTTGCTTTAAGTGTTACAGTTCCTGCCCACTGTGAAATAGCTGAAAATAACTATCGAGTATTGAAGATAATAGATGCCCATCACAGGGCCGTTGCATGTTCCATTGTTTCTGTCACGTTGCACATGATGCATATCATCATGCTTGATCTGCATCAGGAATGAGTTTCATTGTCAGTATGCGTGAAGGCAATCTTGACAATGACTTCCTTCAATGGCGAACCGGGTATTTCCCATAAAATACAGGCTTTCAAACCGAAACGATTAAGAAAAAACCGGAAACCGAAAGGGGCAAGCGGGCAGGTTCATGTAATATAGACCCACATGAGAAACTCAGTGACTTGAGGGACATGCGCGCATGATTCACTGACTTCTCAGTCTCATGTAAAGTTTCGGTAGTTCCCGCGGGAGGTCTTGGATTTTCTTTATCACCAGGTAGGTGTGTGGCGAACACATCCGGCGCAGGTAATCATGGCCGGCCGCATCGACAGAAATGCAGAACGGAATGATGCCGTTCATTTCAGCCTCCACCAGAGCCCGTGCCGTATCCCGCAGACCATACTCTCTATCACTTCGATCGTCCCCGTAGTCGTAGTCCTGCGGATAGCCGTCGCTGAGGACCAGAAGCAGCTTGAGCGGTGCCGCTTCAGATGCTAGCATATGGCAGGCATGGCGCACCGCGGCACCCGTCCGGGTGCTTCGCTGTGCGCGCATCCGCTCCATGTCCAGCAGGGTGCTATCTGTAAGATGGGCCATGTACGACTTGATGCACCATAGTTCGACATTATCTTTCCCGTAGCCGGAAAACCCGTAGATGCAATAACGGTCTCCCAGCTGTTCAAGTACCTGCGCCATGACGGCGGCACCCGCAAGCAGCACCGTAAGCACGGTATTGCCCTTATGCTCACCCTCTTCAATCATGAACGAGGTCGAAGCGCTCATGTCCAGGAGCAGGAACGTGCTCACCTCGCGGATTCTCCTGCGCTTGTCCATGTAAATCTTGTCCGACGGGATATGGCCTGTCCTCCGGTCAATCTCACCTTCCACCATCCGATCGAATTCGATCTCCTCACCGTGAAGGAGCCGCTTCCTCCATACCCGATCCTCCCGTGAAAGCATGCGGAATTGACGCATTACTTCGCGGATGATTGTTTCCCAGCCTTCAAGCACAGGCCTTCCGGTGCTTCCCCCTGCGGGCGGCTTATCGAACGAATGGAGGCGTACCCATTTCCGACGGTAACCACGGGCAAGGTAATCCCATTCGGGATAGTAAAACGGCTTGACATCAGGCGAAGGGCTGTCAGATGCATGCACGGCCGCGGGAGTGTGTTTTCCGTCAGGTTCCTTTTCTGCCACGGACCCTTCGTCCAATTTCGTCACGAGTCCTTCGGACATGAAATTCATTGGACCATGCGTAATGCGATTCTTCGAGAAAGTGAGGTTCTCGATGGATTCCGTCATCTTTTCAAAAATGTATATCCCCTCGCCTTCCTGGCGCATCTGTCCGTCTTGTTTCGACATGCTTCGCGCTCTTCCCGGTAGGTTTGTGAGGAACGCGTCCGGTTTGTCTTCAAATTCCAGTCTTTCCTCACCACTTGCGGCTCCCACCATCGGCGCCAGCATTTCATAAATCGTGACGGTGGCTTTAAGTGCATCCTTTAGCTCAGCATGGGATTGCACGAGAGGACGGGCGGCCGCAACGATCAACCCATGCGTCTTCATAGCACCGATTGTGCAGGGACAGTCGAAGAGATCAAAGAAGATGTTCCAGAGAATTCCGTGGGGATGAGTCACCTGCTTTGATGGGTGGGCGAGTGCGGATAAGAACCATTTGAGGTCCGCATGAAAGCCCTGGAACTGTCTTGCCAGCGCAGCCACCACTCTTGCGGTCTCAAGGGTGATAAAGATATCGCCGGCAAGACCGGCGTGCGGAAAACGTCCGATAAAGAATCGAATCCAGAATAGATGGTCCGACTCAGCGGGTTTAAATTCATCTTGCCAGATGGCGCGGATGTCCGCCTCGCGAGGCTGGTCAAAGGTTCCCAGTTCCCACTGTGCCGCCTGCACGGCAGCGTACAGGCGGATGATGCGCCTGTTTGTTTCGTAAAGGGGAAACACGTCCAGCAGCACGGGCAGGTAAATGGATCGCCCATTGCTGAAGGGAAAAACTCGATGTGGATTTGCAAGAAAATTCGAGGCCTTCGTGAGCGGATCGACGGCGCAGTACCTTCCCGACAGGCCCTTGGCAAAAAGGGCGATGGAAGGTGCGATATCATCGAGCTGTATCGCACCGTCACCGGCCGGTATACGATTTTCCGTATCGGTGCTTCGGTGATAGATGCCGAGGTTGAGGGGAGATGTCACGTAATACCCCGCTACCTTTGGATGGATGTGGGAAATACCATGGCCACCAAGTCACGCATGGCCTGCTGCACAACGGGATCATCGCTGACGGCCGATACTATCGCCGTCTCGCAGGCACGGTGTGCCTCGATGCCTTGTCGGATAAGCCGCGCCGCATAGATGAGAAGCCGTGTCGAAGGTCCTTCATCCATTCCATTTGTATCGAGCTGTCGGGCGCGCTGTCCCAGCAATGCAATCGATCCGGCAACATCTCCATCAACGTCCGCTTCCCTCATGATTATCCGCTCCTCAAGGGTGAGTGAGGGATAGTGAAAGTCAATGGCTGCAAATCGCTGCCGTGTGCTGATTTTAATGTCTTTCAGCAGGCTCTGGTAGCCGGGATTGTAGGAAATCACCAGCATGAAGCGCGGGTGGGCCCGTACGATCACCCCCTTTTTCTCGATGGGCAGCATGCGGCGATGGTCAGCGAGCGGATGGATGAGCACCAACGTGTCCTTGCGCGCCTCAACTACCTCATCTAGGTAACAGATCGCACCTGCCTTCACTGCAGCCGTGAGGGGTCCGTCAATCCACTCCGTCCGGTCCGCCCGCAGGATATACCGTCCCACCAGATCACTGGCCGTGAGATCTTCGTGACAGGCGACCGTAACCAGCGGAAGCCGCTCCCCGGTTTCCATGCAGAGTTGCCATGCCATGTGCTCGAGAAAACGGGTCTTGCCACATCCGGTGGGGCCTTTCAGTATGACGGGTATCCGGGCATGGTAGGCGCTGACGAAGATGTCCACTTCGTCACCGACAGGGAGATAGAAGGGCTCTTTTTCAAATACATTCATGTCGTAAGCAATTTCACGGTGTCGTTCGTTCATATTATAAAGTACCTTTCGAAAAATTGATCTCCTTTGTGACTTGCTCCCAGCACGTGTACCACATTCAAAGTTTGAATTCCGCCGTTTTGGGAGCGGGAGTTCTCACCGACAACTACAAAATGGCGGAACTCTGACTTAAAATGTGATACAGGCATCGTGGCAGATCAGCGACTCCAGAAACGGAGATAATTATCCACAATGAAAACGTTGGCAGTTTTTGACTTCGATTGCACCCTAACACGAAAGGACAGTTTTATCAATTTCCTGCTTGACACCTTCGATTTTTCCTCGTTCTGCAAGGGGATTGCGGTGAATTTATTTCCTTTGTTGCTTTCCTCGCTCAGGCTCACATCTGATGACGAACCAAAGGAAAGGGTGTTTCAACACTTTTTTTCAGGCTGGAGCGAAGAGGCATTTAACAGTGTTTGCACAAAATATTCCCTGGCGAAAATTGACGGCATCATCAATCAGGAAGCCCTGGAAAAAGTGAATTGGCATAGAAGTCAGCATCATATGCTTGTCATAGCCAGCGCCTCCATAAACATGTGGATCATACCGTGGGCAAAGAGGAATGGTTTTATCGATGTGATTGCAACGGAGCCGGAAATCAAGGGTGGGACCTTAACGGGAAGGTTCCGAACAAAAAATTGCAAGGGTCCGGAAAAACTGCGTCGATTCCTCGAGCACTACCCTTACCGGAATCAGTATTTCCTGTATGCATATGGCGACAGCCAGGGAGACAAGCCGCTGCTCAATATCGCGGATAAGCCTTTTTTCAGGAGCTTCCACTGAGGGGTGCCATCTTCGTTATTTGCCCTTGGCCGCGGTCGAAAAATCGTATTTGAATAAGATGAAGTTACCGAATAGCAGCATCCCCTTTTACGCTGGATTTCCAACCAGAATCATGATTATAAAGTATGTCTCCATGGTAATCCAAATAATGGTTCTGTCCCCTTCACACACAGAGGAGGGTCGTATGGACTGATTACTGAAGCCCCGCAACTCGATAGAGTGCGGGGTTTTGCATTGTCAGCCATGGAATAAGGTCGGGCGCATGTCGGAAAGGAGGGTGGCATATGGCAATCGATTGCAGGCTGTATCATAACATGAAGCTTTTTGACGGTATTGCCTAGACACTGCAGGAAGGAAAGATCATTGTAACCCACGGAAATCAGATCCAGCAGATTGCAAGTGTGAATGACATAGAACGCCATCGTGACTGTGAAATGGTCGACTTGCAAGGAAAAACAATGCTTCCTGGCTTTATCGATGCCCACATTCACGTTACGATCCCCTTTATTACGGAGGTGACCCCTAAGGGGCTCCTTCAGATGAACAGGCAGGTCGCGCTGAATATTAGAAACTGCATGAAGTACGGCGTGACCACCATTCGCGACGCGGCATCTTTTCCCAGAAAGATAATAAAATGGAGGAAAAATATTGAAAGCGGGCGGGTTGTTGGATTGCGGATCCTGACCACACTTTCATTCATAACAAGCCCCGAGGGTGTTCCGGAGATGGCGCCCACCCTGAATCCGGTTGCGGCTCTTATCACCGGCGGTCAGTTTGTGGAGCGGCTCACTGCCCCCCGGGGATGTCACGAGGGTGGCAAATCGCCTTCTCGATGGTGGCGCAAATCTTCTCAAGACCCAGTATGAAGAAAATTCTTTTTCACGGAAAACTTCCCAACCTATCCGATGCCTGCTTTGAGGCGCTCGCGCGTGTGGGCGGACAACGGGGCGTGAGGGTTGCCATGCACCATATTGAGCGGGCCGTCTTTCTCAAAGGGATCGACGTGGGAGTCAATACGCTTGAGCATTGCGCCACGGATGAGCTAAGGGACGAGGATATTGAACGCTTCGTCAGGCAGAAAATGGCCATCGTCCCCACCTTGAAGGCAATGGGCGATTACCTTGAAGTCGAAGAGATCCTTGAGTTTCTGAAGAAGAAGGGCCCCGAAGACCTTTTATCAGAGCCCCTGCGGCAGTCCCTGGAAGGGGTGGAGATTCTCTTGAAGAAGCCATACCCTCCCACGGACTAAGAGAAGCAATTTTACGCCGATGCGGAATTTTTCAAAAGGACCCACCCCACGGTATTAAAGAACGTGGAAAAGATCAAAAGGGCAGGCGGTGCAATAGGCGTCGGCACTGACTGTTGCGGGACCGGCTTGAGCTTCTTCGGATCTTACTGGAAAGAATTGAAATGGCTCACCGCCGCAGGATTCACCAGTGCCGGCGCACTGAAGGCTGCGACAGCCGTCAATGCAGAAATCATTGGTATGGCTGATTTGATCGGGACGATAGCACCAAAAAAATACTCGGACTTCACCATTGTCGATGGTGATTCCTTGCGGGATATTTTGGCGGTAAAGAATATTGACATGGTGGTTAAAAACAGTCAGATCGCGGTCAGAGATGGGGAGGTAGTCTCTTCGTAATCTGTGAATTTCATTATCTCCGTTGACGGATTCCGTCTTGGGTAAACAGCAGCTTCTTGACGGTTGAAGAATTATAAAGAAAAGGAGGGGTCATCATGGTTGAGGTTAATATGGGCGAAAAAAATATCGGCGACGCAAGGAAACTGGGGTTTGAACCGGATCGGCTGCAGAGGATCAAAAAGGTCATTGAGGATGATGCCGCCAAGGGTCTTTACGACGGGGCCGTTTTCATTATCGCGAGGCATGGGGAAATCGTCATGTTCAAGGCGGTCGGCCACACGGATTTGGCAAATAAGCGCAAAGCGAAGAAGGATGATCTCTTCTTTATCATGTCACTGACCAAGCAAATGACAACCATCAGGGTCCTGATGGCGATCGAGGAGGGAAAATTCACCCTGACGACACCGATCAGAGACGTCATCCCCGAATTCGGCATCAAGGGCAAGCAGAATATCAACGTATTGCACATCCTCACCCACATGAGCGGGCTGAATACGGAAATCCCTTTTACCCTGCCCATGGATAAGCTCGGCAACATCGAAGAAGTCGTCAAGGCATTCTGCATGGAAAGGATTCTCTACATGCCCGGCACCATTGTAACCTACAATCCGGTGACGTCCTTGGCCTTGGTCGCCGCCATGGTCCAGCGGCTCGATGAAAAGAAGCGTCCCTTCCGGACCATCATGAAAGAAGACGTGTTTGAGCCACTGGGAATGAAGGATACGGCCTTGGGATTGCCTAACAGCATGAAGGGCAGGATCGTTCCGGTCGTGGTCCGCGACCTGACCCCGGGCATTTTTGACCCGTTCCTGATCGAGTCCATGAATTATATCATTGCCGAGGATACGGAATTGCCATCCGGCGGCGCTGTCTCAACAGCCTACGATGTTTTCCTGTTCGCGGAAATGTTGCGGCAGGATGGCGAACTCAACGGGAAACGACTGCTGAGCCCGGAGACCGTGGCGCTTGCCACAACAAACCATACCGGCGACCTCCCGAATCACCTGATGGATTACATGCGGGAAATGTATGGTTGGCCGGAAATTCCCGCTTATCTGGGCCTGACCTTCTTCCTGAGGGGTGAAGGAATCTTCCCGACTCCGCTGGGGCTAAATGCCTCGCCCTGGACGTATGCCGGCCTAGGTGCAGGGTCCACCATGTTCTGGGTCGATCCGGAAAAGGACCTCACCTATGTTTTCCTTTCCGCCGGGCTCATGGAGGAGGGAAAGAGCTTCATGCGGCATCAGCGTCTGTCCGACATGGTTATAGCAGCACTGATCGAATGAATGGTCTGTATGACGAAATCGCAGGATATGGGAAAAGCAAACTGGTACTCAGGGAACGGTGGATTGCTGAACTTTAGTATGGAGGAGGTAATCGTATGAGTGAAAAAAAACATGAGCATCTTATCGTAAGGACTCCTGTAAATGTCACAGAGCTACCGTCCCACAAGCTGGGAAAGGTCATTCCTATCCGGTCATTATGGGGAAAGATCTTGTGCCAGAAGCCAAGGCATGGGCCCTCTATTTGTATATCAAGTTAATTACACAAGAAATGGTTGATCTCATGGATCATCTGGGGAAGGCCACTCCCCACAGACATGAATACGATGGAATGTACATCATGATCGGTGATCCAGGAGCGATAACCTTCGAGGTAATGCTGGGGGATGAATTTTATGAGGTCACCAGACCTTCAGCCGTTTACATGCCGGAAGGGATAGTCCATGCAATCCGTCCCATCCGTGCCACAGTTGGCCTGACCGGCGGTCTCATCCCTATATGCCTCAATGGTGAGTACGTCACCATTCCTGCATGAGCATCAGATGAACTTAGCGCTTGGGGTTGCAATGGACGAGCATTACCGTCTACTATATTTTCGACAGTAAGGTTGTGCATGAAAGGGGCGGGGAGGATGATTGAGGGGTTTAGCGCCCACTCGGTCTCACGCATCAGATTGGATACCATAAATACAGGTGTATTGAACTGTACCAATTTCAAATGTTGCGCAGGCGAATAGAGATTTCTGTCTAAGGCCAGACTGTTTTTAAAAGTGAAGCGAGAACCTCGGATGTTAAATCCGGGTACCATGTATTATGATAGTTGAAAAGCAGCTGCGGATATCATCCTTGATCGGTCGATAATCTGTCAAACCGATTATTTACCCAATTGTCGAAGTACCTTTGAAACATCTTTGTCCACTCTCCAATGATTCCGGGATTCTGCCTGATCAATTGAACGGAAGCCTTGATGCAAGGTCCGCCCATATACTTGTATTTGAACGCGCCAATGCCCCAGAAGTCATGGATTCTTTTTATGTGCTCTTTCTCATCCCGACTGATCAGGACATTGCGCATGTCCCATCTTCGTGTATCGGAAATAGTATGTATTATGAATGGATTCGCCCTGATTCTTTCATCATACCGCTTCAGGAATGACTTCGAGGTGTCGTCAGCTCTGATCGCATCTATCGCTACATCAGCCGCAATATCCGCAGAGAACCATGCATTGGGAACCCCGTCACCAAAAGCGGCACTTTCGAATCCCGCCGCATCACCAATGATCAGCATGCCGTCCGTATAGTAAGGCATCGTGCGATCTTTCGGCAACAAACCTGCATAGATGGGGCAAACATCCCACATCGTACCTCTCAGCTTTACCTTCGGGGCAATATCTCTATTCCATCTGGTTACCTTACTTGTAAAATTATCAAAATACTCTTTGAGCAATTTCGCAACATTCGGCACTTTACCTTCAGTAATCAGAAACTGACCTAGCCCGGGATGGATGCTATTCCGATACGTGAAGAAATATAGTGTTGATCCATAGCCAAGAGGCGCTCCCATCCTCTCTTCGGGCATGGTGTGGAAAAATTCCATACTATGGCCGAAAACATCATCGACATCCTCCTTTTTCATTTCGAAATCCCAAATCATGTATAACTCGATAGCTTCGGGATCAAATTTTCGACGAACACCTGCCTTTATGGACAGTGGATTCTGGGTTCCCCCGGCATCGATCACCACCTTTGCGGATATCCGTTCACCCTTATCGGTTATGACTCCTCTGATGTGACCATCTTCTAGTATGAGATCCGTCACGGTAGTGGAGGTTCGGAGGTTCGCACCGGCTGCGACTGCCTTATCTGCGAGCCATGTACAGAATGGCTTGCAATAAGCGGCGTAACCCATGGTAATGGGTTTTGGTACGCGAAGCGATTTATCTGTTGCGTATATCTCACCATTTTTCAAAAAGCGGTTGACAACGGAGCAAATGGGGCGCTCAATCGGTGGGTTTCCATTCCGGATAAATTCGGGACCGAAAAGAAAGCCGTAAATAGGAATCACCAGCCCGGATATGACTTTCTCCCCGGGGATTCCAGACCTCTCGATCATTAGCGTCGTGAAACCTGCCTCAGCACATTTTTTTGCTGCCACCGGACCGCCGAAACCCGCACCGATGACAATCACATCGTACGCATCCATGATCTCACCCCCAGTTGGTTCTGAATCCGGTTCCGCCGGCAGGCCATGAAAAATTAATCGCATCCTCAGTGCAGCTATACCAGCAGGCACCACATTCCATACATTTCTCCAGACTTCTGATCCTTGATTTCTTATCTATGATTTCATAACAATTGGCCAGGCAGACTTTGATGCAATTTCCACAGCCCGTGCATTTCTCAACGTTGACAATGATAAATTCTCCCGTGCCTTCAACCCATTCGACACCCGGCATATCCTCAAATTTCTTGACCATGAAATGCCTCCTGTAAAAACGCTTTTCAGAAAAACCATTTGGAATGTGCAATTATGAACTTGCCCAAAAAATAATGGGCGTGGTCGATAGCGCCTTTTTTGTTTTCCTGTGAATTTTTGACAGCTAGGTATAGTATTCTATCGAGTAACTTTAGTGGACATTATGCACTTTCTAACTTAGAAAGCAAGTCGCATTCCTTATATGCGAATTGATCATTTCAAAAAAATAAAATCACTTTTTTAAACTGGTCCTTTAAATGTTATATGTCAATCCCAGAAGTTATCGAATATAAACAGCATTGTTTTATACTAGATTTCTGAAATAAATCGTGATTATATAAAGCATATAGGCATGGCAATCTAAGTAATAGTTTTAGCCCCTTTCACATATATGAGGATCACATGGACTGACGACTGAACCCCCGCATCTCAATAGAGCACGGGGTTTTGTGTTTCTGAGTGATCACTTGATTTGAAAGCAAGGATTATGAAAGTATTTGAGGAGAGCAGAGTAGCGGGTATACGGCTAAAAAACAAGTTTATCAGGTCGGCGACTCACCAGGGTATGGGAGATGCACAAGGGCATCCGTTGCCCGAGCGGGCTCGTCTTTACAACAATAAACTTGCCAATGGTGGTGTTGGAGCCATCATAACCGGTTATGTCAGCGTTCAGAAAAACGGCAGAACGTTCACAAACATGTGCATGTTCGATGACGACAGGTATATAGACGCATACCGGGATATCAATGCAATAATGAGAGAATTCGGCACGCCTCTATTTATACAATTGGCGCACGGAGGCGGTTTGACCGCGTCGTTCATCACCGGTGAAAAGGCGGTTTCTCCTTCTCCATTCAACAACATGTTATATATGAGGTGATCTCGGCAGCTTAAGGATGATGAAATTGAAGAAATCATCGCAAGCTTTGTCAAAGCAATCGAGCGCGCCCAGAAATGCGGTTTCAGTGGCGCCGAACTTCACGCCGCCCACGGTTATCTCCTGCACGAGTTTCTTTCACCCGCAATGAATAGAAGGAACGATCATTGGGGCGGGTCGCTCGAAAACAGGTTCAGGATCATCGCTCAAATTAGGGCCAGGGCGAGGCAGAGGGTTGGTGACTATCCAAGCATGGTCAAGTTCAGCTCCCATGATGGAGATAAGGGCGGGATGAGGATCGATGAGTCGTTGAGAATTGCAGAGTTGTTTCAAAAAGCCGGTTTCGATGCCCTGGAAGTATCCTGCGGCAGTATTAACGACGGGCTCAATGCCGTGCGGACCGCTTCCGTTCCCGCTGAAGCATTTGTCGAACTCGTCCCCTGGAATCGATCATTGCCTGCCCCGGTAAAAGCAATATTCAAAAAAACGGTTCCTTTCTTAGTAAAGATGCACACTCCCTTGCATAATTATAACGTTGGAGCTGCCGCTGAGATTAAAAAGCACGTGGATATTCCGGTCATTGTCGTGGGCGGCATTAGAAAACTTTCCGATATCGAGGACATTATCGAAAAGAAAAAAGCGGATTTTGTCGCGATGAGCCGCCCCTTCATAATCGAACCGAATCTGGTAAATAAATACAAATCAGGGCAGCAGCTAGAGTCACGCTATATCGACTGCGGCTACTGTGTGCCAGGCATGATGGGACAGCAACTGCATTGTTATTATGGTAAGCTAAAGAGTGCTTCAACGCGGAATTACTCGCCGTGTGACTTGATCATGCATAAATCATCTTAAAGATATCATGCTCAAACTTGATAACATAACCGGCAAGCTACCCCGTCACGCTACTGTCTGAGTCGGGATTTGTTGGCTTACGCAAGTTTTGATTCTCAACAATCAAATTATGGTGTTACTCTGACTTAACTGCGATGAAAGTGTCAAGGGGGGCAAATCATAACGATGAAATACGGATATGATGTAATAGTTGTTGGTGCAGGATTCGGGGGACCCGTCGCAGCCAAGAAATGTGCCGATGCGGGTTTAAGAACCTTGATGATAGAAAGGTCTGAGAACGTCGGTGAGAAGGTGATCTCAGGTCTCACCATACCCATATACGGATTCCTTTTCGGCCCCGCATTCATTCGTGATGGGAATCCACCTATCGAGAGGCCGGTGGACGGGATCATCAACTATATTATAAAGGATGTCGAAAAAGGCGATATAGAAATCGATGACTCGTTAATGATCCCCAAGCCCTTTTCACCCATCTATGCCTTCGGTTATAACGCATACTGCCAGCCCTTTTGTGAATGGGAAGCACGTAAGGCAGTTGAATCAGGGGCAGAACTCAGGACATCTACGGTGGTGACAGACGTCATCATGGAGGCCGGGAGCGTAAAGGGTGTCATTACGGAAACCGGAGAAAAGATCCGATCCCGGATTGTAATAGATGCAGAAGGGTCCCAGGGACTCGTGGCAGTCAAGGCGGGGATTCGTAGAAGATATCCCCCAGAGACGATTTCACTGGCAGATGTCTATGACTACAAAATGCCGAAAGACCTTCTGGATGAGATATTCGGTTTTTCAATACGGTTCTGCTGGGGATGGGACGAGCAGAGGTGTGCACCCCCATTGGGTTATGGCAATGGACTGATGGTTTGGCCCTATAGGGACAGCATCCATTATGTGCATGACCAATGCCTTCGTACGAATGCTTCCAGTGTTCCCAACCTCAGAAAGATGTTGGCGGAATATCATGACAACATCACTTCAAAACTGCCCTGGTGGAAGGAAAATGTGGCACCCCATGCCGAGCTCAGGGGACACATGTGGGAAAATTTTGAAATTTACGTGGGCCTGAATCAGGAACTCCGGTCCATGCCGAACCATACAGACGGCATGATACTGGTGGGTGATGTCGCAGGATTGGAAAGCACGGAACTCTGTGACGGGGTACCTCAAGCATGGATCTCCGCCGATATCGGAGCCGATGTTGCTATTGAAGCCCTGAAAGCAAACGACACTTCACGTTCGTTTCTTTCACGATATGACGAAAGGATAAAGGCTCATCCAATCCTCCAGTGGTCCATATCGGGCAAAAACCGCTTCAACCTGAGATATGCACAGAAGGAACACGACCTTAAGAAGCTAAAAAAACTGGTACATAGTGGCTGGGGCCTTGGTGCAATAACACATCTTTCGACACCCCTCATGAGGATGTTATGTCGCCATATTATAGTAGAGCCGTCGATCCTCATGAAGTGGAGCAAGATGTTTTGTCGCTATTATTTCAACTGGCACCATGGGCGATTCGATGATTCAGAATCACTTACCCATTTAGGCAAGGGACGTGAAGGTCAAGAAGACGATGCCCGGCTTCGCACATGGTTCAGGCCGGGGCAGCTCTTTACCACGATGGTCATTCTCCTTGTCTGGATACTGGCCATACTGATATATCCACTTACGGGCATGCTGAATCCCTCCATGAAGATTCTTTTGCCGGTTATTGAACCCATCTATACAGGCTTAATAAGAATGTCTGCACCATGGGCAGGGCGGTTAAGCCGGAGAAGGGTAAACCGTGTAGCCAACAGAGATCCTTCACTTTTTGAGGTTTAATTATGAGCATAACCGAAAAAACACTACGGTTTTCAAAGAAATTCCCCGGGGTGGAATGGATTGATGGAACCGGCAATTTTATCACTGTCGATACACCGAAATGCAAAGGGTGTGGAAATTGCGTGAAGGTGTGTCTTGCGGACTGTTATGAGATTACCGAGGGCAAAGCCAGAATAAAGAATCTCGATTTGTGCATGGAATGTGGATCTTGCTGGTATGTTTGTGCCGAAGAGGCAATCGTGTTCACATGGCCAAAAGGGGGAACGGGGTTCAGAACCAAATGGGGATGAAGCCCCTGGCCATTGGATAAAATCTCATACTGCCATGTTATTTTAGCTAACAGTATGTGTTGAGGCAGTTATAGAATTCTAATTCTCCATGTTGTAAACGCAAACAGGTCAAATCTGCAGAATGATCTTTTAATTGTACCAAACAGTCCATAAGCTAAATGTGAAAAAGGATGGACAAAGATGAATCTAGTGATTGGCGACCTGCTCAGGCATAGTGCCAGAAAATACCCAAATCGGCTGGCAATTATTGGCGAGGATGTCAGAGAGACCTATTCAGAGTTGAACAAGCGCGTCAATCGTCTCGCAAACGGTCTGTTGAGAAGTGGTCTCAAGAAGGGAGACAAACTGGGTATTCTGTTGATGAACCGTCATCAATTTCTAGAGCTCATCATGGCCTGTGCCAAAGCCGGTATCATAATGGTTCCGATCAATTGGCGGTTTCAGTCCGATGAGATAAAATATATTATACAGCACTCGGATACCACTGCCATGATCCTTGGAGAAGAATTCATTCCCATTATGAATCAGACCGCTCCCAATTTGCCCCAGGTTCCCAAAGACAAATACTGGGTAGTGGGCCAGAAGAAATTTCAAGAAGGGGGTCTGTACAACGATCTGATAGCGCTGGGTAGCGAAGACGAACCCAACATCACCATCGCACCGGAGGATGTTTTCTTTATCGGATACACATCTGGGACCACAGGGTTCCCCAAGGGAGCAGTGATCCTTCAAAAAACAGACGTGGAACTGGCAATTGTCATTAACATTGAGTTCGAAACCGCCAATAACCTTGTCAATCTGATTGTAATGCCCACGTTTCATTCTAATTCCATCTGGAATGCCATCGGTTCTTTCCTCTGCGGTGCAACGGTTTACATCTACCATCTGCGCGGTTTCAATGGACAGGAGATCCTTCAGATTATTGATAAATATAAGGTCAACATGAGCAGCATGGTTCCTACGATGTACCATCTGATCTTAGGACAGCCCGAGGCGATCCAGGCAAAATATGACGTCTCCAGCGTGAGGACCTTGCTTTCTTCTTCCGCTCCAATTTCCCACGAAACAAAAATCGCCATTACAAGGTTCTTTAAGAATGCGAGATTGTTCGAGGGTTACGGATCGACTGAGACCGGCGTGGTGACATCACTTCGCCCTGAAGACCAGCTTTCCAAACCAGGATCCGTCGGTAAAGCTGCCTTTGGAAAAGAGGTGAAGATTCTAGATCCCGATGGCAAGGAGGTTCCGAAAGGGGGGATCGGGGAAATCTATACCAGGGGCCTAAACATTTTTCAGGAATATTACAAAGATCCTAAAGCCACGAAAAGTGCTTTTATTGGGGAGTGGTGTACTGTTGGTGACATGGGTTATATGGATGACGAGGGTTTCATCTACCTAGTTGATCGTAAAAATGACATGATCATATCCGGCGGCGAGAACATCTATCCCACAGAGGTGGAAAACATAATCCTTCAGCATCCGGCCGTTCAGTTTGTTGCAGTGGTTGGAATACCCGACGATCTCTGGGGTGAATCCGTGAAGGCCGTGGTTCTGCCCAAAGCCGGCATGCAGGTAACTGCAGAAGAGTTGATCAATTTCACCAAAGGAAAGATGGCCGGCTATAAGCGTCCTCAATCTGTGGATTTTGTAACGGAGTTACCCATGACCCCTACTGGTAAGATCCTAAGACGGATCGTTAAAGAACCGTACTGGACGAAGAGGCGTCACTGATGTGTGGACGGGAAAATGCGACGATCTAAACCTCAAGATCACAAATGTCATCGAGCAATAGATCTGGGATTGGATGGATAAGGGCTCTATTGCGGATTCGTGAGCGAGAATCCGATATTCATGTGCCCCGAACAGAACTTGACACCCACTGGGGTGCAAGGTCTATTCAAGGTACGACAGGGCAGTATCACCACCGCTCCCAATGTATTTTATCCTTCCTCTTCTAAGGAAGAGATCAAGTAGTTTCTTTCTGCACCCTGTTAAAGCTGCAATGGTTGTGGTGGCACTTCGACCTTTTTTCCTTTTCCCCTAACCTCTTTGATTCTGCGGGCCCTTTGC
>Ga0326728_10009625_pt1 | contig 23138 bp, 24 predicted proteins | sample MB3enrmetagenome_FD_207602 | JGI IMG/M metagenome (GOLD analysis project Ga0326728, IMG submission 207602) | Lab enriched peat soil microbial communities from McLean, Ithaca, NY, United States - MB31MN | ecosystem: Environmental > Terrestrial > Soil > Wetlands > Peat | place: USA: New York... | reverse complement strand
CATTAGTATTATGATTCGACACACTGCATAGTATACAGGATGGCTGACAAACGGTACGATTCATTGAAAATTGAGAATGTCGTGGCTTCAGGAGTCATCGCCGAGTCCATAGATCTCAACATGGTATCCAGCAAGATCAAAAGCTGCGAACTCAACACCAAGAGGTTCCCGGGTGCGGTGTACCGTATCGAGAACCCGAAGATTGCATCCCTGATTTTTTCCTCGGGCAAAGTTGTGCTCACCGGTATCCGGGACGACAAGGCGTTAAAAGACGGCCTTGCCATTATCATCAAGTCCCTCAAGGAGGCCGGCGTCGAAACGCTGGCCAAGCCCCGGGTCGCAATCACCAACATCGTCTGCTCCTATGATATCGGCAAGTACATCAACCTCAACAAGGTCGTTGTCACCCTCAACCTCGAAAATATCGAGTACGAACCCGAGCAGTTCCCTGGTCTCGTGTACCGGATCAAGGACCCGAAAATTGTTGCACTCCTCTTCTCTTCCGGAAAGATCATCCTGACCGGCGGGAAAAATCTTGAAGATATCAAGAAAGGCCTCGACTTCCTCGAACAAAAACTTGAAAGTATCATGTAATACGGGTGCCGGTATCGTACCCGCACAACGATCTTTTTTAAAACTCCTTTGCCAGCGACAAAAAAAGATCGCTATACCTGTCTACAATTTCCGTGACAGTGTTTTGTGCTCCTCAAAAAAGAGCCGGGTCTTTTCCCCCCGCCGGAACACGCGTTCATCACGAAACAGACCCTGAAGAGAATCGGCTCGCGTACTTCCTTCTTACCGGCATACCTCTCCCCATCAGGATGGGAGTAACCGGATCGACCCTCTCCATGGATCCTTTCTCCGACGGTAAGTTCCCGGGCCGGATCCAGGTCCGGGAAGTTCCAGTGGAAGCGGTGCCAATCCTCTCCACGATTCTCTCTTTAAACCGGTATTTTTGGAAACAGGCCGTTTTAATCGGGAAAAAACCGTGCAATTTAGCAGCGTTCTTTTCATCGCGAAAAAAGAAAGGATCAACTGGTCGTTTTTGAATTTCGGGCAGGTCCGGAGCGGCATGGTGGCCGAAAAATAACGGGGGTCCTGTACCGGGAAAAAAGCAACCTGTTTTTCCGGGAAAACACCCCGGATTGGCCACCCCCGTGTTTACAGGAAGGAAAGAGGGGTATCCGGATAGCGGGATGCGGTGGTTTTGATGGTTTTTCCCCTTCGGTGGCTGACAGGGATTCCCTGCACGCGATGCATTACCGGGACACGTATCGTTTGTGTTTCTCCTGCCCGGATCCGTATCTCCTTTTTTGTCCGGCCTCCTCCTCTTCCTCTTCTCCTGTACCATGTTCCGGTACGTGGGTGCGATATCCTACGCCCAGTACCGGTGTGTCTGGATGAAGTTCCGCTCTGCTTTGAGGATCTCGCGGTAGAAGGCGTCGCCGTCCGCAAGGGTGGCAAGGATCCGTGACGCATTCTCCGGCCCCACCCCCCGGGCGGAGAGCGCTATAACAGCTTTTTTCCCGCTTGAAAGCACGATGTTTGCATTCCGAAGGAGGCGCTGCTCGACAGCGCGCTCTTCTTCATTTTTCTTCTTCTTTGAAACGATCGCATAAGCCTCTGCCTCATACGGTTTGAGCGCGGCGATGAGACGGGCACCGCACTTCGGGCACTGAGGGGAGTCCGGTACCCGCGAGACGACCGTGTGGCTCTTCCAGTCACGGCAGTTCATGCAGGCAAGCACAACATCGTCCTGTTCAAGCCGGCGTTTCAGGGTGGCGAGCACGGCCTGGTCTGCGGTCGGTGGCGGGATCTGGTCGCGGGAGGAGAGGATACCGTCCGCCCCGATGATCGAATGGGGGCCGATGGCGACCCCGATAGTACCCTCTTTTATCAGGCCGATAATGTGTGCCGCGGCATCCACATCCATATAACCGGACAACAGTTCGCGGTACGCTTCCTGCTGGACAACCGTGTTGTCGAAATATTCGAGCAGGCGATGGATGCTGATCTTCTCGTAGTCTGCATCCGGGTCGATCGCTCCGAATTTTTTTGCAATCTGCACCAGTTTCCATTTGAAAAGCGCCGTGCGCTTGAGAGCGAGCCTGAGGATACCGGACATGTGGGCGGGCTCTAACGAAAGGAGAAAGTCGCGGACGTCTGCAGCCCGGATCTCCGAAGGCAGGCGCAGCAGGATCCGGTATGCGTCCAGTTCAATCCCGACAGTCGTCCCGTACCGCGCAGATATCAGGATCGAGAGCACGCGGCCCAGTGCCTCGTTTGCCTTGTGGCCGGCACAGACATTGCAGACCACCCCATCATCGATGTTTTCGAGCGTGATGAGCCGGTCGGTCGGGACTTTGCACCGGTTCTTCTCCATCTCCGAGAGAATATGGGCAGCAAATGCGATGCTCTCTTTTTCTTTTGTATATTGCCCGGTGGTGCGCTCGCGCCGGATCGCCCCTGCCTCCCGGGCGACCGCGAACGGGACCGGGATCTGCTCGCCCTCCCATGAGGGCAGTTCGCCGATCGCTTTTTTTGTCGGTTCGACCGTGAGACGACCGTCATTTATCTCCAGTACCCGCCAGAGCTGGCCCTTGGTGATGAAGACCGCACCGGTATGCACCCAGCCGACTACGAACGATTCGTCCAGTGTGCCCACGGTCCGGCGCGAGACCATATCGAAGATCGGGATCTTGCGCTCGTCATGGATCATCGAGAGGTTTCCCGAGAGATAACGCCGGGCCCGGGCGGTGGTGATGATCCGGCTGCCATCGATCCGGATAAGCCGGTGTTCCTCGAGTTGGGTACAGACCTCATCAAGGAGTGTACCGCACCCGGCAAAGATAGCGGATCTCTCCACTATCTCCCGGATCCGGGCACGCTCGATCTCGCCGTACTCCACGGCAATTGCGGCGATCTGGTTGGCGAGCACGTCGCCGGCGTTCGTTTCCGGCACTACCGGTTCGATCTCGTTTGCCTGTGCCCTTCGTGCGATCACCAGGGACTCCAGCAGGTCGTCAAAGCCGGTGGCAAGAATCGTACCGCGCGATATGGTGTTGAGCTGGTGGCCGGCGCGGCCGACTCTCTGTACCAGCCGGGCAACCTCGCGGGGGGAGCCGAACTGGATTACGTGATCGACCCTGCCGATATCGATACCGAGCTCCATCGACGAGGTACATATGAGGGTGCGGATCTCGCCCTTCTTGAACCTTTCCTCGGCATCGATCCGGATCTCCTTTGAGAGCGAACCATGGTGCACCTCCACGTCTCCCCGGGCGTACAGGGCATGGCCGAGTGCTTCGGCGGTCACCCGGGTGTTGACAAAGACAAGCGTAGAGCCTTCCCGTTCGAGCGCGCGTTCCAGTGCCTTTACCTGGTGACTGAAGTTGTCACCTACAAAACTGACATGGATGTCCAGTTGCTTTGCCACCGGCACCTGCACGATCTCGCAGGGACGCGCCCCGCAGAGGAACCGTGCGATCGTCTCCGGGTTTCCTACGGTCGCAGAGAGGCCGATACGCTGGAATTCACCGGCATAGGCGACCATTCGTTCGAGAGCGACCGCGAGCTGTGCCCCCCGCTTGCTTGCAGCCATCTCGTGGATCTCGTCGATGATCACAAACTGCACATGTTCGAGATGCTTCTTAAGGCGCTTTCCCATGAAGAGCGCCTGCAGGGTTTCGGGCGTCGTGATAAGCAGGTCGGGTGGGTGGAGCGCCTGTTTCCTGCGCTCTCCCATCGGAGTGTCCCCGTGCCGGACGCCGACCGTAAGGCCCAGCTCCCGGCACCACCACTCCATCCTCGCGAGGATATCCCGGTTGAGGGAGCGCAGGGGAGTAATATAGATGGCTTTGAACCCTCCCCCGGCAGGCAGCTTCAGGAGCGCATCAAAGACCGGGAACATTGCGCTCTCGGTCTTGCCGGTACCGGTGGGGGCGATCAGGACGAGGTTTTTCTTTCTTAAGATAAGAGGGATCGCCTGCTCCTGCGCAGGGGAAAGCCGGGTAAAACCCCGCTTCCTGATGCACTCCCTGACATGGTTGTCAAGCAGCTCAAGCACCATGGAGATATGCCCCCGGTTCCTCGTCCGCATCTTCGTCCAGCAGCATCTTGAGTGGGCCGATATACGTCCCGTCGGCAAGGATAATCTCCGCATCGTCCTGCTTCATGCACCGCGAGATCGGCGAGAACGGGTCGCGGGCGATCTTTACGATGTCGTAACCGGCAATCTCGTTAAATGCGGGCACGAAAAGGGCCCGGGCCGGGGCCGTACCGGCATTTTTGAGGCCGAGCGCTTTTGCATCGATGGTCGCCCGCAGGTAGGCCGGTGACTGGAGGGAACAGCCCACCTCATCGTGCAGGCTGACCTGCGGGTGGTGGTGGCCGGTGACAACAAGATGGCCGCCAAGATCGGGAGCCGGGTACGTGTGGCCATGGAGGTACGCGACGCCATCTATGACCTCTCCCTCCTTTGGCTGGATCTCGGATTCCTCAAGGAACCGTTCGATGCCGATGTCGTGGTTTCCCGGGAAGACCATGATTGGGATGCGGCGCCGGATCGTATCGAGGATACCCGGGATCTCTCTCCACTCCTGCCGGGTGAGCGAGGGGATGCTGTGCTTGACGTCCCCCAGAAGGATAAGCCGGTCCGGATCTGCCGCATCTATGGTCTTCATGAGCCGGTCGAGGCGTTCTGTGCTGTGGCTCCTGAAATGCATGCCATGTGCGGCGAGATCGGCCTCGATCCCGAAATGGAGGTCGGCAACGATGAGCAGGCGCTCGGTGTTCTCGATGACAAGCGCCGGGCCATCCCTGATAAACTCCAGTTTCATAATGGTTTTACGTATCCTTTCTGGGGCTGGTAACAGTCGTCGTTTGTCACCAGTGTCCCGATCGCGGCGAGCACCGCGTCCCGGGTAAATCCCCTCGCTTCCCCGGCATCGATTACTTCCTGCACGGCCACGCCCCGCGGGCCGCTTTTTGCGCGGATAATCTCCATGACAATTGCGCTGATATCCGCCTCTGCGGCCGGGGGTGCCGCAGGAGCAGTACGGACACTGGCAAGCGCACCTCCGACTATTGAAACCATCTCGCGGAGCCGCTCCCGGGTGAGCCCATAGTGCCGGATGGTACGGTCCGCCCGCGCATCACCGGTACTTCCTTCGAGCGAGGCAAGCAGCAGTTCAAGCCGGGCGAGTGTCATATCCGCGGTCATAGCGATCCACCGGTCGCGGGCAGCCCTGTCGATCACCTGGATATATTCAGGCCTGACCGAGACCACGCAGCTCCCGTTCCTTGTATACAGCTGCGCAGTTCCTGTGACCGCAATAAAAGACGGTACCGGGATCGCACGGATCTGTTCCGCGACAGCACCCCGCCGCCCTCCTGCGACGATATCAAATGCACCGGTCGGGTCGGCAAGCCGGCAGTGCAGCACATCGGCGATCTCGATGACTTCGGTGAGAGCCCCGCAAAGGTACAGCAACCGGCACCACGCCCCGCCCGGGGTTACGATCCAGCCCGGGCTTCCTGCATCGTCCGCTGGCACTGTCAGAGTCGCTCCGGAAAAATCTCCGGCAAAAACGCGGGTTGCACCTTCCATGATCGTGATCAGTACTTACAAAAGAGAGGTATTCAAGGTATAGGCGTTGATAAACGGCCGGGGCGGAGAAGACGGACACGCAGGGGGAAGGGAAATTGTCAATTAAAAAAACGAGCTCAAAAACGGATGAGATCAGGGGTGTTTCAGGCTCGGGTTCAGTGCCGATGCGTTTGCATACGCCGCATCCGCTTCTGCGCTTCGACCCAGTGCCTGCAGGGCATTTGCCTTGTTGTACCAGGCAATGGATCGCAGGGTCGTCAGGTTCCCGGACGCGTTGATCGCGACATCCGCCGCTGCAATCGCGTCATTGTACCGGCCCAGTTCCACGAGGATCCCCGCGCGGTTTGACTGGATGATGGGTGTCAGCGAACTCACATTTTGTGAGAGGGCCAGATCGGCGTCCTGGAGTGCCTCGTTATACTTCCCGGCATATGCGAGATCAACGCTCATGCAATAATACGCACCCGCGCTGGTAAAGGAATTCGCAGAATCCCCCGGTGCGGGAGAAAGAGGGCCCTGTCTTATGAGAATAAGACCGGCAGCTGCGACAATGCAGACAACAATAACAACACCGATCGCAATAACGGTTTTTCGCGAAACCTTCTTTTTCTTCGGCTGATTTTTCCGGCTTTTGTCGCTGTTCTGACTCATCTGTTAAAAAAAGGGAGAGGCGGATGATTAATACTTCCGCCTTATCACGGTTACGAGCGCCGCGATACCAATGCCAAGGAAGATAATTTCAGGAGGCAACGGGGAAAAGGTGGTCTTTTTCGGGATAATGGTTGCCGTCGGCTGCCCGGTTGCCTGCTGTGCCGGGCTTGTTGTTCCAGTCGTTGTAGTCACGCTCCCGGCCGGCGCTGTTCCCGATGGCAGCACGGTCGGGGAGGAAGTGACTGCATCAGCAATAAACGTGACCGTTTTGTCCCCGCTGGTAACGTTTCCGATGGCAGTGGCATCGCTGTAACTGCTGCTCATGCCATTGAGGTTCTGCGAAGCTACGAAAGTATAGGTTCCCGTCGGATAAACTCTGCTGCCATCCGTGTTTATTGCATTCCGGTCCCATGCAGGACCGTCCTGCCAGATGTATGGGGAGGACCTGATTATCGGAGCATTGTTAAACGGCATGATCCTGGTGGTTGGATCCCCTACGTTTCCCGTGAAGATCTGGGGGATATTCATTCCGGAGGGAGATGTGAGTGTCACCGCAAAAAACCCGTCTGCCAGATTGTAATTGGGGCGTAGTGTGTAGTTGAGCGCAGTATACAGGTTTGTATCGATCCGGTAGGTAATGTTCGTGGACATCGGGACCGACTGGCCGGTGATATCGGTATTCGTATCCGTATTCCAGATCGAGAGGTTGATCTGGGGTTGGTACACGACAAAGACCGGGATATCCGGTTTGGCGTCATGAGTATACCAGGTACCGGTATACCCTGAAAAAACAGCGGGATCCAGATAAAATGACCTTCCATTCCCGGAAACCGTCACCGTTTTTGCCGGATCGCTGCTCAGGTCTGCACCTGCCGGCCACCAGGCGATGACCGAATGCCCGTTCAGGCACAGTGAGATGTCCAGGTTTTGCTCACCGATGAAAACCGGTGCGCCTGCAGCGATTTGGGCCAGGCTTGCATGGACAGGGATCAGGATAAGGAACATAAGCAGGAGAAAAACAAGAGGAATTTGGCGCGCTAACATGAAAAGTAATTTCAAAACTCTTATGATAAAGATTATGACATTCTAGTGATTGCAAAAAGGATTTCCGGTTCAGGAAACCGTACCCGCGTCTGTCAGATCTTCTGGGCAGGAAAAAACAACATAGTCCAAAGACAATCTAGTCAGTACAAAAGGATGATTTTCCCATGGATGAGACCCACACAATCTGGATAGAGAAGTACCGGCCGGCGAGGCTCGCCGATATTGTCGGCCAGGACGAGATTGTCGAACGGCTCTCATCCTATGTAAAATCCGGCAACCTCCCCCACCTCCTCTTTACCGGAAGCGCCGGGGTGGGGAAAACAACTGCGGCGGTCACCCTTGCCCGGGAGTTCTTCGGGGATTCATGGCGGATGAACTTCCGTGAGCTCAATGCTTCCGACGAGCGCGGGATCGATGTGGTGCGCAACCAGATCAAGGAGTTTGCCCGGACCCGGCCCGCGGGGGAGGAAGCGTTCAAGATCCTGTTCCTCGACGAAGCCGACGCGCTCACAACCGATGCGCAGGCCGCGCTGCGCCGGACGATGGAGAGCTATGCAAAGACCTGCCGGTTCATCCTCTCGTGCAATTACTCCTCGAAGATCATTGACCCCATCCAGAGCCGGTGCGCGATCTACCGGTTCCGGCCGCTCGCAGCACAGGCTGTAAAAGAGGAGATTAGCCGGATCGCGGAAAAGGAGGGCCTGGCCATTACTCCCGGTGCAATGGACGCGATGGTCTATATCGCGCAGGGGGACATGCGCAAGGCGATCAATGCCCTGCAGGGTGCTGCGATCATCAGCACCACGATCGAAGCCCCCATGGTCTACGCGATTACTTCGAACGCCCGGCCGGACGAGATCGAGGACCTCCTCAAGCTGGCGCTTGACGGTGATTTTGACGGGGCCGAATCGCTGCTCGGACACCTGCTCCACGAGCGGGGGATCGCCCCGAACGAACTGATCAATCAGTGTTACCGGGCGCTCGTAAAGCGGGGGATGGACCGGGCGCTTAAGGTCGAACTGATCGATGCTCTTGGCGAGACCGATTTCCGGCTCTCGGAGGGTGCCAGTAGCGACATCCAGATGGAGGCGCTGATTGCCCGGTTCGTGCTGGCGAGCACGAAGAATCGGTGAGGCAGAAATGGAGAAGGTACCCGAACTGCACCAGGGAGACCGTACCGAGGACTGGGGCCGTTTCCTCAAAAGCCGGTACAAGAAGGAGCTCGGCGAGATCTCGCGCCTGTACCCGCACAAGCGCTCGCTGTTTATCGATTACCGGCAGATCGAGCGCTTCGGGAAGGCGGGTATCACCCTTGCCGACGAACTGCTGGAGAACCCCGGCAAGGTCCTCGAGGATGTCTGGGATGCGATCAGGAACAACCAGCTGATCCGGACCAAAGACGGCAAAGAGCCAAAAGGCGTCAATATCCGGTTCACGAATCTCCCCAAAAAGACCGCAATCCGCGAGATCCGTTCCGACGACATCAACATGTTCGTATCGGTAGAGGGCATCCTGCGGAAGACCACCGAAGTGCGCCCCCGGATCGTGGAAGCGGTCTTCAAGTGCCCGGCCGGCCACTTCACCAGAAAGATCCAGAAGTACGGCAAGTTCATCGAGCCGGAGGGCTGTGCAACAGATGGCTGCACGTTCAGGAAACTGGATCTGGTACCCAAGCGCTCCACCTTTGTCGATTCCCAGAAACTGCGGGTACAGGAATCACCCGAAGGGCTTCGGGGTGGCGAACAGCCGCAGACGCTCGACATCGACGTGACCGATGACCTCACGGGCATGGTCGCACCCGGAGACCGGGTCGTGATCAACGGTATCCTCCGCTCCATGCAGCGGATCGTAAAAGGCGAAAAAAGCACGGTCTTTGATATCTTTCTGGAATGCAATTCGATCGAGATCGCAGAAAAGGAGTTCGAAGAGGTGGAGATCGACGAGAAGGCGGAGGACGAGATCAAAAAACTGTCCTGCGACCCGATGATCTACCGGATGGTCACCCACTCTATCGCCCCTACGATCTACGGGAACGAGGATGTCAAGGAGGCGATCACCCTCCAGCTCTTCGGGGGGATCGCAAAGGAGATGCCGGACGGGACCCATCTGCGGGGCGACATCCATGTGCTCCTGATTGGCGATCCCGGTATCGCAAAAAGCCAGCTGCTGCGCTATGTCGTGAAGTGCTCGCCGCGTGCGATCTATACGAGCGGCCAGTCATCGACCTCCGCCGGTCTCACGGCGACAGCCGTCAAGGACGAGTTCGGGGAAGGGCGCTGGACGCTTGAGGCGGGAGCCCTCGTGCTCGCTGACATGGGTGTCGCAGCAGTCGATGAGATGGACAAGATGCAGAAAGAGGATCGTTCGGCCCTGCACGAGGCGATGGAGCAGCAGTCCATCAGCGTTGCAAAGGCCGGCATCACCGCGACGCTCAAGTCCCGGTGCGCCCTCCTGGGGGCTGCAAACCCGAAGTACGGGCGCTTCGACATGTATGGCGATATTGCCGACCAGATCAACATGCCCCCGTCGCTTCTCTCGCGTTTCGATCTCATCTTTATCATGACCGACCAGCCTGAGCAGAAACGGGATCTCGCAATAGCAGAGCACATCCTCAAGGCGCACGGTATCGGGGAGCTCATCGCCCAGCACAGGAAGACCCCGATTCCCGGGATAACGCAGGAGTTCATCGAACAGCAGCTCAAGCCGGTTATGCCGGACATCGAGCCCGGGCTTTTCCGGAAGTACGTCGCATACTCCAAGCGCACCTGCTTTCCCATCCTGTCAGCGGAGGCAAAGGAGGCGCTCGTCGGTTACTATCTCAAACTCAGGGGTATCGCGGAACCCAACAAGCCGGTACCGGTGACCGCACGGCAACTGGAAGCACTTGTCAGGCTTGCAGAGGCGAGCGCCCGGATCCGGCTATCGGATAAGATTGAGGCGAGCGACGCGGAGCGCGTGATACATATCGTAGATGCCTGCCTGCGCCAGATCGCCTATGATGCGAAGACCGGTAACTTCGATATCGACAAGGTGGCCACCGGTATCTCCAAGGAGAAGCGCGACATCGTCCGGGTGATCAAGGACGCGATCCGGGACATCGGCGGCGAGGGCCGGCGTGCTGCCATCGAGCAGGTAATCGAGGCGGCCGCCGCCAAGGGATTTGCGCACGACAAGGTCCGGGAAGGTATCGACATGCTCCTGCGGCACGGGGAGGCCATGGAACCAAAGCAGGGGATCATCCAGCTGATCTGAAAGGTGAACAGGATGAAACCGGAGAACAGATCGAGGGAGGAAAGCGATCGCGAGCGGGCCATTTTCGAGGCAGGGATCAAACTCGGGGCGCTCTATCACCAGTGGGTCGGGACCCCGGTTTCGCAGGAGTCGGCAACAAGCGTGGAATCTGCAATCGAAAAAGCCGTGATCCTCCAGCCGTTTGTCGAGGAAATTACGGTGAAGCTCGACCGTTCAGCAATGAAAAAGAATGTATTCGGGTACAGCGAACTCTCCGGTCTGATGTTTGATGTGGAGATCGTGACAAGGGTGGGATTCTCGTACTGCCGGGCCGCTCTTGCACCTGAGAACGGGTACCCGCTCATGAAGATCCTGGAGTGCCATGAGATCGCGTCTCTTTCCGATCACTGACGATCATATCCATTTCGATCCGGTGAACGGGCGCGGGGTCGAAGCGGCAAAGGATTTCCTGCATGCGGGAGGGACCCATATCTTCCTTGTCGCAAAACCCTCGTGGTCACTTGGGATCGCACCGGCCTGTGGTGCCGACTATGCGAAGGTCTTTGACGAGACCCTCCGTATTGCCGGGCTGATCCGGGAGACCGGTATTGTCGTGTTTCCCGTCCTCGGGGTGCACCCTGCCGAGATAAGCCGGCTCGCCGAACGCATGTCCCTTGCCGAGGCTGCCGAAGTGATGAAAGGCGGGCTTGACTGCGCGGCGGGCTACATACGGGACGGCCGCGCTATCGCACTTAAGACCGGGCGGCCGCATTACGAAGTAAGTCCTGAGGTACTGGCAGCATCGAACGAGATACTTTCCCATGCTCTCGAACTTGCTGCCGGATACCGGTGCGCCCTTCAGATCCACGCAGAAAGCGGGCCGTGCGCTGATGTCGTCGACATGGCCGAAGCTGCAGGCATGCCGGTCGGGCGCGTGGTAAAGCACTACGGTTCCCCCGATACCCCCCTCCATCCGTCGCTCGTCGCCCGGCACGAAGCGGTGCCGGTCCTTGCGCGTGAACGCCGGCCATTTACCATGGAGAGCGATTTCATGGACGAGAACTCGCGGCCCGGTGCGGTGACCGGCCCCAAATCCGTTCCGCGGATCACCAAAAAACTCCTTGAATCCGGTGCGATTACCGAGGAGGACTGCTACCGGATCCATGGCGAAACCGTCGAAAAGGTCTACGGTGTCCGCATCACGCTTTAGACCCGTGTATCCTTCCTATCTTTTATCTGGTGGCCCCGCGAAAGATCTGATCAATGTTTCTTAAAGTCCACCGTTCACCGTCAATTGGTGACGTGGTTGCGGTCTGCGACCGCGAACTGCTTAACACTACCATTATTCACGGCGACCTCAAAGTCGCCATATCCGAAGGATTCTATGGCACCACCCTCGTGGACGAGACAGCGGTCACTGAAGCCCTGCGTACCGGTGGCAATATCAACCTCATGGGAGAGCGGAGCGTCGCCGTGGCTGTCAGGATGGGACTTATCACCCGCGCGGACTGCATCATGATCGGCACCGTCCCCCATGCCCAGATCTACCAGTTATGACGACGATAAAGGACCGGTTCTGCCCGAAATGCGGCAGGCCTTCGGATACGGACGGGCTCTGCAACAGCTGCCGGGCAGCCGATACGCCATGGGCTGTGTGCGATACGCGGGTGACAAGCACCCATTGCCCCGGCTGCGGCGCAACCAAGCTGGTGAACACATGGACGGATACGAACCGCGAACGGGCCGAACTTGCGCCGGACCTGGCCCGGAGCGCGGTACATTTTCACCCTGACGTGAAGAAGCGTTCGATTGCCGTGGACGTACGCGACATCAGCCCCAACCGGTCCCGGGCCCGCCTTTCGATCGCCGGTTCTCTCTATGGTCTTCCCGTGGAGAAGACCTGTACGGTAGAACTGGCCTGGCACAAGGAACAGTGCGACCGGTGCAACCGGCTTACCGGCAGTTATTACGAGGGGATAGTACAGGTACGTGCGGATGAGCGCGACCTGAGCCCGTTCGAGATGCAGAGAGCGACAGCCATTGCGACCCAGATTGAGGACACCCTCCAGGCCGGCGGCGAGCGCCTCTCGTTCATATCGGATATGACCGAGAACCGGGACGGCCTCGACATCACCGTGGGCTCCCAGCATATCGGGCTTTTGATCGTGCAGGGAATCACGGCGCAGCTGGGGGGGCGGTACACGACCCACCCGAAGCTCGTGGGGGAAAAGAACGGGAGGCAGCTCTTCAGGATCACCTACCTTGTCCGGCTGCCGCGGTACCAGCGGCATGATGTGGTGAAACTCCGCCGGGCCTATGCGGAGATCGAGCAGGTGGACTCGCGGCATGTCCGGGTCTTCGACCTGTCCGAAGGACGGAGCAGGGCGGTAAATGAAGAAGAGATCGTACGGTGGGTCGGCAATGCGCGGAATGCAGAACCGGCGCTCGTCGCATATGTCTCCGGTGGGATGATGGGGCTCCTTGATCCCGAGACCGGCGCAACAAAAGAAGTGCAGAAAAAACCATGGCAGGCAGCAAACGCCGGAGAGAACGTACAGGTACTCCGCGATGGGGAAAACCTTGTCGTGATGAGATAACGGTATACTATGCGAGCGCGGGCCGTCCCTAAAGATCAACTGGCAACAGTCCGCGATGCAGACTGGGTGGATCCGGCCCGGCATCCCTATGTTGAAGGAGGGACTGCGTGGGTGCCGGTGAAGGAGGGATTTCCCTGCGAGCGTGTGCTCCCGGACCGGCTCCTGTATGCCGGGAGGGGTTTTTTTATGCTGGGCGATGTGGCGGTCATCCGCGGGACCCGGCCCGCTGCGCACGAAGTTGAAGAGCTCGTCAGCTTCCGTCACCCGCGGGGTGTGCTCTGGATCGAATCGCTCACCGATGTGACCCGGACGCCGGAAACGGAGATCCTTTTTGGGGATATCGGCGATGTCTGCCACCGGGAGAGCGGGTATACCTATCATCTCGACCCGCAGAAGGTGATGTTTGCACAGGGTAACCGGGACGAAAAAATGCGGATGGCCCGTCTCATCCGTGATGGTCCAAAGGAAGCGCGGGTGGCAGACATGTTCGCCGGTATCGGCTACTTTGCGGTGCCGATGGCAGGGAGCGGGGCACGGGTCCATGCGATGGAGATCAACCCGGTTGCCTTTGAGTACCTGAAACAGAATATCAAAGAGAACGGGCTGTGCGACCGGGTCGGGGCAGCCTGCGGCGACTGCCGTACCCTGCTCACCGGCACTTACGACCGGGTCGTGATGGGGCATTTCGATGCGGTAAATTTCCTGCCCGCGGTCTTCCCCTACGTACAGGCAGGGAGCGTCGTCCACGTCCATAGTGTCGGTGATGCATCGGAGGCGATCCGGGGCTGCGTTGAAGGGGCAGGTTTTTCTGCCTCCATCCAAGTACATAAGGTAAAGAAATACCGCCCGCACACGTGGCACGTGGTGCAGGATGTGACACTCGCATGACCGTACAGACCCTTGCCGGAAAAGAGATCGTGATAGGAGTGACCGGCAGTATTGCCGCGGTCGAGACGGTCAGGCTGATCCACGCGCTGCGCAGGAAAGGCGCCCGTGTCCAGCCGGTCATGAGTGACGCGGCGCAGGGGATTATCCACCCGGACGCGCTCACCTACGCAAGCGGGAGACAGGCCATCACCCGGCTCTCGGGTTTTGTTGAACACGTGACCTTCTGCGGCGACGGCGGGAGTGCGTCGCTCCTGCTTATTGCGCCCTGCACGGCAAACACTATAGGAAAGATCGCGTACGGGATCGATGACACCCCGGTCACGACCTTTGCAACGACTGCTCTCGGGAGCGGGATGCCGGTACTTATTGTGCCTGCGATGCACCACAGCATGTTCCGTCATCCGGCGGTTGTCCGGAATATCAGGACCCTCGAATCATGGGGGGTCGGATTTGCCGGTCCGAGGATTGAGGAAGGGAAGGCAAAAATTGCCGATATTGACGAGATCGTCCTCCGCTGCGAACGGGCGGTTCTTAATAAACCGCTCTCCGGAAAAAAAGTACTCATCACGAGCGGGGCCTGCCGTGAACCGGTTGACGATGTGAGGGTGCTCACCACCCGTTCGAGCGGGAGGATGGGGGGCGAACTGGCACTTGAAGCATACCGGCTTGGCGCCGATGTTACGGTTGTCCACAACGATATCCTTCCCTGCGTGCAGAACGTGCCGGTTGAGACCGCGGGCGGGATGCTTGATGCGGTCAGGAAGTACCTGAAAAAAGGGAGCCCCGACCTGTATATCAGTGCGGCTGCCATCTCGGATTTTGCCCCAAAAAGGGTTGACGGGAAGATTGCAAGCGGGAAACCGGTCACGATTGACCTGTCCCCGCTCCCGAAACTGATCGATCATGTCCTTGAGCATTCCGAAACCCGTGTCATAGCTTTTAAAATCGGGAGAACGCCCCTGCCGGAGGCTAAGGCGCTGCTCGCCCGCGGCGCCTGGATGGTAGTGACCAACACCCCGGAGAGCATGGGTACAGCCAACGGCTCCTACCGTGTCCTGACCGGGAGAACAAAGACCGGAAAACCCGTTGCCGGGACAAAGGAGGAGGTTGCTGCTTTTATCTGGAAGGAGATCCTTTCGGGTATGAATAAAACCTGACTCTCTTTGCCGCTATCACCCCGCATAGCCTCGTGAGCACAACTCCTAAAAAAGCCGGACGTCCAACAGTGTATGACAGGTAACCAGACTTCCATGAAACCTGCATCCGTGACAGCATTCTCTCCCGGCCACATCTCCGGGTATTTCCGGAGGGTTGACGGGCGCAATCCGGCAACAACAGGAAGCGTCGGCGCCGGTATCGTGATAAGCGAAGGGGTGACGGCAACTGTGAGATCTGCTGACCGGTCCTCGGTGACAATACAGGTGCTGTCACCGGCAGGGGGGCTTGCGGAAACCTTCCATACCTCCCCTCCCCTTTCTTCTGCGCTTGACAGGCTGGGTGTCACCGTCTCTGTGGAAACCGTCTGCCGGCTCCCCATCAGTGCCGGATTCGGCCTCTCGGCAGCGGCGCTGCTTGCCACGCTTACCGCCACGAACCGGCTTCTCGATCTCAGTCTGCCGGCGGATGAGATCGCGGAAATTGCGCACGAGACCGAGGTTATTTTCCGCACCGGCCTTGGGGATGTCGCCGCGTGCCAGGGCGGCGGACGCGTCGTGAGGACCGGCCCCGGCATCCACGGCACGATCCTCCGCAGGTTCGACCTTGACGCCCCGGTCTGTGCCGTCAGTTTCGGCCCGATCCATACCCCGGACGTGCTCGGCTCTCCCGCGCAGATGGCACAGGTGGCAACGGCTTTTCCCGCGCGGCAACCGGAAACCTACGCAGACTTTTTTGCCTGCTGCCGGGAGTTCTCGGCTGCAAGCGGGCTTGAGACCCCTGCGGTGCAGCGGGTGCTTGCCGAATGCGACCGGCAGGGAGTTCCCGCCGCCATGACAATGCTTGGCGAAGGTGTATTTGCCTATGGCGATCATGCCCGTGAAGTGCTCCGTCCGTTTGGCCGGGTATACGAGATGGGTATGGCGGATGCCGGCGTACGCATCGTGGGGGTTTTTGCATGATCCCGACGGATCATCCCCGGTACCGGTCGCTCGTCACCCGCGAGCACCTCGCAGACTGCGCACGAAAGGGAATCGTATCATGGGAAGGCCTGATCTCCCACGGGCGCGGCGAGGCGTTCGATTACCTTCTCGGGGAAAAGACCGGCGAGAGCGCCCGTCGGGCCGGCCGGACTGCCGCTGCACTGCTCCGCACCGCCCGCCACCCGGTCATATCGGTGAACGGCAACACCGCCGCGCTTGCGGCGCGTGAGATCGCGCTCCTCCAGAAGACAAGCGGTGCGCTCGTCGAAGTCAATCTCTTCCACCGGACTCCTGAACGCGTGCGGCAGATCGAGACACTGCTCCGCGACGCGGGGTCTGATGTTTTCTCTGGCGAGGCCGAGCGCCTGCTCCCGCTCTCGCACGACCGGGCATTCTGCCGGCGCGAAGGGATGTATGCCGCTGATGTGGTCCTTGTCCCGCTCGAAGACGGCGACCGGTGCGAGGTGCTTGTCGGGATGGGAAAGAAAGTGATCGCGATCGATCTCAATCCTCTCTCACGCACCGCAAAGATGGCAACCCTGACTGTCGTGGATGAAGTGACCCGGGCCCTGCCGGTGATCGCCAATGCTTTCTTGTCTCTTACCGATGAAGAGTGCCGCAATCTCGTTGCGGCGCTGGACAACCCTGCGATCCTTAAAGAAGCACGGGATGAGATGGCAGCGAGGCTTTGTCATGCTCTGGACTGAGCGCTATCGCCCTGTGCGGCTTGAGGATATCCGGGGGCAGGACCGCGTTACCGGGCTCCTTCTTTCCTGCGCGGCCTCCGGTACGAGCCCTCACCTGTTGCTTACCGGTCCGCACGGGACCGGCAAGAGCGCGGCCATCCGGTGTTTTGCAGAGCGGCTGTATGGCGGGAACTGGGAGGCGAACACCTCGATCTTCCAGACCGCCGACCTTTTTTCGCAGGGAAAAAAACTGCTCGAGGAGGATGAGCGGTATACCCACCTGTACCAGAAGGGCCAGAGCCTGATCGTGAATTTCAAGTACATCCTGAAATGGTACGCCTCGATGCGTCCCCTCGATGCGGACTTCAAGCTGATGGTTTTTGAGGATGCGCATGCCCTCACCCGCGAGGCGCAGCAGGGATTGCGCAGGATCATGGAGCAGTACAGCAGTACCTGCCGTTTCGTTTTCTCTACGACGAACCAGAGCACGATTATTCCCGCGATCAGCTCGCGCTGCCTTCCGCTTTTCTTTGGGCCGATCCGATCCGATGTGCTGATCGCGCAGCTCAGGATGATCCGTGAACGGGAGCAGCAGGACGCGCGTTTCATCTGCACAAACGATGACCTTGAACTGATCGCTGAGGCTGCGCAGGGAGACATGCGCAGGGCAATCCTGATGCTCCAGGTTGCGTTCCAGGCCGGTTCATGCAGCAACCTTGCCGCGTTGTCGGAATCGGAGACCGGCACGGTCGCTGCCTCGGCGATCGGCCTGATCAAGTCGGGCGACCTGCGGGGGGGAATCCGCCAGCTTGAGTCGCTGATGATCGATTACGGGCTCTCGGGCCGGGATGTCCTCTCAGAGATCCGGACTATCGCCCACCGTGAGTACAATCACCCGTTGCTTGCAACAGCACTTGCAGAGGCAGATGCCCGTCTCGGCCACGCAAACAGCGAGTATATCCAGATCGATGCCTTCGCGACCTGCATCAGGGAGATATTTTCATGAGCACGGTAAAACAGGAGAAGATTCAGCAGCATTACGATGAAATTGCCGGTAGGTACGATCTTCACTACGATCATCCCCGGGGGAGGTGTTATCATACCCATATCAGCCGGCACGTGATGGATTCTCTTCCCCGGGGAGGTGACCTCCTCGATATCGGCTGCGGCACCGGGCTCTTTGTCGAAAAATACCTCCGCCATGGGGGAACCGCCGTGGGTCTCGACCTGAGCCGGAATATGATCAAGCGTGCACGCCGCCGGTGTGCGTGCTGTGATTTCACCCTGGGAACCGGCGAATCCATCCCGTTTCGCGATAACTCATTTGACGCGATCTCCAGCATCCTTGTCTTCAGTTACCTGCGGGATCCCGGGGCCATGCTCAGCGAAGCATACCGGGTACTGCGTCCGGGGGGGGCGATCTCGATCTGCACGCTGGGGAAAAAACTGCTCACCTCAGGCATCCCGGCCATCTACCTGATCAGCGAGAAAATCCGGGTCAGGCATGTCGTGATGAAGGATTTCGGCGAGCATTATTACGATGAAGAGGAGATGTATAACCTCTTTGGTGATGCCGGTTTTTGTGACGTCCGGGTCAGCTGGTGTTCATTTGCGCATATCAATATGATCGACCCGCTGTTCAATCTTGCACAACGGGTGGAACCCTTTGTCGAGCGCCGTCTTCCCCAGCTGGCGTATAATATCTGCGTGGATGCAAAGAAGACCCGTGACCCGTAAGGGCACCAGTTAATCTGGTTAAGTGACCGGAATTCACCATCACAGTCTTTCGCGGGAGGGATCACGCTCTGGTGGAATCAGAAGGTAATTGCCGGGGAATCGCTCCCCAACCTTTATCAGCCGCACGGATGAATTAGATAAGGAGTTTTAACATATGGGCAAGACAGGTACAACCCTCTGGTCACAGGTCAAAGGCGTCAAGGGCCAGATCCGGCTCGTTCCGAAAAAAGAAGGCGAACGCAAGAGCCCGGGACCCAACCAGAGATTCAGGTCCAGCATCAACTTAAAGAAAATTGATCAGGCAGCAGCTGAAGAGCAGCGCGGCGGCCGGGGTGGCGCACGGCGCAGCGGCAGCCGCGGGGGAAGGCGCGGTGGCGACCGGTCCGGTGGCTCGGGCATGAACGAGTCCACGGCAAGCCCGCTCATCCGCAGGCGCATGCGCCGCGCGAAAGTATCCATGCTGGGCGCGAAGGCAAAGGCTGCACGGTAATTCCCCGTGTTTTTTCCTGCCGGCTTGCCCGTGACAGGTGGATAATGAACAGGGTATTTTCCTGCCCCTAATGTAATTTTTTTGAAATGTTTGCCGGGGAGTATCTGCCGCAAACCGGTTTCTCATTCTGACCGTTCCAATCATAATTATCATTTATCTCCAGTGACCATGGTGTGTATGGATCTTCCAACCGCAGTGAAAAGTTACCAGTTCGGTGAACGGGCCAAATCCGAGCTGATCGTTGTTTCCCAGCTTTGCCAGGCACTCTCCGGTTTTGCTGACACCCAGAAGAGCGGCGGCAGGAAAATGCTCCTCCTCCTCATGGAGCAGGTCAGGAGCGAAGTGGCCTTTGCCGTACAGAGCACAGGAGATAGGCAGTTCGAGAGGGCAATAAATTCCTTGAACGAAGCGATCTCTCTTGTGGAAAGCGACCAGCCCGAGCAGGCTGTAATGAAGCTTTCCGCGGCCATCAGCGCATCCACCACCCCTGCGCAGGAAGCCTGGCAGGTACTCTCGGATCATGGACTTCTCTGATTTTCTGGAATTTCTCTCGCGCCGGTCATCGGTGCGGGAGTACGAGGAAACACCGCTTGCAGACGCGGAGATCGAGTACATCATCTCCTGTGCCAGCACGGCGCCGAGTGCCGGCAACCTTGAGGCGTGGGATGTGGTCGTCGTGACCGATGCCGACACCCGGCTTGCACTCGCCGATGCGTCGTTCGGGCAGCTGCATGTCGGGGAAGCGCCGGTTCTCTTTGTGGTCTGTGCCAACTATGTGCGCTCCATGTCGCAGTACGGCGAACGGGGCATCCTCTACGCGGTGCAGGATGCGACCATTGCCTGCACGTACATGATGCTCGCCGCCCATGCCCGTGACCTTTCCACCTGCTGGACCGGGGCATTTGACGAGGACGAGGTGCGGGAAATCCTCGGGCTGCCCCCGCACATACGGCCGCTTGCGCTCCTCGCGGCAGGTCACGGTCATCCGCCGGCACGTCTGGCGGAGCGCATGAATGCAGGAGAACATATCCACCGCGACGAATGGTAAACCGGGCGGGAACTTTTCAAGGGAGACGAAACTATGCCGGACTATCTGGTGACACTGGAATCAGCGTGGTACATCAAGGATGCAAAGTCGCTTGACGATGCAATCGGGATCGCGATCAGCGAAGCGGGAAAACGGCTCAACCCGGCGGCAAAGTTCGTGGAGGTCGAGGCCGGCATGCTTGCATGCCCGTTCTGCGACCAGTCGCTTTCAAGCGCTATTGTTGTCGCGGACACCGCACTTGTCGGTCTCGTGCTCGAGATGAAAGTATTCAGGGCCGAGTCAAAGGAACATGCCGGCCGGATCGCAAAGTCGGTGATAGGAAAAGCCCTCCGTGAGATCCCCTTAAAACTGCTGGATGTGCAGGAACTATGATCCATGTCGTCGGGCATACGGCGGTGGATCATATCTCACGCGTGCATCATCTTCCCGAAAAAAACCATTCGACCCATATCACTGACCGGCAGGTCTTTTTCGGCGGGGGAGCAGCCAATATTGCAGCGGGGATTGCGGCTCTGGGTGAGACAGTCACGCTCCACTCCTGTGTCGGCGGCGACTTTGCCGGCAGCGACTATGAGTGCTGGATGGACAAACTGGGCATACGGCGGCAGTTTTTCGTGGTGCCGGGCACCCATACCCCGACGGCATTCATGTTTACGGACGACGCCGGCGACCAGATGACCTTCTTTGAATGGGGAGCCTCCAAAGCGTTCGCGACGGCGGAAGCTCCTGCGCTGCCTCTCGTCCACATGGCGACGGCCGATCCCGACTTCAACTGCCGGGTGGCGGAAAAGAGCGAGTTTGTCTCCTTCGATCCGGGGCAGGACGTGTTCTGGTACACAAGAGAACAGCTCGAATCCATCATTTCCCATACCGACATCCTGTTCGCGAACCAGCACGAGGTTTCCCAGATGTGTACGACGCTGGGGGTGACACGGGAGGCGCTCATCAAAGAGGTGAGCATGGCGATCTTTACCATGAGCGGCGACGGGAGTACGTTGTATATGAACGGCAACGAGCATTTTATCCCGGTGGTGCCGGTCACGCTCTGCGATCCGACCGGCGCCGGTGACGCATACCGGGCCGGTTTCCTCTCCGCGTACGTCCGGGGCTACGCGCCACTCACCTGCTGCCGGATCGGGACGGTCACGGCCTCGTTTGCCGTGGAGCATGCCGGCTGCCAGACGCACCTGCCCGCATGGGCGCAGATGCTCGAACGGTACCGTGCAAATTTCGGCACGATCGAACCGCTGCCGGCGAGGGGGTAACACGATGAGCTGGGTGGGGACCGACCGGTACGAACTGATCCTCGGGGGTTTTGCCTGATGGCGATCGCAGGCGACGTCAAGCTGGGGCAGCTCACCAAGTACCTCTTCACTGCGCCTTCATGGCCGGTATCTCTCCTGATCCTCATTGTTCTCGGCCTTGTCATCGATGGTGCGAGCGCCCGGGCCTGGGTCTACCTCCCGTTTTCTGGCACGCTGGCTTTCACTATTCCGGCGATTGCCGGGTTCCTCTTCACCAAACCGATCATCGAGTACTCCGGCAAGACGATGACCTGGAACCGCTCGGCGCTTCTTGCCCTCGCAAGTACGGTCTTTGCAGTCATCATCACGTTCGCTTCGCTCGCCGGGGGAATCAGGTACCTCCCGCTCTTTTACGGGATTTCCCTTGGCTTTGTTTTCGGCCTGCGCCTTTTCGTGCTTGTTGCGATCTCGGATTACCGCGTTCCGCGGATGATCCTGCCGGCCGTTACGCAGAGCGGTGTGGGTGTCATCGCCGGGTTTTTTCTCTTCTCTCCGGAATGGGCGGTCTTTGCCATTGTCCTTCATGTCGTCTTCGGCCTCGGCTTTGCGATCCTTATCTGGCTGATCGAGCGCCCGCTCTACCGTGCGTTCCATATCCGGGGGCTCGCGTTTGTCAATGCATTTATCGCCAACATGACTGACGGTTCAAAGGGTATGGAGAACTTCTTCCGCGAGATCGGTGAGGAGATCTTCGTCCCTCAGGTCTGTCTCTTTTTTTCCCGGGCGCGAAAGAAACCCGTACTCTTTACCGTCCCCAACCTCCACCCCGGCCCGATGGGCGAGATCGGGGGCGGCAATCTGCCCCGGGTCATCCACGACCATATGGAGGAGGAGACGATGGTGCCCCACGGGTGCGCCTCGCACGACTTCAACCTTGTTTCCGAGAGCGAGATCGAAAAAGTGATCGATGCGATCGAGCGTTCGAAAAAGGATCGTACCTATGCCCCGGGTGCAACCTGTTCCGCCCGGCTCTCGTGCGGTTCCGTTCAGGTGCTGTACCAGCGGTTTGGCGATGCCGTGCTGATGGTGACGACCCGGTCGCCGCAGATGACCGAGGACCTCGATTACTCGATCGGCATGGCGATCATGGCAGAGGGCCACCGCTGGTTCCTGCATGTGGCTTTTGTCGATGCCCATAACTGCATGACCGATCTCTCGTCCGCTGTGCTCCCGGCGACCCTGACGGCAACCGAGTACCAGCGCGGCGCGATCCAGGCAATGCAGGCCTGTAACAGCGCCGATCTCCACCCGTTCTCGGTCGGCTATGCCCGGCAGCACCTGCCCTACTCCCGCGAACAGGGCTTTGGCGATCTGGGCGTGCAGGTGATGGTTGTGGAGGCCGCCGGCCAGAAAACTGCCTACGTGCTGTTCGATGGTAACAACATGGCTACGGGTGTCCGCGAGATCCTGCTTGAAAGGATCCTTACCCTTGTCGATGCGGCAGAAGTGATGACCACCGACTCCCACGTCGTCAACACGATCACCGGGAAGAACCCGGTCGGCATGGAAACCCCGGTCGAAGCATTCCTTCCCGCGGTCCTGCAAACCGTGCAGGCCGCCATCGACGATCTCGAACCGGCCGAGTCTGCGGCAACCACGGCGCAATGCGAGCATGTCGTAGTCTTTGGCTCCAACCGGATCTCCCAACTGGCAAGCACCGTGAACGCGATGCTGATCTTCGTGGCGCCGCTCTCGCTTGCGATGCTGCTGTTGGCG